>Ga0265314_10003058_pt1 | contig 16486 bp, 12 predicted proteins | sample 4126metaG_FD_203106 | JGI IMG/M metagenome (GOLD analysis project Ga0265314, IMG submission 203106) | Rhizosphere microbial communities from Carex aquatilis grown in University of Washington, Seatle, WA, United States - 4-1-26 metaG | ecosystem: Host-associated > Plants > Roots > Rhizosphere >... | reverse complement strand
GCAGGCGCTGCACGGCGCGACCTTCGTCATCGACGCCGCCTTCATCGCCGAGACGCTCGACGACAACGGCATCGTCATCGATATCGGCCGCGCCCACGAGGCGTTGAAGGCGGCGCTTCAGCCGCTTTATTACGCCAATCTCGACGCGGTGCCGGAGTTCAAGGGCAAGAACACCACCACCGAATTCCTGACTCAATATATCTACGACAAGCTCGCCGGCGCCGCGCGCGCCGGATCGCTCGGCCGCGACGGCCGCGCGTTGAAGGCCATCCGCGTCACGCTCTCCGAGTCGCACGTCGCCCGCGCCTGGTACGAGGCGCCCTTGTGGTGAGGCATTTAGCCTTCGCGGTGCCGGGCGATCTCGCAACCCCGACCGGCGGTTACGCCTATGACTGCCGCATGATCGACGAACTTGGCCGGCTCGGCTGGCAGGTCGATGTCGTCGATCTGGGCGATGGATTTCCCTGGCCGAGCGACGCGACGCGCGCGCAGGCGTGGCTGCGGCTGTCCGAGATTCCGCCCGGCCGCACAATCGTCATCGACGGGTTGGCCTTCGGTGTCCTGCCGGAGGCTGTGCTGCAATTGCGTGTCGAAAATCCGCTGGTTGCTTTGGTGCATCATCCGCTGGCCTTGGAGTCCGGACTTTCGACGCAGCAGGCGAATATCCTGCGCACGTGCGAGCGAGCGGCGCTCAGCGCCGCGCGGCTGGTCATCGCCAACAGCGCGGAAACCGCTCGTCACTTGACGAACGATTACGGCGTGGCCGCGGACCGGATCGTGATCGCCTGTCCCGGCACCGATCCGGCGCCGGTGGCGCACGGCAGCAGCGACGGCATCGTTCGCCTGCTGTCCGTGGGCTCGATCGTGCCGCGCAAAGGCTTCGACGTGCTGGTCGCCGCGCTCGCCACACTAGCCAATTTGCCGTGGCATCTTACCATCGCCGGTGACCGCAACCGCGACCCGCAAACGGCGGCTAAGCTCGACGTGGACATTGTCCGTCTCAAGCTGGACAACCGCGTTACCGTCCTGGGGGCCGTGGCGGAGGCGCGCCTTGCCGAACTCTATGTCGGCGCCGATGCCTTTGTCCTCGCGTCACGCTTCGAGGGTTACGGCATGGCCTATTGCGAAGCCATCGCGCATGGCCTGCCGATGATCGGCACCACCGCCGGCGCTATTCCCGAAACGGTTCCGCAAGGCGCAGGCCTGTTGGTGCCGCCCGACAATGCCGAAGCGTTGGCAGCGGCGCTGCGCGTCGTCATCGCGAATTCCGGCGAGCGCCGGCGCATGGCGTCCGCCGCGCGCGCGGCGGCGCAATCGCTGCCGACGTGGCAAGCGTCGGCGAAATTATTCTCGGATGCGCTGGAGGCATTGGCATGACCGGATTTTCCGCCGGCTGGCTGGCCCTGCGCGAGCCTTACGATTTGCGCGCACGCAACGCCACGGTGCTGGACGCGGTGGTCGCCGCGCTCGCCGGCACCCATCAACCGCGCATCGTCGATCTGGCCTGCGGCACGGGCGCGACGATGCGCGCGTTGGCGCCGCGTTTGCCCGCCGCGCAAAACTGGCGGCTCGCCGACAACGATCTCAGCCTGCTGGCGCGCGTTGGCGCGGTGTGGCCTGCCGGTATTACCGCAACGACGACGCCCATCGACCTCAACCACGATCTCGAAGCCGCGCTCGACGGCCCGGTCGATCTGGTCACCACCTCGGCGCTGCTCGATCTGGTATCGGCGGAATGGCTCGACCGCCTCGCTGTCGAAACGCTGGCCCGCAACATTCCCCTCTACGCGGCGCTGAGCTATGACGGCCGCATCGAGATGGCGCCGGTGCACAAGCTCGACGCCGCTGTCGTTGACGCGGTGAACAAGCACCAGCGCGGCAACAAAGGCTTTGGCCCGGCGCTCGGGCCGGCGGCGGCGCAGGCTTGCATCGCGCGCTTCGAGCAACTCGGCTGCCGGGTCGTGCACGGCGCGTCCGACTGGATCGCAGGTCCCAACGACCGCGAATTCCAACTTGAGATTCTGTCCGGCTGGGCTAGCGCGGCGCGCGACGTCGGCGACCTGTCGCTGCCCGATATCGTCGCATGGTTGACGTTCCGCCGCGAACAAGTTGTCGCCGGCAAAGCCTCGCTACGGGTCGGTCACGTCGATATTTTCGCGCGGCCCGCGGCCAGGCGCTGAGCCGACAAGTCGCAATCGAAGAGAATATCGTCGCCAAGCTGAAAGGTCCGCATCGGCGGACGCAGCGCCTGGTCGGCGCGCGCGATCGGCGGCAGGACAAGTCCGGCGCGGCCGCTGCCGAGGATGATCGGCGCCACCATTACATGGAGCCGGTCGAGGCAGCCGGCGCCGAGAAACCGCGACACCGTGTCGGCGCCGCCTTCGATCAGAATGCGCCGCAGTCCGCGTTCGGCCAGTGCCGCGAGCACATCTTCTGGCGCAATGCGTCCTTGGCGCGCGGCCAGCGCGACAATTTCGACGCCGGCGGGCAGGGCGCAGCCACTCCCATCTGCCGTGACCACCAGACGCCGCGCGCCGTCGTCGGTGAAAATCCGCGCCTTCGCGTCGAGCCGGCCCGTCGGATCGATGACGACCCGCGCCGGATGCGGGCCTTCGCAGCGCCGCACCGTCAACTGCGGATCGTCGGCGACGGCGGTGCCGACACCGACGACCACGGCGTCTACCAGGGCGCGCAGCCTGTGCAAATGCTCGATCCCGGCCGGGCCATTGATGTAGTGCGAATGCCCGCTCTCGGTCGCGATCCGCCCGTCGAGCGATTGGCCAATCTGGCCGACCACGACCAGGTCGTTGGCGGCCCCGGTGCGCAGCGGACCGAACAGGTCGCGCCACGGCGGAGGTAAAGCACGTGCCGGATCGCGAAAAGCGCGAATGAATTCCGCCCACTCAATATCGCTTGCAACCATCTCGGGCGCTCGTGTGTTGTCGGATGCCGGCGGTACGGCCTTCCTCCCTTTCATCAAGCTCGCACAAAACAATCGCGGGTGCGACCGGAATGGCCACGGGGCGCGCGGTGTTCTACAATTAAGCAGGGCGAAGCCGCCAACATGTCAGTCGGAGACAATTCAATACATGAGCATGGTGGGTAAGGTTTCCGCTTTGTTCGGCGCCAAGGGACTGACGGGTGTCCATCGTGGCGTCGCCGAGCTCTATGCGCGCCGTCCCGTGCTGATCGCGGCATCTGACGAAACGCTGCTGGCGCTGCCGGTGGAGGGGCTCGACGCGCAACGCCTCGCCGAATTCATCGGCCTCTGCGCGCCGGTCATGCCGCAGCTCGTCGTCACCGCGCGCCGCGCGCAGGCGCTCGGGCTGGATGCGGCGTCGCCGATGGCATTGCAACTGGCGCCGGATGTCGGCGTCAACGCCATCCTGGCGCTGGTCGCCGACGTCAACGTCGACGTCGCGATCGATGCAAAGCCCGCCGGTGCGGCGGCCGCGGCCGCCATCGAACTTGTCAAATTGTCGCAAGGCCTGCCTGCGGTACTGGTGGCCGAGGTTGCTTCGCCGCTTACAGCCGACCACGCTATCGTCACCGTCGATGCGACGGCCGTGGCGCAATTCGGCGACGAAGCGATCCGAACCTTGACCATCGCCAGCAAAGCTTTCGTGCCGCTCGATTCCGGCCGGCGCGCGCGCTTTGTCGTGTTTCGTGATGGCATGGGCGGCAGCCCGGCCGCCATCGTCATCGGCAAGCCGGATTTCGCCAAACCGGTCCTGGTGCGCCTGCATTCGGCCTGTCTCACCGGCGACGTCTTCGGCTCGCGGCGCTGCGACTGCGGCGATCAGCTCGCTTTGGCGATCAAGCGCATCGAGGAGACCGGCGGCGGCGTCGTGTTGTACCTGGCGCAGGAAGGCCGCGGTCTCGGGCTCGCCAACAAGATGCGCACCTACCAGATGCAGGACGACGGCCTCGATACCGTCGACGCCAACACCACGCTCGGCTTCGACGACGACGAACGCGACTACGGCGTCGCCGCCCGCATGTTGCAGATGCTTGGCTGCAACCGTGTCGTGTTGCTGACCAACAACCCGCACAAGCTCGACGGTCTGGCCCATTATGGCATCGACATCGCCGGCCGCATGCCGATTGAGGCGCCGGTCAATGCCGACAATCGCCGCTATTTAACGGCCAAGGCGGCGCGCGCCGGCCATCGGCTCAATCATCTGGCGGCGTCTCTGACCGACTCGTCCGATGCCGACGTGGCGCCGCTGGCGCCGTGACCATGACGGATTCGACGCGGCTGATAGGCGAACTGACGTTCCAGGATGTTACGCAACGCATCAATGCGGCGTCGATTCTGTGTCTGCCGATCGGCTCCATCGAACAGCACGGCCCGCATCTCCCACTCAATACAGACGTCGTGCTGGCCGAGGGCGTCACCCGTCTCATCGTCGCGCGCTGGGGCGAGGCCCTCGATCTGTGGCAATTGCCGACGGTGTCCGTGAGCCTGGCGCGTGAGCATGAATGGGCCGCCGGCACGCTGTCGCTTTCGGTGCAGGGCATGACCGCCTATCTGCTCGATCTCGGGCGCTCCTTGGCGCGCGCGCTGCCCGCCCGCAATCTTCTGATCGTAAACGGCCACGGCGGCAACCGCGGAATTTTGGAAGCCGTGGCGCAAGACTTGCGCGCGGACTTCGGTATCCGCGTTTGTATCGTCAACCCGGCCGCCATGGCGGATAACGCTGCGACGTCCGGCGCGCCCGACATTCACGGCGGCAAGATCGAGACGTCGATGATGCTGGCGATCGCGCCGCATTTGGTGCGCGGCGACCGCATCGCAATGTTGAAAAATCCGCCGGATGATGCCGCCATCCGCGGCGCCATCCTGCAAAAGGGCGTCACTTGGCCCTGGACGTCGAACGATAAGCGAATTGCCGACACCGGCGTTATCGGCGATCCGAAAGCGGCCACGGCCGCGTTCGGGCAGGGGCTTATCGACCGGGTTGTGGAGCAGACGGGAGACATCCTGCGGCAGCTCCGGTACCGCGGCTAAAGGCTTCTAATCGGGGAGGAAAGTGCCTATACAGACCGCATTCCGCACTTGTTGCGGGCGGGAACATCCATGGCACTTCCTCTTATTGTCGGCATCAGCGGCGCATCCGGCGCGATCTACGGCGTCCGCCTGCTCGAGGCGCTGCGCAAGGCCAAGGTGCCGTCGCATCTTGTCGTGTCCAAGTCCGCCGCGCTGACGCTCAAGGAAGAATGCGACATGACGGTCGGGCAGGTTCGCGACCTGGCCGACGCCAATTATTCCAATGGCGACATCGGCGCCGCGGTGTCGAGCGGTTCGTTCAAGACGCTCGGCATGGTGATCGTGCCGTGCTCGATCCGCACCGTGTCCGACATCGCCTATGGCACCACCGACACGCTGCTCAGCCGCGCCGCCGACGTCGTGTTGAAAGAACGCCGCCGCCTCGTTCTGGTCGTGCGCGAGACGCCGCTGCACCTCGGCCACCTGCGCACGCTGACGGCGGCCACCGAAAGCGGCGCCATCATCATGCCGCCGGTGCCGGCATTTTATCACCGCCCCAAAACCATCGACGACATCGTCAATCAAACCGTCGGCCGCTGCCTCGATTTGTTCGACATCGACAGCGGTCTGGTCAAGCGCTGGAATCCCGGCGCGCACGATACGAAAGACTAGAGTAGCAAGAATGGCCGAAACGTCGCGTACCTATCCGGATCTGCACGAGCATCTCGCCGAACTCGACAGACGCGGTCTGTTGCGCACCATCGACACGCCGATTGACAAAGATTCGGAGATGCACCCGTTGGTGCGCTGGCAGTTCGTCGGCGGCGTCGCCGAGGCCGAGCGCAAGGCCTTCCTCTTCACCAACATCACCGACGGTCTCGGCCGCAAATATAAAATCCCGGTCGTGGTCGGCGCCATTGCCGCCAATCCGGCGATCTACAGCGTCGGCATGCGCGCCGAGCTTGGCGACATCCAGGCCAAGTGGGATCACGCCATCGCCAACCCCATTGAGCCGCGGCTGGTCAATGATGCGGCCTGCCACGAGGTCGTGATCGAAGGCGACGCCGTGAAAGGCGAGGGCAACGGTCTCGACATGCTGCCGATTCCGATCTCGACGCCGGGCTTCGACTCAGCGCCGACGCTGACCGCAACCAACGTCATCACCCGCGATCCCGAAACCGGCATTCAGAACATGGGCACCTATCGCGCTGCCCTTAAGTCGCCGGATCGCCTGGTCGTCCGCATGGCGACGCGCGTCGGCGGCGCCGGCGGTTATCAGCATTATCTAAAGTATCAAAAGCTCAAGCAGCCGATGCCCTGCGCCATCGTGCTCGGCTGTCCGCCTTACGTCGCCTTCATGGGTCCGCAAAAGCTGCCCATCGGCGTCGATGAACTGACCGTTGCTGGCGGTCTGGCCGGCGGCCCGATCAACATCACGCGCGGCCGCACCGTCGATCTCATGATCCCGGCGGAATCCGAAGTCGTCATCGAGGGCCTGATCGACACCGTCAATCTCGAGCCGGAAGCGCCGTTCGGCGAATCGCACGGCCATGTCGCGCTCGAGGAATTCAACATGCCGATGCGGGTCACGGCGATCACGCACCGCTTGAAGCCGGTGATCCCGTCTTACATCAGCCAGGTGGCGCCGAGCGAATCCAGCGTCATCAAGCGCGTCGCCTACGAGCCGCTGTTCACGTCGCATTTGCGCAATACGCTGGGCATCCGCGGCGTCAAGAAAGTGTCGCTGCACGAGCCGCTCACCGGCCTCTTGCGCGTCACCGTCATCACGCTGGAGAAGGGCACGCCGCGCACCGAAATCTGGCGCGCGCTGCAGGGTGCCGCCTTCTTCAAGGGCGACTGCGGCAAGATCTGCATCGCGGTCAACGAGGACATCGACGTCGACAATGCCGACTCGCTGTTGTGGGCAATGGCCTATCGCATGAACCCGGTCGAGGACGTGCAACTGGTGCCGCACCGCGGCCAGGGCCACGGCCCCAAGCGCGAGCACGACAACGAAGAAGATTCCACCATGCTGATGGACGCCACCATGAAAGGCGACATGCCGCCTTTGGCGCTGCCGAAGCAGGAATACATGGAGCGCGCCAAGAAGATCTGGGAGAAGCTCGACCTCGGGCCCTTGCGCCCGCAGACGCCGTGGTTCGGCTACTCGCTCGGCGACTGGCTGCCGCAGTGGGACGAGGCGGCCAAGCGCGCGGCCGAGGGCAAATATCTCGAGAACGGCAAAATCAGCGCCACGCAATTGCGCCAGGGCCTGCGGCCGGAAACCAAGTTCAGACCGGGCGAGGATAAGCCGAAGGGCAACGGCAAGGGCTAATCACCGCGCCGCATAGGCCAGCGCCGACTCGATAAGGCGCGGCGAGGGCGCGTCGGCGTCGCCGTAATGCGCCAGCACGCCGCGCAGATTGCCGGCCAGCGCGCCGGCGTCGTGCTGAAAATCATGCAGGTGGTCGCGCGACCAGTGCCACAGCATCGCCTGCTCGATTTTCTCGGCTTCGAGTTCGGCACGCTTGACCTGAAGCCGCAGACTGGCGTTTGCGGCATGCAGCGGATTGGCGTCGTCCTGGCTCGGCGCCTTCAAGGCACGCCGCGCCGCGCGCAGCGGCCGCACGATCTCAGCATGCCATTCGGCGACCGCGGCATTTGCACCCTCGACATCCTGCGGCGACAGCCGCACGCGTTCGACCGCGCCCATATAGGCGGCAAACAGCAGCAGGTTGACGTCAAGCTCCAGCCGCTCCTGCAGGCCGAGGCACTCCTCGGCGACACCGCCGGCGGCATAGACGGCAATCGAGAAGGTCCAGAACAGCGACTCCAGGTCTGGCGCGTTTTCCGGCATGCTCATTTTTTCCTCGCTCCGACCGCGTCATCCCGCCGAATAGCCCAAAACTTGATCCCAAAATAGGCAGCCTTGCGCCAAAACTGGGCGCGGGATGGCTTTGAAACGCGCGTCTGACGTGACAGTCTGTTTGCTGCAGAGCAATATAGAACGCGGGCCGCAGCCTGTCCCACAGCCGCTCTGCGGGGGTATTTGTGCCGATCATCGCCGCGTTGCATCACGTCACGTCCTACAAATACGACCGGCCGGTGTCCCTCGGTCCCCAGATCGTCCGGCTGCGGCCGGCGCCGCACAGCCGCACCCAGATCCTGAGCTACTCGATCAAGGTGACGCCGGAAAAACATTTCATCAACTGGCAGCAGGACCCGCACGGCAATTGGCTGGCGCGCTACGTCTTCCCCGACACCACCACCGAATTCCGCGTTGAGGTCGATCTCACCGCCAACATGGCGGTCTATAATCCATTCGATTTCTTCGTCGAACCCTACGCCGAGGAATTCCCCTTCGCTTATCCGGCCGACCTGCGCGCCGATCTGATGGCCTATCTGACGCCGGAACCGCACGGGCCGGCGGTGCAAGCTTTCATCGACGATCTGCCGAAGCAAAAGCTGCGCACCGTCACCTTCATCACCGACCTCAATGCGCGCTTGCAGAACAAGGTGCGCTACTTGATCCGCATGGAGCCCGGCGTGCAGACGCCGGACGAAACGCTCAACCTCGCGGCCGGCTCGTGCCGCGACTCCGCCTGGCTGCTGGTGCAGGTCGCGCGCAGCCTCGGATTGGCCGCACGATTCGTCTCCGGGTATCTCATTCAGCTCAAGGCCGACGTCGATCCGCTCGAAGGCCCGATGGGTACGCAGGTGGATTTTTGCGACCTGCACGCCTGGACCGAAATCTACATTCCGGGCGCCGGCTGGATCGGCCTCGACGTCACCTCCGGCCTCTTGTGCGGCGAGGGCCACATCCCGCTTGCTGCCACGCCGCATTACCGTTCGGCGGCGCCGATCGTCGGCAATGTCAGCGCCGGCAATTGCGATTTCTCCTTCGAGATGCGCGTCGACCGTATCAACGAGACGCCGCGCGTCACCAAGCCGTTCTCCGACGAGAGCTGGGGCAGGCTCGACGCCGTCGGCGACGAGGTCGACCGCGATCTGGTCAAGCAGGACGTTCGCCTCACCATGGGCGGCGAGCCGACTTTTATCTCCATCGACGACTTCGAATCCGCCGAATGGAATACGTCCGCGGTCGGCCCCACCAAGCGCATTCTCGCCGACAAACTCATTCGCCGCCTGCGCGACCGCTTCGCGCCGAACGGCTTCCTGCATTACGGTCAGGGCAAATGGTATCCTGGCGAAAGTCTGCCGCGCTGGGCCTTCGCGCTGTATTGGCGCAAGGACGGCGAGTTGATCTGGACCGATCCGGCGCTGATCGCCAAGGAAGACGGCCCGCGCAACGCCACCATCGATCAGGCCGAAGCCTTCGCCACCGACATTGCCAGCAGGCTGGTCGGCGACGAATACGCCATTCCCGCCTATGAAGATCCGGCCTACTGGGTGGTGAAGGAATCCGAACTGCCGCCCAACGTCGATCCGGCCGATCCCAAGATCGACGATCCGGAAACGCGCGCGCGCATGGTGCGCACCTTCGAGCGCGGCCTGTCGCATCCTTCGGGTTTCGTGCTGCCGGTGCAGCGCTGGAACGCCGAGTCCCAAGACCGGCGCTGGAAAAGCGAGAAGTGGAATCTGCGCCGCGGCAAATTGTTTCTGGTGCCGGGCGATTCCCCGGTCGGCTTCCGCCTGCCGCTCGGCGCGCTGCCCTGGGTGCCGAAGTCGGATTATCCTTTCATCAATCCGCAGGACCCGAGCGAGCCGCGCGGCGACTTGCCGTCGCACGAACGCCTGACGCAATTCTACAACACCGGCGGCGGCAGCGACGAGGCCAGCGCCGACCGCCAGACCCGCATCGAACAGGAGATCGTCCAGGGCGCGGTGCGCACCGCGATGTCGATCGAGCCGCGCGACGGCGTCATCTGCGTCTTTATGCCGCCGGTCGAAAAGCTGGAAGACTATCTCGAACTGATCGCCTCCATCGAATTGGCGGCGCGCCACACCGGCTGCCCGGTTCACATCGAGGGTTATCCGCCGCCGCAGGATCCGCGCATGAACATGATCAAGGTCACGCCCGATCCGGCGGTGATCGAGGTCAATATCCATCCGGCGACGAGTTGGCGGCAGGCGGTCGACACGACCACCATCCTCTACGAAGAGGCGCGGCAGTGCCGGCTCGGCACCGACAAATACATGCTCGACGGCCGCCACATCGGCACCGGAGGCGGCAACCACGTCGTGGTCGGCGGCGGTACGCCGGCCGACTCGCCGTTCCTGCGCCGCCCCGATCTGCTGCGCAGTCTGGTGTTGTATTGGCAGCGCCATCCGTCGCTGTCTTATCTGTTCTCGGGCCTGTTCGTCGGCCCGACCAGCCAGGCGCCGCGCATGGACGAGGCGCGCCACGACGGCCTCTACGAGCTGGAGATTGCGCTCGGCCTGATGCCCAAGGTCGGCGCGGAGGGCGTACCGCCCTGGATGGTCGACCGCCTGTTCCGCAATATCCTCGCCGACGTCACCGGCAACACGCACCGTGCCGAAATCTGCATCGACAAGCTCTATTCACCGGATAGCGCCACCGGGCGTCTCGGCCTGGTCGAATTCCGCTCCTTCGAGATGCCGCCGGATCCGCGCATGAGCCTCGCGCAGCAGCTGCTGATCCGCGCGCTGATCGCCTGGTTCTGGCGCGAGCCGCAGCATGGCAAGCTGATCCGCTGGGGCACCGCGCTGCACGACCGCTTTATGCTGCCGCATTTCGTCTGGGAGGATTTCCTGGGCGTGCTCGCCGACCTCAACGGCGCCGGCTACGCCTTCGATCCCGAATGGTTCAAGGCGGCGCGCGAGTTCCGCTTCCCGTTCTGCGGCACGGTCGAATATGGCGGCGTCAAGCTCGAAGTGCGCCAGGCGCTCGAGCCGTGGCACGTGCTCGCGGAGGAGAGCGCGGGCGGCGGCACCGTGCGTTTCGTCGATTCCTCGGTGGAACGTTTGCAGGTCAAGGCCGACGGCTTTGTCCCCGGCCGTCATCTTGTGACCTGCAACGGCCGCCGCATGCCCATGACGTCGACCGGCGAATCAGGCGAAGCTGTCGCCGGCGTTCGCTTCAAGGCGTGGCAGCCGGTGTCGGGATTGCATCCGACGATTCCGGTGCAGGCCCCGCTGACCTTCGATCTGGTTGATTTGTGGAATAATCGCTCGCTCGGCGGCTGTGTGTATCATGTCGCTCACCCCGGAGGCCGCAATTACGATACGTTTCCGGTGAATTCCTACGAAGCCGAAGCCCGTCGGCTGGCCCGCTTCCAGGATCACGGGCATACTGCCGGACTTGTCGAACCGCCGCCTGAAGAGGTCGCGGGAGAATTTCCGTTGACGCTCGATCTGCGCCGCACCATCGGCCATTGATCGCGCGCCGCGGTTTGGAGAAAAAATTGAGCACGCCATTGCCATCTCCAAAAGTGCCGGCCGCCTGGTACGAGAACTATGTGCCGCTGCCGGGCATCCCCGATGAATTCATCGGGCCGGACGGCAAACCGCGCGCGTCATGGCGTAATTTTCTCGAACACGTCGACGCCGGCGACAGCGAGCGCTCGTTCGCCGCGGCCGATCGCCGCATCCGCGACGTTGGCGTATCCTATCGCGTGCATGGCGAAGTGAGCGAACGCGCCTGGCCGATGAGCCGGCTGCCGCTGCTGATCGAGGAAAGCGACTGGACCGAGATCGTCGCCGGCGTGACACAACGCGCCGCGCTGATCGAAGCGCTGCTCGCCGACGTCTATGGCACCGGCCGGCTGGTCGGCGACGGCGTCATCCCGGCGGCGGTGGTCGCCGGCAGCCGCGATTACGTGCGGCCGATGGTCGACATGAAGCCGCCAGGCGGGCGCTGGCTGAACATGTACGCGGTCGATCTCGGCCGCGGTCCTGATGGCCGCTGGTGGGTGTTGGGCGATCGCGCCCAGGCGCCGTCCGGCGCCGGCTACGCGCTGGAAAATCGCCTCGTCATGTCGCGCGCCTGGCCGGCGAAATACCGCAGCATGAATGTCGAGCGTCTGGCGCCGTTCTTTCGCGCCTTCCGCTCGTCGCTGGCGGAGGCTGCCGAGCGGTCGCAGCCGCGGATCTGTCTGTTGACGCCCGGTCCTTACAGCGAGACTTATTTCGAGCAGGCCTATCTCGCGCGCTACCTCGGCTTCCTGCTGGTCGAAGGCGACGACCTCGTCGTGCACAACGGCCTGACGCATGTGCGCACCATCGCCGGCCTCAAGCGCGCCGACGTCATCTGGCGCCGCGTCGACTCCGACTTCGTCGATCCGCTCGAATTGAATGGCAAGTCGCGTCTTGGCGTTCCGGGTCTCTTGTCGGCCATGCGGGCCGGTAACACCGCGGTGAGCAACGCGCCCGGTACCGGCTTTGCCGAATCTCGCGCGCTGATGAGTTTCATGCCGCGCATCGCCAAGCATTTGTTGGGCGAAGACCTGCGCATGCCGAACATCGCCACCTGGTGGTGCGGCGACCGCGAGGCGCAGCGTGACGTGCTGGAGGATTTCGACGACATGGCGATCGCCGGTGCCTTCGGCAACGAGATCCCAGGCTTCGCCGCCGGCCAGCAGGTGGTGCCCGCCAATCTATTGCCGGCCGATCGCGAAAGGCTGCGCGAGGCGGTGGAGACCCGCGGTCTCGATTATGTCGGCCAGGAAGTGGTGCGGCTGTCGACCGCGCCGGTCTGGCACGAGGGCAAGCTGGTGCCGCGGCCGTTCTCGCTTCGCGTCTTCGCCACCGCGACCGCCGACGGCTGGAAAGTGATGCCGGGCGGTTTCTGCCGCATTTCGGCCAGGCCCGACGCGCGCGCCGTCAGCATGGGCGAGGGCGTGCAGTCGGCCGACGTCTGGGTGCTGTCGTCGAAGCCGGTGGTGATGGAAACGCTGTTGCCCTCCACCGACAAGGTCAAGATCCGCCGCATCCTCGGCAATCTGCCGAGCCGCGCCGCCGACAATCTGTTCTGGTACGGCCGCTATCTGGAGCGCGCCGAAACCACCTTGCGCGTGGTGCGCTGCCTGTGCGCGCGCAGCCTGGAAGTGGATCTGTCGTCCGGCGACATGTCGAAAACGTTGACGCTGCTCGGCCATCAGCTGTTCGCCTGGGGCGCGGTCAGCGAGGAAAACGAGGAGGCCTCGTCCTTCGTCATCGCCCGCCAGGCGCTCTGCGACGACAAGGCTTACGGCTCGGGCCTGTCCGGCGTGCGGCTGGCGCGCGGCGCGGGCTCGATCATCCGCGAGCGTATTTCGGTCGACGCCTCCAAGATGCTGCGCCTGCTCGACAACCAGCTCACCAACACGGACGAACTGACCAACGAAGCCGACATCTTCGAGGCCGCCGACCGCGCCTTGCAGACGCTCGCGGCACTCGCCGGTCTCGAACAGGAAAACATGAACCGCAGCGCCGGCTGGCGCTTTCTCGACATGGGCCGGCGCACCGAGCGCGCCATCAACACCTGCCGCCTGGCCCGCACCTTCGGCTCGGAGGAGGCGACCGCCGACGATCTCGACGTGCTGCTCGACCTCATCGATTCGCAGATCACCTATCGCTCGCGTTATCTGATCGGCGTTGCGCTGGCGCCGGTGCGCGACATGGTGCTGCTCGATCCGTTCAACCCGCGCTCGGTCGGCTTCCAGGTCGCCTCACTCAAGACACACATTTCCGATCTACCGGCGCTGTACGAGGACGGTCTGCTGGAAGAACCACGCCAGATCATCGAACGGCTGGCGACCGAAATCGCCACCTCGGCGGCGGGTGCCCTCGACAACTCGACCATCCTCGCCCTCGAGCAGAAAGTCACGAGCTTTGCCGATGCCGTCGCCACGCGCTATTTCCTGCAGCGACCCGAGCTTCCGGGCGGCCTCGGCGCGAGCGGTTTGGCGTGATCTATAACATCCGGCATCTGACGGCTTATTCTTATACCCGTCGCGTGGCCTCGGCGCGCCTGGTGCTGCGTGTCACGCCGCGCGAGGAAAGCGGCCAGCATTGCACCGCCTACGCCTTGAACATTTTGCCGGCGCCGCTGTCGGTCAAAACCGAGCACGATTTTTACGGCAATATCGTCAACATCGTCACCATCGATACCGAGCATAAGGAGCTCAGCATCGAGGCGATCTCGACGGTCGAACTGTCGCATCAGGCGGCGTTGCCGCTGTCGGGCGAGCCGTGGGAAGATGTGTCGAACGCCGCGCTGACCAGCCGCGACCTGTCCGGCACCGCGCCCGCGCATTTCATGTTTGCGAGCCCGCGTGTCCAGTTGGCGCCGGAGGTGACGCGCTATGCGCGCGACAGCTTCACGCCGGGCCGCGGCATTCTCGAAGCCGCCCGCGATTTGATCCGCCGCATCCGGGCCGACTTCGATTACGAGCCGGAGACCACCGACATCAACACGCCGTTGACGCAAGCCTTCAAGCAACGCCACGGCGTCTGTCAGGATTTCGCCCATATCATGATCGCCGGCCTGCGCGGGCTCGGCCTGCCGGCGGCCTATGTCAGCGGCTATATCCGTACCATTCCACCACCGGGCGAAAAACGGCTCGAAGGCGCCGACGCCACCCATGCCTGGGTCGCGGTGTGGTGCGGCCCCTCCGACGGCTGGCTCGGCTTCGATCCGACCAACGCCATCGTGGTCGGCAACGACCACATCTCGCTCGCGATCGGGCGGGATTTTTCCGATGTTTCCCCGGTTTACGGTGTTTTCGTCGGCTCGGGCGGCGCCGAGCTGGAGGTCGAGGTCGACGTCATTCCGGTGACGGCGCCGCAGCCGCGTACCGCGAAGCTTTGATTTTGCCCAATACTCTGTAAAAGGGCGCCATGACTCTCTGGCTTGCCTTTGCCCTGATGACGGTGGCGGCGATTTTCGCCGTGCTGTGGCCGTTGTCGCGCCGCGGCAGCTCGCGCGGCGGCAGCGATATCGCCGTCTATCGCGACCAGTTGGACGAAGTCGCGCGCGACCGCGCCTCCGGACTGATTGGCGAAGCCGAGGCCGAAGCGGCGAAAGTAGAGGTTTCGCGGCGACTCCTGGCCGCAGCCGATGCCGCGGAAACACAAAGTGCGTCGAGCGATGCGTCGCCGGTCTGGCGCCGCCGCGCCACGGCGCTCGCCGGCCTCATCTTGCTGCCGCTTGGCGCTGCGGCGCTGTACCTGATGCTCGGTTCGCCGCAGATGCCGGGCGAGCCTTTGGCGGCGCGTTCGGCCGCGACCAATGACGGCCGGTCGATCGAAAGCCTGGTGGCGCAGGTCGAGCGGCGCGCCGCGCAAAATCCGGACGACGGCCGCGCCTGGGAGGTGCTGGCGCCGGTATATATGCGGCTCAGCCGCTTCGACGACGCCGCGCGCGCCTGGCAAAATTCGATCCGGCTCAACGGCGATACCGCCGCGCGCGAGTCGGATATGGGCGAGGCGCTGGCGGCGGCGGCCAACGGCGTCATCACCGCCGACGCCAAGGCGGCTTTCGATCGCGCGCTGGCGCTCGACAAAGACGACGTCAAGACACGTTTCTATCTAGGGCTGGCCGCCGAGCAGGACGGCAAGCGCGCCGAGGCCGAGGCGATCTGGCAGGACATGCTGTCGCATGCGGAGCCGGGCGCGGCCTGGGTGCCGGTGGTCCGCCACGCGCTGGAGCGGGTTACGTCGAGTGCGCCGGGATCGGCTGCGGCGCCCGCCGCGCCAGGCCCGAAGGCGGCGCCGGTCGCGCCTGGTCCCAGCGCCGCCGATGTCGCCGCCGCGTCGAAGATGAATCCCGGCGACCAGCAGCAGATGATCGCCGGCATGGTCGCGCGGCTTGCCGACCGGCTGAAGCAGGACGGCTCCGACGTCGAAGGCTGGCTGCGGCTGTTGCGCGCTTACGCAGTGCTGGGCGAGAGCGACAAGGCCAAGAACGCCTTGACTGACGCGCGGCGCGCGCTGAGCGCCGAGCCGGACAAAGTCCGCCGCATCGACGATCTCGCCAAAGAGCTCGGCTTGCAAAGCTAGAGTCTTATTCGCCGCTTGCCGCTAGTTGCTGAGCTTGATGCCGGCGTCCTTGATCACCTTGGCCCATTCCGGGGTTTCTTTCTTGATCACCGCCAGGAATTCCGCCGGCGTATTGCCGATCGGCTCGAGGCCGATCTCGGCGAATTGTTTGAGCACGTCGGGCATTTTCAGAACCTTGATCGTATCGCCGTGCACTTTGTCGATGATGCCCTGCGGCGTCCCGGCCGGGGCCAGCAGGCCGAACCACGGCACCGCCTCGAAGCCGGGATAACCCAATTCGGCCATGGTGGGCAGGTCCGGCGCCAGCGCGGAACGCTTGAGCGACGTCACTGCAAAGACGCGGAGCTTGCCGTCTTTGGCCAGCGGCAGCGCGTTGACGATGTTGGCGAAAGACATGCTCAGCCGCCCGGCGAGCAGGTCGGGCATCATGGCCGTGGTGCCGCGATAGGCCACCGGCGTGATGTCGATGTGGGCCCTGTATTTGAACAGCTCGGCGGCCAGATGCTGCGAGGTGCCGACGCCGGCATGCCCGTA
>Ga0265314_10003057_pt1 | contig 16493 bp, 14 predicted proteins | sample 4126metaG_FD_203106 | JGI IMG/M metagenome (GOLD analysis project Ga0265314, IMG submission 203106) | Rhizosphere microbial communities from Carex aquatilis grown in University of Washington, Seatle, WA, United States - 4-1-26 metaG | ecosystem: Host-associated > Plants > Roots > Rhizosphere >... | reverse complement strand
CCTATGCGACCCCTAGCCCTCGCAACACTCCTCGCCATCACCGCCGCCGCCCAAAATAAAGTCACCCCCGAAAAAGCCGCCAGCATGAAAGCCGATCTCACCGGCCAAATCGACTCCATGAAAAAGCAAGCCCAAGTCATGGTCGACAACGTCTTCAGCTTCGGCGAGCTAGGCTTCCAGGAATTCGAGACGTCGAAATACCTAACCACGCTCCTTGAAAAGGAAGGCTTCAGAATCGAGCGCAACGTAGCTGGCATCCCCACAGCGTTCGTCGCCACCTGGGGGCAGGGAAAGCCCGTCATCGCGCTAGGTTCCGACATCGATGACATCCCGCAGGCGTCGCAAAAACCCGGCATCCCCTATCACTCGCCCATGATCGAAGGAGCCCCTGGCCACGGCGAAGGCCACAACTCCGGCATGCCGCTCAACATCGTTGCAGCCCTGGCCGTGAAGAAAGTAATGGAGCGCGAACACCTCTCCGGAACCCTCAAACTCTGGCCCGGCGTAGCCGAAGAACAACTCGGCACAAAAGCGTTCTACGTCCGCGCCGGACTCTTTAAAGACGTCGACATCGTTCTCTTCGCCCACGTGAGCGACAACTTCCGCGTGCAAGCCGGCGCCGGAAACCAAACCGGTTTAGTGTCGATCGAATACACGTTCAAAGGCGAGACCGCCCACGCCGCCGGAGCCCCCTGGCGCGGCCGCAGCGCCCTCGATGCCGTCGAGCTCATGGACGTAGGCTGGAATTTCCGCCGCGAACACATCCGCATCGGCAGCCGCGTCCACTACGTAATCACCAACGGCGGCGACCAGCCCAACGTCGTCCCCGCCAACGCCTCCGTCTGGTATTACTACCGCGAAGCCGATTACCAGCACGTGATGGATTTGTGGAAAATCGGCGACGACATGGCGAAAGCCGCGGCGCTGATGACCAGCACCACCGTGACCTCGCGCCTCTTAGGTTCCGCCTGGCCCGGCCACTTCAGCGTCCCCATCGCCGAAGACATGTACGAAAACATGACCAAGGTCGGCCTCCCGCAATGGTCCGAGCAAGATCAACTAGTAGCGAAAGCTCTCCAGAAAGATCTTAAAGTTTCCGAACGCGGCCTGGCCATGAAAATCCCCGAATTCAAAAAACCGCTGCCGCCCAAAGATGAAGATGTCGACGAAGGTCCCGGCCCCTCCGGCGGCGGCTCCGACGATATCGGTGACGTCTCCTGGGTCGTCCCCACCGTCACGCTTAATTACCCGTCGAACATCCCCGGCGGCCCGGGCCACAACTGGGCCAACGGAGTTTCCATGGCCACCCCCATCGCCCACAAAGGCGTGATCGCCGGAGCCAAAGTCCAGGCCATGACAATCCTCGACATCCTGACGCGCCCCGAGCTAGTCGACAAAGCCTGGGATTATTTCCGCAACGTCCAAACGAAGGCAACTCACTACCAAAGTTTTCTACGTCCGGATGATCAGCCCGCCACCTGGCTCAATCAGAAAATTATGGAAGTCTACCGCCCGCAAATGAAGTCGTTATATTACGACCCCGCCAAGTTCGACACGTACTTAGACCAACTTGGGATCAAATACGGCGAATGGAAGTAGCTATTTTTCGGCTTCCGCTTCGTGATGCTGCACAAAGCTCAGAATGTCGAAGTGTTTAATTTCCCGCCCCGGAAAGAAGCTGTTCACGGCATCCGTTTCTTCGCCGAACACCTCGAAAATCGTATGCAGCCGCGTGAGCGCCAGCAGTTCGACATTGCGCTTGTTCAAGCTCATGAGCTTCAGAGCGCCGCCGTGCTTTTTCACCTGCGTATAACTGATCACCAGATTTCCCAAGCCCGTGGAATCGATATAATCCACATCTTTCAGGTCCAGCACGATCTGGTTCTGTCCCGCCGCAACCAGTGCGCTGATCTTCTCCCGCACCGGCGTAACTTCACCTACCGTGATGCGGCCCTTCAAAGCGAGTACGGTGACTCCCTCGCGCTGGTGCTCAGCGAAGTCCAAAGCCATAGGCCTAGTTTAACTTAAATGGATGTGGTCGCCGGTTCCGGCACAATTTCCTGCGACGCCATGGCCGCCGGCAGGCGAACGATAAAACGGCTGCCCTCACCGGGCTTGCTTTCGACGTGAATGGTGCCGTCGTGCGCCGAAACAATCCATGCCACGAAACTCAATCCCAATCCGAGCCCTTGCGTGTAGTTGGTTTGAGCGTTGCGCACGCGATAAAACCGGTCGAAAATGTGCGGCAGATTCTCCGCCGGAATCCCCACGCCGTTGTCTTCCACTTCCAGGCGAATCCATCCCACTTCGCGATCCCGCGCCACGCGCACGTGCACTTTGCCGCCCTTGGGCGTGTATTTCACCGCGTTCGACAGCAGGTTCGAAATCATGCGCTCCACCTGCGTCCGGTCGGCACTTGTCACCCAGCCGGGTTCGAGCGTAGCCGTCAGAGTGACGTTCTTTTCCTCCGCCGGGATCTGGAATTGATCGACCACGTCCGCCACCACTTCCCCCAAATCGAGCGGAGTCTTCTGCAGCGTCAGTTGTCCCGATTCCGCCTGCGACAGCAGCAGCAGCGCGCGCACGATGCTCGAAAGTTTTTCCACGTCTTCGAGCGCGTTCACCATGGCGTCGCGAAATTGCTCGGGTTTCTCGGCCGTGAACAGCGCGACCTCCAATTGCCCGCGGATGGCCGTTAACGGCGTGCGCAGCTCGTGCGAGACATCGGTCGAGAACTGCCGCATCTGATCGAAGGATTGGCTCAGCCGCGCCGTCATGCGATTGAAGCTGTCGATCAAATTATCCAGCTCGTCATTAGCGTTGCGCCGCGGAATGCTTAGCGAAAGATTCGAGCCCGTGATCTCCTGCGCCGTCGCCGCCACCAGATTCAGCGGCCGGATCGCGCGCCCCGCCAGCGCCCAACCCAGCAGCGCCGTGACGAAGATCATCCCCGGCAAGATGAAAAAGTAGCGCCGCATAAAGTTCGCGACCGTCCGTTCGTTGCCGTCAATGGCGCGCCCCACCGCAAAAAAGTACAACCGTCCCTTATCGCCGCGTATCGAGCCCGCTTTAATCATGTAAGGAATGCCGTCCGAATCGCGGCGCACATGAATCTCCGGCTGCGGCAAACGCAGAATGCGAAAAATCTCCTGCGGCGAATCGATGCCGATCGAATCGTAAGTTTGCGAATGCTCCAGCACCTTGCCATTCGAATCAGTCAGCAAGTAAACGTGGCGCAGGCGCTCGACAATGTAAGCTTCTTCCGGATCGGTAGCGTCCGCAATCCACACCGGCCTCCCGGCTTCCATGTGCAGATAACCTTTGGCCGCGCCCCATTCTTCCTCGAGCGTCGCCCGCGAGTCATCATCCATTTCGAGCTGCAGTGTTTTTTGAAACAACAACCCGATCGCGACTAACAGCACCGTAAAAAACAATACGTAGCTCAGCGTCAGACGGAAGCGCAGGCCGCGGTAGAACTTCGCCCCGTGCTTGGGAATCCGCAAGTCTGGCGCCCGCCGCAGCATCCCTAAATGCCTTTCTCCACCGGCCGTTCCTGCGAATCCAGCATGTAGCCGATGCCGCGCACCGTCGAGATCATTTTATCCGACCACTTCTCGTCGATCTTGCTCCGTAGGTGGCGAATGTAGACGTCGACGATATTCGTGAGCCCGTCGTAATCCATATCCCAAACATGTTCGACAATCATCGTGCGGCTCAGCGGACGCCCGCGATTGCGCATCAGGTATTCCAGAATGCTGAATTCCTTGGGAGCCAGCTCAATATTCTCCCCCGCCCGCGTGACTTTGCGACGAATGCAATCGAGCGATAAATCACCCACCTGCAAGCGTTCCGGCGTCGGCTGGCCGCGGCGCAGCAGCACGCGAACGCGCGCCAGCAGCTCCACAAACGCAAACGGCTTCACCAGGTAATCGTCCGCCCCGCCTTCCAAACCCTTCACACGATCGTCCACCGCATCGCGCGCACTCAGAATCAAAACCGGAGGGCTGGTCTTGCGCGTGCGAATTTTTTTTAGCACCGCCATGCCGTCCATATCCGGCAATCCCAGATCGAGAATGATCAGATCGTATTCCGTCGCGTGCACCATTTCGACGGCGGCATTCCCATCGCCGGCCACGTCGACAGCGTAGCCGCCGCTCTCGAGGCCGCGCGACAAAAAGTCGGCAATACGTTTTTCATCCTCGACGACCAGAATCCTCATGTTTAGAGTTTACATCGGTAAATGCTTGGGTAGGATAGAATCGTCTGAGCTATGACCAATCTGAAGCCCGTTGATGTCGCCATCATCGGCGGAGGCTGGAGCGGCCTCGCCATGGCGAAAGAGCTGACGACCCGCACCGCGCAAAGCGTGCTCGTGCTGGAGCGCGGCATTCCTCGCAAGACGCTCGACTACGCGCTGGATATGGATGAGCTCGATTACGCCGTGCGCTTGCGAATGATGCAGAACATCGCCGACGAAACCATCACGCACCGGCACGCCCCCAAGGGCACCGCGATTCCGGTTCGTCAATATGGATCGTTCCTGCCGGGCTCAGGCGTCGGCGGCGCCGGCGAACATTGGAACGGCGCAGCGTGGCGTTTTCTTCCGGACGTGTTCACGCTGCGTTCGCACCTCACCCAAAAGCACGGGGCAGGGAAGTTGCCTGCCGATCTCGCAGTGCAAGACTGGGGCGTCACCTACGATCAGTTGGAGCCGCATTATTGGTACGGCGAACAGATGCTCGGCGTCAGCGGCAAGGCCGGCAACCTGCGCGGCAAAATCATCGAAGGCGGAAATCCGTTCGAGGGGCCGCGTCAAAATGAATACCCGACGCCGCCGCTCAAAGACATTTACTACCTCACTTTGTTTGCGGAAGCTTCCAGGAAACTGGGTTATCATCCGCACCCGCAGCCGGCTTGCAATTTGAGCCAGACCTACAAAAACCCCGACGGAATCACGCGTCCGGCCTGCGCCTATTGCGGATATTGCGAACGCTTCGGATGCATGATCGGCGCGAAGGCCCAGCCGTCGAATACTCTGATGCCTGTTCTGGCACAGCGCAAAAACTTTGAATTACGCACGGGCGCTTGGGTGCGCCGCATTGTACATAAGGATGGGCAGGCGACCGGTGTTCAGTACACCGGCGCCAATGGCGAAGAATTCTTTCAGCCGGCGGGAATCGTCGTGGTGGCCACTTTCACCCTGAACAACACACGCCTGCTGTACTTGTCGAAGATCGGCACGCCTTACGATTTCTCCACCGGCAAAGGCACTCTCGGGCGCAACCTCACGCATCAGGCGGAAGGCAATACACGCCTCTACTTCGACAAGCCCCTGAACTCTTTCATGGGCACAGGCGCAGTCAGTATGCGGCTCTCCGATTTCGACGGCGACCACGGGCTGACCGGATCGGAAGGCCTGCTGCGCATGGGGATGATTTGCGCCAACGCCTTTGGCAACCGCCCGATTCAGAGTTTCGATGCAGCGCCGCGCGGGGCTGCGAAAAGCAATTGGGGCTCGGAATGGAAAGCCGCGAATCTTAAGGTCCGCGACCACAATGCTGGCATCAGCCTTTCGGGCGAGCATCTTTCCTATCGTCAGAACTTCATCGACCTGGACCCCACTTACACCGACAAGTTCGGCGATCCGCTCCTGCGTTTCACGCTCGATTGGACCGAGCATGAACATCGCCAGCGTGCCTTCTCCGATGAGATTGCCCGCAAGATCGCGCGAGAGATGGGTGCGAAGGTCGACGATGCACCGCCGGCGCGCGGGAAGTACAACGTCATTAATTACCAGACCACGCATATTCAGGGCGGAGCGATTATGGGCGCGTCACCGGAGTCGAGCGTCGTCAATCCGTATTTGCAGCACTGGAACGTGCCCAACGTATGGGTGATCGGCGCGTCGGCGTTTCCGCAGAACGCTTCGCATAACCCCACGCTGACGGTTCTCGCGCTCACGTATTGGGCCGCCGACGCGATGATCAACCGGTATTTAAAGAACCCGGGTAAGTTGGTCTAATAGTTGTACAGATTGTTGTACACTTGACGCATGGCCCAAGTATTGGCGAAGAAGCGGGCGCGAACGAGCGTGGGACGGGCGCCGCTCGCGATGGCGGAAGCTCGCAAGCAACTGCCCAAGCTGGCGGATGCGCTCGAAAAACATCCGGAGATCGGCGCCGTCAAGATCACGCGGCACGGGAAGCCGGTGCTGGCGGTCCTGTCGTGGGATTTGTACGAATCTGTGGTCGAGACCATGGAGATCATGTCGGATCCCGAGTTGATGGCGGCGTTCCGGCAGGGCGTAAAGGAGATGAAGGAAGGTAAGGGTATTCCCATTGAGCAATTCAGGCGGGAGCTCGGCCTTTGATCTATCAGGTCGACATTCAACCGGCCGCGCAAGAGATGGTGTTGGAGATCGGCGATCGGCGTATTCAGGAGAAAATCCTGGACAGAATGACGGCTCTTGCCAACAATCCGGAACTGCAAGGGAAGCCGCTGGGCGATGACCTCGCGGGCTATCGCAGCATTCGCGCAATCGGACAGCGCTACCGGATCATTTATCGTGTGGAACGTTCGATCGTGACAGTCATAGTTGTAGCCGCGGGAATCCGTAAAGAAGGCAGCCGCGGGGACATTTACCGGGTGGCCGAAAAACTCATCCGGCTTGGCTTGCTGTGATCCGCGAGACGTGACAGGATAGACTTCTCATGACCAATCTAAAACCTGTTGACGTGGCGATCATCGGTGGCGGTTGGACCGGTCTGCTAATGGCCAAGGAGATCACGGCGAAGACCTCGCAATCGGTCGCTGTCTTCGAGCGCGGCGTTCCACGCAAGACCGACGACTACGCCGTGACGATGGATGAGCTCGACTACAACATCCGTCTGCGCATGATGCAAAACACGGCTGAGGAAACTATCACGCACCGCCATTCCTTGAAGGCGATCGCCGTGCCGGTGCGGCAGCACGGATCGTTTCATCCGGGTACTGGCGTGGGCGGCGCGGGGGAACATTGGGGCGGGGCGTCGTTCCGCTTTCTGCCGGATGTGTTCACGCTGCGCACGCACCTGACGGAAAAGCACGGCGCGGCGAAATTGCCGGCGGATCTGGCAGTGCAGGATTGGGGCGTCACCTACGATGAGCTGGAGCCGCTGTACTGGAAATCCGAACAGTTGATGGGGATCAGCGGCAAGGCCGGCAACCTGCGCGGGAAGAAGATCGATGGCGGCAACGTTTTTGAAGGGGCGCGCCAGCAGGAGTATCCGACGCCTCCCTTGAAGCACTCTTATGCGTCGAGCATGTTCGAAGATGCGGTGCGCAGGATGGGCTATCATCCGTATCCAACGCCCGCGGCGAACTTGAGCGAGACTTACAGGAATCCCGACGGCATCACTCGCGCCGCATGCGCCTATTGCGGCCACTGCCAGCGCTACGGATGCATGATCGGAGCCAAGGCGCAGCCGACGAATACGTTGATGCCGATCCTGACCACTCGCAAGAACTTCACATTGCGGACGCAGAGTTGGGTGCGGCGTATCGTGCATAAGGATGGGCGCGCTACTGGTATTCAGTTCACCGACGCCAGCGGTGAAGAATTCTTTCAGCCAGCCGCAACCGTGATCTTGGCGTCGTTCACATTGAATAACACTCGTCTGCTGGCGCTGTCGAAAATCGGAACGCCTTACGATCCGGTGGCGCGCACGGGAACGTTGGGACGCAACCTCACGCATCAGGTGCAAGTGAACACGCGCGTGTTTTTCGACAAGCCGCTCAACGCTTTTATGGGAGCGGGCGAGCTCGGCCAGCGCATCTCGGATTTCGATGGCGACATCGGACTCACCGGCTCGGAAGACGGGCTGTTGCGCCTCGGCATGATTGCGGTCAGCAGCAATGGCGATGGCCCCATCGGGTCGTTTGGAATCGTGCCGCGCGGCGCGAGCGAAACCAATTGGGGCTCGGAGTGGAAGCAGGCCTCGCTCAAATGGAAAGACCACACGGCGGCAATCAGCATGGCGGGCGAACACCTGTCGTATCGCCAGAACTATATGGATCTGGACCCGACTTACACCGATAAGTTCGGTGATCCGCTGCTACGCTTCACGTTGAATTGGACCGATCACGAATACAAGCAGCGTGAGTTCGCGGCGCAGATTCAGGCCAAGATCGCGCGCGAAATGGGCGCGAAGTTTGACGATGCGCCGCCGAATCGCGCACCGTATAACGTGATCAATTATCAGTCGACGCACATCCAGGGCGGTGCGATGATGGGGACTTCGCCCGAGACGAGCGTCGTCAATAAATATTTGCAGCACTGGGATGTGCCCAATTTATTCGTTGTCGGGGCTTCGGCATTTCCGCAAAACGCGGCGCCGAATCCGACGCTAACGGTGCTGGCACTGACCTATATGTCGGTCGACGCCATGATCAACCGCTACTTCAAGCATCCGGAGAAACTGATATGAAACGTCGAGAATTTTTTACTGTTCCTGCGGCCGCGATCGGTGGCACGCTGCTCTACACACTGGCGGGCGAGCCGTTTCGTTTGCAGGCTCAGGACGGCAACGTGAAAGTGCCGCTACGCTTCTTCACCGCGGACGAAGCCCGCGTGGTCACGGCCGCGTGCGAGCGCATTTTCCCCAGCGACGCTTCCGGGCCAGGCGCGACCGAGGCCGGTGTGGTCATTTTCATCGACCGGCAACTGGCGGGGCCTTACGGTCGCGACAAGTATCGTTACACGAAAGGGCCGTGGGTCGAGTCGGTGCCGGAGCACGGCTATCAAGGAAAAGAGAATCCGCAGGAGATTTATCGCAAGGGAATCAAGGATCTCGGGAACTTCGCCAACTTGTCCGCGGAAGAACAAATCAAGAAGCTGACGGCGATCGAGAAGACGCGCTTCTTTCAACTGCTGCGCACGCATACCATCGAGGGGATGTTCAGCGATCCCATGCATGGCGGAAACGCGGGGCTGATTGGCTGGCAATTGGTGGGTTATCCGGGTCCGCAGATGAGCTACCGCAACGATATCGACAAGCATTTTGGGCAGCCGTGGCGGCCGAAACCGGCGAGCCTCGAACAGGTTATGGGTCGGCCCGGGAAGCCCTGGGAGGATGAGAAGGGCTAGCGCCCGCGTACCCATGTATGGTAATCTCGATAGGGAAGGAGGCCTATGTCGATCGCCGATGTGTTGACGGAACAACAACTCGTGGAGCAGGAATACGATAGGGTCGTCCGCGAAGATATTGAGCTATTCCGATCGCAGGCCGCTTTGCGGACCGCGGGGCAGATGACGGATGACGAATTGCGTCCCCAACGGCTGCGCCGGGGCGTCTACAGCCAGCGCCAGGCGGACGTCCATATGATCCGCACCAAGGTTCCCGGTGGACTGCTGACTTCCGAGCAGATGCGGCAAATGGGGCGCGTCGCCGATGAGTTTGCAGGCGGCAAGGGCCACCTGACGACTCGCCAGAACATTCAGTATCATTTTGTACCGCTGCCCAAGGTGGCGGACCTGCTGCACATGTTGGCCGACGTCCGGCTGACAACGCGCGAAGCTTGCTACAACACTGTCCGCAACGTGACCGCGTGCCCGCTGGCGGGGATTCATCCCGAAGAGCCGTTCGATGTGCAGCCGTATGCGCGCCGCGTGGCGTTCGCGTTTTTGCACAAAGAACTCACCGACAGTTTGCCGCGCAAATTCAAAATTGCGTTTGCGGGGTGCCCAGAGGATTGCATCGCGACGGCGATCAATGACGTCGGATTGCGCGCGATGATTCGCGATGGCGTGAAGGGATTCCGCATGACGGTGGCCGGGGGCTTGGGTCCTCTGCCTACGGAGTCGAAAGTTCTGCACGAGTTTATTCCGGCGGACGATTTGGTGCGGCGCATCGAGGCCGTCATCCGCGTGTTCAGCGTGCACGGGAATCGCAAGAATAAGAACAAGGCTCGTTTGAAATTCGTACTGCGCGAACGCGGGTTCGAATGGCTGCGCGACACGATTGAAGAACAGTATCAGGACATTTTGAAAAACGGCGGCATCGCCATGCCGGCGGATGTGCCAGAGAACTTCGGCGGCTTTAAAGCGCAGCGTCCTCCGCTGGCGTCGGGCGAATTGCTGCCGGTGTGGGAGCCTTCGTCGACTGCGTTCTCGGAATGGCGCAAGACCAACGCACGGGCGCAGAAACAGAAAGGCTATTCGATCGTCACTGTGACCACTCCGCAGGGCAACTTGACGGGCGATCAGATGCGCGGGCTGGCGGACATTGCCGATCAGGCTGGCGACGGGTTCCTGCGCTTTTCGATGATCCAGAATGTGATTTTCGGATGGGTGCCGGACGGCGCGCTGAAGCGCGTTTACGGAGCGCTGGCGAAACTCAATCTGGCAGACGGCGGCGCGGATGAAATCACCGATGTGATCACATGCCCCGGCGCTTACAGTTGCAATTTAGGACTCACCAAAACGATGGGCTTGGGCGAAGGGCTGCAAAGCATGCTTGCGAAGCAGACCGATCCCGAGATCCGCAAGCTGCGTATTAACGCGAGCGGCTGTCCGAATTCCTGCGGCCAGCATTGGGTGGGCGATTTCGGTTTCTACGGCAACGCGCGCAAGCTCGACGCTCCGGGCGGCGGCAAGCGCGAGGTTCCGTATTATCAAATGCTGCTCGGCGGCACTTATGAGCAGTTCGGCGTCGCGGTGCAGAGCCTTCCGGCCAAGCTGGTTCCGGTGGCGGTCGAGCGCGTGCTCGCACACTTCAAGCAGAATCGCGAAGAAGGCGAAAGCTTCCGCGCGTATGTGCTGCGCCACAAGGTGGAGACGTTCCGCCAGCTCACAGCGGATCTGACCAAGCCGCCGCTGGACGTCCCCGAGATGTTCCGCGATTGGGGCGACGACCAGGAGTTCAGCCTGCAACTCGGCCGCGGCGAGTGTGCCGCTTAGCTGCTGGCAAACGACGGTTGATCTTCCAGTCCGAGCGGAATCACTGAAGGACTATGGGCATCGCAAGCAATGTGTATTTTGCATACATATTGATTCCCTTGTTTGTACTTGTGAGCATTGGGATTCCTTGGGTCTGGCGCGTCTGGAAGAGGCGGAAATCGAAGAACTGGCCCATGACACCTGGGACTTTCGTCGACGGGAAAATATCCCTAGTCCAGGAGGCAAGAGGAGGCGCGACCTGCAATCTCACCGTATGGTTTTCGTGTAACGTGAATGCGGAACCAAACGACGGATGCTGCGAAGAGAACTTCTTCAGCTTGGACGAAGCTCAACAAATGTTGGACAGCCTGAAGGAAGGGCCACTATTTGTGCGTTTCAATCCCGCCCATCCGGCGAAGTATTTTATCGATCCATACCAGGATGTCCGTGCTAGTTCTATCTGAGCGTAAAGAAAAAGCCCCGGAATCCTGAGGATCCCGGGGCTTCGTTCGTCCAGTCTGTTTCTGTCTTTAACTTCTCTTAGAGCTACGCGCGGTTTGGATGCGCACGGGTTCGGCGGAGGCGCCGCTGGCGGCGGCCATTTCCGGCATGCTTACCGAAGTGTCCACCAGCCGTGCCATTTCCTGCACCGGCAAGCCTTCGCATTCACGGGCGAAGCGCAGGAGTTTCGAGCCTGCGTCATAATCGACGCGAATCCAGTCGCCGCCGCGGACTTGCTCGGTCGCGATCAGGTTCGACATCGGCTGCACCAACAAGCGCTCAATGGCGCGCTTCAGGTGACGGGCGCCGTATTTGAGGTCGGTCCCTTGTTCGAGCAGGTAATCCTTACTTGCGTCAGAGACCGTGAATACAAACGCGCGGTCGGCCGACGTATTGAAGATGCGTTGCTGAACTAAATTCAATTCGATGTCCAGCACCTTCTTTAACTGCTCGGTGCCGAGCGGTTGGAAGGTCACGATCTTGTCCAGACGATTGATGAATTCCGGCGTGAACTTGCGGCGCGCGGCTTCGAGGCCGGAGCGCGCGAGTTTCTCGGTCATGCCTTCTTCCACTTCGCCCGTCGCCATTTTGGCGCGCGCGGCGCCGGCTCCGAATCCCAGCTTGGGAGAGAGCAGGTTGCCCATTTCCGTAGCGCCCAGGTTGCTGGTCATGAAAATCATGGCGCGCGAGAAATCCACTTTGCGATTGTCGCCCAAGGTCAGGGTGGCTTTGTCGAGGATGCCCAACAACAGGTTCCACAGGGCATCGGAAGCCTTTTCGATTTCGTCGAACAACACGAAGCTGAGCTTCATGCTATCGGTGTGATATTGATTGAGAACTTCTTGAGACAACAGCGGATGCGTCTCGCGATGTCCCAGGTATCCGGGAGGCGAGCCGATCAGTTTCGCGATCTCATGGCTGTGCTGGAACTCGGCGCAATCGATCTTGATGACGGCGCGTGGATTCTTGAGCAGCGCTTCGGCGGTGGCTTCGACAATGCGGGTCTTGCCCGATCCGGTGGGCCCCAGGAACAGGAAGTTCCCGATGGGACGGCCGGGCGCGCTCATACCCGTCAAGTTCATTTGATAGATGTTGACGATCTGTTGAATCGCCTCATCCTGACCGACAATCATTCGCCGCAGGCTGTTCTCGAGAGATACCGCCTCTCGTCCAGTCTTACCGGGATCCAAAGGGATGTTTAGCCGTACCATATCAGCCACCTTCCTGGCACTTCTCAGGGGCCTTATCGCGCCCCCTTTCCACAGATCATCAGGCAATCCAAGTGCCATTTCTTTAGATGCTCCTAGTATCGACACGATTCGTGCTCTATCCTTAACTACGCTTAGGCTTTGCCGGCCGGATTTCGACCTGGCTCACCGTGGTTCTTGCAGGCATCGCCAGCAATGTCCGCACGACCGCTGCGACATCTTCGGGATGGACTTTCCAATCCTGTCCCAAATCGGCACTGCCTTCCTTGCCACCAAACTCGGTGGCGACGCTGCCCGGCAGAACCGTGCTCACGCGCACGTTGTCATACCTTGTATCCAATAGCAGCGCTTCACTAAAACCGTTCAATCCGAACTTCGAAGCATTGTAGGCGGCACCGCCCGCGAAGGCGTTTTTCCCAGCCAAACTGCTAATGTTGACGATGTAACCGGCGCCCCGGTTTTCAAATCTTGCTAGAGCTTCCCGTGAACAGTAGAACGCAGAATTGAGATTCGTCTGTATCATTTTGTCCCAATCCTCGACTGTAAGACTGGATACTTTGGCGAATATTCCGGCGCCGGCGTTGTTGATAAGTACGTCGAGACCGCCCACTTCGCGGTCGACAAACTCGAACAACGCTCGAACTTGTTCATGCTCACTTACATCGGCAGCTTTTCCGTTGACTTTACCTGGCCACTTGGCCGCCATTTCGGAAACCGCGCGGCTGACCGAATCCGGCCATCGGCCGCAAACCACCACCAGGGCGCCCTCGGCGAGCAGCATTTCGGCGATGGCCCGGCCGATGCCGCGGGTGCCTCCAGTGATCAGGCAGACTTTATTTTTCATGCTTTCAGGATACGGACGAATCCGGGGTGATGGCGGGGGACGTAGAATGGTAGACGGCATGACCATGGCGGATTCCAGCATCTTTTGGCTGCGCTTGGCGGCGTTGCTCTACGCCGTCGGGCTGCTGCATTCGCTATTGGCTATCCTGCGGCGGACACGTGGGTTTTATGCGTTCGCCTTGGGAGCGTTTCGGGTGGGCGTGGTGCTGCACGGCGTGGCGATTGTCGAACTTGCCATGGCCGAAGGGCGCCTGCCTGTAGAGAACTTCTACGGCACTATAAACCTGTGCGCTTTTTTGATCGCGCTCGCCTTCCTGTTCGTCGACTGGCGCTATCACTTCGCCAGCACGTCATTGGCTTTGTTTCCCCTGGTCTTCTTAATGACGTTAGTGGCGGGGATGCGGCAGCCGGTGCCGGCCTGGGGCGATGTGCGGGTGCGCGACGCCTGGCTGATTGTCCACATTGTATTGGTGCTCGCGGGTTACGCGGCGCTACTGCTGACGGCGGTGTCCTCGGTCTTTTATTTGATCCAGGAGCGGCGGCTCAAGACCAAAAAGAGCCAGACGCTGCTGGAGAAGTTGCCACCGCTGGGCACGCTCGATGATCTGATCAGCAGCTCCATGGGATTCGGCTTCGTGTTCATCACGCTCGGCGTCGTCTTCGGCGTCATGTGGGCGTATATCGAACTCGGCACGAAATGGGTAGGGAACGCCAGCATCTCGCTGTCGTTCCTGACCTGGGGATTGTGTCTGGCAATGATCTTCATGCGCGCGTCGGCGGGATGGCGCGGGCGCAAGGCGGCCGTCATGGCGCTGGTGGTGCTGGGATGCGGCGCGCTTACCTGGGTGGCGCACGCGGGGTTGAGGCCCACGCTGATCCCATGAAGCTGCTGATCACAGGCTTGAGTCATCACACGGCTCCGGTGGAGGTGCGCGAGAAGCTGGCATTTGAGGAGAAGACGCTGCCCGAGGCGCTCGACCGATTGTGCCAGCGGCCGGGCATGGTCGAAGGCATGATTCTCTCCACCTGTAACCGCGTGGAAGTGGCGGTGACGGCGGAGGAGCAGTGCGATCCTGCGGAATCGGTGGACCGGTTTTTGGCGGAGGCGCGCAGCGTGGAGCCGGCTTGGGTGTCGCCTTATCTTTATCACTACAACGGTCCGGACGCGATCCGCCATGTGTTTCGCGTGGCTTCGAGTTTGGACTCGATGATTGTGGGCGAGCCGCAGATCTTGGGGCAGCTAAAGAACGCTTACGCGTTGGCCAAAGAACATGGTTCGGTTAACGGATACCTGGACTTAGTGATGACCAGGGCTTTCAATGTAGCCAAACGCGTGCGCACGGAGACGGAGATTGGATCGAGCGCGGTTTCGGTGAGCTACGCGGCGGTGGAGCTGGCGCGCGACATTTTCGGATCGCTCACGGGCAAGCGTGTGCTGCTGGTGGGGGCGGGGAAGATGGCGGAGTCGGCTGCCCGGCATTTGCGGAGGGCGGGGGTTTCCGACATTCTTGTTACGAACCGGACTCGCTCGCGAGCGGATGCGCTGGCGGAAGAGTTTCACGGGCGGGTGGTTGAATACGAAGAGATGACGCATGCGCTCCCGGACGTTGACATTGTGATTGCGTCCAGCGGCGCCCCGGATTTCATCTTGACGAAAGACATCATGCGCTCGGTGATTAACCGGCGGCGCAACCGTCCAATGTTCTTGATCGACATTGCGGTGCCGCGCAACGTCGAGCCGACTGTCAACACACTGGATGGCATTTTCGTTTACGACATCGACGATCTGGATCGCGTCGTCAAAACGAATTTGGCGGAGCGCGTGAATGTGGCGCAGGAGGCCGAGGACATCATCACCGAGGAAGTGGAGCGGATGATGCTGCGGCTGAAGACGCGCGAGGTCGCGCCCACGATTGTGAGTTTGCAGGAGCAGCTGGAACAAGTACGCATGGCCGAGATTGAGCGGGTGCGCGCCAAGCTGGGAGTGCTGACGCCGCAGCAACAGGAGGCCATCGAGGCCATGACCCGCGGCATCATCAATAAGATCGCGCACGCACCGATTACGGAAATGCGGCGCAAGGCCAACGATCCCGAGGGCATCCAGCTCATTCACACCATTCGCAAGCTATTCAGGTTGGGAGAAGGGTAGAGCGCAGTGATCGTGATTGGATCGCGCGGGTCGCAACTCGCGCTGTGGCAGGCGAACCATATCGCCCGGTGCCTCAAAAAGCTGGGCGTGGAGACGCGCCTGGAAATCATCAAAACGACTGGCGACAAGATTACGGATGTTCCGCTGGCACAGGTCGGCGGCAAAGGGTTGTTCACCAAAGAGATTGAAGACGCGCTGCTGGCGGGGGCGATCGATCTGGCGGTGCATAGCTTGAAGGACATGCCTACGGGGCTGCCTGCGGGGTTGACCCTGGCGGCGATTCCGGAGCGCGAAGATCCGCGGGATGCACTGATCGGCAAGCCGCTGGCGGAGTTGGGAGTGGGTTCGCTAATTGGGACGAGTTCGTTGCGCAGGGCCGCGCAGTTGCATGCGCTAGGGCGCGGGTTGGTGACGGAGAATCTACGCGGCAATGTCGACACTCGTCTGCGTAAGCTCGACGAAGGACATTACGACGCGATTGTTTTGGCGGCGGCTGGGCTGCGAAGGTTGGGATGGGCGGAGCGGATTCGCGAGTTGATCGACGTTGAGGTCATGTGTCCGGCGGCGGGGCAGGGGGCACTGGCGATTGAGACTCGCGATGATGGCGGGGCGGGGCATCAGATCGCACGCAAGCTGGATGACGCGCGGACGAATGCGGCGGTGACAGCGGAACGGTCGCTGCTGGCGACGCTTGAGGGCGGATGCCAGGTGCCGATCGGGGCTCACGCGAAGTTCGATGGGGACCTGCTGCACTTGCTGGCGATGGTGGCTTCGCCCGATGGGACGCGTGTGATGCGGGACCGGGCTTCGGGGCGCGACCCGCTGGCGGTGGGCAGGGAACTGGGCGAGCGCATGCTGGCTGCGGGCGCGCGCGACA
>Ga0265314_10003056_pt1 | contig 16494 bp, 16 predicted proteins | sample 4126metaG_FD_203106 | JGI IMG/M metagenome (GOLD analysis project Ga0265314, IMG submission 203106) | Rhizosphere microbial communities from Carex aquatilis grown in University of Washington, Seatle, WA, United States - 4-1-26 metaG | ecosystem: Host-associated > Plants > Roots > Rhizosphere >... | reverse complement strand
CGGAAGGCAAGTTCGTTCTTTCCGAGGGTAAACCAACACTATATGACTCAAATGGAGACACGACCACCGGGCGTCAATTGACCTTCTTTTTTTCGGATGATAGGATCGTTGTGGATTCGGAGGAAGGCTTACGAACGCTTACGCTTCACCGGGTCGAGAAATGACGTGGCATGCTCAAGCTGCAAGCCGTCGAGCTCAGCAAATCGTACCGCGGGCGTAAAGTCGTAGATGACCTTGATCTGGAGATAAGCCAAGGTGAAGTCGTCGGGCTTTTGGGACCTAACGGCGCGGGCAAGACAACGACGTTTTACATTCTGGTCGGTTTGGCTCAACCGGACTCCGGGCGCGTCCTTCTCAACGGAGACGACATCACCGACCTCCCCATGTACCTGCGGGCCCGCAACGGCATCAGCTATTTACCGCAGGAGCCTTCGGTTTTTCGCCAGTTGACGGTCGAAGAGAATTTGCTGGCGGTGCTGGAAACATTGCCGCTGACCGCGGAGCAGCAGCGCGACCGCCTGGAAGAATTACTGGCGCAAATGAAACTGGAAACCGTGAGATACAACGCAGCATATACGCTATCGGGTGGCGAACGGCGACGGCTGGAAATCGCGCGGTCGCTGGTGCTGGAGCCCGCATTTATCCTGCTGGACGAACCGTTTTCTGGAATCGATCCCCTGACCGTTGTGGATATTCAGAAAATTATTCGAGAACTAAGCCAGGAAGGCATCGGAGTGCTGGTCACCGATCACCAGGTGCGCGAGACGCTGAACGTTACCGATCGCGCGTATATCGTACAGGACGGGAAAGTGCTTGCGACCGGTACCCCTGCCGACCTCAGCAGCGATACCGAAGTCCGCCGGGTTTATCTCGGCGATCATTTCCGATTGAACTGACTCCTATGAATTATCTCGCGCCAAAACTTCACCTCCGGGTCGCACAGAAGCAGATTCTCACCCCGGGTCTGGTGCAGATGGTAAGCGTGCTGGCGCTGAATCGCCTGGAACTGCGCGAGATGATCAATCAGGAGATGGTCGAAAATCCGGTGCTCGAAGAACTGGCCGACGATCCGGTCGTCACCGAAGACTACAGCGCCGAAACTTTCCTGAAGGCCGAAACCGAAAAGCTCCCAGCGGTCGAAGCTCCCAGTCCATTCGAAGATTTTGATGTCGCGTCGTTCTTCAACCAGTACCTGGGAAGCGGCGGCGGCAATGAAGATCGCGGCGAACGCGAAGTTGCCGAGCGCCCTTCGTTCGAACAGTTTCTCTCCTCAGCCCAGGGGCTCTCCGAACATCTCACGTGGCAACTCAGCGTCACCGTATGCAACGACGTGGTGCGCGAGATTTCCGACGCCATTATTGGCAACCTCGATGAGAACGGCTACTTGTCGGCATCGCTTGAAGAGATATCGCAGAACGGAAAGTACTCGATGGAGGACGTCGAGGAGGCGCTGGCGGTGGTGCAGGAGTTCGATCCGCTGGGAGTGGCGTCGCGCAACCTGCGGGAATGCCTGCTGACGCAGCTTCGAACGCTGGATCCGCAGAACACACTGGCCCAGCAAATTGTTTCCGAGTGCTTGCCGAAACGTCCTCTGGCGGCGAGCGAAGCGGAAGAAGAAAGCCCGGAAACGCCGCTAGCGCGGTTGCTGCAAGCCAACCAGTTGAAGGAAATTGCGCGAGCGCTGAATCGTCCCGTGGAACTCGTGAAACGGGCAGTGGAAGTCATCAAGAAGCTCGATCCGCGGCCGGGGCTGCGCTACAACAAGACGCAAGCGCGGCTGGTCGAGCCGGACGTATATTTCCGCAAAGTGGACGACCAGTGGCAGGTCTTCATGAATGACGACGACGTGCCGCAACTGCGCCTTTCGCCCGTGTATCGCAGGCTGCTGTCGCGCGATGCCGCCGACCGCGATGTGCGCAATTATGTGAAGGAGCGCTTTACGGCCGCGCTGCAATTGATGAAGAGCATCGAGCAGCGCAAGCACACGATCCTGCGCGTCTGCCAGATTATTATCCAGCGGCAGGGCGATTACCTCGATCATGGGGCAGATCACCTGAAGCCGATGATGATCAAGGAAGTGGCGGAGGAAGTGGGCGTGCATCCCTCCACCGTGAGCCGCGCGGTGTCCAGCAAATACGCGCACACGCCGCAGGGCGTGGTCGAGCTGCGGTCTTTCTTCTCCGAATCGGTGAACGGGCCGCAGGGCGACAGCATGTCCCTCCAGACGCTGAAGCGGCTGGTGAAGAAGATGATCGACGAAGAAGACACGTCTCATCCGCTGACCGACGATTTGATCGCCAAGAAACTGGACGATGCAGGGATTCACGTCACGCGGCGAACCGTGGCCAAATATCGCGAAGACTTGCGCATTCCCAGCACGCACCAGCGCCGTGTGAAGGTTTAGGCCAAACTACGTGAAACCGAAAGCCGCGCGCGACGCCCGCCAATTGGTGATTCTTACCGGGCTCAGCGGCTCGGGCAAAAGCACCGTCCTCAAGACATTCGAAGATCTCGGTTTCTACTGCGTCGATAACCTTCCGGTTGCGTTAATTCCCACATTCAGCGAATTGCACATGCAGGCCGGCGGAGAAATTCAGCGCGCGGCGCTGCTGGTGGACGCGCGCGAGGGAGAGCAACTGGTCCGGTTGCCGGAGATATTGAAGCAACTGCGCGCCGAGAACCCCGCTACGCTGGTATTCATTGAGGCCAACGAAAACGCACTGCTGCGGCGGTTCAGCGAGACGCGCCGCCCTCACCCGCTTGGACACGACCGTCCCGTGCGCGAAGGTTTGCAGAGTGAGCGCGTCTTGATGGCGCCGATCCGGAAGCTCGCGGACGTGGTGATCGATACCAGCAAATTCAATGTGCACGAGTTGCGGCAGTTCATCATTCGCCGTTTTCAGAAGACCGATAAACGGCCGATGATGCTATCGCTGGTGAGTTTCGGTTACCGGTACGGAATTCCAGCTGACGCGGACCTGGTATTCGACGTTCGTTTTCTGCCGAACCCGCATTTTATTCCCCGGCTCAGAAAATATTCGGGGCGCGATCCAAAAGTAGCCCGCTATATCCGTTCGTTTCCTCAAACCGGAGAGTTCCTCCAGCGCGTAGAGGGGCTTCTGACCTACTTGATCCCGCATTACATTAGCGAAGGGAAAAGCTACCTGACCATTGCGATCGGGTGTACGGGGGGACGCCACCGCTCGGTGATGCTGGCGGAATCGATATACAAGACCCTGCACCGGCGGGGATACCCGGCCAAAGTTGTGCACCGCGACATCGAAAAGTCCCACTAGGCAATGGCACGCCTGTGAGTCCGGCCAGTTATGTCCTAATCTAGTGCCTGTTGTTGTGGCACGATTTCGTAGGAGGTCGGGGCTTCAGCCCCGACGAAGAGCAGCCTGATCAGGGGTTTTAACCCCTGAAGCTTCAGGGGCTAAAGCCCACAGTCAAATGGAACATAAATGTCCGAGCTGAAGCTCTGACCTCCGAAAGATGAAAGGTTCCGACCTGGGGCTGCTAGTTCGGCCCAGCGGCTTGACAAATGGCTGGGCGATTCGTAGCGTACCAAGGACTGCGGTGCGGGTGGGGTCCTCCATCGGAGGCGAGTTCCAAGTGAATTCTGCCCCCATTGTTCTTAACTCAGGGGAACAAGAATCTTTTTGAATCAACGCGAAGAATTCGGCCGGCTACTGCACTATGTCAAGCCTTACAAGGTGCGCCTTGCCGCGGGCATTGTGTGCCTTTCCGTGGTGGGACTGGCGGAAGGGCTGATCGCGCTGCTGATCGCGCCCATCATCGATTCGGTGCTGAAACCGTACGCTGCCGACGCCCGGCTCTTACTATTCCAAAATCCCTTCACACACCAGGCCATTTATCTGAATTCCTTTTTGCCCCGGCAGATTCATAGTGTCGGGACGCTGTTCTCGATCGCCATCCTTGTGGTATTCATCGGGAAGGGGACTTCGGAATTTTTTGGAAATGTGCTGGTGCAGTATGCGGGGATTGCCGGTGTCACCGATCTGAGGAATCAGGTGTATGCCAAGGTCATCCGGCAGCCCATCGGATTTTTTCAGGACCATGCCACCGGTTGTTTGATGTCCACGGTGATCAATGACGTGGAACGAGTTCGGAATACATTTTCGGAATATCTGGCCGTTGGCTTCCGTCACATTTTCACGTTCATCTTCCTGCTTGTGGTGCTCCTGATGACCAGTTGGAAGATGACGTTAGGCTCGATCCTGCTGCTGCCGCGTTTGGCCGGCAAGGACGCTCGGGAAGCGGATCCGCCGTTCGACGGAAAAAATCCAAGCCGGCATCGCCCAGTTAAGTGAAATCCTGCAGGAGACCATCAGCGGGAACCGCGTAGTGAAGGCTTTCGGGATGGAAAATTTCGAGATCGCGAAATTTCGCGATTCCGCGCGGCGCCTGTTTCGCGAGAACATGCGGTGGATCAAATCGGCGGTCGCCACTTCGCCCCTGATGGATTTGGTTGGCGCAGTGGTGATCGTGCTGGTGCTGATGTTCGGACGAACGCAAATCAAGATGGGCTTTATGACCGAAGGAACCTTCGGCACATTTCTTTACGCGCTGATTAAGTCTTCCGAGCCGGTGAAAGGGCTGGGCACGGTTTACCAGCAGTTCGAACAGGCCTTTGGAGCGACCGCCAAGGTTTTTGAATATATAGGCCTCACTGGGGAGTCCGCCGTCGAACCCGGTGTGCGCGCTTTGGCTCCTTTTTCGCGAATCGTAAAATTCGACCGTGTAAGTTTCGGATACGATCCGCAAGTGCCCATCCTGCGGGATATATCATTCGAGGCGCGCGCAGGAGAAGTGATCGCCATCGTCGGCTCCAGCGGGGCGGGCAAGACTACCCTAGTGAATCTGCTGCCTCGATTTTATTCGGTTACTTCCGGCACTCTGCGCGTGGACGGAATGGACGTGCGCGAAGTGACCTTGCAGTCCCTCCGCGAACAAATGGCCATCGTGACGCAGGAGACGATCCTATTTAACGACACAGTCTGGAATAATATTTGCTACGGCCAGCCGGGTCTGGCGACGGAACGCGTGGAGACTGCCGCAAAGGCTGCGCTGGCGCACGATTTTATTACGGAACTGCCTCAGGGCTATCAGACGATCCTTGGCGATCGCGGACAGCGGTTGAGCGGCGGGCAGCGGCAGCGGATTGCCATCGCGCGCGCGATCCTGAAAAATTCTCCGATCCTGATTCTGGATGAAGCGACATCGGAACTGGACTCCGAATCGGAAATGCTGGTGCAGCGAGCGCTGTCCAACCTAATGACGGGACGCACTGCGTTCGTCATTGCGCATCGGCTTTCGACGATTCGCCGCGCGGATAAAATTATTGTGCTGGAGGATGGGTCGATCACCGAGACGGGAACTCATCAGGAACTGCTCGCCGCCGGGGGCACGTATGCGCGCCTTTACGAAATGCAATTTGCGGATACGGATGGCATGCCACCTCCTCCAGTAATTTCAACGGGAGCCCCCGCGCAGAAGGGGCAAGGATGAAGGCCGCGACTGCTTCCGCAGGAATCCAATCAATGACGGGCTTCGCGCAGGCGCGCGTGGAGCGCGACGGGTGGTCGCTGCGAATCAATTTGCGTAGCGTGAATCACCGTTTTCTGGACCTTCATCTTCGAATGCCCGATGGATTCGAAGTGTTCGAAGCGCGCATTCGGCAGGGGATTCGGAGCCGTTTGCGGCGCGGACATGTGGATGTGAACGTCTATTACGAACCGGCGGGTCCGGCTTCGGTGGCCGTGAATCGCGAAGTGGCCGCGGCGTATATGAAATCGCTGGAAGAGTTGCGCGAACAATTCGCTGTGAAGCAGGAGCCGGACCTGATCGCATTATTCCGCCTTCCCGGCGTGGTGGCCGCTGCGGGAGCAGCCGGGGATTTGCAAAATGAGGAAGCACAGGAGAGACTTGGGGCGCAGGTAGATGTCTGCCTGGAGCAAGCCCTCGGGCGGTTGGAGACGATGCGGCGTTCGGAAGGAAGCGCGCTGACCGCGGAGATGCAAGGTCTGCTGGACGGAATCGCGGGAAGAACCGCAGAGATCGAATCCCTGGCGGTGCGCGTGCGTCCGGCCTTTGCGCGGCGCCTGGAAACGAAATTGAGCGAATTGCTGAGCGGCGCGCATGTGGATCCCTTGAGGCTGGCCCAGGAAGCGGCAATGCTGGCCGAGCGCAGCGATGTGACCGAGGAACTGGCGCGGCTGCGCAGCCACGTGGAGCAGTTCCAGAAATTGCTGGCCGGAGCAGGCGAGGCCGGCAAGAAGCTCGATTTTCTTTTGCAGGAAATGCAGCGCGAAGCCAATACGCTTCTTTCCAAAACTCCGGGCGTCGAGTCGGAAGGCCTGGCGATTACAGGGTTGGCATTGGAAATTAAATCGGACATCGAGAAACTACGCGAACAGGCGCAAAACGTCGAATGACGATAGCCAAAGCACAGACACCCCTGGTCTTCATCGTTTCCGGTCCGTCAGGATCGGGAAAGTCCACGCTGGTGTTGAAGATGCTGGAAGTTCCGGGGACGATGTTTTCCATCTCGTGCACGACGCGCCCGCCCAGAGGCACGGAGAGCAGCGGAAAATGGTATGATTTTGTATCCGAAGAGGAATTCGACCGCAGAGCGAATCACGGCGAATTTCTGGAGTATGCGCGGGTCTTCGGGCGGCACTGGTACGGCACACCGCGGCAGTCAATGGAGGAAGCCAGGCGCAAGGGACTGGACCTGGTGCTAGAGATCGACGTCCAGGGCGCCGAGCAGGTAAAGAAAGAATTGCCTGCTTCCGTGGCCATTTTTATTTTGCCCCCTGCGCGAGACGAACTGGAGCGGCGTTTAAGATCTCGCGGCCAGGATTCGGACGAAGCGATCAAGGGACGCCTGGCGCGGGCGCAGCAGGAAATGCAGCGTTACACGGAATACGATTTTCTTGTGGTCAACGACGATGTTGAGCGTGCGGGGCGCGAAGTCCAGGCCATAACAGTGGGAGCACGATGTCTTCGCAGCTGTTTGAGCGACCGCGCGCGAAAAATTCTGGAATCTTTTGGAGGGTAGAGATCTCATGACGGTTGAGAGTCAGGCACCGGATAGCAAGTTCGCGTTCGTCGTGGTGGCGGCCCGGCGGGCCCGGCAGTTAATGTCGGGAGCGATGCCGCTGCTGGCAAATCCACGGTCCCATAAACCAACCCGGATCGCGGTGGAAGAATTGGGCGCCGGAGTTCTGGAGTATCAATTGCCGGCGATTGCGGGCGAAGGCGAAGACAAGGAAGGAAAACGGCGCAAGGAGTAACGCGCCGGGATGTCCATGCGTGTGGCACTCGGTGTTTCCGGAGGCGTGGCGGCCTACAAGGCCGCTGAACTGGTGCGCAGGCTCCAGCAGGAAGGCATCGAAGTGCAGGCGGTAATGACCGCGAGCGCGCAGGAGTTCATTACGCCGCTGACGTTCGCGGCGCTTACCGGACAGAAGGTTATCACCGAAATGTTCGGAAGCGAGACAGCCTCTGCCAATGTGGAGAGCGCAATCGAGCATATTGCAGTCGCGCAGCGAATCGATTTGCTGGTCGTGGCTCCCGCCACGGCCAACGTGATTGCCAAGATGGCCCGCGGTGTTTCTGACGATTTTCTCACTACACTTTATCTCGCAACAAAAGCGCCCGTGATTTTGGCTCCCGCGATGAACGTCAATATGTGGGAACATGAGGCGACACGGGAAAATATCGATATTCTTCGCGCGCGCGGCGTTCTAGTCGTTGCGCCGGAGGAAGGCTACCTGGCCTGCGGGATGACCGGCGCGGGGCGGCTTGCCAGCGTTGAGGCCATTGCGGCGGCGGTGTGCGGGCGGCTAGGAATCGCGCACGATCTGGAAAATGAAACGGTGATCGTAACGGCCGGGCCTACCTGCGAAGATGTCGATCCGGTGCGGTATCTGACGAATCGGTCGTCCGGGAAGATGGGCTATGCGCTGGCGGAAGCGGCTGTGCGTCGCGGCGCGCGCGTTATTTTGATTAGCGGACCAACGCGGCTTGATTCTCCGCAGGGTGTTGAGTTTGTGTCTGTTCGCAGCACCGAGCAAATGCGGTCGGCTGTGCTGGAGCACCTGCCCCGCGCCACTGCCGTGATTATGGCGGCGGCCGTTGCGGACTATCGTCCGGTTGCGCCGGAAACGCAGAAAATGAAGCGCGGCAGTGGACGCGTGACGCTTGAGCTGGAATCCACTCCGGATATTCTTGCCGAGGTTGGACGCGCCAAGGGCGACAGGATTGTGATTGGCTTTGCGGCGGAAACCGACCACGTTGCCGAGCACGCGCGCGGCAAGCTTCAGTCGAAACATGCCGATGTGATTGTCGCCAACGACGTGACCGCCGAAGGCGCGGGCTTCGATCACGATACGAATATCATCACGCTGTACTTGCGCGATGGCGGCGAAACGGCGTTTCCGCGTATGCCGAAAATCGATGCGGCTCACCGGATTCTGGATCGCGTACTCGAACTGCGGCGCGCGGGCCGCGAAATTCCCGCCGCGCAAGGCAGGCGCTGAACCTACCGATGGATCCTCTCCTTCCGGCAACTTCATGCAAAAAATTGGAAGCCTGGCTTCGTTACTATCAGGATTTGAATCTCGGCGATTTTTACAAGGACCGCAAAACCATGGGGAAACGTTCCGTCAAGTCAGCGGCTGCGCCGAAGAAGACTGCGGGCCAGTCGATGCCGGCTCCTGCGGCTGATATGAGTCATCCAGCAGCCAAGGCTTTGGCGGCTCAAGTCCTGCCGATTGTTCCAGCCCCTACCATGTTTGGGTCGCTCGATCGTGTTGAAGGCGATACGCTTGAGCGGATTCGCGAGGATCTGGGTGACTGCACGCGCTGCCGTTTGCACGAGCAGCGGAATAAAATCGTGTTCGGCGCCGGGAGTCCCAAGGCCGAGCTCGTGTTTGTCGGCGAAGGACCGGGGCGCGACGAAGACATGCAGGGATTTCCGTTCGTGGGACGCGCGGGCAAGCTGCTGACGCAGATGATCGAGGCGATGGGGCTTACGCGCGAAGACGTTTATATTTGCAACGTGGTGAAATGCCGTCCGCCGGAAAACCGCAAGCCGGAGGACGATGAAGTGGCAACGTGCTCGCCGTATTTGTACCGCCAACTGGACGTGATCGCGCCGAAGGCCATCGTGTGCCTCGGCGGCACCGCCGCGCAGGCTTTGCTGCAAACGAAAGATTCGATTTCAAGGTTTCGCGGCAACTGGTTCGATTACCGAAATACCAAGCTGATGGCGACGTACCATCCGGCCTATTTGCTGCGCAATCCCGCTGCGAAGGCGGACGTCTGGAAAGATCTGCAGAAGGTGATGGCGCATTTGGGGTTGAAGGTTAAGAAGGCTTCGCGCTAAGGTAAGATAGCGAATCGACGCTTACGGACACCGCAATCGAACCATAATATCGGAGTAATTCCGAAAGAGGACACGATCGAGTTGGCCGCCAGAGAGTTTATTTCGCTTTGCAACACGCTTGGTAAGTTCTCTCTCCACGTCTTCATAGTTTTGATTAAGTGAGCCCTGAAGTTTCACACCCACTCTTTCAAGGATATTCATCAACCTCTGATCCAAGGCTATGCAATCGTCTGCGAGTCGCAACTCGATTAGTGTGTCCCGACATCCCTTTTTCTTGTAAAACTTCAGTGTTTTAGATAGATATTTCACCTTACCTTCCGTATCTCCTTTGGCGGCGACATCGGCAAAGAACCGAACTGGCCCCCCTGCTTTGTCTAGTTGATTGAAATTGTAAACAGCCGCATCGATCTTGTGGTTCTTTGTTTTCTTTCCCACGAAACGCGTACCAATAGCTAGCAGGACCTGATGGATACGTTGGCGCCGGAGTCGAGGAGTTAGTTTTTTCAGCCGATTAAATGCCAACTTCTCTATTACGGCTGGAGAAGACAAAAGCGTTTCACCCGGAGCGGCATTTCCAGCGACAACGATTTGCGATAGCACTCGAATCCAGAGTTCATCTTTATTCCTTCTTCTTTGTTCCCAGGACTGACCCATATTCGGTTTCTCGTAATTGCTGACTAGTTTTCGGAGTTGAGAAACCTGCGGGCTAGTAAGTCGGAAGGTTGACATAGATATTAACCGCCGCTTCCTTTGCGATTTCAAAGTGGAAAGCATTCTATACCCGTTTCGCCTACCGTCGGCAATCTGAAATGAATCTACTGCTACACTACGTAGCGCACATGTCCCCCACTTACTGCGAAGTCGCACTGCCAGTTCCGCTGCGTTCGGTCTTTACCTACGCGATACCGGATCGGCTAGCCGGATCGATTTCCGAGGGAAGCCGCGTTCTGGTTCCATTTCGCAATCGCGCTATGACCGGTGTGGTTGTCGAGCTTTCCAGACGCCGTCCCGATCCCACCCGCGTCAAGAACATCAAGGAAGTTGTCGAGGCGCTCGATCCAATTTCCGCGCTCACGCCGAAGCTGATCGAATTGGGTCGCTGGGTCGCCAACTATTATGTGTGTCCTCCCGGTGAAGTTTTTCGTGCGATGCTGCCGCCGCAGATCGATTTGCGCCATGAGCGCGAATTTCTTCTGACCGATGCGGGTCGCGAGCGGCGCAACGAGCTGGATGCTGGAGCGAATCGCACCGAAGAGGAAATCGCGGATCTCGCGTTGCTTTCGCTGCTGCGCATCGAGGACAAACCGGTTCGCGCGGACCGGTTGCGCAAGCTGCCGGGCGGAGAAGCTGCCGCGGAGCGACTGTTGCGGCGGCGACAACTGGAATCGCGCGAAGTGACTCTGCACCGCCATGCGCGCGTGCAGAAGATCGTGGCATGGAATTCAATTGACGACGCAAGCTCGCTCGAGGAAAAAGAAGCTCGCGTTTATCACGTGCTCGCCGAGGAGCGCGGGCCGTTGCCGCTGCCGACGGTTGCGAAGCTCTCGAAAGTCTCGCGCTCGTTGATCGAACGGCTTATCCGCCAGGAAAAATTGAAATGCTGGGAAGAGCCCCTCGCAGTCGAGGAAGATTTGTTTGAAGTGGATTACGAGCCGCCGTCGAACATTCTGAACCCCGATCAGGATCGCGCGTTGGAAGAGATTAAAACTTGGATGGCAGGTGGCGGCTTTCATGTGGGCCTACTGTACGGCGTCACTGGCAGCGGCAAGACGGAAGTGTATTTGGGGGCCGTCGAAGCGGCGCTTGCACGCAATCAAACCGCGCTGATTCTAGTCCCGGAGATTGCGCTGACGCTTTGGCTCGGCCGTCTTTGCCGAGCACGGCTTGGGCCTACCGTCGCGGTGCTGCACAGCGCGTTGTCGGATGTGGAGCGCGCGCGCGAATGGTGGCGCGTGCGGCGCGGCGAGGCCCGCGTCGTGGTGGGAACGCGCTCAGCGGTATTTGCTCCAGTCGAAAACCTGGGGCTGATCGTTGTGGACGAAGAACAGGAAGCGAGCTACAAGCAGGAGGAGACGCCACGCTATCACGGGCGCGACGTCGCCATCGTGCGCGCGAAGATGGAGGGCGCTGTCGCGCTGCTGGGTTCGGCCACGCCATCGCTGGAGAGTTTTCACAACGCGCGGTCCGGGAAATACAAGCTGCTGCAACTCGAATCCCGCGTCGAAAATCGGCCTCTTGCTCCGGTGGAGATTGTGGACCTGCGGGAGGATTTCCGGACGACGCACAAAGCCGGGGCGCTTTCCGCAAAGCTCAGCGAAGCAATCGCCTTGCGCCTTGTTCAAGGCACGCAGTCGCTGATTCTGATCAACCGCCGCGGATATTCGTGGTTTGTGATTTGCCGTTCGTGCGGCGCGGGGATTCAGTGCGAAAATTGCAGCATCTCGCTTACGTATCACAAGCAGCGCGACCGCCTGGAATGCCACTACTGCGGATTTTCGCGGCGCGTGCCGAAGACGTGTCCGAAGTGCGACTCCGAGCACGTCTATTTTTTCGGCGCAGGGGCGGAGCAGCTCGAAGAAAAATTGAGCGAAAAGTTTCCCGGCGCGAAGGTCGCGCGGCTGGACCGCGATTCGGTGCGCACCAAGAAGGCGTACCAGCAGGTCCTCGGAGATTTTGCTTCCGGGAAGATCGATATTCTGGTCGGCACGCAGATGGTCGCGAAGGGGCACGATTTTCAACGCGTCACTCTGGTCGGAGTCGTTTCCGCCGATTCGCAGCTCAGCCTACCGGATTTCCGCGCCGCCGAGCGTACATTTCAAATCCTCACGCAGGTTGCCGGCCGCGCGGGACGTGGCGCGCTGCCCGGCGAAGTGCTCGTCGAGACATATTATCCGGAGCACTACGCGATTCAGCTGGCCGCGCGGCAGGATTACCTGGCGTTCTACGAAAGGGAAGTGCAGTTCCGGCGGCTGCTGCATTATCCGCCATTCACAGCGCTGGCGAGCATCCTAGTGCGCGATACAAAGATCGAAAATGCCATTCGATGGTCGCGGCAGCTTTCGGCGTTTCTAGCGCCGCAGGAACCGCGCGGCGTGAAAGTCCTGGGTCCCGCCGCAGCGCCGCTGGCGCGGCTCAAACGCGAATATCGATTCCAATTTTTGTTGAAGGCTCCCAAGCGCGCGCAACTCACGAGGGTGTTGTCAGAGTTGCTGGCGTTCAGCCAGGAAAAGGAAATTCCGGAGAAGGCTGTGCTGGTGGATGTGGACCCGTTGAGTTTATTCTAGGTTTAAGTAGCACAGGTTTTAACCTGTGCGCCTTTGGTTTAGATGCCGCAAAACCAAAACCAAAACCGCACAGACTGAAGTCTGTGCTACTGCTAGCGAATCAAGACCGGCATCGGCATGAACGTCAGCACGAAAATCAGGATGGCGACTGCCGCCCAGATTAGTCTGGTGCGGTCGAGTTTTTCCCACTGGTAGAGCAGCGGTGGATGGCGGAAACCGAGCCCGAGCAGAAGAGCTGCCCACAGGTACCATCCCGCCCAGAACATATATCCCAGCGGAACTAACAGAAGCGCAACGGCAAGTGTTACGCGGCGGTGATACTTACTTGCAGCGGCGTATAGGATGTGCCCGCCATCGAGCTGTCCGCCGGGGAGGAGATTGAGCGCGGTCGCAAACAAGCCCACCCATGCGGCGCGTCCCACCGGATGTAACAGCAATTGTCCGGGCGGCACGCCGGGCTTCAGCAGAAACATCAATATCCGCATGGCCAGCGGATTTCCGAAGACGACGCTCGGCTGCGCGTGCGACAGCGGAAGCACCTTGGAACTTGCAATAGCAATGGCCAGCGCAGGAATCGCAAACAGAAATCCTACAACCGGCCCCGCGATGCCCACGTCGAACAGCGCCTTGCGATTGTAAATCGGAGAACGGATGCGAATGAACGCTCCCATTGTTCCAATCAATGTTGGCGCGGGGATGAAGTAAGGATAGCTGGCGGAAATTCCGTAATACCGGCAGGCAAAAAAATGGCCGAGTTCATGCGCCAGCAAAATGCCCAGCAGCGTAAACGCGAATGGAATTCCGGTTACCAGAAATTGGGGATGCGCCAGCAACGTCCCGTACATTGCGAAAAAGCCGTCGAGATCGGGCGATTCTCCCGCGGCATAGGAATTTGCGTAACCGGCCCCCACGACCAAAGTAGAAACCAATGTCAGGAGAAACAGTAGGATTGCAATGGCCAGGGATCTTCGTTGCCAGCGTTTCTGACGGCGCTCCCACTGCATTTCCGGGGAGAGAGTTGCGGGTTCAACTACAGGTGTGAGCGTTTCAATGGAAGGACCGAAATCGGCGCCATCGTTCATATAGGGTTCGATGCGCGCAACGCCATGCAGGAACAGGAATTACGATGGCATTTACGTCGCATCAGGACGGCTGCGTTACGACAGGGGGCTGCCCGGATGGGGTCTCGAGCGACTGCAATTCTTTTCCGGGTTTGAAACGCACAGCTTTGCCGGGAGGTATGCTGACTTCCTGCCCGGTGCGCGGGTTGCGGCCGATGCCGGTCTTGCGCGGGCGGACGTTGAACACGCCGAAGCGGCGCAGCTCGATGCGATCTCCCTTGCCCAGAGCGCTTTTCATGGCCTCGAATACAGTCTCGACGGCCTGCTCCGCCTTCGTGCGCGTCACGCCAGTCTTGTTTACTACAGCATTTACGATGTCGAGCTTAATCACACCAGCCTCCACTTCCCCTATAGGCCAGCTATGCTAGTCAGGCAGTTGCGGGTTGTCAAGGTGAACGCGCTCGGTTAAGATGCGCGTCTTTGTGACGCTCTACCGTGACCTGTTTTCGCGGAAGCGGTCATTATGAATGGCTTAGGAGGCCCGGATGTCGGTAAAGCCCGATCGTTGGATACGCAAGATGGCGCTCGAACACAAAATGATCGAGCCGTTTGAGGACCGCCAGGTCCGCGACGGCGTCATCAGCTATGGCGTTTCCAGCTACGGTTACGATATTCGCGTCGCCGACGAATTCCGCATCTTCACGAATGTGAATTCGACGATTGTGGACCCCAAACATTTCGATCCGCGGTCGCTGGTGGAGTTCACGGGGCCGGTGTGCATCGTGCCGCCGAATTCGTTCGCGCTGGGGCGGTCTTTGGAATATTTCCGGATTCCGCGAAATGTTTTGACCATCTGCCTGGGGAAGTCCACGTACGCGCGATGCGGGATTATCGTGAATGTTACGCCGTTTGAGCCAGAGTGGGAAGGATTCGTCACACTCGAGATCAGCAACACCACGCCTCTGCCCGCAAAAATCTACGCCAATGAGGGACTTTGCCAGGTTCTATTCTTCGAATCCGACGAACCCTGCGAAATTTCCTACAAGGACAAAAAGGGCAAGTATCAGGCGCAGCAGGGGATTGTGTTGCCAAGGCTCTAGCGGGCCTGAGCGCCGCCGTTGCCGCGCATGAAGTATTTCCACTTGTCCAGCTCGGCTGTTACGGCGACATCGAAAAATCCGACCATCATTTCTTCGTAGGTTTGCTCGCCCCAGCGGACTTCCTCGTCGGGATCGGGATTGTGAGGATTGTTTTTCGAGTTGTCATACCAAGCGACGGCCTGTAGTACCGTGCCTGCTTTCAACTGTAAAGGCTTGGCCAGCATGTAGGTCAACTGCCATTCGAAATCCCATCGAACATTCAGCAAGGGCTCGATGCGGCCGTCCGGTTGAATCAAGTTGTATTCGAATTTTTTGCCGCGCCAGTGCATGTGGGGGAAGAAGCTGAGAAGCGTCGCATCGTTCGGGAGCGTTCCTCGTGCTTCGACGCGATAGTCGTCGATGCGCGGCGGGATGACGAAGTGGTCGTTGGTCAGCTGTAGGGTCAGCACGCGCTGCTTCGGCGGCTGCTTCGCGAATACCAATCCTATGGCCGTCCGGTCACTGGCCGCGTGGCCCATCGCCATGTAGTGCATTTGGATCACCAAGTCGGAGCCTACCGGAATGAATTTTGCCATCCCCGCATTCCACACCTCCGGCGAACTGCCCGGCGCGTAAACGAGCAAAATATCGGAATCGGTCCAGTTCGTCTCACGGCGGCCTTTCTCATCCTTCAAATTGGCTGTGGTGAAGGGCGCGCCGATTGGAGCGTTGCGAAGCCACTTCGAATCGGGTGGGCGTATATAGACAACCGCATGATGAACATGCTGCCGGGTTGACGGGCGGAGTTCGGCCATCTGCACCCAGCGATCTTCGCGAAAATGCGTGGGTATGATTTCATATGTGTAATCGATGTCGCCTGTTGGAGCGAGGGCGACTGGCTTCGGCATCTCGACCACCATATCCGGCTGAGGAATATTCCAGCCGTCAGTGAGGGGAACTGCGCGAGGCACCTGATGCGGATCGCCTGCATGCGCGCCTGTGTCGGCCCACTTCACTACAGTCTTGATTTCGGTTGGAGAGAGCGACGGATCGTTTGCAAAATGGCCGATGTTCGAATCGGCCAGCCACGGCGGCATTTTTTTAGCGAGGATGGAATCGCGAATCGCGCGCGCGCGTGGCGCGCTCTCATCGTAAGTCATAAACGGATAGGCCATTTCGTTTGGCCGATGGCAATTCTGGCAATGCTTTTGGAGAATCGGGAGAACGTCACGGTAGAACGTGGGAACGCCGGACTGATTTTGCCCAATCGCCCGACGGGCCAGCAGGAGAACCAAACAAACGCACCCTGAAGCAATGGCAAATGCGAATCGATTCTGGCGCGAGGAGTTCACCGCACAAAACTATACTCCAACGGCGTGCGCGCCCTGCGGCTCATCTTTCGGACGGCTCATCGGAAACCCGCGGCTGCGCCATCCTTCATAGCCTTCGGCGAGCGGACGGATTCGCGTGATCCCCTTGCTGCGTAGCAGGAGCGCAAGACGTGCGGCGGTCACCTCATTCGGGCAGGCACAAAATAAAACGATCTCGCGGTCGCGCGGAATCACTTCATTGGCTTCTTCCAGTTCGGCCGCATCCATGTGAAGCGCGCCGGGGATGGTTTCCGGCTGGGCTTCAAAATCCAGGTTGTGTCTCAA
>Ga0265314_10003055_pt1 | contig 16497 bp, 12 predicted proteins | sample 4126metaG_FD_203106 | JGI IMG/M metagenome (GOLD analysis project Ga0265314, IMG submission 203106) | Rhizosphere microbial communities from Carex aquatilis grown in University of Washington, Seatle, WA, United States - 4-1-26 metaG | ecosystem: Host-associated > Plants > Roots > Rhizosphere >... | reverse complement strand
GCGCCCGTCTCTACCGGCAGCACGGCCGCAGTGGCTCCTGGCGCACGGTGCAGGAATTCCAGCACCCGGAGAGCAGCGCCATGGGGCGCGATCTGCGCACCGATCGGCCCGGTCGGGTGCAGCAGCGCATGGCCAGCGGCCGCAGCGCCGCCGCCGAACCGCACGTGCCGCCGAAGCGCCTCGAAGCGGCCCACTTCGCGCGCGAGCTGGCAACGCAGCTCAGCGCGTCGCTGCGCGACGCGGGCGCGGCGCGCCTGGTCCTGGTAGCGCCGCCGCGCTTTCTCGGCCTGCTGCGCAAAGAGCTGGACGCGCCGCTGCGGGCGCACGTCGTGGAGAGCCTCAACGCCGACCTGACCAGCGTCGGCGTCGCCGAGCTTCCCAAGCGGCTCACGGAGCTGCGCACCACGCTCTGACGTTCGACGCCGGCGGTGTTCGCGCCGCGTCGCCTCGCCACCGTGGCATTCCATTCGCGCTCATCGTTGCACAACGGCAGACAGGAGAACTCATGGCGACCAAACGAGTGTCAGACCCACCGCGTAAGCGCGGCGCGCGATCGGCGGCGGCGTTGTTCACGCGCATCCTGGTGCCGGTCGACTTCTCGGATCAGGGGCAATTCGCGCTGGATCGAGCCGTGGAGCTCAGCCGCGCCTATCCGGCTGAGCTGTTGGTGCTGCATGTCGTCGAGCCAGTCTTCATGCCCGGCGGCGGCGACGCATTCGGCGCCGGCTACGATACGCGCCTGGTCTACGAGGAGATCGAGCGCTCGGCGCGCGAGCAGCTGGCCCGTGTGGCGGCCAATCTCGCCAGGCGCGGGGTTGAGGTGCGCACCCTGCTGCACGTCGGTACGGCGCACGAAGTCATCATCGACACGGCGCGCAAGGTGCGCGCCGACCTCATCGTCATGTCGACGCACGGACGCAGCGGGCTGTCGCACCTGTTCATGGGCAGCGTGGCGGAGCGGGTCGTGCGCAGCGCCGCGTGCCCGGTGCTGACGATGCGCGACACGCGTCCGGCGCGCGTGCGAAGAGCGGCGCGCGGCACCGGCGCCAGGCGCCGGCAGGCGGCGGCCAAGTGAAGAATCTCGCCTCGCGTGCGCGGCCTTCCGCCGGGGCGCGGAAGAGCGGTGCCGGCGTGCCTTGCGGAATGGACCGCAGCGCGCCCGCGCCGCCTCGGCCAGCGCCAGAAGGACCACCAGATAGCGCGGCGCCCGTGATGTCGCCGGCCGCCGACGGCGAGTGGAGCGGGCGGTGAAAGCGATCGAGCGCCTCCTCGTTGCAACGGACTTCTCACCCTGCGCCGACGCCGCGGCGCAGGTGGCGGCGCAGCTGGCCGAGCAGCTGGGAGCCACCATCTGCGTCATGACGATGGTCGATACGACGGCGGCGCGCGATGCACCCGGCGATGCGGCCACCCGCCAGCTGCGCGTCGAAGCCCTGTGCGGCGTGGCGCAACAGCAGCTGCGGGGCTTCGCCGATCGATACTTCGCCGCCTCCGACACCGTGCGATGCGAGGTCGTCGACAGTGGCGTCGACGTCAACCCCTGCGCCGACATCGTGCGCACGGCGGCGCAGAGTGACTGCGACTTGATCGTCTTGGGCACGCACGGACGCAGCGGGCTCGATCACTTCCTCATAGGATCGGTCGCCGAGAAGGTCGTGCGCACCAGCCCGATTCCGACGCTGGTCGTGCGCGGCGCGACTTGAGGCCCGTTTCAGCGCCGCCGCCGCAACGTCTGCGCCAGCAGCGCCACGATGCTGATGGCGTTGCTCGGGTGTGGGATGGTGTCGCACGACAGCAGGCGGCGTATGCCGGCGCGGCGCAGCCGCGCGGCGCCGCCGCTCTCGATCAAGGCATGCACCACGACGGCGTCGACGCTGCGAATGCCGGCGCGATACAGGGCGCGCGCCGCCGCCGCCAGGGTTGCACCGCTGCTGGCGATGTCGTCGACGAGCAGCGCGTGCCAGACCCCCGGCGGCAGCGCCGGGAGGCGTAAACTGACGCGGCGGTCACCGCGTCGCTGCTTCTCGCCGACGATCCAGGGCACGGCGGCACGCCGCGCCACAGCGCGTATCCAGGCAGCCGACTCGGCGTCCGGCCCGACGACGATGGCGCCGCGCCGCCGCGCCGCCACCCACTGCGCTATCGCCGGCGCTGCCGACAGCGACTGGGCGCGAGCCCCTGAGACGACCTCGGACAGGCGTCGAACGCGATGCAGATGCGCTTCGATGGTCAGGACGCGGTCGAAGGCAGCGCCGAGCAGCGCGCCGACGACGCGCTGCGAGTTGGGTTCGCCGGAGCGAAAGACGCAGTCCTGACGCATATACGGAAGGTACGGCGCGATCAGCGTGACGCGCGGCGCGCCCGCCCGTCGCAGCGCGTCGGCGGCGAGCAGCACTTCGACCAACTTGTCATTCGGCTCATGCAGCGTGCGCACCAGCACCGCGTCGGCACCGGCCGGATGATGCACGCGCAAGCCGCTCTCGCCGTCGGGAAAGGCGTGCAGGCGCAGCGGCGACGCCGCGTAGCCGGTGGCGCGAGCCAGCCCGCGCCCGAGACGCAAAGCATCGGGAAACAGATGCAGATGCGGCCGCATCACGCGCCACTATCAATCCAGTGTGGTGGCGCAATCGGCACCGCCATGGCCAAAGACTCGCAGCGGCGCCAAGAACGCCGCACGCGGAGAACGTCGAACGGCTCTACGCCGCGCGCGCCGCCCGGGCTCGTTCATGCCGATCGGCTGGATTCCGTCCGAGCTGGCAGTCCCGCTGGAAGAGTAGCTGGGCTCTGACTGCCTCGGGGGAGAGGCGCAACACCTCGCACAGGTTGACGAAAGAGAAAGGCCACTCCCGGTTCTCCGACGCGACCCACCGATGCGCCCGGCAATAGAGCCGCTGCAGGTCGCGCGTACGCGCAAATCGGTAATGCCGCAAGTCGGCGGCGGCGCCTTCGATCACGGCCGCAGCGAGCTCGCGCTCCGGAACAGGAGCTTGCTCGGCCCATGCATCGCGAAACTGGCCCAAGCCGATATCTCCGCCGCCGAGCAGAGAGTTTCGCACTTTTGAGACGGTGGATTTGTGCACGTGTCACCCCGCATTTTCGCGGGCATTGAAAGCGATCGCCGTGCCATAAGTTCGACGCTGAGCGGTTCGGAGACGGGGCGAGAGCAGGTTCTCAGAAACAGGCATCGGCGGCGCGGTCGTTCGCGTCTGCGGGAAACGCGCTTACCAGTTGCGCGAACTGCCGCGGCGCGCCTGCTACCCAGGCGATAGAGTCGCACGCAGTTCGTCCCGCGTTGCGCTGGCAGGGCAATTGCGATCAACGTCGGGCGTGGCGAAAGGAAATGGCAGTCCACGGGCGGCGACCCGCACGGCGGCGCCCGAGGCGAACGCGGCGCGTACGCCGGTGGCGTACGGCGACACACGCCTGCCGGCGCCGCTGCGCACGCTGCTCGATCGGCTCGACGTCAGCGCCATGGATTTCAGCGGCAGCGTGCACCTGCGACTGGTTGCCGAACCCGACGGCGCGTGGGACGTAGACATCCGGCACGAAGACGCCAAAGTGCGCCCGGCCCGCACACGCCAGGTGCCCGAAGCAACGCTCAGCGCCGACCTCGCAACGTGGACACAGATCGCCGGCGACGTCGGCGGCGCCATGGGCGCGTTCCGCGCCGGACGCCTCGTCGTGCGCCACAACCTGCACACGGGGATCGGTTTCCTTGCCGCGACAAATGGCGATCGCCGCAGCACGCGGCTGCAGTTCGATTCGGTCGAGACACCGGCGGGACGTATCTCGGTGGTCGGCGCCGGCGCCGGCGATCCGCTGCTGCTGATCCATGGCCTCGGCGCGACCAAGGGTTCGTTCCTGACGACCTTGGCAGCGCTGGCACCGGCGTTTCGCGTTGTCGCGCTCGACCTGCCTGGCTTCGGCGATTCCTACAAGCCGCTGCGCGCCAGCTTCGACGCGCGCTTCTTCGCCCATGCCGTCGTCGCGACGCTGGATGCCTTGGGCATCGAACGCGCCCATCTGGTCGGCAACAGTCTGGGCGGCCGGATCGCACTGGAAGTGGGACTGCACTATCCGCAGCGCGTTGGGCGGCTGGGATTGTTGGCGCCGTCGTTGGCCTGGCGACGCGAGCGTCCGTGGGCCCCGCTGGTGCGCGCGCTACGACCGGAGCTCGGACTCATCCAGCTCACGCCGCGCTGGGCGGTGGAAGGCTTTGTGCATCGCCTGCTGCCGGCGGCGACCAACACGTGGGTCCGCGCCGGCGTCGATGAATTTCTGCGCGCCTACCTGACGCCGCGCGGTCGCGTCGCGTTCTACGCGGCGGCGCGGCAGATTTACCTCGAAGAACCGCATGGCGCAGCGGGCTTCTGGACGCGCCTGGCGCACCTCGAGCCGCGCGCGCTCTTTGTCTGGGGCAAGCAAGATCGCCTGGTGCCGATCGGCTTCGCGGCACACGTCAAGCAGACGCTGCCGTCGGCACGCCATCTGGAGCTCGATTGCGGCCACGTGCCGCAACTCGAGCGACCACAAGAAACGCACACCGCGCTGGCCGCGTTCCTGCGCGCCGCGCCGCTGTCGAGCATCACTCCAACCCCATACAATGCCGTGCTGCGCCGCTTGGTGGAGGACGTCGCACCGCCCGAATGAGGCAGTGCCTCCGGATCGAAGCTCGAGCTGTCACTTCCTGCATCATGGCGCAATGCCGTTCGACCGGTGCGACGCGTGCAGCAAGCGCTGGGGAGAGCCCTCGGAAACCCACGACAGGGTCAGCGGTTGGCTGAGGACCCGACACGCGCGGAGACTACGCTGGATCATGGAGTCGAAGCTCGGCGTCTATCGGACCGTGGCAGCCCGAGGGATCGCGGCGCTGTTGCGGTCGACCGCGATCGGCGTATTACGCGACGCGCGGCGCGAGCTGGTGGCGTCTCACGCCGCGGCGCTGACAGTCGCCACCTAACGGAGATCGCGCATGGCATTTCTCGCCCTCGTCGCCGCGGCCGCGCTGGAAGTCGGCGGCGACTACCTCATCCGCAAGGGCTTGTCGCACGGCTGGTGGCTCATGGGCGCCGGCGCGCTGTTGCTTGCGCTCTACGGCGTTGCCGTCAATTTCTGGTGGCACGGCGACTTCGGCAAGCTGCTCGGCCTGTACGTCGTGCTCTTCTTCGCAGTCAGCCAGGTCTGGGGGGTCGTCTTTGAGCACGAAACGCTCGACGCGCCTCGCATTGTCGGCGGCGCGCTCATCATAGCCGGCGGCGCCGTGATCCAGTGGTGGCAGCCGAGCTGACATGACCGTTGCAGCGGTTGGCCGACAATCGACGTCAGGACGGAAATCGTGAAACTCAATCGGCGCTCCCTGCTCAAACATGCCGCACTCCTGCCGTTCATCGGCGCAGTGCCGCGCCTCGCATGGGCTGCCGTCGAAGCGCGCGGCGAAGCGGCCGACTACACGCTGCGCATCGCCAGCGGGTTGATCGAACTGGCGGCTGACCACATCGTCTCGACCACGCTCTATAACGATCAGTTTCCGGGACCGCTGTTGCGCTTCAAGGAAGGGCAGCGGGTGGTCGTCGACGTTTACAACGAGACCGACACGCCGGAGCTGGTGCACTGGCATGGGCAAGCGATTCCGAGCGATGTGGACGGCGCGGCAGAGGAAGGCTCGCCGTTCGTGCCGGCGCACGGCATGCGCCGGGTCAGCTTCGTGCCGCAACCGGCGGGCTTCCGTTTCTACCATACTCATGTCGCGGCCGGCGGCGATCTCAACCGCGGCACGTACACCGGCCAGGTTGGGCCACTCTATATCGACCCGAAACACAATCCTGGCGCCTATGACCGCGAAGTCTTCCTGGTGCTCAAGGAGCTCGCGCCCGTCTTCAGCCGCGGCGGCGACATGGCGATGGACGTCCTGGCTGGAGCTCCGATCAAGGCGCTGCAGGCGATGGGCAAGGCGGCGGATGACGAAGCGCAGGAAAAAACCAAGGGCTTCGAGGTGGGCTACGAGCTGTTCAGCATCAACGGTCGGATGCTGGGGCACGGCGAGCCAATCCGCGTGAAGCGCGGTGAACGGGTGCTGTTCCATGTGCTGAATGCAAGCGCGACCGAGATTCGCAGCCTCGCACTGCCGGGCCACGTCTTCCGTGTCGTCGGACTCGACGGCAATCCGGTGCCGACGCAAGCCGAGGTGCCGGTGCTCTGGGTCGGCACCGCGGAGCGCATCTCGGCGCTCGTCGAAATGAATCACCCCGGCGTGTGGGTGATGGGCGATCTAGCCGACGAGGATCGCCGGCGCGGGATGGGCGTCGTCATCGAGTACGCCGGCCAGAAGCACAAGCCGCAATGGGTGACGCCCAAACCGTTCCGCTGGGACTACGCACGATTCGGAGCGCCCAACCCATCGCCGATCGCGCCCGACGAGACGATCGAGATGACCATCGTCAAGCGCAATGCCGCGCTCAACGGCTTCAACCAGTGGACGCTCAACGGGGCCGCCTTTTCCATGGAGACCATGAAGCCGATGTACGTGCTGCGCGAGGGAGGCCGCTACCGGCTCAAATTCCGCAACGCCAGTGACGACATTCACCCTCTACACTTGCACCGGCATAGCTTTGAGCTGACCCGCGTCGGCGGCAAACCGACTGCGGGCATCGTCAAAGACGTGGTGATGCTGGCCGGGTTCCAGGAAGTCGAGATCGACTTCATCGCCGACAATCCGGGGTTGACACTCTTCCATTGTCACCAGCAATTGCACATGGATTTCGGCTTTATGGCCCTCTTCGGCTACGCCTGATGTCGATGCAGTCACGGCGCCGGAGCGCGACGATGGCGGCACTGCGCCGTGCGCCCGCTGTGCTGGAGCGGCCTCGAGTTGCGTACCGCGGGGCGCGCTGATTGCGTGTGCTGCTCAGCAGCGCGCGGGCCATCCGCGCTCTTCTTTCAACTGCGCGTCGGCCTGCCTCTGCACGGAGCTGGCATCAGCGCGCGAAGATTCGCGCGCCGCGTGCGAGGGCAGGTCGTCGGTCATCAGACTGCACCATCACATCCCGGCGAGCGGCCCAAGCAACTTCATCACTGCGGCTTTGAGCGGCATCTGCGTCGCGAACACGGGAATCATCGGGATAGCGACGGCGAGCGCCAGCGGAATGATCGCCGTGCGGCTGACCGGCAACGGGCGGATGCGACTCACCGCGTCGTACAAGGCGACGGTGTCGGCCACCGGCCCGATCTCCGGCGCGCCGAGCAGGCCGCCGTCGTCGACGGTTTCGTGTCGCATCCAGCGTCGATCGAAGAGGCGCCCGTAGTGGGCGAGCAGCGCGCCGATGCCGATCAAGCTGCGGCGCTTCAGCGCCAGCAGGGGGCCGACGAACATCAGCAGCGGCGCCAAGCCGAGCAGCACGCAGCCGGCGATCAGCACAGCGGCGGGAAAGCCCAAATCCTCGACCGAGAGCCCATGATAGAGGGCGTCGTGTGCCCAGCGTCCGGCGATGACCACGGCGATGCCGAAGAAGAAAGGGGCGAACGCTGCCGGAATCTTTTCGACGAAGCCGATGCCGCCGGCGCGATCGGGATGTGTCGGCGCGAAACGAAGACCGAGGTTGGCGATCTGTTGGAAGAGGCGCGTCACGACAAACAAGCGCCACAGCCAGGCGAGCACGACGACGAGGAAGAGCGGCCGCGAGATCCAGGTGAACCACAGGGACGCGAAGCCGCGCCCACCCATCGGCTGGGTCCAGACCAACTCGTGATTGTGTTGCGCCTCTTCCCAGCCGGTGGCCGAGATGAGCGCGACGAGGCCGACGATGACCAGCAGCGCCAGGCGCGAGTCGCGCAGGCGCCCCGCAGCGATGAGCACTTTGCGGAACGCCGGCAGCAGCGAGTCGTCGACCACGCCGGACGAGATGAACTGCGGCAACACGCGCTTGAGGGTTCGGTCGACCAGACCTTCGCTAATCAGAAAGAGCGGCAGCGCGATCAGGAAGCGGGCGTGGATGCCGAAATGCCGCGCCAGCGGTTCTTCAGCGACGCCCGCCAAAAATAGGCGATTCCACACCGCCCACAGCACCAGCGGCAGCCAGGTGAGACCCACGGCGACGGCGATGCGGCGTCCGGTGCCGAGGCCGCGCTGCGGGATCAGCCCGAGCATGCGCTGGGCGCGATACAGCGGGTCGCCGGTGACGAGGGAAAAATCGACGCCGCCGGCAGCCGCCGGCTCGGCGGCGCGGTCCGGCGGCGCGGTCTGCATCACCTCGCGCACCGCAACCGATGGCGACCGGCGTCCGTCACGGAGCCTTCGCGGCCGCTGCGGCGGGAGGCTCGACGCGCTGCCAACCGGTATCGGGGTTGAACGCTTTCATTGCCTTCGCGGTCGCGGCCGTATGCGGCCCGAGATCCTTCTCGAACACGACGCCGTCCTGGTTGACGATGAACGTCATGACGCCGGAGTTGTCCCACTTGGCCGGATAGGCGACCAGGCCGAAGCCGCCGATCAGCTCGCCGTGCGCCACGTAGTTATAGGCGCCACCGGCGGCTGCCGGGCCCTGCGCGGTGAGAATGAGAAAGTAGTAGCCGTGGAACGGCTCGCCTTTGCCAACTCCGGCGTAGCCCTCGGCGCGCGCGCGTGCGAACTCGGCGCCGAGAGGGCTCTGTGCCTCTTCGTCGTTGGTCTCCCAATAGAGGCCGTTGCGCTTGCCCGCCGTGCTGGCGATCTTCGCGGCGTAGTGCAGCAGCGCATTGCCGTCGGGATTGCGATCGTAATATTCGCGTTGCGCGTCGACGTACGCCAGGCAGGCTTGGATGGCGGCGAGCTCATTGGCGCCGATACGGCGATCGAGCACTTCTTTTTCGCCTGCGGCCACGTCGAAGTGCCATCCGGCATCCGTCTTCTCCAGCGGGATGGGAAACGGCCAGTTGTCGGCGCCGATCTGTAGAATCATTCGGCCCTTGTCGCCGGCGACCAGCGCGTGGCCCTGCTCGTAGGATTTCTGAAAGTGATCGCGCTTCTGGTCGTCGGCGACCTGGTCGCCGGAGCTGACGAGCGGCTGCGCGGCGCTGCCGAGCACCGCCAGGATCGCCTTGGTGTCGTGCGAGCTGATCGCCGCGGCGAGCGCCTGCGCGGCGTCCTCAGCGGAGGGAAAGGTTTTCGGGCCTGCCTGCGCGGCGCCGGCGGCGCGCGCGCCGATCAGCGACAGCAGCAGGAGGGCGATCGCGGCGCTGCGTTGGTGTGCGGAAGAGGCTGGAGTCCGATTCATCGTCTGCTCCTCGGTGTCCTGGGTGACGGTCTCTGCTGACGCTGTACGGGGCGGCTCTGTTTCAGCGCCGGCCGCCGCCGCGCCCGCCGCCACCACCACCGCGGCCGCCACCGCCGCCGCCACCGCCGCTGCGTCCGCCGCCGCCGCCACCGCCGCCGCCGCCGCCGAGCCCGCCGCCTTGGCGGCCCGCACTCTCGCGACTGGTGCGTCCGCGGTTGGAGTCCATACGGGTTTGTTCACCGCTGCCCATGCCCTTGAAAGCGCTGTCGCCGCGCTTGCTCGAGTCCGTCGCGCGCGTATTGGGTCGCTGCGGTTGCGCTCCCGCTTGTCGATCGCCGCCGCCCCTGTCGCCGGGCCCGGACCTGTCGAAGTTCGACGTACTCGGCCGCGTGCCGCCGCCTGCGCCACCGCCCGGCTTGTTGCCGAGCCCAGATTTGTCGCGGTTCGAGGTGCTCGGCCGCGTGCTGCCTGCACCGCCGCCTGCTCTGTCGCCTGCTCGGTCGCGATTCGCCCCCGGCTGCCGTGCGCCGCCGTTGTTGCCACCGACCGGCTTTGTTTTGAAGTCGTTGGCGGCACCACGCGCGATGTCTTGGCGGCCTTGCTCGGCGCGGCCGCGGAACGCCTCGCGCGAGTCGACACCGTTGCTGACGCCGCGATTGTATTTTTCCCGCGTCGCATTGTCGCGGTACTGCACGCCTTTGCGGTGGTCGACGTTGTGCTGCCAATTGCTGTTGTTGATGTTGGTCTTGTTGAAGTTGTTGTAGTTATTGACATTGACGTTGACGTTGTTGTTGCCGCCCCAGCCCCAATTGCAGCCGCCCCACAACGCCGCGCCGACCGCCATGCCGACGCCGAACGAGATGATCGACGTCGCGGCGACGTAGCCCGGCGGGTAGTAATAGTAGGGCGGGTAGGCCGGATACGGCCACGCGCCGTACACGACGGTCGGATTGTAGGTCGGCACGTACACCACCTGCGGCTGCGCCGGCTCGATCTTGACGATGGTCGTCGTCGTTGTCGCGGGTGCCGGCGCCGGCTGGCCTTGGACAGTCACATTCTGTTGCACGTTGGCCGGCGCGCGTTCGACCGTCACCGTCTGTTGCTCGTTGGACTTGAGATTGCCCGCCGCGTCGGCCTTGATGCGCAAGCGCTGCACGGCTTCCATGACGTCGCTTTGTTGCGCCAGAAACGCGTCGCCGAGCTTCTGCGTCCAGTCGAGCTTCTCGTTCATCATTGTCAGCACTGGCGGGAAGGCAGTGAGCGATTTGACGCTCGGATCCCACGACTGCTGCTGCAGCGCGTCTTCCAGCGCCTTGTCGGCCAGCGTCGAGTTCTGCTTGCGCCAGCGCGCCGCCTCGACCACCTCGAGCGGATACGTCGAGGCCATCAGCACCTGCGCCAGCAGCGAGTCCGGGTACAGGGCGATCGGCGCTACCAGCTGCTCGAGCTCTTCGGGCTTGAACGTCGCGGGCGCGGGAGCGGGTTCCGGGGCCGGCGCCGAGGCGGAGACGGGAGCCGGAGCGGAGACGGGAGCCGGGGCGGAGGCGGGCGGTGCCGCGTCGGGCGGTGCGGGATCGGCCAACGTGCGCAAGGGCACAACGTGCGCGATGAGTAGCGCGGCGAGGAACGCGGTGAGCCGTTTGTCAGGACGTCGCATGTAGCCTCCTTGGAGCCGTGTAGACGATTCGGCGCCGGATGTCGCCAGACGCCTCGCCGAGAACTTGCGATGCTATCGCGCCGGCGCGGCGGTCGCGCTCGGCCGATGGCTCTCGGTTCCTCTGGTCCGCGTGCTCGACGGCGTCGCGATCTCACTCGCGCACTCGCTGCCGAGGTTGCCGAGCCAGCTGCGGCGTAGTCGCATGCGAGGCCTCGCTCGAAGAAGCGCGACGCTACGCGCAGATCGGCTCGGCCGTCAATGCGAAACTGCGTGGCCGTCCTTTGGAAGGTCGCGCCCTGTCGCCGGCCGCGCCCGCCTTCTGCCGGCGCACAACAATCGCAGCGGCGGAGCGCTGCGCGCGCTCCATGCACCGCTCAGCGAGGGCGATGCAGCCGACGACTATCGGCGCCGGCGCGGGGTTGCGGCAGCGGCGGTGGCGCATCCGCAGCTGCCGGCGCCGGCGCGTCTTTTCGTAAGACGCGCGGCGCCGGCGTGACGGGTGGAAGGTTACGGCCGGCAGTCGATCGCCGGAGTGCCGAGCGGCGGCTCCTTGGCGCAGTCGCACAGCGCGGCGGCGTCGGCGAACGTCGGATCGTCGGGCGCCAGGTTCGCGGCGGGGAAGGGTGTGGTGCGCTCGTCGATGGATTTGACGAAGGCAATCAGCGCCGCCGCGGCGGTCGAGTCGGTGTCCAGGATGTTGGGATTGCCGCCGGTGCCGGCGCGCCAGTGCGCCTGGACGGCGGGCAACAGCGCTGCGTCGGTGCCGATGCCGAACAGTGCGTCGAGCGTCGGCACGGCGCCGTTGTGCAGGTACGGGGCAGTGTCGAAGACGCCGAGCAGCGAAGGCGCGCTGAAGCCCTCGCCACCGAAGGCGGCGTTGACCGCCAACGCCGGCGCGACGGTGTTGATCGGGCTGATGGCGTTGGCGCGCGCTTCGATCGGATTGGCGGCGGTGAAGGTGCCGACCTGGCGCACGATGCGGATGCGCTCGTTGTCGACGCCGGGCGGCGGCGGCACTTCGCAGATGCGGCCCGCGCCGGCGGCAGAGTTGAAGCCGTTGAGGTAGACCGAGATCGCCTTCGCCTCGGTGTCGTCGATGCTGCCGTTGTGATCGAGGTCGACCGGCGGGATGTTGACCACGCCGGTCTGCGTTCCCGGCACCGGGTTGACGTCGCTCGGGTCGTAGGTGACGCGGCTGACGGTCCACTTGCTGCCGCTGTGACAGGCGATGCAGTTGGCGCCGCCCGCACCACCGGCGAAGACGGTGCGGCCGCGCGCCGCGTCGGCGCTGGCGGGCGGTGCCAGCGGACTGCGGATGGCGAGTTGAATGTAGGCGGTAAGGTCTTCCTGCTGCTGCGCACGCCCGGAGCTGGCGGGCCCGAAGTTGTGCACGTTCGGATCTGAGTCGGGCGTGATGCCGTCGGCGTTTTGATCGGTGTCGGTGATGATGAAGCCGCGGCCGCCGAAGACGCCGCGCGTGTTGAGCTCGAAGTCCTGATTCTCGTCGCGCACCGGGCTCCAGTTGAGCGTGCGCTGATCTTCCGGATCGACGTGGCTGAAGGTGCCGTCGAGCGCGATCGTCTGGCGCGGCCCGGCCTCGAAGGCCCAGGTGACAGTGTCGCTGCCGCCGTCCGGATGACACGACCAGCAGGCGCCCCAGCCGCGATCGGACCAGAACGGCCGTGCGGTGAAGAAGTCGATCTTGCCGCGCCGGATGGTCTCTTCGACCGATCCGCTGGTGGGGAGCTCGCTGGCGCGCACGTCCTGCAGGACGCTGTTGCCGACCAAGTCGAGCACGACGACGTCGCGCGTGGTCGGACAGGTGACGTAGCCGCGCGTACCGTCGGCGCTGAGCGCAATGCCGCGCGGATTGCGGCCGGAGCGCAGCGGATCGGCGGGATCGATGGTGTAGAGGCGCGTGACCGGGCTCACGTCGGAGGTCCCGGCGGCGGTGGGCGCGTTGATGGTCGGTTTGCCGTCGGCGCCGAAGGTCAGCTTCACGACGAAGTCGCTGCCCTGGCTGACCACCCAGCAGCTATCGGTGGCCTCGCTGCAGTCGATGTCCACCGGGGCCGACGGGAACAGCCGATCGGTGTTGTCGCGGTTCTGCGCATCGGACAGGCCGGCCGGCACGTCGAAGTTGACGCCCTTGTTGAGGTTGAAGGTCTGGTCGGCGAGCTCGCTGCCGCTGGTCAGGTCGAACACCGACAGCAGGCTCTGCACGTTGGTGTTGAAGCGCAGCGGCGGTTCGGGAGAAGCCGCAGTGCTGGGTACGAAGCCGCGCTCGCCGAACAGCGCGATGCTGAGCAGCAGGTTGGGGAACGCACCGGTGGCCTGCGGTACCGTGCCATCGGTGCCGCCGTCGGCGAAGATGGTGCGCGGCGCGTCGCCGGCCATATTGGTGACGAAGGCGCCGCGCGCGACTTTGAAGCCGGTGTCGGCGACCGGCCCCAGCACGACCTGGTCGACGACGCTGTTGCTGGCGGCGTCGATGACGTCGATGACCGCTTCGCGCGAGTCGTCGAAGATGCCTTCGCCGACGACGCTCGCGTCGCGCGATCCGGACGGGAAGGCGTTGGCGGGGTCGGTGCCGCCGAGCGTCCCGGTGCTCGGCGGCGCGAATCCGACACGGGGGCGAGCGTAGAAGTTGGGGACGTAGATGCGCTCGTCGAGATCGTCCGCGTCGCCGTCATTGGTGATCGCCAGCGCACGCGGGCTGCGGCCGACCGGAATGGTGGCGAAGACGACGTTCGAGGCCGTGTCGATGGCGCTGACGGTGTTGCTGCTGGCGTTGGCGGCGTACACATAGAGGCCGTTGGCTGCCGCCACCACCGCCCATGGCTCGGTGCCGACCGGAATGGTCGCGATGGTGGAGTAGTCGAGCAGACTGATGACCTGCACGGTGCCGCTCAACGTGTTGGCGACGTAGACCCAGGGCTTGTTGGAGAGCATCGCGACCGAGCGCGGCTCGTGGCCCACGGCCACCTCCTTCACCTTGGCGATCAGCCCGCCGGCCCCGACGGTGAAGATCGAGATGGTGTCGGTGTCGATATTGGCCGTCACCACCAGACTCCCGTCCGGACTGACGGCAATCGGGCTCGATTTGCTCGCCTTGCTCGGTGGGCCGGCCGTGCACCCGTTGAGCAGATTGCCGACGGCGATGATCAGCTCGTAGATCTCGACCGTTCCAGTCGCATCGGTATCGAACACCGGGCAGGCGTCGATGCCGCTGTTGCCGAGGGCGATGTTGACGCCGGTGATGATCTCGTTGACCGCGACGGCGCCATCCGCGTCGCAATCGCCGATGCAGGCGGCGTGTACCGGCGCGGCGGCGAATGCCAGCAGGCTCACCAGCGCGGCGGCGAACGCCCAGGTTCGGTGCGAAGGGTTCGGATTCATGACCTCTCCTTCCACTGCGACAACATGTTGTGTGGGGTTTTTGCGCGCCTGCCGTTTGGCCAGCCGAGCGCCGTCGGCGTTCACGTTGCAGCCGAGGCGCGCAGTGAACGGGTCGAGCCCGGCGCGACGCCGAGCAGCCCCAGCCCTTGGGCCGTGGTCCAGCTCGACTCGTTGCTGGAGTGCCCCGCCAGTCGCCGGCGCGGGGCGTCGAGCGCGAGGACGACTGCGGCGGCCGCGAGTGATGGGATTGCGACGAGCAACCTCATGGTGAGGTTGCCCTGTCACATATGGTCTTCATGCCAAGCTCCCCGGTTCGGTGCGCGACTCGTCAATCGACGACTCGCGACAGAACCCCCACCGCACGGCGAGGTCGATTCACAACCTCGCCGCCCCTGTGCGGTACATCCTCGTCAGGGTGTCTAACGGTGGCGGGTGGTCCTGTGCAATAGAAATCCCAGCTCGCGCCCACAGCTGCCGAGCAGCCGAAAGCGATCGTTGCGACGCGTCGCGCGCTGTCACGCCGCGGGCGGAAGATAGATCGTCAGCTGCTCGCGCAACGACGAAGTCGGCTGCGGCGGCGGCGCGGCATACGGCGTCGGCACCGGGCGGCCCCAGCTTTGCACGGTGACCGCGCCCGACTGCGTCAGGGCGAAGACGCTATAGCCGTAGTAGGGCGAGATGAACGTGCTCGCGGTCGGGCTGCCGCCGTTGCCGGCGATGACTTGCACCAGCGTGCTGCCCGGCGGTGCGATCGCCGGCACGCTCTGATTCCACAGGTGGGCGTGCGCGCAGATGTAGGCGCGCACTTTGGATGGCGCGCGGTCCGTCGTCGGTGCGCTCAAGAGCTCGTAGAACGCCAGCGCCTGCGACGTGGCGATGCCCGCGTCGTCGGGATCCGGCGAGCTGATCGGCCGGTGACCGAAGACGAAGATGTTCTCGATACTGGGATCGCCGTTGGCCGCGGCGAGCTGCTCGTCGACCCAGTTGAGCGGCACCATTCCGGTCGCCGCCGGCGTGTCGCCGCCGACGTAGGTGTCGGTGTTGACGACGATGAACAGCGTCGCGCCGTCACGGAACGAGAACGACAGCCTGCTCTCGTCGCGCTCGACGAGATCCAGGTTCGGCGGCGCTTCGGTCGGCCCGTTGGCGGCAGGGATGTACGCCGCCATCGCGGTGCTGAATGCAACGCCGGTCGGCGGGTTGGGGATTTCGATCTTGACCTCGGCGCCGCTGTCGGAATCCGCGTCGCCGCCCGGCGTCGGCGTCGGGCCCGGTGTGACGGTGACCGTTATCTGCACGAGCATCTCGTGATTGCCGGCGGCGGCAATCAACGGAATCGAGCTGTCGCCGAGCGGTGTGGATTCATAAAGGGAAATCCATGCCTGCAGCTGGCTGGCCAACGTCGCGGTGCCGCTCGCGAAGTTGAGCACCAGGTCGCCGGTGAAGAAGACGTAGTCCGGCACCGGGCTTACGTGCGCCGCATCGACGATCTCGCCGAAGTCCTGCACCAGCTGCCCGATATTGGCAGAGCTCGGACTGTTGCTCGCCAACGCGTCGCTGGCGACGCGGTTGCAGCCGAAGCTGACGAACGAGAACACGGTGGCGTCCGCCGTGTCGACGAAGGCGGGATCGACGATCGAGGCGTCGCCTTGCAGGACGTCGACCGAGGTGCGGAAGACAGCGACGGGCGGGGCATCGGTAGCGTTCAGGTACTCGATTTGCAGAGTCGTGGTCGCACGCGGCACGCCGTCGAGCTCGACGGTCTCGGCCCGCGCGACATCGCGCGGCCCGTATTGCACCGCGCCGAAGGTGTCCCAGCCGGTGAAGCGAAAGCGCGTCACGTCGTGCGGCAGCGGTTGTCGAGCCTGCGGCGAGTGGACGACCGTGATGCTCGCGGTCTGCGCGGCGGGCGTCGGGGTTGGCGTCGCGGCAGTCGCGCGGTGATCGTCGCTGCCGCAAGCGGCGACGAACGCGGCAACGCAGAGCAGGAGCGCGACCTGCGGCAGGCGCCGCGGCGTGACAGGTGCGCGTTGCCCGAGCGCGCGATTTCGACGCGCTGTCGTGGTCGTGTGCGTCTGTCCCATCCGTCTGCGCCGCTGGATATACCAAATGTCGCGTCGCTCCGAGGGCCAATGCGCACGTCCGGTTTTGCGCGGCAGTGCGCTCAGCTGGCAGCGGTCGGCCGTCAGCCAG
>Ga0265314_10003053_pt1 | contig 16506 bp, 8 predicted proteins | sample 4126metaG_FD_203106 | JGI IMG/M metagenome (GOLD analysis project Ga0265314, IMG submission 203106) | Rhizosphere microbial communities from Carex aquatilis grown in University of Washington, Seatle, WA, United States - 4-1-26 metaG | ecosystem: Host-associated > Plants > Roots > Rhizosphere >... | reverse complement strand
AAGTGAAGATTTCGTGATCCCAGGCCAGCCGGTCGATGTCGGTTTCCATGATCCGCAGGTTCGGCACCGCCGCGCTGAAATGCGCGTTCATCATGGTGCAGAGATGGCCGTAGAAATTATGCGGCGCGACGTTGACCTCGCAGGCCTCGGCGGCGGCTGCGATCTTCATCGACTGCCAGACTCCGTTCCAGGGCGTGTCGATGATCGCGACATCCATCGCCTGTTCCCTGAAGTAAGGCAGGAATTCGCGCAGGCCGGTCAGCGTCTCGCAGGACGAGATCGGGTGCGGGCTCTGACGGCGGATAAAGCCGAGCGCTTCCGGGGAAAAGCTGTCGATCTCGATCCAGAACATGTCGAGGTCGGCGATCTCGCGAAGGATTTTCAGATAGCCTTCGGTCTTGGCGTTGAAATTGAGGTCGAGCAGGATGTCGATATCGGGACCGGCGCCGTCGCGGACCGCTTCCAGGTGCATGCGCAGATCGCGCAATACCTTGCGGTCGACATTGATCTCAGGCTCGAACGGCACGCCGAATCCCGGCCGCCAGCCTTTCGGCTTGCCGCCGTCATAGGTGAAAATGTTGGTCTTCAGCGCGGTGAATTTCTTCTCGCGGACCTCGCGTCCGATCGCCTTGACGCCGTCGAGATCCGTGATCGCGGGCGTGTACCAGGTGGGATGGTTGATGCGCCAGGTCGCGCAATGCGACCAGTAGACCCGGATGCGGTCTCGGATCTTGCCGCCAAGCAGTTCGTAGCAGGGGACGCCGAGCACCTTGCCCTTGACGTCGAGCAGCGCGTTTTCGATCGCGCCCAGCGCCTGCGCGATCAGGCCGCCGGTGGAAGGGCGGGTCGCCGCGAACAGCTCCGTGTAGATCCGCTCGTGCTGCAGCGCGTTTTGCCCGACCACGCGTACCGCCAGTCGTTCGATCGCGGTGCCGAGCCCGGGGGAGCCAAAACCCTCGTCGAATTCGCTCCAGCCGACCACGCCGTCTTCGGTGGTGATCTTGACGAAATGGTAGTTGCGCCAGCCGGCGTCGCACGACAGCGTTTCGACGCTGCGCACCTTGCAGTTCCCAGCCATGGTGTTTCTCCCGATCTTGTTTTTATGGTCACTCGGCGGCGCGGGGGTAGCCCTCGAACAGCGGCCTGGCCGCCACGTCGTCATCCTCGCGCTTCTTGTGCACCATGCTGAACACAACCGGGACAAACATCAAGGTCGCAACGGTGGCAAAAACCAGCCCGCCGATCACGGCGCGGCCGAGCGGCGCGTTCTGCTCGCCGCCTTCGCCAAGCCCAAGCGCCATCGGCAGCATGCCGATGATCATCGCCAGCGCAGTCATCATGACAGGGCGAATTCGGACAAATCCCGCTTCCAGCGCCGCCGCGATCGGATCGCCCAGCTCCGCAAAGCGCTCACGCGCAAAACTGATCACCAGCACGCTGTTGGCGGTGGCGACGCCCATGCACATGATGGCCCCGGTCAGAGCCGGCACCGATAGCGTGGTCCGGGTCGTGAACAGCATCCAGACGATGCCGGCCAAAGCCGCCGGCAGCGCCGTGATGATCACGAACGGGTCCGACCAGGACTGGAAGTTCACCACGATCAGCAGATAGATCAGCACGACCGCGCCGAGCAATCCGAACAATAACCCCGAGAACGAGCTCTCCATGGTCTGCACCTGGCCGACCAGCACCACCGAGCTGCCCTTGGGCAATTCGCCTGATGTCTCGTTGACGACCTTGCGAATGTCCGATGCCACCGCCCCGAGATCGCGCCCCTGCGGCGTCGCGTAGATCTGCACCATCGACTGGATGTCGTATTGCGACACCACGGCGTTGGAGGTGGTCCGGGTGATATTGGCGATGCCGCCAAGGATCAGCGGCGTCGGCGCGCCGGGCGCGGTCATCGGCAGCGTCTCCAGCGAGCTCAGCGAATCCAGCTGGTATTGCGGGGTCTGCATCACGATTGAGTAGGACACCCCGTTGTTGGGATCGAGGTAATAGGTCGGCGCGACCTGCGAGCTGCCGGCGAGGTTGACCACCAGGCTGTTGGCGACGTCGCGTTCGGTCAGCCCGACATATTGCGCGCGGGTGCGGTCGACATCGACGTTGAAGGTCGGATTGCGCGCCGATTGCTGGATACGGGCGTCGGCGACGCCGGGAATGCGCCGGATTTTCGCCAGCAGCTTGTTGGCATGGGCGAAATTGCCTTCGAGGTTCGCGCCGCGGATTTCAAGGTCGATCGGCGCCGGTGCGCCGAAATTGAGGATCTGGTTGACGATGTCGGCGGGCAGGAACGCAAAGCTCCGGCCGGGGAATTGCTCCGGCAGCTTTTCCCGGAGCAGCTTGACATAGCCGTCGGTCGGCTCGTGACCTTCCTTTAGCTTGATCTGGACGTCGCCATCCTGCGGTCCGATCACGCCGGTGTTGTTGTAGGTCATGTTGATGCCGCTGATCGGCATGCCGATGTTGTCGGCCATGGTCTCGATCTCGGCGGGCGGAATGATCTTGCGGATCGCCTTCTCGATATCGGCGAACTGACCGGCGGCGTCTTCGACCCGGGTGCCGACCTGGGTCCGCACATGCATCAGGATCTGGCCGGCATCCACCGACGGGAAGAAGTTGCGGCCGAGATAGGGCACCAGCAGGAACGACAGCGCGACAACGCCGACGAAGCCGGTGATGAACGTCGGCCGGTGCATCAGCGCAAGCGCCAGCAGATCGCGATAGCCGGCGCGGAAACGCTCGAAGCCGGCCTCGAAGGCGCGCTGGAATCGCACCAGCGGATTGCGCGACGGCAGCTCGCCGTCATGGTGGACGTGCGGATGCAGCAGGTATTTTGCCATGGTCGGCACCAGCGTGCGCGACAGGATGAACGACCACACCATCGCGAACATCACCGCTTCGGCCATCGGCACGAACAGGAAGCGCGCAATGCCGGACAGGAAAAACATCGGCACGAACACGATGCAGATACACAACAGCGAGACAAAGGCCGGCACCACGATCTGGTTGGCGCCGTCGAGGATCGCCTGTTCGACTTCCTTGCCCTGTTCGAGGTGGTAGTTGATGTTCTCGATGGTCACCGTGGCTTCGTCGACCAATATGCCGACCGCGAGTGCCAGTCCTCCCAAGGTCATGATGTTGAGCGTTTCGCCGATCGCCGACAGCATGATGATGGAGCCGAGCACGGCAAGCGGGATCGAGGTCGCGATGATGATGGTCGAGCGCCAGCTGCCGAGAAACAGAAGGATCATCACGCTGGTCAAAAGCGCGGCGATGATGCCTTCGCGTGCGACGCCGGTGATCGCGCCGCGCACGAACAGCGACTGGTCGCCGATGAATCCGATCTTGAGCGCGTCGGGCAGCGAATTCCTGACCTCGATCACCTTCTGCTTGATCCCGGCGATGATATCGAGGGTTGAGACCGATCCCGCCTTCAACACCATCATCAGCACCGAACGGTTGCCGTCGACATGCACGATATTGGTCTGCGGCGGGTTGCCGTCGCGGATGGTGGCGACGTCGCGCACATAGACCATGGCGCCGTTGACGGTCTTGATCGGCAGGTCGCCGAGTTCCTGGATCTTCAGCGGCGAATTGTTGAGCTGCACGGTGTATTCGAAGATGCCGATCTTTTCCGTGCCGACCGGCGTGATCAGATTCTGCGCCGCCAGCGTGTTGGCAACATCCTGTCCGGACAATCCGCGCGCCTGCAGCGCCGAAGGATTTAGATCGATCTGGATCTGCCGCAGTTTGCCGCCATAGGGATAGGGAATGGCGGCGCCCGGCACCGTCACCAGCGGCGTGCGCAACTGGTTGATGCCGATGTCGGCGAGGTTCTGTTCGGTGAGGCCTTCGCCCGATAGCGCAAGCTGCAGGATAGGCACCGTCGAAGCGCTGTAGTTCAGGATCAAGGGCGGCGTAGCGCCCGGCGGCATCGCCTTGATCAGCGTCTGCGAGATCGCGGTGACCTGGGCGTTGGCGGTGCGGATATCGACATTGGGCTGGAAGAAGATCTTGACGATGCCGAAGCCGTTATAGGAACTCGAGACGATGTGCTCGATATCGTTGACCGTGGTGGTCAGCGCGCGTTCGAACGGCGTGGTGATGCGGCCGGACATCTGGTCGGGCGGCAATCCGGTGTATTGCCAGACCACGCCGATCACGGGGATCCGGATATCGGGAAAGATGTCGGTCGGGGTCCGCAGTGCCGCCAGCGGCCCGATGATCAGAATCAGCAGCGCCAGCACCACGAAGGTGTAGGGTCGGCCCAGCGCAATTCTGACAATGGCATTCATGGACGCGCTTCTCGATCGATCGCGAACGGCAAGGATTTTACCAAGGTCAGACGTTCAAGGGGCAGGCTTGCAAAACTCGCGCCGCCAGCTTCTGCCATCGCCAGAGAAGGCTTTCCAATCACTTAGTTCTCATGAATTCGCGAGGCTATTACTTTTTCGTAATACGGAGCGGCGCCGAAACACCGGACACGGCGAGGCTATCGCTGACAGCGATACCATACCCCATCATTGCCCTGAAAAAAACCCGGTGTCGGGCTGTGGGAACGATAGCGCCGCGTGCAATAGATCGGGCCGAAATGCGAGCCGCCTGACGGGGTGAAGCCGAAGAGGCCGGCGGCCCCAATCCAGGCGCTGGGCGGATGGGCGGCGAAATCGCCGGGGAAGAAGCCGTTGTTCTGATAATCCCTGCCGTCGTCGCGGTTGTCGTAATACCAGGCAGTGGATGGCACATCCCTTTGCAAGAACGGCTGGTGCGCGCTCTGCGCCAGCGCAGCGCCCGTCGAGGCGATAAGGGCCGCCGCGGCGATCCATTTGCTCAGTCTGATCTTGTCCATCGGCCGCGCCATCATCTGCAACACGGGTGGTTGGTGCCCCAATCGCCCTTCCAGCCATCGAGCTTGCCGCGCCGGAACTGCAGATAGAGGCCGTCCCTGCGATCCGACAGGGCGCTGCCTTTGACATTGGGCAATGCCAGAAATATTTCGTCACCCGGCCGTCCCCGGACATAAACCAGCGTCGTGCCCAGTGCCGCCGATGCCTCCTCGACATTCATGCCGAACGCCAGCGGCGTATTGTTGCTCCATTGCGCCTGAGCCGGCGAGGGTGCCGAGACCGTCATCGCTACGGCCCAGATCGCGACCGCGGCGAACAGCATTCTCCTGACGGCCGAGCGGCTCATTGCGGCACCTCGGGCGCTTGCTCCGGTGTTTGCACCGAGGCCAGTTTGCCGTCGGGCGTCCAGCCGCCGCCGAGCGCCTGGAACAGGCTGGAGGCGGCCAGCAATTTGGTCAGCCGCACCTGCGCCAGCGTGTTCTCGTTGGTCAGCAGCGTCTGCTGGGTCTGCAGCACGGTGATCAAATTGACGGTGCCGGCGCGCAACTGGGTTTCCGAAACGTCGAACGCCTTTTGCGAATTTCTGACCGCCTCGATCTGCAGCCGCTCCTGCCGCTCGGTCTGTGACAACGCGACCAGCGCCTTCTCGACGTCGGCGAAGGCCGACAGCACTGCCTTGCGGTAGGCCTGCAGGTTCTGCAGCTGCACGCCCTTGGCCTGCTTCAGCTGGCTCTCCAGCAGGAAGCCGTCGAAGACCGGCTGGGTCAGTCCGGCAGCCAGCGTGTAAAACCAGGCGCCGGGTCCGAACAGCGATGCCAGCGCCGCGCTCTGCACGCCGGTGCTCGCGGTCAACTGAATTTGCGGGAAGAACGCCGCGCGCGCCGATTCGACGCTGAAATTGGAGGAGGCGAGCTGCGCCTCGGCCTGGCGGATGTCCGGCCGCTGGTAGAGCAATTCCGAGGGCATCCCCGGCGTTACCCTGGGAACGACGATCGCCGTCAGCGTGCCGCCGCTGACGTTGAAATTGGAGGGGGCTCGCGCCACCAGCAGCGCCAGCGCGGCGATGTTCTGCCGCAACGTGACCTCGAGCGGCGGGATCGCCGCGCGCTCGGTGGCGACCAGCGCCTGCTGCTGCGATACGTCGAGCTGTGAGGCGGTGCCACCGGCGAATTGCTGGTTGATCAGCGTCATGATGCGTTCGGCGGCGGCGAGGTTGCGCCGCGCCACCCGCAGCTCGTCCTGCGCGGCCAGCACCTGGAAATAGGTGTTGGCGACGGTGACCAGCGTGGTCAGCGTCACCACCTCGCGGTTATAGCGCGCCACCGTCGCGCTTTCCTCGGCGGCATACAGCGTGGCGCGGTTCTTGCCCCAGAAGTCGATCATGTAGCTGGCGGTGAGGCCCATATTGTAAGTCGAGAACGTCGACCCGCCGCCGGTAAAGCCTGTCCCCGTGCCGCCGCCCGCGCTCGAGGCCTTCTGCTGCTCGGCGTTGGCCGTTCCCGTGATCGACGGAAACAGCGGAGCGCCGTTGACGCCGACCTGGGCGTCGGCCTGGACGACCTGCGCGAGCGCCACCGCGATGTCGAGGTTGAAGACCTGCGCGTCTTCCATCAGCGTGGTCAGCTCTTTCGAGCGGAAACCGCGCCACCAGTCCAGCGCAGGCACCGCGGCATCGACCGAGCGCTTTGGAGCTTCGCGGTAGGCTGCGGGAACCTCGACATTGAGTTCGGGCCGCTCGGAGCCGAGGATGCAGCCGGATAGCCCAGGCGCAAGCAGCAGGACGGCGAACGCCGGCGCGACGCGGATTCCGCGGCTGCGCCGTGCGGGTAGGGCCCCTGACCTGCGCGCAACTTCACTCATAGGATACCGGCATCGCACAGGGACCGGCCAAGCGCTAGGTCTGTCATGGAAGGAGCTGTTGACATTTATTCGCCCGGTTGCAGCCGGGCTACAGTCGCAGTACTGCCGCCGCGCCGCCGGCGACTCCAGAGCCGGAGGCGGTCCATATAGAGATAGATCACCGGCGTCGTGTAGAGCGTCAGCACCTGGCTGAGCGCAAGGCCGCCGACGATCGCGATGCCGAGTGGCTGCCGCAGTTCGCCGCCTTCGCCCATGCCGATGGCCAGCGGCAGCGCGCCGAGCATCGCCGCCATGGTCGTCATCATGATCGGCCGGAACCGCAGCAGGCAGGCTTCATAGATCGCATCGTGGGAGCTGAGCCCGCGGCTTCGTTCGGCGTCGAGCGCGAAATCGATCATCATGATGGCGTTCTTCTTGACGATGCCGATCAAAAGGATGACGCCGATCAGCGCCATGATGCTGAATTCGGTGTGAAACGCCATCAGGGCGAGCAGGGCGCCGACGCCGGCGGACGGCAGCGTCGACAGGATGGTCAGCGGATGCACGTAGCTCTCATAGAGCACGCCGAGCACGATGTAGATTGTGACCAGCGCCGCCAGCACCAGATACGGCTGGTTGCTGAGCGAATCCTGGAACGCCTTTGCGGTGCCCTGGAACGTGCCGCGGATGGTCGCGGGCACGCCGATCCTGTTCATGGTGGATTCGATGGTGGAGACGGCGTTGCTCAAGGACACGCCGGGCGGCAGATTGAACGAAATGGTGTTGGCGACCAATAGCCCCTGATGATTGACCGCGAGCGGCGTCGCGCCCTGCTTGAAACTCGCCACCTGGGCCAGCGGAATCATGGTCTCCTGGTTGGTGGAGACGGCCGAGCCGGTCGAGGCCGCGGCCTTGCCGGTGGCGCCGATCGAATTGGTCGCGGCGTTGCGCGCGGCCTGCGCGTTGGCGGAGCTGGTCGAAACACCCGAGGCGACGACGGTTCCCGCCACGGCATTGCTGGCCTGCGAGCCGCCGACCGAGCCGCCCGACGTCGAGACATAGACGTCCTTCAGCGTTTCCGGGTTTTGCCAGTAACGCGGCGCCACCTCCATGATGACATGGTACTGGTTGCGGGCGACATAGATGGTCGACACCTGGCGCTGGCCGAATGCGTCATAGAGTGTGTTGTCGATCTGGCTGACGGTGACGCCGAGCCGCGCGGCGGCGTCGCGATCGATCACCAGGTCGGATTCAAGTCCCTTGTTCTGCTGGTCGCTGTTGACGTCGGCGAGCACGGAGGTTTGCTGCTGCAGCGCGGCCGCGATCTTCGGCGACCAGTCGTTGAGCTCCTCCAGCGAGGGTGCCTGCAGGGTGTATTGATATTGCGCGTTGCTGGCGCGACCGCCGACCCGGATGTCCTGCACCGCCTGCAGGAACAGGGTGGCGCCCGGCACCACCGCCATCTTGCGCCGCAACCGAGCGATCACGCCGTCCACGGAAATACCGCGCTGGTTCAGCGGCTTGAGCGAGACGAACATGAAGCCGGAATTGGTCTGGCCGCCGCCGGTGAATCCGACGGCGGTTTCGACCGCGGGGTCCTGCTTGAGAATGGTGACGAATTGCGTCAGCTTCTGCTGCATCAGCTGAAACGAGATACTCTGGTCGGCCTGGATGATGCCGATCATCCTGCCGGTGTCCTGCTGCGGGAAGAAGCCCTTCGGAATGACGTCGTAGAGATAGAAATTGAGGCCAAGGACGACCGCGAGGATCAGCATCATCGTGGCGGGATGCCGCAGTGCCGCCGTCAGCGACCGTCGGTAGATGTCGAGCATCCGCTCGAAGAAATGTTCACTGGCCCGATAGAGCCGGCCGTGCTTCTGGCCGACCTCGCTGCGCAGCAACACCGCGCACATCATCGGCGTGGTGGCCAGCGAGATTACCAGCGATATCATGATCGCAATCGAGATCGTCACCGCGAATTCGCGGAACAGGCGGCCGACGATGCCGCCCATCAAGAGGATCGGGATGAACACGGCGATCAGCGAGATGCTCATCGACAGTACCGTGAAGGCAACCTCGTTGGCGCCTTTCAGCGCCGCTTCCAGCGGCGACAGCCCCTGCTCGATATAGCGGGTGACGTTTTCCAGCACCACGATGGCGTCATCGACCACGAAGCCGGTCGCCACCGTCAGCGCCATCAGCGACAGATTGTCGAGGCTGTAGCCCATCAGGTACATCGCGGCGAAGGTCGCGACCAGCGAGACCGATACCGCGACGACCGGGATCAAGGTGGCGCGCAGGCTGCGCAGGAAGGCGAACACCACGAGGATCACCAGCAACACCGCAAGCACCAAAGTGCGTTCGACGTCGCGCAACGAGGTGCGGATGGTCGTGGAGCGGTCGACGGCCAATCCGATGTCGATTGCCGGCGAAATCGAGGCCTGCAACAGCGGCATCAGCTCCTTGATCCGGTCCACCGTGCTGATGATGTTGGCGCCCGGTTGGCGGTAGAGGATGATCAGGACCGCCGGCTTGCCGTTGGCGAGACCGGCGTTGCGCAGGTTTTCGACCCCGTCGGTGACCTCGCCGACGTCGGAGAGATGCACCGCCGCGCCGTTGCGATAGGCGACGATCAGCGACTGGTAGTCGACGGCCTTGTTGGCCTGGTCGTTGGCGTAGATTTGATAGCGCTGATCGCCGACGTCGATGCCGCCCTTCGGGCTGTGGGCATTGGCGCTGGACAGCGCTGCGCGTACGTCTTCGAGGCCGATGCCGTATTTGTAGATCGCCTGCGGGATAAGATCGACACGCACTGCAGGCAGTGAACTGCCGCTGACCCCGACTTCGCCGATGCCGTCGACCTGCGACAGCTTCTGTGCCAGCACCGTCGATGCCGCGTCATAGACTTCGCCACGCGTCATCGTATCCGAGGTCAGCGTCAGAATGATGATCGGGGCGTCGGCCGGATTGACCTTCTTGTAGGTCGGATTGGCTCGCAGGCTGGTCGGCAAGTCGGCGCGCGCGGCGTTGATTGCGGCCTGCACGTCGCGCGCGGCGCCGTCGATATCCCGGTTCAGCCCGAACTGCAGGGTGATGCGGGTCCCGCCGACCGAGGAGCTCGACGTCATCTCGGTGACGTCGGCGATCTGTCCGAGATGGCGTTCGAGCGGACTGGCGACCGTGGTGGCGACGTCCTCAGGGCTCGCGCCCGGCAAGGTTGCCCGCACCGAAATGGTTGGGAAATCGACCTGCGGCAACGGCGAGACCGGCAATTTGAAAAACGCCACGGCGCCTGCCGCCGCAAGCCCGAAGGTCAGCAGTGTCGTTGCGATTGGCCGGCGAATAAAGGGTGTCGAGGGGCCCATGATTCAGTTCGCCATTCAGTTCAATTCGCTCGCGGGACCGGCCTCGCGGGTGCGGCCGGCGAACCGCACCGCCAGCCGGTCGAACCAGAGATAGATCACCGGCGTGGTGAACAGTGTCAGCAGCTGGCTGACCAGCAGGCCGCCGACGATGGAGATACCGAGCGGATGCCGCAATTCGGAGCCGGCGCCGGTGCCGAGCATCAGCGGCAGCGCGCCGAGCACCGCGGCCATCGTGGTCATCAGGATCGGCCGGAACCGCAACAGGCAGGCCTGGTAAATCGCCTCGCGCGGCGGCTTGCCCTCGTTGCGCTCGGCATCGAGCGCGAAGTCGATCATCATGATGGCGTTTTTCTTCACGATGCCGATCAACAGGATGATGCCGATGATCGCCACGATGGTGAGATCGTTGCCCGCGGCCATCAGCGCCAGCAGCGCGCCGATGCCGGCCGACGGCAGCGTCGAGAGAATGGTGATGGGATGGATGAAGCTCTCGTACAGCACGCCGAGCACGATATAGACGGTGACGATCGCGGCCAGGATCAGGAACAGCTGGTTGGAAAGCGATGACTGGAACGCAAGGGCCGCGCCCTGGAAGCTGGTGATCACGCCGAGCGGCTGGCCGATGTCGAGCTGCGCCTGCTTCACCGCGGTGACCGCTTCGCCGAGCGAGGCGCCCGGCGCCAGGTTGAAGGAGATGGTGGCGGAGGGAAATTGCCCGAGATGCGAGATCTGCAGCGGCGCGGTTTCGGTTCGCATCTTGGCCATCACCGCCAGAGGCACCGGCGCGCCGCCGACCGAGGAGGGCAGGTAGATCGAGTTCAGCGAATCCAGCGAGGTCTGCAAGGCCGGGTCGGCCTCGAGGATCACGCGGTACTGATTCGAGTTGGTGAAGATCGTCGACACGATGCGCTGGCCGTAGGAATCGTACAGCGCGTTGTCGATGGTGGCCGGCGTGATGCCGAAGCGGGCGGCCTGGTCGCGGTCGATCTGGACGTACACCGAAAGACCGTAGGCCGAGATGTCGCTGGCGACGTCGGAGAATTGCGGCAGGCTGTTGAGCTTGTCGACGAGTTTCGGGGCCCACTCGGCCAGTTGCGCCGGGTCGGCATCCTGCAGGATGAACTGGTACTGGGTGCGGCTGACGGTGCCCTCGATGGTCAGATCCTGCACCGGCTGCATATACAGGCTGATGCCGGTCAGCGAAGCCGTGGAGTCCTTGATCCGCTGCATGATCGCAGTGATGCCGGATTTGCGCTCATCATAGGGTTTCAGGTTGATCAGGATGCGGCCGCTGTTGAGCGTGTTGTTGGTGCCGTCGACACCGATGAACGACGACAGGCTCTCGACCTCGGGGTCTTTCAGGATGACGCTGGCGAGCTGCTGCTGCCGCTCCGCCATCGCAGCGTAGGACACCGATTGCGGCGCCTCCGAAATCGCCTGGATCACGCCGGTGTCCTGCAGCGGAAAAAAGCCCTTGGGGATCACGATGTAAAGGAAGGCCGTCAGCGCGAAGGTCCCGAGCGCGATGAAGAGGACAAACGTCTGGCGGTCGAGCACCCAGTTCAGCGCGTGGCCGTAGATTTCGATGATCTTGTCAAAACCCTCGCGGCTGTAACGCTGGAACGCGTTCTCGTGCGTCTCGGTTTCCGGCTTGAGCAGCTTGGCGCAGGCCATCGGCACCAGGGTCAGCGACACCACGGCGGAAATCAGGATGGTGACCGACAGCGTGATGGCGAATTCGCGGAACAGCCGTCCGACCACGTCGCCCATGAACAAAAGCGGGATCAGCACCGCGATCAGCGACACCGTCAGCGAGATGATGGTGAAGCCGATCTGCGCGGAGCCCTTCAGGGCCGCCTGCAGCGGCGCCTCGCCCTCCTCGATGTAGCGCGAGATGTTCTCGATCACGACGATGGCGTCGTCGACCACGAAGCCGGTGGCGATCGTCAGCGCCATCAGCGACAGGTTGTTGAGGCTGAAGCCGAACAAATACATCGCGCCCAGCGTGCCGACCAGCGACAGCGGCACCGAGAGGCTCGGGATCAGGGTGGCGCGGGCGTTGCGCAGGAACACGAAGATCACCAGCACGACCAGGATGACGGCGAGCGATAGTTCGAATTCGACGTCCTGCACCGAGGCGCGGATCGTCACGGTGCGGTCGGTCAGGATGTTAAGGTCGATCGCCGCGGGCAGCGCGGCCTGCAATTGCGGCAACAGCTTCTTGATGCCCTCGACCACCGCGATGACGTTGGCGCCGGGCTGGCGCTGGATGTTGAGGATAATCGCGGGCGCCTGGTTCATCCAGGCGCCGAGCTTGTCGTTCTGGGCGCCGTCGACGACGTCGCCGACATCGCTGAGCCGCACCGGCGAGCCGTTCTTGTAGGCGACGATCAGCGATTTGTAGTCGCTGGCATTGCGGATCTGGTCGTTGGCGTTGATGGTGTAGGCGCGCATCGCGCCGTCGAAATTGCCCTTCGGCGTGTTGATGTTGGCGTTGCCGAGCGTGGTCCGGAGGTCGTCGATATTCAGCCCATAGGCCGCGAGCTTGCGGATGTCGGCTCTGATCCGCACCGCTGGCCGTTGGCCGCCGGAGATGCTGACGAGGCCGACGCCGGGAAGCTGCGAGATCTTCTGCGCCAGACGGGTGTCGACGAAATCCTCGACCTGGGTCAGCGGCATGGTCTTCGAGGTCAGTCCCAGCGTCAGGATCGGCGCGTCGGCCGGGTTGACCTTGGCGTAGATCGGCGGCGCGGGCAGGTCGGATGGCAGCAGATTGCCGGCGGCATTGATCGCGGCCTGCACCTCCTGCTCGGCGACGTCGAGCGAGATCGTCAGCCCGAATTGCAGGGTGATCACGGAAGCGCCGGCCGAACTGACCGAGCTCATCTGGTTGAGGTTCGGCATCTGGCCGAACTGTACTTCCAGCGGCGCGGTCACCGACGACGTCATCACGTCGGGGCTGGCGCCGGGATAGAAGGTCTGCACCTGGATGGTCGGGTAGTCGACTTCGGGCAGCGCGGCGACCGGCAGGAACCGATACGCCAGCAGGCCGGACAGCATGATGGCGATCATCAGCAGCGTGGTCGCAACCGGCCGCAGGATGAACGGTTGCGACGGGTTCATTGCTTCTGTCCGTCGTCTTGCTTCTGTCCTTCAGAGCGCCGCTTCTTGCCTGCCTTTTCGCCCCCGGGAGCAGCTCCTGGCGCCGCCGCCGGTGGGTTGGGATTGGGCGCCTCGGCCCGTACGTTGATCTTGGCGCCGTCGCGCAGCTTGTCGGCGCCGTCGACCACGATCTTGTCACCCGGCTGCAATCCGGAGCGCACCTCGACGCGGTCGCCATCGGTGACGCCGAGCTCGATCTTGCGAACCGAGACGGTGTCGTCGGCGTTGACGAGATAGACGAACGTGCCGGGCACGCCGCGCTGCACGCCGGCGGTCGGCATCGTGGTGACGTCCTTGTGGGTATCGAGCAGCAACTGGATGTTCACGAACTGGTTCGGATAGAGCGTCTTTGTTTCGTTCGGGAATTGCGCGCGTAGCTTGATGGTTCCGGTGGTGGGATCGATCTGGCTGTCGAAGGTCTGCAGGGTGCCGTCGGCGATCTTCTTGCCACCGCCGCGATCGAGCGCGGTAGCCGGCAGCACCGCGCCGCTCTGCAACCGCTTCGAGATCGGCTGCAGATTGTCTTCGGGCACCGTGAACAGCACGCTGATCGGCTGCAACTGGGTGATGACGACGATGCCGGTGGTGTCGCCCGGCGTCACGTAATTGCCCTGGTCGACCTGGCGCAGTCCGACGCGGCCGTCGAGCGGCGACAGGATGCGGGTATATTGCAGGTTCACTTCAGCCGACTTGACCGCCGCTTTATCGAATTCCACCGTACCTTGGTCCTGCGCGACCAGCGCCACCTGGGTGTCGAGCGTCTGGTGCGGCACGGCGTTCTGCGCCGCGAGGCCTTGATAGCGGGCGAGGTCGACCTGCGCGCCCTTCAGCAGCGCCTGGTCGCGCGCCAGATTGCCGTTGGCCTGCGCCAGCGTCGCCTCGTACGGCCGCGGATCGATCTCGGCGATCAGGTCGCCTTTCTTGACCTCATCGCCTTCCTTGAAATCGACCTTGAGCAGGTAGCCGCTGATCTGGCTGCGGATGGTCACGGTCGCAAGCGAGGTGACGGTGCCGAGCGCATTGAGATTGATGCCGACGTCGCCCTTGCCGACGGTCTCCGGCACGATCGACATCGGCACCGCGTTGCGGCCGCCGCGTCCCTGCTGCTCGGGTGCGGCCTGTTGCTTGCTCCACCAGACGACGGCCGCGACGACCAGCAGCAGCACAAGGCAGGTCGCGATCAGGCGCCAGGCCGATCGCTTTGGCGGCGGGCCAAACGGGTCGGCTTCGCGCTGCGGCGGGGCCTGAGGCGTGGCTTCCTGGGGCGGCTTGATAGGTTGGTTCATGAACGTTCCATCACCGAGTTCTCGTTCATTCGCAGGCCTCTGTGTTGCGTGGCTGCCGGTCGGCGTGAGGTCGCTCAAACAAACCGTGACGGGCCGATCATTGTACGCGTTTTGAACAAGATTTCGCAACCGCTCAGGGGCAGGCGAAAACCGTTCCAACAGCCATTATCGCATTAATAATCGGACAGAATTCCAAGCCTGTAGAACGTTCCGTTCAAGCAATGCGTCGTGCAAGTGAGTCGTGATGTTGATGCAGGCTGCAAAGATTTCGCAAGCCACGGCGCGTGCACTGTGGAAGGCGAACGTTACCTGAGTCGCGGAGGGTTCCGTCGTGGAAGTCTTCGTGCCGATGATGCCCGCGGCGAAACGACCGGACGCTTGTGGCTGCGCCGTCCGTTCGCCGATCGTCTTGGCGCCAATCGGAGCTAATCTCGGAAAAGCCGAATCTCGGGCGGTCAGCTTGCATTAGTCATACTAATAATACAATGTGCTATACAACGCCAGGCGGTTATGGCAGGAATCGGTCGCTTGCGACGATCCTGCCCAAAGAGGCTGGACGGCCGGCTCACAACAGTCAGGGAGCGAAACCAGTCATGACTCTCAAGAAATTTCTCCCCACAGCCCTCATTGCGCTTACTCCGTTGATGGCGACCAGCGCCTTTGCCGCCGGCCTGACCGTCGGCTTCTCGCAGATCGGTTCTGAATCTGGTTGGCGCGCGGCGGAGACGTCGGTCTCCAAGAGCGAGGCGCAGAAGCGCAACGTCACGCTCAAGATCGCCGACGCCCAGCAGAAGCAGGAGAACCAGATCAAGGCGATCCGCTCCTTCGTGGCCCAAGGTGTCGACGCGATCTTCCTCGCGCCCGTGGTCGCCACCGGCTGGGACGCCGTGCTGGGCGAGGCCAAAGACGCGAAAATTCCGGTGATCCTGCTCGATCGCGATATCGAGACCGCCAACAAGTCGCTGTACCTGACCGCCGTCACCTCCGACAGCGTGCACGAAGGCGCGGTGGCCGGCGAGTGGCTCGCCAAGCAGGTCGGCGACAAGCCCTGCAACGTGGTCGAACTGCAAGGCACCGTCGGCGCCAGCGTCGCTACCAATCGCAAGAAGGGCTTTGACGACGCCATCGCCAAGCACGCCAACATCAAGGTGGTCCGCAGCCAGACCGGCGACTTCACCCGCGCCAAGGGCAAGGAAGTCGCCGAGAGTTTCCTGAAAGCAGAAAACGGCGGCAAGAACATCTGCGCCCTGTACGCCCATAATGACGACATGGCGGTCGGCGCGATCCAGGCCATCAAGGAAGCCGGCCTCAAACCCGGCAAGGACATCCTGGTGGTGTCGATCGACGCGGTGCCGGATATCTTCAAGGCCTTCATGGCCGGCGAGGCCAACGCCACCGTCGAACTGACGCCGAACATGGCGGGCCCGGCCTTCGACGCGCTGATCGCCTACAAGGACAAGGGCACGGTGCCGCCGAAATGGATCCAGACGGAGTCAAAGCTCTACACGCCGACCGACGATCCGCAGAAAATCTATGACAGCAAGAAAGGTCTCGGTTACTGATCGGGACCGGGATTGCAGTCATGACGGGCGCGGCCGGGTCTGCCCGGCCGCAGCCATTGCGCTGCAGGCTGACGCGACGGGCGGAAAGCCGGTGATGGATTCGGGTTCGAAACAGGCGTGTGCGCTGCTTGAGGTCACGGGCCTGAGCAAGAGCTTCCTCGGGCAGCGCGTACTTGACGGCGTCGATTTCACGCTGCGTTCCGGCGAGATCCATGCGCTGCTGGGCGAGAACGGCGCCGGCAAGTCGACGCTGATCAAGGCCGTCACCGGCGTGGTTCAGCGCGACGCCGGTATAGTCCGGCTCGACGGCGCCGAGATCATGCCTGAAAATGCCGAGGAGGCGGTTAAGGCCGGCATCGCCACCGTGTTCCAGGAGGTCAATCTCCTGCCCAATCTCAACGTCGCCGAAAACCTGTATCTCGGCCGGCAGCCGACCAGGTTC
>Ga0265314_10003052_pt1 | contig 16509 bp, 18 predicted proteins | sample 4126metaG_FD_203106 | JGI IMG/M metagenome (GOLD analysis project Ga0265314, IMG submission 203106) | Rhizosphere microbial communities from Carex aquatilis grown in University of Washington, Seatle, WA, United States - 4-1-26 metaG | ecosystem: Host-associated > Plants > Roots > Rhizosphere >... | reverse complement strand
AGGTTCGATCCTATTGCGTCAAGGATCTCCTTTTTGACCTTTGAATCGCCCTTCTCAAATCGATCACGGGCCGTGGAGGCAAACTCAAAGATCTGCTCCGAGAGTTCCAACCACCGTTGCACCCGGTTCCCGGTGTCACCGAGGGACTCCTCGAGCCTCGCCTTGGCTTTGAGGAGTTCCACCCGCGAACGGCCATATTCCTCGTCTGAGATCAGGGCTCCTCCTTCGTTGTCAGGGGAGGTTTTGAGGTTGAGCAGGCCGTCAAGACGGCGCAGGCAATCCTTGTAGGCCTTCTGCTGAGACTGCAGGACATCGTTTCTGGAGGCCGTCTCCTGGGCGTGCAGTTCGTGGAGATACTTGATGGCCCAGGATTTGAAGCGTTCCGAGATTTGAATCCTGGCAAGATACGCGTCGATCTGGCGATCCAACTCTTTCGCCTCTATCGTTTTCTCCCGGCAATGGCGATCCTTGCTCTTGGTGCAGTGGTAGTAGATGTAGTGCAGACGGGTGGGGTTTAGCATGGCAGCCACTTTGGTGTGACAACGGGGACATGCTTCCCGGTTCCGGCAAGCGAATTTGAACCGGCAGATGCTGCAGATAATCTGGTATTTCTCATGCGCGGTCACCATAGCATCGCAGCTGCCGCAACGGATGAGCCCGGTGAACGCGAACGTCCGGTGAACGATTGGCCGTGGAATGCCGCTTCGTCCAAGTAGGGCTTGCACGCGGTCAAACTCCGCCTCACTCACCATTGGCTCGTGCTTTCCTTTGAACCACTCGCCGCTTCCTTTCGGGTATTCGAACCATCCGTAGTAGAAGGGCTTGGTAAGGATCTGGTAGATAGCGCTTCTGGCCATGGGTTTGCCACCCATCTTGCGGGTCGGCCTTGTGCGAAAACCCCATTTTCCATTGGCTTGTTCAAGAATGTCTCGCGGACTGTAGTGGCCGGTCAGCATCAGGTCCCAGATGCGTCGGATCAAGGGAAAGCGCTCAGGGTCCTTGACCAATGTATTCTCGCCTGTTTGCCTGTTGGTGTTGTTCAGGTAGCCGGCTGGGGCCACGCCGGGATACCAGCCGTTCTCGATCTTGGTATTGAGCCCGCGCTTGACGTTCTTACTCAAGTCATCGACGTACTTCTGGGCCATGCCGAATTCCAAGTACATGAGGATGCTATTGTCCTCCTCCCGGGCGTAGGTTTGGGGCGGCGTCACGACCTTGATGTCGCGCTGTTTGATGGCCCAAATGATCGAGCCCCCGTCTACAGGATTGCGGGCCAACCGGTCAAGCTTCCAGCAGATGATGCCGGCGGCTTCTCCACGGTTGAGTCGTTGCATCATTGCATCGAACACTGGTCGACCAGGCGCCTTGGCCGATTTCGATTCAGTCAGGATTTCCTTTACGGTCAGATTAAGTTTTGACGCAAGGTGCTCTAATTCGCGAGTTTGCGATTCAATCGAAAGCACCTGCCGGTCCTCGGCTTCGCTGGATTTTCGGCAATATATGAAGTATCGCGGATTGGACATTGGGGTGATTGAGCGGGGGCCGACCTTGGTATATCGATGCTAACGTACCCACTTGATACGTCAATGGGACACGCCATCTGGCCGCCTAGTCGCAGAGTTCGCCCGGCTGAGGCTCGAGGAGAATTCCGAAGAATCTCAGCAGACCAAACGCGATCTCCTGGACCTCGTCATCGGAAAGAGTTTGGCCGAATTCCTCCAGGTAGATGGCCTTGAAATCGTCGATGGCTTGGCGACTTAATTGTTGTGGTGTTTTCATATCCCCTAATGTACGCGGGCATCGGTGATGAACAAAGGCGGGTGAGTTTGCTGGGTGCGGCAAGATGTCCACATGGTCCAACTCCAGAAGGTTTGTTCGCAGCCGGATACACAAGATGGCCAGGAAACGGTTACTTTTCCCGGTATCGTCCGATTATTGTATTTTAGTACGGCGGACCTTCACGAGCCCGAAAAGCTCGGCGGTGTTTTCGAGGTTGCCGCTTCCGGCAAAGGTTCACCCCTTCTGACTGCACGAGGCCTGATTTAATATGGAACCCTGAACCAGCGCTCGGGGATAATTCATTCACATTCATGGCTTCGCAACGTCTTCCCAATTATTTACTTACATATCGGAAACGTGCGGCCCTTTCCCAAGAGGAAGTGGCGTATCTTTTGGGCTCGCAAAGCGGGAGCAAGGTCTCCCGTTACGAGCTGTTCGCTCGGGAACCGGGGCTCCAAACCGCTCTTGCCTATGAGGCGATTTTCCAACGGCCGGTCTCCGAGCTCTTTCCCGGTCTGTACGAAAAGATCCAAAGTGTCGTGCGGGCGCGAGCCAAGAAACTGCAACAGAAGGGATTTCGAGGTAAGGGGCGCGGCTTTACCGCCCGCAAGCGGGAGACTCTGGCAGCCATCCTTTCCGGTGAGTTCGAAAAAAGGCAGCAAACATCATGACATCGCTTCGCTCACAAAACATCCGGGTCCTGGGGATCGCCCCGTCATCCCGCGGCTTCGGGTTCGCCGTGATGGAAGGAGAGAACGATTTGGTTGATTGGGGCGTGAAAGCCGTGAAGGGGAACAAGAATGCCCGCTCACTCTCGAATGTTCGGAATCTCATCGCCCATTATCGGCCGGACGTGATCGCGCTCGAAGCCATCCGAATCAAAGGTTCTAGGCGTTCCTCGCGGGTGCAGGCACTCATCCGTGAGATCGTGGCTATGGCTGGGGAGGAAAATATAAAGGTAAAACGATTTTCAAGGAAGCAACTGAACGTTGCGTTCCTTGGGAAGGCGCGAGGGACAAAGCATGCCGTGGCTGAATCTCTTGCCACCCGTTTTTCCGATCAACTGAGCTTTCGCCTACCGCCGAAGCGCCGGGTCTGGATGAGCGAGGGTTATCAAATGGATATTTTTGATGCCGTGGCGCTCGCTGAGCATTGTCTTCGGAGCGGAAAAGAAGGCTGATGCCTGTTCCTTTCTATTCCCATGAATTCGAATTCCTCGGATTCGGGGGTGCAGAGGTCCACAACGCGTTTTTGCGTGCCGTGGAGATCTCTGCCGCGACAAGGGACGAGTTGCTGCCTGCCTTAAACGCTGGCGTGACATTCTGGGTCTTGCGCCGATTGGTGACTTGACCGTGACGATGGCTCCGGCGCGTGCAGTGCGCTTCCTTGTCTAGGCCGTAAGGCAAGGACGATCGAGGGGTTGGGGGTCATGGCAGCGGTGGTCAGTTAAGCCTTCCAGGTGTATTTCCCTGGCCCCGCCTTCTTGATCTGCTTTACCTTTTTCCCGGTCGAGGTAAACCAGGAGTAGATATTCCCGGTCTTCACCCCCAGTTTGTCCGCAAGTTCTCCGACCGTGATACCAGCCTCACCACTGGCTTTCACGAGGTTGAGGATCGCTTCCTTTACTCCACCGTACTGCTTGCTCTTGGGTTTCTTGGTGCTGGATTTTTCGGGCTTGATCTTCGTAGCAGCCTCGATTGAAGCATAAGGGGCGGGAGATGCTTCAGAAGCGCCAAACCAACCGTATTTTCCACGACCAAGTTTCTTGATCGTTTTGACCTTCTTGCCCGTACTGATAAACCAGATAGAAATGCTCGCGGACGACTTGCCAAGGGCCGTTGCGATTTCCTTCACGGTGATTCCTGCGGCCCCTGCCTGCTTGAGCATTCCGATTACCGCCTCCTTGACCGCTCCATGTTTACGATGCTCTGCCGGTTTGATCTTTTTAACCTCGGCCTCAGGACTTTCGGCGCCTGGTCCGGTACGCGGTTCTACAAAATCTACCCTCGTCAATCCCGTTATTGCCGCAAGCTGTTGTTCCAGTGCCTCGATCTCTTCTCTGAGCTCGAGGGCTTGTTTGAGTTGAGCCGCAGTCACCGTCGATAGATTCATGGAGAGGAGGATACGCACATGCCGACTCGCAGGGCAAGAAGGGAGAACTGGATGTGCCCTCCTTGGCATTGGGACAGTTTCTTCCAATGGCCGGAGAAATCTCCGCCGGATCAGGTTGCGATTGACCTATCCCCGGGATTGAGTATCCTGAGCTCATAAGGGCTGCCGTGAGAATTCGTGGTGTACGCCAGGGCGGGAGAGATCAAGGCCCTTGGAATACGCAATGACAGCTTTCGACGTTCATCATGTGGTCTGTAGATCGGTCGGTGCGGAATGTCGCATCGTTCCTATCTGGGCCGATCCTCCTCTCGCCCAACGTGCTGAGTATGGCCATTTCTGACTTGTTCTCGAAGCGGCAAAAACGGCTCCGGAGTGAACTGCCGGATGTCTACCGTTACGATCTTCCCCAAGAGCTTAAGAACCAAATCATCCACATTTGGAGTGGTTTCATCAGGTCGATGCCAATCCAAGATTATGCAGAAGACCTGTTTGGGAAGGTAAAGCACACTCTTTGTATGGAGTATGGCGTGTTCGAGCTTTTTCCTGGTTCCCCAAATACTATCATGGAGGTATGTAGCTGGTTTTCCCGAGAGGAGGATACAGAGAAATGCCTAGATGGGATTGAGATCGTTTTCAACACATGTTTGACGGCTGTAGATAACGATTACGTTTTTGGGAATCTCGGTGTCCCATTAATGCTTGGGATTGACGAATGCAATGCTCGATTCCAGGAACACGCCGTTGGATATCATTTTCAAAACGGACAATTCGTGCGCATCGACTCTGAGTTCATGCACAAGGAGTCTGTTGTGCCAGCATTGACTCTGCTCAACGACAAGAAGTTCCGAGGAGCGGATCAAGAATTTCGCTCCGCCCATGAGCACTTCCGCGCGAAACGATACAAAGAGTGCCTCAATGACTGTCTGAAATCCTTCGAAAGCGTCATGAAAAGCATCTGCGATCAAAGACAATGGCCCTATCAACCCTCGGATACTGCAAAGAAACTCATAGCGATCTGCAAGGATCATGGATTATTTCCCGTGTTCATGGATAACCACCTAAATGGTCTCGTGCTCTCGCTGGAGTCCGGCGTGCCTACTGCCCGTAACAAGCTGGGAGGACACGGACAAGGAACCCAGCCAATCAGGGTTTCAACGGAATTCGCCACCTACATCCTCCATTTGACCGCTGCCAACATCGTGTTCCTGGTGTGCTCGGCAAGGGCGATGAAGTAATCGAGGTGAATGTCACACAAGCGATGCGAATCGCCACAGTCCTTGGTGTGAAGATCTACGGCGCTACGGCCGACCTCAGAAGACGATGGTCTACCACATCCGGCTCTATAATAGCAGAGACAGCGAGAGTGTCGCTAGACGATGAAGCAAGGGTCTTGAATGGAGGGTTTGCTGAAATGGGTCGGCGGCAGGGTTGGCTGGACCTTTGAGCGCAAGGAATCGCAAAGTTTGACCTCGCAGCGCACGGCAGAAATGATAGAATTGCGCCGTCTCCATATCGATCAGATCAGCTTGCGCTAGCTTCGGAATAGCATTGCTTAAGTTCGCGTCTGCGACAATTAGGCGCCGGGAAAAGGAGTTAGGGTGGCGTGTGAAGCCATAATAATAATCGGTTGAGATTATTGTTGCCGGTGCGAGGTGTCGCAACTGGGCTGATGGCCAGTTTGGGACGAGCGGCAGAGGCGGGACGTGAGGAGTGATAGCGGTGGGTCCGAGTTCGGCAAGACTCAGGAGGTAGGGTTGTCCTGTCCGCATCCGGTCGCTGAGTGCACCTGCAGTGCCTATGAGGATCAGCGATTTGATGCTGCTTGGTTGGAGGATTTCAAACAATAGGGGTTCTAAGCATCCTGTTCCGATTCCCGTCCAGATGAGCGTGAATCTTGTGAATTTCCAGACACGATAACATCTGTACACCCATTCTTCCTGAGGCGTCCAGCCTTGGAACGCCGACAAGAGTTCGACGGCATCCTCACCACAGCAAAGAATCGTTTCTTTGCTGAGCATGCCAGTTCGGACACCGGTATTGGGTTTCGCTGGGTTTGGGGCTTTGCGAGACGGAGGTCGTCCGCGCACAACCGAGGTTTCCATTTTACCCTGCCGTTTCTTCTTTCCGTGGACCAGAATCGGAAACATGAATGAAAAGGAGCTGTCGACGCGTGCCAGTTACCGAGCACCACTGACATCGACAGGGCAGTACACTGCCTCCAGTCCATTCCACCGTTACATCTTCTTTGCCACTTCGATTATCGCGCATGAGAGCCTCGAGATCTATGCCAAGTTTTAGATCATTCACCGGATGGCCCTCGAGCACCCAATGTTGCTCGGAGTACTCGGGAGATAATTTCTTTGGGATTTTGAGGCCACTCTCTAGGCCCGGTGTTCTTCTGTAGGCAATATCAAACCGCTCCCGTGCTATCCCGCCCCAAATCTGACATGTTCTCAGCCGAGGTGTACCATCGGGTGCATGCACATAGGCGAGAATAGCGTTCTCCCCTGCGAAATAACTCCTCACATCCGCCAGCTTGAAACGCAGTATAAACACCTCTGCTGCTACTTGGAATCCGTTGATGACCGTTTGGACATGCTCGAGATTAAGGAGGTGATCGCCGAGCTCTCTGATTAGGCCAAGGCGCGGCAAGAGCAGGTTTCGAGCTAGGCAGTTGCACGCTTTCTCTACTTCTTGTTCATCCGTTGTAAAAAGGTCATCGTTTCGATCACCGCCAGCTGCTTTCAGAAAAGCGATGTGTCCAAGTTCGTGCGCGATTCGAAAGCGAAGACCTTCAGCTAAACTCGACCACGCTCCGTTCCCGGCAGCCAGGACGGTTCCATCCGGTAAGGCTCGCGCGGCTTCGGTGTTGACGATGATGTCATAACCTCCATCCGCCAGGGCTAGGCCCGCGTCACTGAGAAGAGGTTTAAAGCGGATGTTTCGAATTCCGAGAAGCCTCGCTATAGGCTCCAAGTCGACTGGCGGCGGTAGATTCGCTGCCGGAAGGAGCAACTTGTCTATGAGTCTCCAGGCCTCTCGACTGATGCTAGCGAGATGAGTGCGATGTGTCGAGGCCATTGCGCTGCTAATCCTCCTCTATCTGATGTTCCACGGTTGATGGCTGATGCCCCGCCCATTTGCGTTTCAACGCCATCAGCACTCTTCCTTCGCGCACATCGTTCCAGAGCAGAGTGGAATCGTTTCGAAGGCGAATCCGGAGGTCCAAATACACGGGCGCCCCTTGAACTCTCGCCGTCGATTCGATAAAGGAGATCAGAGGTCCCCATTCTTGCCGGATTCGGCGGCTAAGGTTCGGCCTAAGTACTTTGATTTCTTCGTCCAGCCAGATTTCAATTTCGGGAACGGTCTCTGGCCAAGTCGAGATCGGAGTTGGCTCTGCTTGTACAATCGATCTAGCCGGCCACCAAAGTGCTTCCAATGCTTTCGGAATGACACTTGGATCGTTGTCAGAACCCGCGGCTAGGTCACAACATATATCTGGATTCCCATTCGATGTGAAGAGGTGAAACAATAACTCGAACTCCATCTCGGAGAGTATCTCTGGATCGGTTAGGCGGCACTGCTTCAGGAAGCGAACCAACTTATGTCGTTCAGAAAGTTGGTCGTCTTCCGCGCGTTTCCACACTTCTTTTGCATGGTTATCGAACTTATAACAAATGTCGCGGCAAGGTATCTTCTTTTCTTCTGGAAGGTCTCGGTCGTGTGCGTAACCATGACAATAATGGCTCGTGTCGACGGTAGATAAGTTGTCGATGCGGCCGATACCATCCTTGTAAGCACCGAGCCATCTGTGGATGAGTCCCGTCAGGTTGGCACCAGTCATCTCTGTTTGGAGAGTAGCCGCGATACGAACCTCTTTCTCGGCGATTGTGGACCAAGTTCTGCCGATTGATTCAAAAGCTATCGAAAGCAACGCTTTGGCATTCTCGATCCGTGTTTCATGTGAATCCCGATTAGCAACGTGGCATTCGGGCGGCAACTTTCGAAGAAGTTTGTCGAGCACGCCGGAGTAATACAGCCCATCACTGATAAACACATACAAGCGCCATAGACTGGAGTATTTGCTATCAGCATCTCGAATGGCCGTCTCCAAGCGCACGCGTGATGAGGTGTCGTGGACCATACCGGGGGTCTTCGCTATTTCGTCAATAGGAGCAACACAGGTCTCGAGCGCTACAACCAGCGCTGGATCCTTATAGAGCTGCTTGAATGGCGTAGTCCAGATAATAACGCGGCTAGGAACTGCGCCTTTTGCCTCAGTCATCAACGCTTCAGGTGCGGTGCCGTTGGCGAACATCTGGGCGTATTCGCAGAGCTCAGCGTCAGTGTTGAAACTTCCTTGGAGGTATTTCTCGACACACCAGCAAACAAACAGAAGGAATGGGCTAAAAAACGCGGAGTCGACTATCGCAGCCAGCGAACGGAGAGAAAACTCGACTTCGTCAACGCCGACGGCATTCCTTCGCGGCAGCGGTAATTTATCGGCGGCCCAATCGCCAGGAATTATCATCAACGGTCGGTAGACACGGCGCTCCACGAGCTTTTTGAAAAGTGATGCGGCCTCAGGGAGATGCTCGGAACGGTAGGCGACGCGATCATTTTCAACAGCAGTAGCCTGCAGCAACTGAGCGAATAGAATGTCCTCGCACTGGAGAGGGAAGTACTGATGTTTCCCCATTCCAACGATCTTCTCTAACGGGGGGCGCCTCTTATCTCCGAGCAGGAGCAGTCCTCGAGCTAGCATGGCATTCGCAGACTGCACGACCCTGTGAACAACCGCCTTTTCATGAATCTCTTGCCGTAAATCCAGCAGACGAAAGATGTCGTTCAAAAGAAATGTACGCGGCGTCCCTCTTTTGTGGTCCTGAAGATCGATCGCGCACCGATATTTTCGCGACGTCGTGAGAGTGCGATTCGGGGCGGCGTTTACAACAACGTAGTAGTTCAGTAAGTGTAGGTCTAGTTGACGCTTACTGCCGAGGTGTTGAGCGTCACGCCTTAGATAATCCAAGAGATCGGCGCTCAGCGTATTACCAATAATGTCGTGTCTATATGGCTGATACCAGGCATTGTGCCAGGCAGCGATATCATTCTTCGCGAGAACCCGTGGTCCGAGATGCCACGCCATAGCCGTACTGCCGGCAGCAAAACTCTGCATGATGTGCTTATCCAAAAGCTCTTCTGCATCGGCCGATTTTTCAAAAAAGAGTAAATGGAAGAGGAGCTGGGGCAGAAGATCCGCTTCCGGGTCCCAGTCCGTCACCGCTTTGGAAGCTAGCTCGACGAAGTCACGGATATGATGGTGGGGATCGGTAATCGGGTTCGCATCGGGGTTGGCGTTGGGATCCGGTTCTAGCTCATGGTGTAACTTCGCGTCCGCTTTTAACTGTTTCCAAAAATCTCGAGAATAGTGTCGTAGCACGCGTGCAAGAACCGATCTCGAAACATCGAAGATCAAGATGTACAAAAGTGGGTTTGTGTCATAATCATCGTGTTTATCGTAATGGCCGTACCACGAGCGGACCTTGACCGATTTCTCGCCTGGGATCAGGTGGGTCTTTCTCTCGAGGTCATGAGACAAGGGAACGTGTGAGATATCATGAAGAAGTGCGCCGGCTGAGATGAGGACGGCCTCCGCTTCAGAGATATCAAAATCGGCAGCTAAAGAGCGTTTGGGCATGTCGTTTGATAATGCTTTGCGCAGGTTGCGGGTGTTTTCTAGAGCTCTGTTGATGAGTTCCTTGGCAGCGTGGCATGCCCCTATGCTGTGTGCCCCGCGTGTGTGGTTGGCCGCCGGGTAGACCAGTTCCACAAATCCAAGCTGAGAGGTTCTAAAAAGTCGTTGAAATTCAGGTGTGTCGATTATGTCCCGCTCCAAACTGTTCAGTTTGATCTCACCCCAGACCTCATCCTGGAACTTGTGCTTGTTTTGGAAAGCTCCGATGTTCATGGCTACCGCGCTTGGAAGGTGCTCATAAGGTTGCTTTTAGCGCATTAAACCGACGGCGTCAAGGAAAAGAGACATAAGCGATAGTAATCTATACAAGCGTGTGATATGATGCTGTGAACAGCGATGGCTCCAACCCCCACCGCGACAGCACATTGAAAGGAGTAACCCTATGTGTACACCCGACACGACGAGCAGTAACACAATTTGCATGGCGGAAATGCCCGCAATGGCTGCGCGATTCCATCACGGTAAGCTCTTGATCAGCAATGCCCTACAGCGGGCGCTAACTCCCGAGATTATCCGCAGCATTCTGGAGCGCCACCTTAGCGGAGATTGGGGCGAGTATGGAAAACATTTCGCTCAAGCGAATGAGCGCTCGTTAGCCAGCGGCGGTGAGATCGAGTCGATGTTTGCCATTACGGTGATGGTCCAGGTGGGGGTCAGCACAAGCCACGATAAAAGAGACACCACTATCTGGATCCCCAACCACAGTTGCTGGATCCCCAACGAAAACTGAGAGACACCCCCCTACTTTGTAGGGGGCTTTTATCGATTGGAAAGTCCAAAGGCTTCCGATGATCGGGGATGGAGATGTTCTCAAGTGCGTCAATTAGAGTTCCTCCGAGGGGCATCAGAATGAATCAGGAACCCCTCCCTCCGAAATGGCAGCACACGGGAAACTGCGACGGCGGCTTTTTCCGTTGCGCATCACATTGTTTCCTTTCTGATCGGCGGTGATAGTTCAGCGGAGGCTCTCCAGGATGCTTTCGGAACGTCCTTCTACGATTGGCTTCGTCGCTTCCTTTTGACCAGATCCCAGGTCTATCCATCATTTTTCGAGAGATTCCGTACCAAGGCTACTGTCCGCACTTAGCTTGAGACCTGTTCCGGCGGCTGATCTAGGGCAGCCTCTGTCCTCGATCCAACATTGACTGCACCTCCACCGAGTGTCCACGCATAAGCCGACGCCCTTGCCGTCGCGCCGATGGTTTGAAAAAACCGCCGCCTCACCTTGTCGATACTTCCGACAGCAACGCTTGACCGTCGTCAGAGGTACCGCAAAAGCTTTGGCGATTTGGCTCTGGGTAGCCATTACGTTGACAATCAGTCGCGCGGTGAAAAAACGAAAGCTGGCCCGATCAGCAACCTCGTGCGTTAAAACCGGCAAGTGCCCGTTAAAGTAAACGACTTGCTCCCCGCGCCGCTCAAATCCCAATTCAGGAGTGATGGTGGGGCTGCTCCCGACCGGAAAGATGGACAACTGCACTTGCGGTATGTCCGGATTCTCCTGTCTCAGCAGCGATGCTCAAGCCCAAATGCTTGATCCGCTGCCCCCTGTTTTTGGATTAGGCCCTCTTCCACGCCCGCTCCGAATTGGGGCTCGGGATCAGGAGTCCGGAGGATCTCATCCGAGAGGTATCAAAAACCCCGGCCAGAAACTGACCGGGGTAGTCCCTGCATATCGCAAGGAGATCGAAGTGGCCGAAGCTCGGGGCGTTACACCCGACTGTCGGTTGCAGGACAGGTACGGCAACACAGTCAGTTGTCCGGATCAGCAGCATCGAACAGATGGCGATCACACCGTCAGTGCTACTTCTTCACGACGGAGCAAAGTAAGGCTGCAAGCTGCATCTAGGACGCCGTGAAGTGCTCCGGCTCTTGCCGGAAGCCGCCAAAGATCGCCTTTGATCGTCTCCGTCACGGCATTGAAGAGCCGCCAGGCATTCTTGCCGTGCTCGGCGAACTCAGCGTGCCGTGGTTCTCGCCACTCCTGGAGCGTCCTCGGGATGTCGGTCACATTCAGGGCGCCGGCATCGTAAGTGCGAATAACCAGATCATGCGCCTGCGCGTCCGACAACTCAGTCTCCTGGTAGCGCTCGAACGTCTTCGACTGCTCGGCGAAGAGGAGGGGGAGCTTGGCCACCGTATCGGTGATCATCCAGGAAAGGTCCCGCAACAGGTTCACAGTATGCTTGCGCTCGAAGGTGATATTTGAGCCGTGGAACGACAGGTTGTCGCAGACGAAGACCGTTGCCCCGATGCAAAGCCCGGTAGAGCAAGACTTGTCGTATGAGTTGCGTAGCCCCAGGACGCAGCCGTAGTTGCGAGTCTCGGTGCCGGGCAACACCAGTTCCAAGAGGCCGAAGAGCCGTTGGCCCTGTTTGGCCAGGGCGAGCTTCTCGTCCCGGACGGTGATGCCTTCAATGGCAAGCTGCTTCTCGATCCGGGTCACGAATGACTCGTAGGGAAGCGGCACATAGCTTGAGGTCGCTTCTGGCAGAGGCACCGCGAAGACTTCTTCGCGAGGCTTGAGTTGTCCGCCGCAGTGGAGCATCAGGCCGTTCATTGGAGACCTCCGTTTTCTTGGCGTTGGATTTGGGACGGGTTCACGTGGTTGTCCTTATTGTTTTGGGGTTGATAAAGAACTCCTTGGCTGCTCCCAGTTTAGCGGTTCCTCAGCCACATCCAAGACGTGCAAGTTTGCAGGTCGCGGCAAGATCGTCGAATCCCGAGCGGCCCTGGAGAGGCGAGAAGTCGTAAAGATCTTGCTTGGCATGCTCGACCAACTCCGCCAGCCATCGGCAGAGTTACACCAAAAGCTTCGGGTGCGGGTTCCGTCCAACGACCTCGAGCGTGTTCATGTCGATGATTCTCCCACAGCGGGCGCAGACGTACAGATTCTCCCAATCCGAACCGACAATCGGCTCTACTTCGTTGCCAGTTTCGTCGCACGGAAAAAAACCATCGCCAGGCGGCTGGTTGCCGCAGATGCAAATCCACGCTTCCTCGTTCCCCGATTCGTGGGTGATAAACTCCTTGGGCATATTCGGATCATACCATGGATTAGTTGAAATGGTAATCCTTCGACCCTTGGTATGGTAGTCCATGAGTTTCTCTACACCCACTGGCGGTCTGGGAATACGATGGGCACGCAGGCTCGCTGTCAGATGCTGGGCCACGGCGACCATCCAATGCCCCAAGGTTTACCCAGGGCAAGAACGCTGAAACCCAAAAACAACTCCGCCATCGGGTACGGGAGGGTGAGGCCGGGGTGTTCCAGGTGCTCTTGGAGCCCGCGAGACAACCGTGGGCTAGCTCGATGATTCGGGCGGTGTCGCTCGGCGAGGGAAGGCCGTTTTTCGCAAACGATCCCGACCTGCTTGATCAAACCCAACTCAAGGTGGCCCGGCCTTTGTATGCCACGGTGGTGAGGGTAGCTGCCAAAGCCCCCCGCGATAGCCGAACCTTGGAACTGCTCAAAGCCCTGGCGGGCGCCTTGCGACCGCTCGGCAATCCGCAAGGGAACCAACTCCTGCCTCTGAACAATGACGGTTACGAGCTGGAGGATCATATCTCGGATTTGGTCAGTCGGCAGACGCGCCGTCCCGGCATGCTTCTCAACAGCGATGAGTTGGTTGCCTTGGCGCACCTGCCCACGGCAGCGGTTCGGGCCAAATGCCTCCGGCGCGTCCTGCGCCCCACAAAGGCTGCGCCGGCAGAGTTCACCAAGAACCGCGGTGGCGTCTTCATCGGCATCAACGAGCATGAGGGCGTTTCCAATGAAGTCTGGCTGCCCGACCAAACGCGGCTTAACCACTGCCATATCTTGGGCGGCACCGGTAGCGGCAAGTCAACGCTCCTCGCGCTCATGGCCTGGCAGGACATTATCCAAGGCCGTGGTGTGGCCGTGATCGATCCGCACGGGGATTTGATCGACCTCCTGATTCCGCACATTCCGCCCGAGCGGATGAACGACGTGATCCTGTTCGATCCGACGGACGAGGAATTCGCGATCGCCTTCAACCCGCTGTCTGCGGCTTCGGATCGGGAGAGGGACCTCTTGGCGACGGACTTTATCGCGGTGATGAAGCAGCATACATCGAGCTGGGGTGACCAAATGTCCTCGCTCCTGGGCAACGCAGTGCTGGCCTTCCTTTGCTCGACCAAGGGCGGCACCCTACCGGAATTGCGTCGGTTCCTGGCCGACCCGAAGTTCCGGACAGAGTTTCTCAAGTCGGTGACCAATTCTGAGGTGGTGTATTTCTGGGAGAATGAAGCGGCCTTCGCGAACAAGAGCGCCATCGGATCGATCCTGACGCGCCTGGACAGCCTCTTGCGCTACGAGTCATTGCTTCACATCCTGGGGCAGCGGGCCAACAAACTCGACTTCGCCGATATGATGGACTCGGGCAAAGTATTCTTGGCCCGATTGGCGAAAGGCCTGATCGGACAAGAGAATGCATACCTGCTTGGCGGTCTTCTGGTTTCCCGCTTCTATCAGACCACCATCGCCCGCCAGGCCCGGAGCCGACAGGACCGGCGACCGTTTTTCCTGCTCATGGACGAAGCGGGGGATCTGTTGACCTCCACTGTGAGCGAAATCCTCAAAGGCACTCGCAAGTACGGACTGGGCTTGACCCTGGCGCACCAGACCCTGGGCCAGCTCCGGCGTGACGAAGAGATCTACGGAGCCGTGATCGGGAATTGCGGCATCAAGGTCTGTTTCCAGGTCGGTGGTGATGATGCGCGGAAGATGGCGGAAGAATTTGGCGGTTTCACCGCTGCCGACTTGATGAACCAACCGGCTTTGTCGGCCCTGGCGCGGATCGGCCCTCGCGACAACGCCTTCAACCTGACGACCCGATTTGTGCCGGAGCCAGAACGCCCGCTGGCCGAGGCGTATGCAGAGGTGCTCGGCCAGACCCGGGCGAGGTATAGCACGCCGCGCGCGAGCATCCGGGCTGAGCTTGCCGAGTTGCGCAAGATGATACCGCCCGGCAAAGGCACCGATCCGTTCTCGAGGCTCAGTGCCAAACAGAAACGGGAGAGGGAAGAAGCTGCTGAGGAAGGGGAGGCGAAAAGCCCGGCACCGATGCGTCCTGAGCCAACGCCGGTGCCAGAGCCTCCAAAGGTAACTCCTGCCCTGATTCCGTCAAAGCCCGCCAAGGTTGTGACCAGCAAAGAAGCGCCAGCGCCTGAGCCGCCCACGCATGAGCTCAGCTCGCCGCCGTCCGCTGCCGCTCCTGACGGCGTCGACGCGAATGGTGAAAGCATCAAGAATGCGATCATCCAAGCAGCCGGCGGATGGGGATTTTCGCATGAGACCGAGAAGCCGGTGAACGGCGGGACGGGACGGGTGGACATTGTACTCACGCTCGGCTCGCTGGTCATCGCGTGCGAGATTTCGGCGACGACAAGCGCGGAGCACGAGTTTGAGCGGAGCATCAAAAAATGCCTGCAAGCGGGTTTTGCGCGGATCTTCCACGTGTGCGATGCGACCCGGCGCCGACAGGCGATCATGGAACGAATCGAAGCGGGCTGCACGCCAGAGGAGCGGTCCCGAATCCACTGCCTCACCACCCGGCAATTTCTGAACCGCCTTGCAGAACTGGCTGAGAAACAACGGGCTGAGGCAACTGCAGCCGAGGCGAGCGCAGGGAAGACTGTTCTAGCCGACGCCGCAGCCATCACCCCGGAAGAGCGGAAACAGGCGGCTGAGGATGCCTGGGCGAAAATCGCTCGGAACAAAAAGCGCGACCGGAAGTCACCAGACGAGGGGCTGAAATGAGGGCGTTGTTCCCTCTCGCCGCGATCCTCCGTCATCCCTGCAAGACGCTAAGGCTGAAGGAGGCGGCCCAAGGGGCGTGAGGGTGCGGGGAAAAGAGAGAGGGCCGATTGCTGAGGGAGAAACCGAGCGGATCTGGCGAGCGATCAGTAGATGTCTGGGCGCGACTACTGGGAGAGTGGGTGAATGCCTGAATTCCTAATGGATTCGCATGCTACGGTGCCTGAGAGAGGGATCTCGCCAGCGTTGTAGATCGGGCGCGGTTTGGGTTTGTCGGGCCAGGTGATGGGACGAAGTCCGAGCGTGGAATCGGCATGTTGGAGTATGGCATGGAGAAAATTCGAAACGACCGGCTCTAGGAGGCGGAGGGTGGAGGTTACCCAGGTGGAAAGGTACTCAAAGTGGGCTTTGTTCAGCTCTTTCCATGCCATTTGTGCATGCCATTGGTTTGGCCGTTCCCCGATGGGGGGAGCGCAAAGAATGTTGTCGGCCCAGCGCATCGGCACCTTGATGCCGTGCAGTACGGTGTGTCGCTTTTCGTAGAATTCGTCGAAGGGTTTAAACAGGCGTTTCTCGCCAATGGCGGCGGTGACGCGCTCTGCCATATCGTGTATTCGGCCTAGCTGCGCGTAGAACGCCGTCCAGGCGTTAAGGTTGCTGAAGTAGTCGTCCATGGAGATGATGGGTTTGTTTGCGCTGAACTGGACTTCGAGGCTCCAGCAGAGTGCCAAGCTTTCAAATAGCGTGTATATGTGCTGCCAAGTGCGGTCTCGGCTCGAGATCGCTACGGGGGTGGCACCTGGCATGACGAGGGGGTGTTGCGTTCCGTCGTTACCGACGTAGGTGGCCCAAAATGTTGCATAGTCAGGAATTGTGCTGAGGATCTTCGTGGCGAAGTGGCGTTCGACATCATCACCGTATTCCTGGATTAGCTCGGGGTTGTGATAATGGTTATGGGGCTATTAACTTGATTCCCCTAGGCCGAATCCCTTCGGAGCGGTACCACCGACCAGTTGGCGGCAGCGAACCGGACCTATCGCCAGGGCTTGCTCCACCAACCTGTGAAACAACAACCCGC
>Ga0265314_10003051_pt1 | contig 16519 bp, 19 predicted proteins | sample 4126metaG_FD_203106 | JGI IMG/M metagenome (GOLD analysis project Ga0265314, IMG submission 203106) | Rhizosphere microbial communities from Carex aquatilis grown in University of Washington, Seatle, WA, United States - 4-1-26 metaG | ecosystem: Host-associated > Plants > Roots > Rhizosphere >... | reverse complement strand
GCCTGCGCCGGCTTAAACCGAAGAGCACCAAACGTGACTCGCCATCTCAGTCCCATCGACCGCCGCCCGTTCCAGTCGAAGGCCAAGCTGGAGCAGCAGGAATCGCTGGTGGCCCGGTATGGCGCCATCGCGATTCCCGAGCTGGCCGCCGCGATCAAGCCGATCGGCGAGGTGTCTAGTCCAATCGGAACGGCGTCGGTCGCAGGCGATATCGCCGCGGCTGCCTGATTCGCCGCTAGCCGCGCATCGCTTCGATCGCGAGGCTGAGCGCGATCCCCCACATCAGGACGACGATGACCAGGTCCAGCACGCGCCAGGCAATCGGCCGTGCAAAAAGCGGCGCCAGCAGCCGCGCGCCGTAGGCCAGGCCGTAGAACCACGCGGTCGAGGAAAACGCCGCGCCGACGCCGAATGCCATGGCGCCGCTGCCGAGATGGCGCGCCGACAGGCCGCCGATCAGCACGACCGTATCGAGATAGACGTGCGGGTTCAGGAAGGTCAGCGCGAGGCATGTCGCCACGACCGGGCCGAGGCCTCTTGCGTCGGTCGCAGCGGGCTTCAGGGCTTCGCTGTGGAACGCCCGCCGCAACGCCAGTGCTCCGTACGCGAACAGGAACAGCGCGCCAACGACCGCGATCGCCGTCAGCACCGTCGGCCGTGCCTGCACGATGGCGCCAAGCCCGGCGACGCCGGCTGCGATCAGGAGAATGTCGGAGAGCGCGCATACGGTGGCGACGGCAAACACATGCCGTTTCTGTAAACCCTGGCGGAGCACGAATGCGTTCTGCGGTCCGATCGCACAGATGATGCTGATCGACAGCAGCGCGCCCTGAATCGCAATGGCGAGGAGGCTCCCCTCAGGCATCCCCGCCCCGCCCATCCGACATCATCGCGCGCATCCGCCGCCTCTTCTGTGGCGTGAGGTTAGCAGATACGGTCGCGCCCGATGACGATGAACCGCCCCAAGCTCGGCGTCAGCACGCTGGTCCGCGACACCGGGCGCGTGCTGCTGGTGCGCCGCGGCAACGCGCCCTTCCGCGATACCTGGAGCCTGCCCGGCGGCCATGTCGAACACGGCGAGCGGCTGGCCGAGGCGGCGGCGCGCGAGGTGCGCGAGGAGACCGGAATCGCGGTCACCGAACTCCGCCGCATCGATATCGCCGAGGTCATCACCGGCGAGGATCACTACGTGCTGATCGTGTTTGCCGCCAACGGCCAGGGCGAGCCGCGCGCCGCCAGCGACGCCGCCGACGCGCGATGGTTCGTGCCCGCCGAAATCGACGGCCTGCCCATGAACGCGGATACGCGCGCTCTCATCCGCCGCCACCTGCGCGAGGGTGCCAATGCGTAGGCTCGTGCTGGCGCTGGCGATCGCCTTGGCGTTCCCGGCGATGGCCGGAGCCGCGACCGCGACCGCCACCCAGCCTGCGACCCCACCAGCCCCTGCTCCGGCCAAGCCGGCGATACCCGGCTACGAGGATCAGTTGCTACGCCTGGCCGAGATCATGGGTGCCGTGCATTACCTTGCCCAGCTCTGTAACGGCCCCGACGACACGCTCTGGCGGGACCAGATGCAGCAGCTCGTCGACACCGTGGACGACGACGACCGTGCTCGCATGACCGACCGGTTCAACCGCGGCTACGAGGCATACAAGTCGGTCTACCTCTCGTGTACGCCCGCGGCGAGCGAGGCCAGCCAGCGCTACCTGCTCGAAGGCGCGAAAATCGCGCAGGACATCACGGCCCGCTACGGCAAGTGATGGTTAACGAAAGGTTGCCGCGATAGGGCGATTTTCTTAACAGGTGGTTAACCTTTTCTTCACGACGCCCTCACGCGACGCCTTTCTGCATGGTACTTTGGATGCCGTTAACCGTGTCGGCGCCGCTCGCCCTGCAAGGACAAGAAAGACCAATGACCATTGCGGATGAGATCGCGGCCGCTGACGAAATCAGCATCGCCGAGAAGAAGCGTGTTGCCCTCGCCTATCTCAGCGAAGCCTGGGACGAGGCGCTTGCCGAGGGTGTCGATTCGGAGATCCTCGCCCACGCCGCCCTGTTCACGGCGCTGCGCGACCTGATCGCGACCTACGGTGAGGAGCCGGTGGCCGAACTCGCCAATTCGCTGCCGAAGCGCATTCGCGACCTCGAGTTCACGGTCGACGACCGCAACCTTCAGTAGGACTTCAGCCCTTTTCCACGGGCGTGCGCGCAGCGACATGGCTGCGCGGCTGCCGTTGCTCTAGAGTGCCCTCAGCAGGGATGGCGCTTGGGCGAAGCGTCGTTCGCGGTCTGGGGCAGAACCATCATGAGCGCGATGCGTTGGCTTCTCGTCGGCGCGGCAGCCGCGGCATTCGCTGTCGCTCCGTCGGCGTTTGCCGCGGTGACGTCGCCGCCTAACGCCCACCCCGTCGCCACCCAGACTATTACCGCCCCCGATTCGACCGACGACGGCTCCGTCGTGCCCCCGGATGCACCGCCGGATACTGCCGTCCCGCCCGACGGCACCGCGCCCGCGGACACCGGTACGGGGACCGGGGCGGACACGGCCATGCCGATCCCTGACGTCCAGTACGATTTCTCGAAGCTGCCGCCGGCGGTGGTGCGGCTGCGCGAGCAGATCATCGAGGCGGCCAAGACCGGCGATCCGGAGAAGCTCCGCCCAATCATCGACGCCAACGGCGAACCGCCGGATTTCGGCCCGGACGACCAGGGCAACAGCGACCCCATCGGCCTGCTCAAGCTGCAGTCGGGCGACGAAGGCGGGCGCGAGATCCTGGCGATCCTGATCGAGGTGCTGGAGGCGGGCTACGTCCACGTCGATGTCGGCACGCCGGACGAGGTGTACCTGTGGCCCTACTTCGCCCGCTACCCGATCGACAAGCTGTCGCCGCCGCAGCTCGTGGAGCTGTTCCGCCTGGTCTTCGCCGGCGACTACGAGGACATGCTGTCGAACGGCGTCTATGACTATTTCCGCGCCGGTATCGCCCCCGACGGGACGTGGAAATTCTTCGTCCAGGGCGACTAGCCCCGCGGCATCGCCTCCATGAAGCGCACCGGCGCGCCGTTCGCGGGCGTGGTCAACTCGCCTTCCCACATCACCCTGCGTCCGCGGACGATGGTCCCGACTGGCCAGCCAGTCACCGTCATCCCGTCGTAGGGCGTCCAGCCGGCGCGTGACGCCATCAGGGCGTCGGTGATGATCTCGCGCCGCTTGAGGTCGACCACGGTGAAATCCGCGTCATATCCGGCCGCGATCCTGCCCTTCCCGGCGATCTGAAACAGCCGGGCCGGACCGTGCGAGGTCATGTCGACGAACCGCTCGATGCTCAATCTGCCGGCGGCGACGTGGTGCAGCATCACCGCCACCAGCGTCTGCACGCCAGGCATTCCGGAAGGCGACTCCGGATAGGGCTTGGCCTTCTCCGCCAGGGTGTGCGGCGCGTGGTCGGAACCCAGCACGTCCGCCGTGCCGTCGGCGACCCCCTGCCACAGTCGGTCGCGATGGCGCGCCTCGCGCACCGGCGGGTTCATCTGCAGGCGGGTGCCGATGGTGTGGTACTGCGTGGCTTCCAGCGTCAGGTGCTGCGGCGTCACCTCGACCGAGGCGATGTCCTTCTCGCCGCGCAGAAGTTCCATCTCCTCGGCGGTCGAGATGTGGAGGACATGCACGCGTGCCCCGGTCTCGCGGGCAATGCGCACCAGACGTCGTGTCGCCCGCAGCGCCGCCGTCACATCGCGCCAATCGGGATGCGAGGACGGGTCGCCGGGGCGCCGCACGTTCGCCCGCTCGCGCAGCCGCGGCTCGTCCTCGGAATGGACAGACACGCGCCGCCGGACATTCTCCAGTATGGACCGCAGTCCGGCGTCATCGCCCACCAGGAGATCGCCGGTCGAGGAGCCCATGAATATCTTGATCCCCGCGGCGCCCGGCAGCCGCTCGAGTTCGGCGACGAACGGGGCGTTGGCGTGGGTGCCGCCCACGAAGAACGCGAAGTCGCAGTGCATGCGGGCGGTCGCGCGGCTGACCTTGTCGGCCAGCGCCTCGGCCGTCACCGTCAGCGGGTTGGTGTTCGGCATCTCGAAGACGGCGGTGACCCCGCCCATGACCGCGGCCCGTGACCCCGACTCGAGGTCCTCCTTGTGGGTCGCCCCCGGCTCGCGGAAGTGCACCTGCGTGTCGATCACGCCGGGGAGGATATGCAGGCCGCCGCAGTCGACCGTCTCGCCGCCCTCGCCCTCGCCGATCGTCCCGATATGGACGATCCGCCCGGCGCGCACGCCGATGTCGCGCCGGCCGACACCATCCTGGTTGACCACAGTGCCACGGCGAAGCACGAGATCGTAGGTCTGCGGCACGGTTGCGGTCCTTGCTCCAGCGGCCGCTCCCGCTTACGTAAGCCGGGCACGCCTTGCAAGCCGGACATCGCCATGAACACAGGCAGGATTGCGGAACTTTCGCGCCGCGGCGTGGTCGCGGTGAGCGGGGCCGACGCCGTCCCGTTCCTGAACAACCTGTTCACCAGCGACGTGCCGGCCGGACCAGCCGCCGGCGCCTATGGCGCCCTGCTTTCCCCCCAAGGCAAGGTGCTGTTCGATTTCATCGCGGTAAACGACGGCAGGCGCATTCTGATCGACCTCCCGCGCGCGGCGGTCGCTGATTTCGTCAAGCGCCTCGGCTTCTATCGCCTGCGCGCCAAGGTCGAGATTGCCGACATCTCCGATGACCATATCGCCGTCGCTGCATGGGGGTCCGAGGTGGCGCCCATTCTCGATGGCACCGTGATCGCCGACCCGCGACTGGCCGCGCTGGGCTGGCGCGCGATCGTGCCCGCCGGCGCCGACATGGCCCCGGACTATGAGGAGGCGACCGAGGCCGACTACGACGCGCACCGCATCGCGCTTGGCATCCCGGAAGGCGGCATCGATTTCGCTTTCGGCGATGCCTTCCCGCACGATGCCGACATGGACCAGCTCGGCGGCGTCGACTTCACCAAGGGCTGCTACATCGGCCAGGAAGTCGTATCGCGCATGGAACATCGCGGCACGGCGCGCCGCCGTTTCGTCATCGTGCAAGGTAGCGCCCCGCTACCAGCGGCCGGCACGACCGTCACCGCCGGCGACAGGCCGGTCGGCACGCTTGGCTCGCATGTGGATGCCGCCGCAATTGCGCTCATCCGCCTCGACCGCGCCAAGGAGGCGATCGACGCGCAAACCCCGATCACCGCCTCCGGTACGGCGTTGACGCTCACCCTCCCGCCGTGGGCGAAGTTCGGCTGGCCGGCGGGGACCGCCGTGTCCGAGGACTAATGGCGCGCAAGCTTCCCGGCGATCCGCGTGCCTGGCAGCGCATGCTGTCCGGCCGCCGGCTCGATCTCATCGACCCCTCGCCGCTCGACGTCGAGGTCGACGACATCGCGCATGGCCTGGCGCGTGTCGCCCGCTGGAACGGCCAGACTACCGGCGCCCACGCCTTCTCGGTCGCGCAGCACACGCTGCTGGTCGATGACATCGCGGCCATCGCCTCGCCCGAGATCGGCGCCCGCGGTCGCCTCGCCGTGATGCTGCACGACGCGCCCGAGTACGTCATCGGCGACCTCATCTCGCCGTTCAAGGTGCTGCTCGGCGGCGAATACCGTGCGGTCGAGGCGCGCCTGCTCGCGGCCATTCACCTCCGCTTCGGCCTGCCGCCCACCCTGTCCGCTTCCCTCACCGCCACGATCAAGGCAGCCGACCGCGTCGCCGCCTATCATGAAGCTATCCGGCTGGCCGGCTTCGGCCAGGCCGAGGCGCTCCGCTTCTTCGGCCGGCCGGCCACGATCGATCCGTCAGGCTTCGATCTTGAGCCGTGGCCGGCGCCGGTCGCGGAGAAACGCTTCCTCAAGCGTTTCCGCGAGATTGAAAAGGCGGTTGCCGCCAAACCGTGACAGGTGGCCACCGCGCGGCCTAATCTCTGCCCTCGTAAGGATTCCCGATGCCCATCGTTTACGTCTGCCCGCTTTCCCAGATCGACGCCACGGTCGCCTCGACGCAGGCAAGCCACCTGGTGACGCTGATCAACGACGACACGCTCGTCGTGCGTCCGAAATCGATCGACGCGGACAATCATCTGTTTCTCGGCATCAACGACATCACCGAGCCGCAGGAAGGCATGATCCTCCCCGACGAGGAGCATGTCGTCACCCTGCTCGAATTCGTCCAGCGGTGGGACCGCAGGGCGCCGATCGTCATCCATTGCTACGCCGGCATCAGCCGCTCGACCGCCGCCGCCTTCATCGCGCTCTGCGCGCTGCAGCCGCATCGCGACGAGGCCGAGATCGCCCGGCGGCTCCGCGCCGCATCGCGCTCGGCCACGCCTAACCCGCGGCTGGTGGCACTCGCCGACGATCTGCTCGAACGCAACGGGCGCATGATCGACGCGATCGCCGCCATTGGCCGCGGCGAAACCGCGGTCGAGGGAGTGCCATTCGCGCTCGCCCTGGAAATTGCAAAATGACTGCGGCGCCGAGACCGATCGAGATCGGCCTCAACGCAGCCATCGTCGCGGTCAGCGAAGGCCAGCCGCTTATCCTCGTTGCGGGCCACGACAGCCTGCCTTTCGGCCCCTTCGATCCCCTCGTCCACCGCACGTTCGAGGCGGGCCTCCGCGCCTGGGTGGCGGAGCAGACCGGGCTCCACCTCGGCTATGTCGAGCAGCTCTACACGTTCGGCGATCGCGGCCGCCATTCCGGCGCCGGCGATATCGGCCCGCATCTGGTCTCGGTCGGCTACCTCGCGCTCGCCCGTATCGAGAAGCAGTCGTCGGAGACGCTGGCGCGCGCCGGCGCCACCTGGCGGCGCTGGTACGAATTCTTCCCGTGGGAAGATTGGCGCGGCGGGCGGCCTCCGATCCTCGACGAGGTGCTGCTGGCGGCGCTGGCCACGTGGGCGCGCGCCAGCAACGAGAAGACCGACGGCAAGCCGCTCGGCCGCCGCGAGCGCGTGCGCCTCGCCTTCGGACTTGAAGGCGCGCCGTGGGATGAGGAGCGCGCGCTGGATCGCTACGAGCTGCTGTACGAAGCGGGGGTGGTGGCGGAAGCGGGCCGCGACGGCCGCGCTGCCGCCCGACGGACCGCGCCGCTTGCGGGAGCGGCGATGCAGTACGACCACCGGCGCATCCTGGCCACGGCGATCTCGCGGCTGCGCGCCAAGCTGAAGTACCGGCCGGTCGTGTTCGAGCTGATGGCGGAAGAATTTACGCTGACCGACCTGCAGAAGACGGTCGAGGCGATCTCCGGCCGCCATCTCCACAAACAGAACTTCCGCCGCCTGGTCGAGGCAGCGGAAGTCGTGGAGCCTACCGGGGCATCCATTCGGTCAGGACGCGGACGTCCCGCCGCCCTCTTCCGCTTCCGTCGCGAGATCCTGAAGGAGCGGCCGGCCCTCGGCTTTCGCCTCGGCGGCCGCGGCTAGCGGATCACTTCGCCGGCGCCGGTACCGAGATCAGCACCTGGCCGCCGACATCGGCGACGAAGACTTCACTATCGGCGCTGGCGTTCGTATCGGAGGTCTTGGTGTCGATGTGCAGCACCAGCTTCTTGTACGGCTTGGGGCTGAGTTGGAGGTTGCCGTTAGGACCGGGCTGGATCGCGGCCGCGTTGGTCTGGTCCTGCGGCGTCAGGTCCTTGAGCTCGATCGAGGTGAGCTTTCCGTCCTGGACCTCGGAAGTCATCATCTGCGTATAGAACTGCACCGCAACCGGATCGCCGCCCGGCGCGAGCAGCGCCGAGAAGGCGTCGGCGTTCTTGGAATCGAACGCGGCCTTGTATGCCTTGATGAAGGCCTGCTCGGCATCGGCGCTCGCCGCGAAGGCAGCCGCGCCAAACGACAGTGAGAGCGACGCCGCCACCGCCAGCGAAATCATTGCCCTTTTCATAGTGTGAACCTCGGTTCCCGATCGTTGCCCCGCTTCGGCGGCACCATAGCCGGTCGCCGGAAATTGTCGCTAGGCATCGACACAGCTCCCGGTGATGGCGGTCACACCCGGAATCCGGCCGTGGCAAATGGCCACCACAAAGATTCCTTGGGATAGCCGTGCGTTTTCTTGGGATAGCCCTTGTTGCCCCCCGTTACAGCCCGAATCGCACGGTCAATCATGTCTCAACGAGGGGGCGGCGGTTTGCCGGCATTAACCGGGCTTCAAGGTTAATCCCGCATCACTGACGTCTCAGGGTGGCGTCGCTACCCGGGCCCACAGCGGAGGGACCGGGACGACCCGTCGAGTCAGTGTGCGTGGAGTAGTGCGTGGTCGTTCCGGGGAGGCAACGTAAGCGATTCCTGCGGGGAAAGTGGGCAGTGCGCATGGCATGCGCGGGCCTGCTCCTTTGCGTGTGGTCGAGCACCATCGCCCAGCAGGACGCGTTGGCCCGCTTCGGGGGCTACGGCAGCACATCCGACCGCTGGCAGCTCAGCTTGGTCGTCGATCAGAATACCAACCGCCGTTTCGCCGTGCGCTACGAAGCGCCGGCGGTAGATGCGACGGCGACCGGATCGATCTCCGTCGCCTCGGCCAACCCGCCGGCTGGCAACTCCGCCGACAAGGGCGACCTCCTGATGCCGCGCCACGGTGCCGCGGTAACCGCCAGCGTCATCGCCGAAGCCGGCCTGTTTGCCCCGCCGGATTCCGGCAGCGTCGTGCGCACCGCCTTCATCGTGCCGACCGCGACCGTGGCGGCCGCTGCGCTGGTCGCCAGCGCCGCGGCCAAGCCCGCCGACAGAATAGTCGCCTCGGTTGCAGCAACGCCGCCGACTGTGGCCGCGTCGGCAAAGGCTGCAGCCACCGTCGCCATGGCGTCAGCCGCACCGCCCGTCGCAGCTTCAGTCGCAGCGATACCACCGGTGCTCCTCGCCTACGCCGGGCCTGATCCGACCGCGAGCATCGAGAAGCCGTTCGAGGCAGTCATGGGCATCGTTCCCCCCGGCCCCAGCGTGCTTGATCCCAACATCGACGCCAACCATGCGTGGCTGAACAACCCGCTGCCGCCCAGCATCCATTCGGCGAGCGAAGTGTCTTGCATGGCGAACGCCATCTACTTCGAGGCGCGCGGCGAGCCTGAGAAGGGCCAGATCGCGGTCGCGCAGGTGGTGCTGAATCGCCTCAAGAACCCCACCTATCCGAAGACCATCTGCAGCGTCGTCTATCAGAACAAGAACGTGCGCAACCGCTGCCAGTTCTCCTTCGCCTGCGACGGCATCCCGGATCGCATCACCGACCCGCAAGCGTGGGCCGAAAGCCTCGCACTGGCCCGCAAGGTGCTCAACGATCCGAAGACCCTTTACCTTGCCGACGTCGGTGCGGCGACCCATTACCACGCCACCTACGTCCGCCCGCGCTGGGCACGTTCGATGAACAAGGTCGAGAAGATCGGCGGCCATATCTTCTACAAGACCAAGGACGGCGGCTGGGGTTAGGAACCTTTGACCCCCGGCGTCGTTTCTCCTGCATCGTCTGGCAGCAGGAGAACCGCCATGACTTCACGCGCCCCTGACTATGACGACAAGTCCGACGAAGGCCCGACCCCGCGCCACGTCGCGTCCGAGCCCGCACCGGTGCTCGAACCCAACGAAGCCCGCGGCGCCGCGACCCACCACAACGTGCGTTACGTTCTCCTCATCGGGGTCGTAGCGCTCGTCGTTATCTATGCGATCGTCTATTTCGCCTTCTTCGCGGGCGGCACGCTGCCTATCGTACCGGCGCCTGGCTCCGGCTGATTTCAATATCCAGCCCGATGTCGAGGGCCGGCGCGGAGTGCGTGATCCATCCCGACGAGATGTAGTCGACACCGGTGGCGGCGATGGCCGCGACCGTATCCACGGTAACGTTGCCGGACGCTTCGAGCTTTGCCCGCCCAGCGGTGCGCCTTACGGCTTCCGCCATGTCGGCCACGCTCATGTTGTCGAGCAGGATGATGTCCGGCCCCTCGGTCAGCGCCTCGTCGAGTTCGGCCAGCGACCCGACCTCGATCTCGACCTTCTTGCCCGGCGCGTGCTCGCGGGCCCGCCGGATCGCCTCGCCTACGCCGCCGGCGACGGCGATGTGGTTGTCCTTGATCAGCACCGCGTCGTAGAGCCCGAAACGGTGGTTGGTCGCTCCACCACAGGCAACCGCATATTTCTCGAAGGCGCGCAGACCCGGCGTCGTCTTGCGGGTGTCGAGGATGACCGCGCGCGTGCCTCGGGTCTTCTCGACCAGCGCCGCGGCCGCCGTGGCGACGCCGGAGAGATGGCAGAGATAGTTCAGCGCCACCCGTTCCCCGGCCAGCACCGCCCGTGCATTGCCGGAGACGCGGGCGATCACGGTCCCGGGCGCGACGTGGCTGCCGTCATTGCGCAGCACCTCGAACTTCACTTGGGGATCGAGTGCCTGGAACACCGCCGCCGCAAGCGGCAGCCCGGCGATCACGCCTGCCTTGCGCACGCCGAAATCGGCCACCGCCGTCGCGTCAGCAGGAATGGTTGCGGCTGACGTTATGTCGCCGGCCTCGCCGAGATCCTCGGCCAGCGCCGCGCGCACGGCGTCCTCCACGCGGCGCTCGTCCAGTGATGGGATCATCGTGCTTACGAGACCAGCGCCGGAGACGGCGCGCCTATCTCGTCCGCCTGGCGCAGCGTCATGAAGGTGCGGTGCTGCCAGGCCGGATCGGGCTCGGGATAGTCCGAGCGGTAGTGTCCGCCGCGGCTCTCAGTCCGCGCCAGGGCGCAGGCCGCAATCATGCGGGCTGCGACCAGGGCGTTGGCGAAGCGCGGCGAGTGGTTCTTGGACTGCAGCGTCGCGATCACCGCCAGCGCCCGTTCCAGTCCCGCCTTGTCGCGGACCACGCCGACGAGATCGCTCATCGTGCGGCGGAGAAACATCTTGTCGCCGGGATCGGGGTCGGCGGGGGCGCGATCGGCCGGCCGCTCCACCGGCGTCATCAGTTCGGCCTGCGGATAGCGAATGCCGATGTCGTGCGCGACGCGCGCCCCGAACACGACCGCCTCGAGCAGCGAGTTCGAGGCCAGCCGGTTGGCGCCGTGCGCGCCGGTCGACGCCGTCTCGCCGCACGCCCAGAGGCCGTCCAGCGTCGAGCGGCCGTTGGCGTCGGTGAGCACGCCGCCCATGTGAAAGTGCGCCGCCGGCGCAACCGGGATCGGGTCCTTGGCCGGGTCGATGCCGGCCTCGCGGCAGTAGCCATAGACGGTCGGGAATTCCTCCGCGAACTTCTCGCCGATCGCCGTGCGGCAATCGAGGAACGCGCCCCGGCCGGCCGCGATCTCGGCGTACACGGCCCGCGCCACGACGTCGCGTGGCGCGAGTTCCGCCGCCGGGTGCACCTTGAGCATGAAGCGCTCGCCGGCGCTGTTGATCAGCGTCGCGCCCTCGCCGCGGAGCGCCTCGGTGGCGAGCGGCGCGGGGTCGCGGCCAAAGGAAAACGCCGTCGGGTGGAACTGCACGAACTCGGCGTCGGCGATCACCGCTCCTGCCCGCGCCGCGAGCGCGAAGCCGCCTTCGGCTTCCCCGGGGTTGGTGGTGACAGCAAACAGGTGACCGCTGCCGCCGGAGGCCAGGACGACGGCGCGCGCCGGAAACTCGATCAGCGTGCCGCCAGCGCGCGGCCGCGCGGTGATCCCGGCGACGCGGCTGCCGCGCATCACGAGCTGCTCGGCGATGTAGCCCTCGAACAGCCGGATCGAGGGCGTGTTGTGAACGTCCGCAATCAGCGCCGCCATGATCGCCGCGCCGGCGGCGTCGCCGCGTACATGGACGACGCGCCGCTCGGAGTGTGCCGCCTCACGCGACACGGCGAGGTGACCCTCGAGGTCGCGATCGAACGGCACCCCATATTCGAGCAGGTCGTGGATACGGGCTGGCGCTTCCGAAACGAGAATGCGCGCAATCTTCTCGTCGACGATGCCGGCGCCGGCCGCGATCGTGTCGGCCAGGTGCTTTTCGATGGTATCGCCCGGCGCCACGGCGGCGGCGATGCCGCCTTGCGCCCAGGCCGACGAGGCGCCCTGCCCGATCGGCGCTGCCGTCAGCACCGTGACCCGGCGCGGCGCCAGTCGAAGCGCACAGAAAAGCCCTGCCAGCCCGCCGCCGATGATGACGACGTCGTCGGACTGGAGCGTGGAAACGTCCGAGCTGCGATCCAGCATGATGCGAGCGCCTAGCTCTTGAGGTTGACCATACGTTCGACGGCCGCCCGCGCCTTCGTCGCGATCAGCGGATCGACCGTCACCTCGTCCTTCAGGTAGACGAGGCTGTCGAGGATCTTCGGCAACGTGATCCGCTTCATGTGCGGGCACAGGTTGCACGGACGGATGAACTCAATGTCCGGCGCGTCGGCGGCCACGTTCGAGGCCATCGAGCACTCGGTGATGAGCAGCACCTTCTTCGGGTGATTTTTCAGCACCCAATTTGTCATCTTCGAGGTCGAGCCGGTGAAATCGGCTTCGGCCAGCACATCCGGCGGGCACTCCGGGTGGGCCAGGATCTGGATGCCGGGATTGGCCTCGCGATATTCGCGGAGCTCCTCGCCGGTGAAGCGTTCGTGCACCTCGCAGGCGCCCTGCCAGGAAATGATCCTGACCTTGGTCTGCGAGGCCACCCACTTCGCCAGGTACTGGTCGGGCAGGAAAATCACGCTGTCGCTGCCCATCGCCTCGACCACCTCGACGGCGTTGGACGACGTGCAGCAGATGTCGCTCTCCGCCTTCACGTCGGCCGAGGTGTTGACGTAGGTGACCACCGGGACGCCGGGATAGCGCTCGCGCAGCAGTCGGACGTCTGCGCCGGTGATGGAAGCCGCCAGCGAGCAACCCGCGCGCGTGTCCGGGATCAGCACCATCTTGTCCGGATTGAGCAGCTTCGACGTCTCGGCCATGAAGTGCACGCCGCACTGGACGATGATGTCGGCGTCGCTCTTGGCGGCCGCGATCGCAAGCTGCAGCGAGTCGCCCTTGATGTCGGCGACGCAGTGAAAGATCTCCGGCGTCTGGTAATTGTGCGCCAGGATGACGGCGTTGCGCTGTTTTTTTAGGTCGTTGATCGCCTTCACGTACGGCGCCAGCACCGGCCATTCGATTGCCGGCACGACGTGCTTGATGCGCTCGTAGAGGTGCGCGGTTTCGGCCGCGACCTCGCCCGTGAACTCGAGGGACGGCATCGGCACTTCGGTGAACCGCGGCCGTGCTTCGCGGGGTTTCGCCGTCGGCTGGTGATGAACGGTCGCCAACTTCCTGCCTCCTGATATATACTCAAAATGAGTATATATCGATGCTGAAAAATACCGGCGAATGGCCGGCTGATGCACGTCCGACATATAAGCACGCAGCGAGCAAAATTCCAACGCTGCTTGCATCATTCTTATGCATCGAAGCGATCAGGAGATTTCATCGGACCCGCGTCGGGGTGCGCCCTAGGTTCTCCGGCGTCGCTCCAACAACCGAATCCTTTCCATGACCACCGCCGTCCCGGCTCCCCGACAGACCGCCGGAGCCAATGCCTCGATTCCCGTCATCGTTGGCGCCGGCTGCATCATCGCGATGCTGTCGTTCGGCCCGCGCTCGACCATGGGCTTCTTCCTGACGCCGATGACGCAAACCTACGGCTGGAGCCGCGAGACCTTCGCGCTCGCCATCGCCATCCAGAACCTGGTCTGGGGCATCGCGCAGCCGTTTGCCGGCATCATCGCCGATCGCTTCGGCACCGCGCGGGTCATCGTCGGCGGCGCCATCTTCTATGCCCTTGGCCTTTTCTGCATGGCGCATACCACCGACGCGTTCGTGCTTCAGCTCACCGCCGGCGTGTTGGTCGGGCTTGGCATCGCGGGCTCCGCTTTCGTGCTGGTGACCTCGGCATTCGCGCGCTTGCTGCCGCCCGAGATGCGCACCCTCGGTTTCGGTGTCGGCACGGCGGCCGGTTCGATCGGGCAGTTCGTGTTCGCCCCGCTCGGTCAGGGGTTCATCGCGCTTTACGGCTGGCAGACGGCGCTGACGCTGATGGCGGTCATCATGCTGGCGGCGCCGCTCCTGGCCTACGTCATCCGCGGCAAGCCGGCGAGCGTGCCCGCGCGCGCCGGCGAGAAGGACCAGAGCGTGATCGAGGCGCTGCGCGAAGCCTTCGGCCACCGCTCATACCGGCTGCTGGTGTCCGGCTTCTTCGTCTGCGGCTTCCAGATCGCATTCATCACCGTCCACCTGCCGCCCTACCTGATGGACGTCGGCATACCGCCGATCTACGGCGGCTACGCCATTGCCCTCATCGGCTTCTTCAACATCATCGGGTCGTTCACGTCGGGCTATCTGGCCGCGCGCTGGCCGCGCCGCCTCATCCTCGCGTGGCTCTATCTGGCGCGCGGTCTCGCCATCGCACTCTTCGTCCTGTTGCCACCCAGCGTTCCGTCGGTTCTCGTCTTCTCGGCCGTGATGGGGCTGCTGTGGCTCTCCACCATCCCGCCGACGCAGCAGCTCGTCGTGGTCATGTTCGGCACGCGCTATCTCGCGACCCTCTTCGGCTTCGTCTTCTTCTCCCACCAGGTCGGCTCGTTCCTCGGCGTGTGGCTGGGCGGCTTCCTCTACGACCGCACTGGCTCCTACGATGTCGTGTGGTGGCTGTCGGTAGCGCTCAGCGTGTTCGCCGCGCTCGTCAACCTGCCGATCCGCGAAGTTGGCGTGCCACGGCTGCGGGCGGTCCCGGCCACTGCGCCGGCCGTTGGCGGCGGATACTAGCCTTCGCGGGTACCTACCGGTTCGGGTGTTCGCGCCGTCATCGCTTCCGTGTAGCTTCCGCCACCCAGGGACCCCCGCACGTGCGGGACCGAGCGGAGCATCCATGGACCGGTTCAAGGCGCTTCTGATTACCCGGGACGAGGCGACGAAGAAGCAGAGCGTCGCCTTCACCGAGCTCACCCCCGACCAGTTGATGCCTGGCGATGTCGACGTGCGGGTCGAATATTCGACCGTGAACTACAAGGACGGCCTCGCCATCACCGGCAAGCTGCCGGTCGTGCGCCGCTTCCCGATGATCCCCGGCGTGGATTTCGCCGGCACCGTCACCGCCTCTCGTTCGCCCGCATGGAAGGCCGGCGATCGCGTGCTGCTCAACGGCTGGGGCGTCGGCGAGGTCCACTACGGCGCGTACAGCGAGATGGCGCGCGTCAACGGCGACTGGCTGATCCCGCTGCCGGACGGACTGAGCGCCGCCGAGACGATGGCGCTGGGCACGGCCGGCTACACCGCCATGCTCGCCGTGCTGGCGCTGGAGCGCCATGGCCTGAAGCCCGCCGACGGTCCGGTTCTGGTCACCGGCGCCTCCGGCGGTCTGGGCTCCATCGCGACGATGCTGCTCGCCCGCCTCGGCTACACCGTCCACGCGCTCACCGGCCGCGTCCACGAGCACGACTATCTGCGCAAGCTCGGCGCCGCCGAGATCGTCGATCGCGCCGAGCTGCAGGTGGCGCCTAAGGCTCTGGCCAAGGAACGCTGGGCTGGCGGCATCGATGCGGTCGGCGGCGTGGTGCTGGCCAATGCACTGTCGATGACACGCGAGCGCGGGGTCATTGCCGCTTGCGGCAACGTCGCCGGGATGGAGCTCGCCACCTCGGTCGCGCCGTTCATCCTGCGCGGCGTCACGCTCGCCGGCATCGAATCGGTGCGCGCGCCGAAGGCGGATCGCATCGCGGCATGGCAGCGCCTAGCACGCGACCTCGACCGGGCGCTGCTCGCCGAAGCAACCACCGCCATGCCGTTCGACGGCGTCATCAACGCCGCCCACGACATCGTGGAAGGCAAGGTGCGCGGCCGGCTGGTGGTCGAAATCGCCTAGACGGGCGTGCCGCCACCGAAGATGCCGGGCCACAGGCCGAGGACGCCGACCACGATCAGATAGATCGCGACGATGTAGTTGAGCAGCCGCGGCATCAGCAGGATGAGGATGCCGGCGATGAGCGCCACCAGCGGCTGGATGGTCAGCATACCGAATGTCATGGTCGTTTCTCCTTAGGCCCCGGGGCGGTAGCTAACGGCGGGCGCGGCAGCCTTGTTCCACCGCATGCCGAAAGCGTGCGAACCTTTTGCCCCGTTATGGCGTTATAGTGGGTTGCCAGTTCTCAGCAGGAGATGAACCTGATGACTTCCACTGACACCGGCACGCCCCTCGAAACGATAATCCCGCAAGAGAAGCCGCATGAGCTGATCGGCAGCGACCGGGTGCAGGGCACGGCGGTCTATCGCCCCGGCGGCCAGCGCGTCGGCCATATCGTGCGCATCATGATCGACAAGCGCAGCGGCCAGGCGGCCTATGCCGTCATGAACTTCGGCGGCTTCCTCGGGCTCGGCCAGGAATCCTATCCGATCCCGTGGTCGCTGCTCTCCTACAGCCCCAAGCTCGGTGGCTACGAGGTCGAGATCAGCGACGACCAGCTGAAGGCCGCCCCGCACCTGATGGCGAACGAGAACATCGATCTCGGCGACCGCACCCGCGAGCTGCAGATGTACGAGTACT
>Ga0265314_10003050_pt1 | contig 16520 bp, 19 predicted proteins | sample 4126metaG_FD_203106 | JGI IMG/M metagenome (GOLD analysis project Ga0265314, IMG submission 203106) | Rhizosphere microbial communities from Carex aquatilis grown in University of Washington, Seatle, WA, United States - 4-1-26 metaG | ecosystem: Host-associated > Plants > Roots > Rhizosphere >... | reverse complement strand
CTCACCGCGTCGATTCGCCCGAGCGTCTGCGGGCCCGCGCCGGTGGAGGTCAGTGCGACCGCCCTCACGTCGTCGAACCGCACCTTGAAGTTCGGCGACGCGTCGATCACATCCAGCTTGAGATAGCGAAAAGCATAGCGGCGCGGCATCCGGATCGTAGCGGGCAGCACGTCGAGGTTGATCACCTCGTCCTGCAGCCACGCCCGGCTCAGCCCGCCGTGGAACGGATCGAACGGCTCCGCCACCTCCGCGGGCACTTCGCCGAAGATGAGCTTGACCCTCGCCGGCGCGTCCACACCCCGGCCTTCTCCTGAGATGGAGAACGAGACGTGGCCGGTCATGTGGCCGCCGAAATCCAGAATTGCCGAGTCGCCGTGGCCCATCAGGCGTTCGCGCAGCGCGGCGGGTGGGGCTACGCGCTCCATGCGCCACCGCAGAAACCTGGTCTTGTCCGCGACCGGACTTACTAGCGCCACGGGATCTATCGCCGTCTCGCGCAGGCGCGGCTTCAGGCTCTCCGCCAGTTGCACCCAACGGTTCCGGTCCGGAGCCAACACCGGGGCAAACGCCGCGGCCATCGAGACATTCCGCAGAAATCGTCGCCGGTTCACGTGCCCCAGCATACCGCCGCTGTATGATGCCTGTATGGCAGCCGACTCCCAGTTTCGCATCGGCCTGGTGCAGATGGCGTGCGCGCAGGACCCCAACGAGAACCTCGCGAAGGCCGAGTGGCGCATCCGCGAAGCCGCGGCCAAAGGCGCTCGCATCGTCTGCCTTCAGGAGCTGTTCCGCACCCAGTACTTCTGCCGCGAAGAGAACGCGGAGCTGTTCGCGCTCGCCGAAGCGGTCCCCGGCCCCACCACCAAGTGCCTGGGCGCGCTCGCGCGCGAGTTGGAGATCGTGATCGTGGCGTCTCTGTTCGAACGCCGCGCGCCGGGCCTCTATCACAACACCGCCGCCGTGATCGGCACCGATGGCCAAATCGTCGGCCTCTACCGCAAGATGCACATCCCCGACGACCCGCTCTATTACGAGAAGTTCTACTTCACGCCGGGCGACCTGGGGTTTCCGTGCTTCGACACACCCTTCGGCCGGATCTCGACCCTGGTGTGCTGGGACCAGTGGTATCCCGAGGCGGCGCGCCTGGCCAGCCTGCGCGGCGCGGTCGTTCTGTTCTACCCCACCGCTATCGGCTGGCATCCCGCCGAGAAGGCGCAGTACGGCGCGGCTCAACTGGACGCCTGGCGGACCATCCAGCGCGCCCACGCCATCGCCAATGGCGTCTATGTGGCGGCGGTCAACCGCGTCGGCGTCGAAGGCCCGCCCGAACAAAGCATCGAATTCTGGGGATCCTCATTCGTCGCGGATCCGTTCGGCCAAGTGATCGCGCAGGCTCCCACGGACGAGGAAGCCATCCTCATTGCCGATTGCGATGCGCACCGGGTCGAGGAGGTGCGGCGCAACTGGCCGTTCCTGCGCGACCGCCGCGTCGATGCCTACGCCCCCATCCTGGAGCGGTGGCTGGAATAGCGCGCGCCGTCAGCCAGCGTAGCCCTTGGCGTGTTCGGCGGAGACCTCTCTCAGCTTCCCGGTCTTGACGTCGTAGACGAAGCCCCGAATCGGGATCTGTTTGGGAACCCAGGGATGCGCGCGCAGCTTCATCACCTGTTCGCGGACGTTCTGATCGAGGTTCGTGAACGCGTAAAACGCCGCCGGCACCACGGCGGGCGTGCCGGTTTCCCGCTTGAGGCGTTCGACGAGGTCGTGGTCCTTGAAGGTCAGCATCCCGCAATCGGTGTGGTTGAGGACCATGAATTCCTGCGTGCCCAGCAGGTAGTGAGAAATGATAAGCGACCTTACGTCGTCCTCGGTGGCGATTCCGCCGGCATTGCGAATGACGTGGGCGTCGCCCGGCTTCAGGCCCAGGATCCGCGCCACGTCCATCCTGGCGTCCATGCAGGCCAGCACGGCCAGCTTGTTCGCCGGAGGCATGGCCAGGCCACCCGCGTTGAATTGCGCTGCATAGGTTTGGTTGGCGTGCAGCGCGTCGTCAATAATGCTCATATCTGCCCCTCCTTGCTTCCAATTCTACCTCGCTGGGCCGCCGGCCCTGGAGCCGAGGCGTGGGCCCGTGGCGTGGCCTGCTGGACCCGTTCCCGCCTGCTCAGCCCGCAAAGCGGCCTCCCTGTGCGCCGCTGGCCGCCCCCCCGCCGCCATCGTTTGGAACCTTTCGTGCGTTCGCCGCGTAATCTGTGTTTCACTGGTATTTTGACCCCCAAAAAAGGAGCCACAAAGCGATGAGGAAATTCTGTTGTCTCACGGCCGGCATGCTCGTCCTGGCGCTGCTGCCCCTGGCCGCCCAGCAACCCAAGCCCGAAGAGAAACCCGCCCCGCGGACGCTCAAGATCAAGCTGAATTACACCGGAGCGGGAACGGTGGATGCCAAGCACCAGATCATCATCTTCGTGTTCGATTCCCCGGACTTCACGTCGGGCGGCGTTATGCCGATCGCCTCCCAGAGCGGGCAGGCCAAGGATGCCACCGTGACTTTCCCGGACCTGACCACCTCTCCGGTCTACGCGGTGGCCGTGTTCGATCCGACCGGCGGGTATGACGGGCAGTCCGGTCCGCCGCCTTCCGGGTCTTCGATGGGGATGTACGGCAAGACGCCCGGGACGCCCGATCCCATCAAGATAGACCCCGGCAAGACGACGGAGATCGTGCTGGCCTTCGACGACACCGCGAAGATGCCGTAGGCAGGAGTGTGGGGCGGACCCCCTGGTCCGCACGGGTCCCCCTGGACCCGCTTTCTCGCTGCTGCATCACGCTGATCGGGACCTCGGCCGCGGACCAGGGGGTCCGCCCACGGCCGTCCTACTTCTTAGGCAATTCGATCAGGGCGCTCTCGGCCCGGGTCCAGGCGCACACCGCGCTCTTGTCGGCCGCGGAGAGCTTGGAACCCGGGTGCATCGGCTTGTAATACCAGAGCGGCATCTCGTTCTGTTCCACGTGTTCGCAGATCTCCTGGAGCTTATGCGACGTCTTCTTCGGGTTGTACTGCCCCCAGTTGGAGAAGTTCAGCTCGCCACGCCCCTCCGTTACGTCATTCGATACCAGCCACGCCACCGGCGCGACTTTGCTGTACCACGGCCAGACCGTCCGGTTGGAATGGCAGTCGTAGCAAGAGCGCTCCAAGATGGACGTCACTGAGGGCGTGAGCGCGTGAGCGCTTGATTCAACCGCGTTGACCGGGTTCACCGGCGGATTGGTGGTGGGGAACACGCTCTGGGGAACCAACTGGATCAGCAACACCAGGGCCGCCAGTGCGATCAGGATCTTCTTGAACACGTTTCCTCCTACGCTGCATCGAGCAGCACTTTCAGAACGCCGCCGGCGGCAGCCCGCTCGAAAGCGCGCGCCGCCTCGGCCAGCGGAAACCGGTCGGAGATCATCTCTTCCACACGCAGCCGGCCTCCCGACAGCAGATCCAGCGCTGGCTCGAAACGCCCGCAGCGGGAACCCACCAGCGTGATCTCGTTGACGATGGCCGGCGCGGTATCGAGCGGCACCTCGCCATGCACCGTGGATTTCATAACCACGGTCCCGCGCGGCCGGGCCATTCGTATCGCGGCCCCCAGTCCTTCGAGTGCACCCGTGGCCTCCACCACCCAGTAGTACCGGGACACGGGCAGGCTGCCGTTGGCGAAAGTCGCCGCCCCGCATGAGCCGGCGATCGTGAGCTTCGCGGCGTGCCGCCCATAGATGTGCACACGGGCCCCGTGCGCCAGCAGAACCTGCGCGGCCAGGAGCCCCAGTTTCCCGTCGCCGAGCACCGCCACTTCCCCACCCTGCGGGATCGCCACCTGGTCCAGAATCTCGCACGCTGCCGCCACCGGCTCGGTGAAAGTGGCCCGCTCAGTCGAGATGGGTTCCGGAACGATGTGCAGGTTCCCCTCCGGCAGGGTGAGGTACTCGCTGAACGCACCTGGATGGCCGGCGATACCGAGCACGGTGCGGTGCGGGCAGTGCCGGCCCAGACCCGCGCGACACCAATCGCAGTCGCCGCACGCCAGGTTGATCTCGCCTACCACACGCCGCCCGACGAGCTTGGTATGGTCGGCCTCCTCTACCTCGCCCACGAACTCGTGGCCCGGTGTCCCGCTGAAGCCGTAATAGCCGCGCCGGAGCTCGAGATCGGTGTTGCAGATGCCCGCCGCCAGCAGCCGGATCAGCGCGAATCCCGGCGGCCGCGCGGGTCGCGGAACCTCGCGCACGTCCACCCGCCCGCCCTCGATATGGACCGCCAGCATGAGGCCAGCCACTTGGTCCCAGTATAATCAAGAGTTCATGCCTGCTGAACTCATTTGCTTCTCGCCCGCCTGCCGCGCGCGCTTCGCCATCACCGACGTACTCTATAACTGCCCGCGTTGCGGAAGCCTGATCGAGGCCTCGTACCCCGATTGGAGCTACGAGCCCGCCGCCCTGAAGCGGCTCTGGCGCGAACGCCGGATGAGCAATCTGCCGCTCGATGCCAGCGGCGTCTGGCGCTACCGCGAGATCATCCCGTTTCTGGGGGAATCCGATCGCGTGGTCTCGCTGAGAGAAGGCAACACGCCGCTGCTCGACGCTCCGCGCGCGGCTTCTTACGCCGGCCTCGATCGCCTCACCTTCAAGCACCAGGGCTTCAACCCCACCGGCTCTTTTAAGGACAACGGCATGACCTGCGGCGCTGCGCAGGCGCTGCGACTGGGTATGAAGCGGGTGGCCTGCGTCTCCACCGGTAACACGTCGGCATCCATGGCCGCCTATGCCAGCGCGGCCGGCCTCGATCCCATCATCTTCATCCCGCACGGAAATATTTCGTACGGCAAGCTGGCGCAGGCTCTCGACTACGGCGCCCGGACGCTCCAGGTGGAGGCCAACTTCGACCAGATCCTGGCCCTGGTGCGCGCGCTCGCCGATCGGATCGGCATCTACCTGCTCAACTCGATCAACCCGTTCCGCATAGAGGGCCAAAAGACGATCATCGTCGAGATGATGGACCAGCGCGACTGGCGCGTGCCGGACTGGATTGTGCTTCCGGGCGGCGCTCTGGGCAACACCTCCGCGTTCGGCAAAGCGCTGCGAGAGATGCGCGCGCTCGGGCTCATCGAGCGGACGCCCCGCCTGGCCGTGATCCAGGCCGAGGGCTCCGCACCGTTCTACAACCTGGCGCACGCTCCCGAGGGCTCCTCGCTACGCGCGGTCGAGAATCCCGAGACGCTGGCCACGGCCATCCGCATCGGCGATCCGGTTTCGTGGCCCAAGGCGCTCTACGAAGTTCGGTGCTCGAACGGCGTGGTGGAGAAAGTGAGCGAACAGGAGATCGCGGACGCCAAGGCGCAAATCGGCCGCTGCGGCATCGGATCGGAGCCCGCTTCGGCGGCGACGCTCGCGGGCATCCGCAAACTGCGCGCCGCCGGGACGATGCGCGGCGACGACGACGTGGTTGCGGTGCTGACCGGCAACCTGCTCAAGGACCCCGACTACATCTACCGGTATCACACCGGCCAGCTCACCACGCCCAGTGGCGCAAAGATCGTGTCGACTTTTGGCAACCAGCCCACTGTGGTGCCCAACGACCCCGACCGGATCGCGGAGCTGCTGAGCTGAAGAGGCTTGTGGGGCAGGCGTCCACGCCTGCGCGGGACGTCCACGTCCCGCCCCCACATCTCAAGCCGCTGGCAGGCCCTTGCCGCCCACGGGAACCAGGCGGATACCCTCGAAACCCGCCACCAGCGGCTTCGATTTGGCGATCACCTCCAGGACGCTCTCCATCTTCAGTGAGGCGTCGTGATCCGCTTCGCTGCGCCAGATCTCGGTGACCCAGACGGCGTCCGGCTCCGCGGGCTCGGTGTTGACGATATACATCAGGCAGCCGGGCAGCGGTGTGAGCAGCCGCGACGCCTCGAGCAGAAGATCCACCATCGCGTCTCGCTGGCCGGGCTTGGCCAGCACCTTGCCGTACATCGCAAACATAGCGAGATCCCTCAGAAGCCTTCCCACACAAACGCCGGGAACCGCCGCACGGTCTCGAAACCCACTCTCTCGTAAAGTCCGACGGCGTGCTCGTTGGCGCTGGTGACGGTCAGGCTCGCCTTTTCGGCACCGGCTTCGGCCAGCGCGGTGAGCGAGCGGCGCAGCAACTCGTAACCGACGCCCTGGCCGCGGACCGCCGGCGTGGTGCAGATCTGCGTGACGTGGCCCACGCCCTCCGCCACCATGCTGGTGAGCGAAATGCCTTGCACGCGGCCGCTCGAGCGGTCGAGCGCCACCCAGGACGCGGGCTGGAAAAACGTCCCGCAACCGGGGTACTGCACGATGTTGAACAGGAATCGGCGCGCGCCTTCGGCGGAACGGTATTGGTCGTTGATCTCGCTGTCGATGTGACCGCGATAGGACGCCGCAATCGCCTGGGCCGCGTCGTCCTGGCGCCGCTCGGTCCAGCGGTCGAAAACCACGCGGTCGATCCGGCGTTCGGTAAGCCTCTCGACACCGCTCAGGTCGAACATCATGAAGTTCCGCTGGTGAGTGCGCGCGTGCTGCGCGGCGGGCAACATGCGGCGGTGGTCGAACCGCGCCATCATCAGCTGCGACTCCACGCGGCGTATTCCGCGGGTTTCCATGAGCTGACCGACCACGGCCGCCAGCAGGCGGTGCTCGAGTTCCGCCGTGCGGTAGTCCTCGCGTACGAAGAGATCGCCGACCAGCCCCTTGTGCTCCTCGCACACGTAATAGGCGTAGCCGACCGCCTCATCGCCCACCAGCAGGGCAAAGCCGTTGAGGGCGTGGACCTCGACGAAGCGGCGCACCAGCTCGGCCGAAGCGGTGAAGTTCCAGTCGAGATCCTCGCGCCAGGCGACGATTTCCTCCGCCAGCATGGCCGCCAGCTCGACCGGTCGAACCTGCCAGAGGTCTGCAAGTGCCGGAGACTGAGCCTCGGACGCGGCGGCCATAGACCGCATTATACAGGGAAGTCGGAGGGGGGCCAGGCAGAATTCCGACGGCGGGTCGTGAGCGAGGGAGGTGGCAAGGATTGGTCGCTGCTTCGAAAACTTGACAGAGCGGCTGTTTTTTGGTCCCGTCTTTTCAATAGCTTAAGTCGCTTGTTGGTGGCCACTCCGGTGCCGATAAGAGAGACATGAGCACAGGTTCAGTCAACAACCTTTCAAGCAGCTATCTACAGTCGATTCTCACCAACGCCGTCCAGGCCGCGAAGAGCAGCACCGGCAACAGTAGCCTGAGCGGGATCGGCACGACGTCGCTCTCTCAGGGGTCCGATAGCACAGCGCTGTCACCCTTCGCACAGGTGATGAGCACACTGCAGCAGCTTCAACAATCGAATCCGACGCAGTACGCGCAGGTCACGAAGCAGATCGCCACGAATCTCGAAACGGCCGCCCAGACCGCCCAATCACAGGGCAATACGACGGCGGCGTCTCAATTGAACCAGCTTGCGACGGATTTCAACACCGCCTCGACCAGCGGCCAGCTCCCCAACGTCCAGGATCTGGCGCAGGCGATGGGTGCACAGGGACAAGGGGGAGTCAGCGGCCACCACCATCATCATCATCATTCCGAGGCTGCCTCCTCCGATTCAAGCAGCGATCCCACCGCCAGCAGTTCGACGAGCGCCTCGAGCACGAGTTCATCCCTGCTGAGTCAACTCCTGTCCGCCTACCAGGGAAGCTCGGCTCAGAGTGACGCCCTGAATCCGGAGAGCATCATCATGAACACGCTGTCCAGCGCCGGGATTACCACGGGGAACAGTTGATACAGGCCGGCCTTACTGCCCGGAGCCCGACCGCAGGAACCGCTGGAATTCCCCCGGATCGCGCGTGAGGCCGGGGAAACTCGCCAGCACCTTCTCGTCCGGGTCCAGGATGGCGTAGTAGGGGATGGCCACGGTCGAGAATTTCGTACTCTCGAGCGCCTGGTTCTGCTCGGATGCCGCGTCCGTGCCGTCGGTGTAGAGTTCCACCAGCACGTAGGCCTTCAGCGCCGCCGCGATCTCCGGCCGCGGGAACATGTTGGCTTCCATCCAGCGGCAGTTCGTGCAGGCGTGGCCGGTAAAGACGACCAGGACGTGCTTGCTTTCGCTACGCGCCCGCGCGAGCGCTCCGCGGTAGTCATCCTTCATCCACTCGAGCGAAGCACCTTGCGCGCTCGCGACGGCGCCCGCGGCGGGCGGCGGAACGTAGGCGTCCCATTCGCCCAGGCGCCCGCCGTTCAGGCCCGGCACCAGGCTCACGGCAAGCGCCAGGAACACGGCGCCGGAGAGAAGTCGGGCCGGTCCCGGCGGGTCTTCGGGATTGCCTCCGTGCAGGCGCAGGATCCCAATCAAGTACAGACCCGCCAGTCCGAACAGCACGATCCAGGCCGCCAGGAACCGCTCGCGCGTGAGCAGGTTCCACTGCATCACCTGGTCGACGTCGCTCAGGTACTTGAACATCGCCGCCAGCACCAGGAAGCCCATCACCACCTTGACGCGCTCCATCCATCCGCCACTGCGCGGCATGCGCTTGAGGTAGGACGGGAATAGCGCCAGGAAGAAGAACGGCGTGGCCAGGCCGATGGCGAACGCCAGCATGCCGGCGAACGGACGGGCACCGCCGCCCGAGACCGACGCGGCCAGCAGCGTCCCCACAAACGGCCCCACGCAGGCGAACGCACTCAGCGAAAACGTAAGCCCCATGAGCAGCGTGCCCAGGATGCCGCCGCCTTGGGAGGCCATCGTCAGACGCGTCAACACGCCCGACGGGATGGTGATCTCGAAGGCGCCCAGCAGGCTCAGGCCGAAGGCCAGGAACACCACCGTGACGAAGCCGTTCACCCACACGTTCGAACCGAGCTGCACTACGCCGAACGGGCCCAGGAGGACCGTGGCCGCCAGTCCCAGCGCGGAGAACAGCACCACGATTCCGAGCGAGAACAGCAGCGCATCCGCCAGGCTCCGGCCGCGCGAGCCGGCGGGCTTGTTGAGGAAGTAGGAGACCGTGATCGGAATCATCGGGAAGACGCACGGCGTGAAGATCGCGGCCAGGCCGAAACCGAAGGCCACCAGAATGAAACCCAACAGTCCGCCGGATGCCTGCGCGGCGGGAGGTGCGCTGGCGGACGCCGCCGGCCGGGCGTTGGGATCGTAGAGCGTATAGCCCGGCGGCACCGGCGCGCTTGCGGGCGGGTGCGCCGCGGGATCGATCACCAGCGTCGCAACGGATTCCACGCGCCGCGGCGGCAGGCACATCTTGTCGTTGCAGGCCTGGAAGCGCGTCAGAAACTTGATGTCGAGCGGACCGGCCGGTGCGTCCTTCGCCAGGCCGAGCACGATGCGAAAGACTGCCTGCTCCTGATAGCTATCGACGTTGAAGCCGAAGTTGGGATCGAAAGCCGTGTGCGGCGTCGGCTGGTAGATGTCCACCGAAGCGATGGCCGCGTTCTCTCCGATGCGGATGGTGGTCGAAACGATCGGCTTCGGAACGTTGAGCGCGTACAGATGCCAGCCCGCTTCGAGATTGGCCGTGAGCAGGTAGACCGTCTTCGAGCCTGGCGGGGCCGACGCCTGCTGCGGTTTCACGCTCCACTGGACGGGGTTGACCTTCTGGGCCGGCGCCGGGCTCACCAGCGCCGCGACCAGCAGGAGCCCTAGAAGGACGGCGCGGCGCGTCACGGTTATGCCTGTACGGTTTCCCAGCGCTTCAGATCGGCCTCAATGCGCTGGTTGATGCGCTTCTCGGCGAACTGAGCGGCGATGTGGATGGCGTTCTTGATCGCGTTCGCGTTCGAGCGCCCGTGGCAGATAATGCACACGCCCTTGACGCCCAGCAGCGGCGCGCCGCCGTATTCGGAATAGTCCAGGCGCCGCTTGAAGCCCTTGAGAGCCTTGCTGGCCAGCAGGTAGCCCATCTGCGCCGGGATGGAGCCTTGCAGCGACTCCTTGAGCATCTTGACGATGATCTCGATCACGCCCTCGCTCACCTTGAGCGCGACGTTGCCGATGAAACCGTCGCACACGATGACGTCGGCTTTGCCGCTGTACAGGTCGCCGCCTTCCACGTTGCCGATGAAGTTGATCGGCAGGCTCGATAGCAGCGGCCAAGCGGCGTGGGTGAGATCGTTCCCTTTGTGCTCCTCCTCGCCGATCGAGAGCAGGCCCACCCTCGGGCTCTTGTTCTCGAAGATCACGCGCGAGTAGATGTCGCCCATGACCGCGAACTGCGCCAGCATCTGGGGGGAGCAATCCACGTTGGCGCCCACATCCATCATGACCACGGGCGTGCCTTTGACGGTGGGGAAAACGGTGCTGAGCGCCGGGCGGTCCACGCCGTGCACCATGCCCTGGACCGTCTTCGCCGTGGCCATCACGGCGCCGGTGTTTCCGGCCGAGACCAGGCCCTGCACCACACCGTCGCGCACCAGTCGCGAGGCAACCCGTATGGAGCTGTCGCGCTTGTTGCGCATCGCCTTGGCGGCGCTATCCTCCATGGTCACGACTTCGGAGGCGTGCACCACCTTGATGGGCAGGCCCATCGAATCCTCGTAGCGCGCGAGCTCTTTCTGCACGAGCTCTTCGCGGCCGACGAGTACGATCTGGACCGGATAGGCTTTGGCCGCTCGAACGGCGCCTTCAACTTCGGCTTCGGGGGCGTGATCGCCGCCCATCGCGTCAACAGCGATGGTCACCATGGCCGTAAACTCACGCTAGTCTTCGCTGACCTCGATCACCTCTCGCCCTTTGTACTGGCCGCAATGGGGGCAGACCCGGTGCGGCAGTTTGGGCTCGTGGCAGTTGGGGCACTCGGAAGAGGCCGCCGGCTTGAGAAAGTCATGCGCGCGGCGCTTGGCGCGGCGCTGGGCGGAGTGTCGTCGTTTCGGGTTCGGCATAGCAAGTTCCTATTGTAGTAGATCGGATTACAGATTCCGCAGCCCGGCCCAGCGGTCATCCTCTGCTTTCGTTCGGCAGTGGCATTCGACCTGGTTCCGGTTTTGCCCACAAACGGGGCATATCCCTTTACAGTCCTCCCGGCACACGCGCTGCATCGGCATCAGCAAGAGGATCTCCTCCCGCAGGACGTCGCTCAGTTCGATGCCGTCTCCTTCGTAAAAACCAACTTCCAACTCCGGGCCGTGGATGGCGGATTCGCCCGCCGCGGGAGCGCTCGCAGCCGGCTGGTAGGACAGCGTAAAGCTGGCATCCACCGGGAAGGGCGCCGGCTCGAGACAGCGGTCACAGGCCACCTCCATGGTAGTGGAGAATTGGCCGCTGACCACGATCTCCATGGTGGATTCGGTCAGTTGGGCGGCTCCGGCGGTGACGATCGGCGTCGTCTGGCGGAGCTGCGGATCGAAGAAGTCGATCGCGCCAGGGGCGAAGGTCTCGCTGAAGCGCACCCTGCCCAACTGCATTTCGCTGATGCTCAAGAACATACAACACCCGGATTCCGAGGCCGCCCAAGGCAGCGCCGTCAACCGCAACGACGGGCGCCGGGGCGGGATGTGGAATGGAATGACCATTATAGCAGGCGCCGCCGGCCTTCCGCCGCATGCGGGGCTGGGCTCGTTAGCTGATGAAAATAAGGAGCTTAGCTGATTCCACCCCCTAGTGGTCGCGGTTCGGGGCGGAGCACGGAACCGCGCGCATCAGCGGGAGCCCGTACCGAGCCGCGCGCGCCAGCAAGCGGACCGATTCGGGCTGATGCCGCCCCTTCGAGTGCCGTGCCTGGAGAGGCTATACCAGGCACGGCACGGGTTCAGGGCGGAAACCCGCCCCCGAGCCGGGAAACCGAGGTTGTGCTTGAATACGCGAGCGTATTAACAACATGCACCAGTGGTTTCCCCTCCCGGAAACGGGTTGCTCTGCGTAAAACTTACAGAGCAACCACCCCAAAACTTACCTGACATCGCACAGCTTTCGGCGACCAGCGCTGGAGAGTCCCGCATTCGACGATCACGGGGCGTGCCGAAGCTCGGAAATGGCGACTTTCATAGTTCAATGTCGCAATTTGGATGCCAGATCGCCCAGCCAGAGAGCGATACACTGGAAACATAGCTCAGAGGAGGTATGGGCGGATGCTTTCTTCCAGACTGACCCGCATGGTTTCAGACCATTGGGATGAGATCGCCGACCGCGTTCTGCAGCGCGTGGCGCGCGACTCGAAGCTGCTCGAATTCGGCAAGGTGCCCGAACACGAGTTACGCGCGCGCGCGAGGGAGATTCTGCAGAACCTCGGGAACTGGATGGTTTCCCGCGAGGACGATCTGGCGCACCGCTATGAGCAGATGGGCCGCCAGCGGTGCGAAGAGGGCATTCCGCTCCACGAGATGGTCTACGCCTTGCACCTGCTCAAGGAATGCATGATCCAGTACGTGCGCGACGCGGGCCTGCGGCAGACCCCCATCGAGCTCTACGCCGAGGAAGAACTGCAACGCGGCGCGGACCACATCTTCAACACGCTGGTGTACTACTTTGTCCGCGGCTACGAGCACGCCATGAGGCAGCGCGCCGCGCGCGCGGCGTAGCGGCGTAACATCGGCCAGGACAAACGACGTCATAGAATGAGGTCCGCTATGCGCGGAATCTTCATTGGTGTCATGTCGCTGATGCTCTTGGGGGGAACGGGGGAGGCCCTTGCCAAGCAGCAGAAGCCGCCCCAAGAGTCTCCAGACGCGCCGGCCCCGGGACCTTCGCCTCCGATTTAGTCCGGACGGGCGGTACGTCCTGGCGCAGAACGACTCAGGAATCACTGTGCTCACCACGCAGCCTTTCCGGGTCCTGTTCCGGATTAACGTCAAAGACACGAATCCGGCCGAGTTCACGCCGGACTCGCTCCAGGTTGTGTTTGTCAGCTCTCTGAGCGCCCTTAGCCTGGCCACTTCCAGCTCGACGGCGCATGTCGAGCGATGGGATGTTGCCGATGGCAGCCGCGCGGGGTCCACTGAGATCGGACTGCACGGGTGCGAGACAAATGCGTTGTCCCCGGACGGCCGCACCCTGGCCTGCCTGGACTCCGAAGGCACGCTCAGGTTCGTCGATGTCGCTTCGGGCGAGACGATATTCGAGAAGAAGAACTTTGGCCGGCTGCATGTGAGCTGGGGCTTCGATGCCAACCGCATGTACACGCGCGGCGAGTCCGGCGACCGCGGAGCCGCCCGGATCGACTTCTCGCCTGACGGCCGATACGTCGCAGCCGTGCCTCTGTTCGGCGAAGGCGGTCCGCAGGGAGGCACCGACAGCGAGGGTCACTTGCTGCCGTCGAGCGGAGACGGCGGCCTCGGCCCGTTGGGCTGGGACGACGAGGGACCCCACATACTCTGGGACTTGATCGCTAGAAACGAGGTGAGACCGACGGCGGGGTTGAGGCAGCCGTATCTGAATGACCACTTTGTCTTCGCCGCACCGGACCGCATAGTGGTGTTGCACCGTAGGTGGAATCACCGCAGACCAAGCGTCACCGCCGCCATCGAAGCGGTGCCCTCGGGAGAACTGCTATTGAAGACAACGATCGTCTGGGGTGACCTGTCGCGGGCGGCGGATCCGAACTTCGTCCTCGTCCAGCCCCCCGGGCAGCGCTCGATCTGGGCTATCGAATACAGTACCGGTCGGGCCATCAGAAGCAATACTCCGGCACTCGACGTGCTCGGGAACCGCTATGTCGCCGAACGCACCAACGGCGAGATCGGATTGTACGAAAGAGGCAAGCAGGGCGCCCGCGCGACCCTGGCGCTTCCGCTCACGTCAGACGGACGGTGACGTTGCCCTAGGCATTTCCCTCGCTTTCGTTTTTGTGGGAACTATGAGACCCTAATAAGAACCGGAAGCGCCGGACGCGCCAGGATGCGCGCCGCTGTGGCGGCGCTAAAGGAACTAAAATGCTGCCGAACTTCTTACTCCCGGAGACTCTGATCCGAGAAGACGGAGAAGGCCCCGTCGTCCAGCTTGGCTCGGCGCAAGGCAAGCTTTTCCTGCTTACCCTCGGAATCACGCGCATTATCGAACAAGAGAGCCTGGACGTTTCCGTCTGGGGCTCGGCGGACCAGCAGAGTTGGGGCGGCAAGCCGCTGGCCTCGTTTCCACAGAAATTCTACTGCGGAACCTACCAGCTTCTGATGGACCTGACCGGATTGCCGGATATCCAGCATCTGAAAGCGACGTTCAAGGTGGCGCGTTGGGGCCGCGGCGAACCGAAGCCGCTGTTCGGCGCCTACCTGTTCGCTCAGGAAACCCAGCCCCGCGCGACCGCCAAGACCGCGTGAGGCCTACAGCCGGTTAATCAGGCTGGCCACATATCCCGCGCCAAAGCCGTTATCGATGTTGACCACGGTGACGTTGCTCGCGCAACTGTTCAGCATGCCCAGCAGCGCCGCCAGGCCGTGGAAACTGGCGCCGTAGCCGATGCTGGTCGGCACCGCGATCACGGGACACGACACCAGCCCGCCCACGACGCTGGGCAGCGCGCCTTCCATGCCCGCGCAGACCACCACCACCCGCGCGCTGGTCAGCCGCTCGCGGTTGTTCATGAGGCGATGGATTCCAGCCACGCCGATGTCGTAAATGGTGTCGACCTGATTGCCCATGACCTCCGCCGTGACCTGCGCTTCCTCGGCTACGGGAATGTCGCTCGTGCCCGCCGAGACGACGGCGATTCCGCCCTTGCCACGGATGGTGCGGTCGCACCACACGCGTAGCGCGCCCGACAGCGGGAAGTACTCGGCCTGCGGGATACGCTCGCGGACCGCGGCGGCAGCGGCCTCGTCGGCGCGCGTGATGAGGAGATTGGGCGCATTGGCGAGGATCCGCACCGCGATTTCGGCGACCTGCTGGGGAGTCTTGCCCTGCGCGAAGACCACCTCCGCCATGCCTTGCCGCAGCGCGCGGTGGTGATCGACCTTGGCGAAGCCCAGGTCCTCGAAAGGCATGTGCCGCACGCGCTCGAGCGCGGCGTCCACGTCCACCGCGCCGCTGCGCACCGATTCGAACAGTTCCCGCATTTGATCCGGCGTCATGTACTTTCAGTCTACGAAAAAAGCCGCTCGTCGCTTGTCGCCGGTCGCTCGTCGGTGCTTCGCTCCCAGGACCTCGGCACGGTGCGCAGCCGGGAAACCCGGGCAGTTGCGACGGGCGACAAGCGACGAGCCTGTTCGCACCGTTACGAATTCCCCGCCCCCCCGTCCAGTCCTCCGAGGAGAGCCATTCCATGCTAAAACGCCTTGCTCTGGCGGCTGCGCTTTCGGCCAGCTTTGTCATGCTCTACGCGCGCGACGAGGCGCGCGAGGAATTCCACCAGACCTACCCGCTCGCGGCCGAGGGCCGCATCGGTGTGCACAACGTGAACGGCGACATCCATGTTTCGGCATGGGACCGCAACGAGGTCAAGGTCGACGCCATCAAACACGGCGAAGACCAGAGGGCGCTCGACGATGCGAAGATCGTCGTCGAAGCCCGGGCGGACTCGGTCGAGATCCGCACCAGGTATCCCGACAACTGCCACCGCTGCGCGGCCGTCGAGTACACCATCACCGTGCCGCGCGGCGCGGCGCTCGATCCCATCAACACCGTCAATGGCGGCGTCAGCGTGGAAGGCGTGGCCGGACACATCAAGGTTGCGTCGGTGAACGGAGGCGTGGAGGTCCGCAAGGCAGGCGGCGATCTGGATCTCTCGACAGTCAACGGCCGCGTCCAGGGCGGCTTCGACCGGCTCGCGGCGCGGCGCATTTCGATGCACAGCGTGAATGGCGCCATTTCGCTCGCGTTGCCGAAAGACGCCGGCGCACACCTGGAGATTGCCACGCTACACGGCGGCGTGCGGAGCGATTTCGCCCTGCCCCGCGAGCGCGACCACTACGGCCCGGGCCGCCACGTCGACACCCAGATCGGCGGCGGAGGCGCCGAGATCAGTCTCCACACCGTCAACGGAGGAATCAGCCTGACCCGCCAATAAAGCCCGCCAGTTCCTCGAGAAACCGGGCAGCCACGCGGCGGGCGTCGTATTGCTCGACCGCGTGGCTGCCTCTCGCCCCCAGGTCGCGCCGAAGCGCCGGATCCGAATGCAACCGCGCGATCGCATCCGCGAGTGCCTCCGCGCTTTCCGGTTCCACCAGCAGCCCATCGGTCACCACCTCCGGGACCGCTGCCACCCGCGCCGCCACGATCGGCTTCGCCGCCGCCATCGCCTCCAGAAAAACGATTCCGAAGCCTTCCTGAACACTGGGCAGGCAGAAGACATCGCAGGCCTGGTATTCGCGCGCCAAATTCTCCTGCGGCACATCGCCCAGCCAGCGCACCGTCCGTTCGAGCCCGAGCTCAACGGCGCGCCCGCGCAGCCGCGCTTCCTCGGGGCCGCGGCCTACGAGGCGCACCTGGAGTTCCGGTATACGCTCGCGAAGCTTCGCCGCCGCGTCGAGCAGCACGCCGACGCGCTTACGCGGATAGAAGCGGCATACGCACAGGACCACGAAGCCTTCCGGGGCGGGCTCGGCGGGAT
>Ga0265314_10003048_pt1 | contig 16521 bp, 12 predicted proteins | sample 4126metaG_FD_203106 | JGI IMG/M metagenome (GOLD analysis project Ga0265314, IMG submission 203106) | Rhizosphere microbial communities from Carex aquatilis grown in University of Washington, Seatle, WA, United States - 4-1-26 metaG | ecosystem: Host-associated > Plants > Roots > Rhizosphere >... | reverse complement strand
CCTGGCGAGCGACCCTTCTGATACGGCGACGCTGTACGCCGGCACGCCCAACGGCCTGCGCAAAAGCACCGACGCGGCGATGAGCTGGAGCCCGGTCGGGCTCGGCTTGCCGGCACAACGCATTCTGTTGGCGATCGCGGTCGAGCCGGGCGACGCGTCGGTTCTCTACGCCGGCACCGGCGGTGCCGGCGTGTACAAGAGCGGCGACGGCGGCGCGACGTGGAATCCCGCCAACGGACCGGACAACGGCCAACTCGCCACGGCGGTGGTGTCCGATTTGGCGATCGATCCAAATGACCACGCGGTCGTCTACGCCGCCACGTCGCTGGGGGTGCTGCGCAGCGCCGATCGCGGCGGCACGTGGTCCGGCATCAACGCCGGCCTCGATGTGCTGGCGGTGAGCGCATTGGCGCTGGCGCCCGACGATGCGCACCGGCTCATAGCCGGCACCAACGGCGGCGGGGTGTTCACGATGCAGCTGACGCAGGTGTCGTGCGGCGACGGCATGCTCGACGCCGGTGAGGAGTGCGACCGCGGACCGCTCAACGGCGCCGCCGGCGCATGTTGCGCCATCGACTGTCGCTTTCGTTCGGCCATCACAGTCTGCCGTCCGAGCAGCGGCGGCTGCGATCCGGCGGAACTGTGCAGCGGTGCGGCGGATACCTGTCCGGCCAACGTCATTGAAAGCGCCGGCGCGCCGTGCGCAAGCGACGGCAACCCATGCACTGACGACGTCTGCAGCGGCGGCATTGAGTGCACGCATCCCAACAACACCGCAGCCTGTGACGACGGCAACGCCTGCACCGACGGCGATCGATGTCAGGCCGGTAGCTGCGTGGCCGGCCCACCGCTGATGTGCGACGCGTGCCAGACCTGCAATTCGTTCACCGGCTGTAGCGGCAGCGTCTGCACCGCCACGCCGACGCGCAGCGCGACGGCGACCGCGTCGGCGACGCCGTCGCGCACGCCGACCCGCACCGCCAGCGCCACGCCGAGCCCGTCCGCCAGCGCGACCCGCAGCGAGACGGCGACCCTGCTGCCGACGCCCAGCGCGACGATGACGGCGCGGATGACGCCGACTGCCACGCAGACCGCAGCGCCGACCGCGACCGAGACGCCCACCGCAATCGGGACGCCGACCGATTCGCCGACGCCGACGCAAGTGCCGGCCGCGACAATCACCGACACCGCGGCGCCGTCCTGTGCGGGTGACTGCGACGGCGACGGCAGCGTGACCATCAACGAGCTCATCCGCGGCGTCGGCATCGCCCTCGGCAGCAGCAGCGTCGACGACTGCGCGTCGCTCGACCTGAACGCCGACGGCGGCATTTCGATCAACGAGTTGATCACCGCCGTCGGCGAGGCGTTGAACGGTTGCTAGGCCGGTCGGGCGGCGTGAGTCACGACGCGCGCCGTGCCTGCTCTCCTCTTGGCGCGATTCCGTGCTAGTGTCCCAAGCTTGAAGTTCGCCACGTATCTCGCTGGCTCTTGGCGTCCTTGGCGGCGTTGCCCCGCCTCGGAATATTCCCGATATTCCTGCGTCGGGGCGCCTAGCCAGGATCGCCGATAGCCACCGATATAAGCGGCCAACTTCAGACTCGGGACACTAGAGGCACGGCGGCGAGAGGAGCGAGTCATGGTGATCGTAGCGGGGCATATTCAGATTCGACCCGAGTGTCGCGCAGCGGCCGTTGCGGCGGCGGTGAAGATGATGCGCGCCACCGCGCAGGAACCGGGGTGCCGATCGTATCGCTTCACCAGCGATCTCGAGGATCCGAACCAGTTTCACCTATTCGAGGAATGGGCCGACGACGCGGCGTTGCAGGCGCATTTTCAGACGCCGCACATGGCCGAGTTCAATGCCGCCGTCCCGCCGCTCATCGCCGCGCCGCCGTCGATCAATCGCTATGAGGTCGGCGCGGTGGTCAAAATGATGTGAGACTGACGTGTGTGCCGCGCCGCGGCCTCGCGCGCCGCAACGACGGGTGAGGTGGATGCAGATGTCGTTCGCCGTGCGCTGGCACCCTTGCGTCCCATGTCCGACGAGAGCATGCACACCAAGCGCGTAGATGTCGCGGTGATCGGCGGTGGCACGGCGGGCCTGGCGGCGCGGCGCGAGGCCGTCGCCGCGGGCAAGTCGGTGGTGCTGATCGAGGGCGGCGTGTGGGGCACGACGTGTGCGCGCGTCGGTTGCATGCCGTCGAAGCTGCTGATCGCGGCGGCCGAGGTGGCGCACACGATCCACCACGCCGGCGAGTTCGGCATCCGCGTGCCCGCCGGCGTGTCTATCGACGGCCGCGCCGTGTTGCAGCGCGTGCGCCGGCACCGCGATCGCTTCGTCGGCTTTGTCATCGACAGCGTCGAGCACATTCCCGAGGAGCAGCGTCTGCTCGGGCAAGCGCACTTCGTCGCGCCGACGACGCTCGAGGTCGGCGACCACACGCGCGTCGAAGCGCGCGCGGTCGTGATCGCGACCGGCTCGCGGCCGTACGTGCCGCCGGAGCTCGACGCGGTGCGCGAGGCGGTGCTGACGAACGAGAATGCGTTCGAGTTGGAGAACCTCCCTGAATCGGTCGGCGTAGTCGGTACCGGCGTCGTCGGCCTCGAAGTCGGGCAGGCGTTGCACCGCCTCGGCGTGCGTACCTCGTTGTTCGCGCGCAGCGACCTGCTGAGCCCGCTAACCGATCCGGCGGTGCGCGACAGCGTCGCGAAGGTCTTTGGCGGCGAGCTCGATGTGCATTGCCACGTGAAACTGCACGTCGAGCGCGCCGGCGACGGCTTCGTCTTGCGCTGGAGCGACGCCGCCGGCGGTGCGCAGGAGCGGCGCGTTGCGGCGTTGTTGGTGGCGGCCGGACGCCGGCCGTGGGTGGAAGGGCTCGGACTGGAGCACACCGGCGTGACGCTCGATGCGCGCGGCGTGCCGACCTTCGATCCGCGCACCATGCAGTGTGGCGACGCGCCGATCTTCATCGCCGGCGACGCCTCGGCGTATCACCCGGTGCTGCACGAGGCGGCGGACGAGGGCCGCATTGCCGGCCACAACGCCGCGGCGTACCCGGACGTGCGCGCGCAATCGCGCCGCACGCCGCTGATGATCGTCTTCACCGATCCGAACGTCGCCATGGTCGGCAAGCCGTTCGGCTCGCTCGATCCGTATGCCATCGAGGTCGGCTGCGTATCGTACGAGGACCAGGGCCGCGCCGTGGTCATGGCGCGCAATGCCGGCGTCGTGCGCATCTACGCGCGGCGCGACTGCGGCACGCTGGTGGGCGCGGAGATGTGCGGCCCCGGCGTCGAGCACACGGCGCACCTGCTCGCCTGGGCGATTCAGAGTCACCTGACGGTGGAGGCTGCGTTGGCCATGCCCTTCTACCATCCGGTCTTCGAGGAGGGCATTCGCACCGCCCTGCGCGATCTCGGCGCGCGCCTCAAGCTGCAGTCGCCCGAGCGTCCTGCCGACCTCGAGTGCGGTCCGGGAACGTGAACGCCGCGGGCCGTCTACTCGTTGCGCGTTGCGCAGGCCAGCGCCGCGCCTAGCGCCGGCGGCGCAGCATGAGCAGGGCGGCACCGCCCAACCATACAGCCGCGCTCCATGCGTCGGCCGGCGCGGCGACCTGGCAGCCGCCACCTGCGCTGCGGTCGCAGATCTGTACGCAGTCGGTAGGCGTCGGCTTCGGTGTTCGCGTCGGCGTCGCGTCGAGCCCGGACGACGCGACGCAGAGCTCACCCGCCGTGCCGTTGACGCCAAGGGCGTTCCCGCCCGGGTCCGCGGCTTGGGCGCCGGTGATGTCGATAGGGCAGCATGCGCCCGGAGCTGAATCGGCCGTGAAGCTACAACAATAGAGATCGCCGTCGTCGATCGGATCGACGTTGTCGAGCGACAGGATCAGCCCTCGATACCTGAAGTCGCCGACGATTTTCCCGACCAGAGACTTGTCGTTGGCCTTGGCCGCCTGGCACGCGCTCTCGCTTGGCAAGGTGGCGCAACCGCCGTCCCACACCAGGTCGTTCTGCGTTCCCGCTACCAAGCTCCCGCCCGCAGCGAGCGAAACGCAGATGGCAGCCGAGTCGCCCGGGTTGGCGACGGTTGCCGAGCCCACCTGCAAAGTCACCTCGGCGCGCACGAGCCGCGGTGCCCACACGGCCAGACAAAGCGCCGCGCAAACCATCGCGCTGCGGAACGAATACTCGGGCTGAACGATCTGTCGCATGGCGGCTCCTCTCGACGTCTCAATGCACCATGCCGGTGCGACGTCTAATTTCGCCAGCGGCTGAATTGCCTTTTCGAATCAAAAGCCATCCAGCGCTGTGTGGCGTAGCCAACCGGCATCGCGGCGACGAAGACGCCGGCTGCGGGCACAGGGCATGTATCGCGCTGACTACTGGGCGCGTAACAGCGGCACCAAGCTCGTGCCGTGGGAGTCCGGCGGCGCGGGCAGGGCGGCGAGCCCGGCAATGGTCGGAAACACGTCGGTCAGCTGTACCGGCGCGTCGACGTGTGCCGGCGCGAACACCGGCGTGGCGAACAGCAGCGGCACGCGCCGGTCGTCCGAAGCCACTTCTCCGCCGGCCTGCGCGGCGGTGTCGCCACCGGCAGCAAACGGGCCGGCGGTGAGAACGACCATCAGCTCGTTGCCCATCTTCAGCGTCGCCAGCGTGTGCATGATGGCTCCGACCAGCGCATCGGCGCGGTGCGCGGTGATATCGGCGGCGCTCCAGCCCGCCATGTCGGCGTCATCGGCCGGCGCGCTTGCCGCGCTCGGCTCGATGGCGTGCGTCCAGACAAAGAACGATTCGCCGGCGTGCGCGTGCAGCCACTCCAGCAGTGGACGGGCGCGTTGCGCCGCGGCGGCAGCCGGCTCGATCTGATCAGGCCCCGCCGTGCCATCAGGCTCGGCAATCGCCTCGGCTGGAACGGCGAATGCGGCGGTGGCGATGCCCCGTTGATGAAACAACTCGGCCAGCGTTGCGATACCGGAGCTCAACGCGTCCCCATCGCCGCCAACGCCGATCTCGGCGGGCGCCCCGGCGCTGCGCGACGCGGCCGTCGCCGGCGGCGCGTCGAAGGCGCGCTCGAAGACCACCGACTGCGCTGCCAACGCATCGATGTTCGGCGACAGCGGTCGCGCCGTGTAGCCGTAGGCGCCGAGGCGATCGGCGCGCAGCCCGTCGACGGTGATCAAGATGATCTGCCGCGGCGACCACGCCGCCTCGTACAGGTTGCGCCACACGGCGACGAAGCCGACCGCACCGATGAGCGCCACCGGGATGATGAAGGTGCGGATGCGCGACATGATCCGCAGAACTTCCTACGCCGCCGCGGGCCGACGCAAGGCGCCCCACCCGCCGGGCGCGGAGCGCGACGGCTGGCCGCGATCAGAACGACGGCAGCGACGGAAGCTCGCTCGGCGGCGCGGTCCAGCCTTGCTTGGCGAAAAAGGTCTGCAGGTTCTTTGCCGCCGAGTCGGCGAGCCGGCTCGCGTCGGCTTCGACCGTCGAGGTCAGCTCCTTGGCGCCGGATGCGGCGGCGCCGGCTTGCACGGCGGCGCCGGCGCCCATGGTCACCACCGCGCCCGGCGTCGGCGGGCTGGCGGACGAGGCGGTGAAGTCGAGCAACTGCGCCGCTTCGCGCGAGCCGGTGACGCGATAGAGTTGCACCTGCGCAGTGACGCTCGATTGGCCCTGATGGAAGCCGATCGCCATACGCCGCAATTGATTGCCTTGGTCGACGTCGAGGAACTGTCCGCCGACCGCGACGGCACCTTCCGGCGGCACCTGGTTGCGGGCAATGCGCTGCGCCGGCAGGCCCATGGCGGTGATCTTGGACACCAGGTCTTTCGCCAGCTGCTCGGCCACTTGATGCCCGACCGCCATCGCTTGTGCATCGGGGTCCGCATCGTTCGAGCCGGTGAACGCGCCGGCCAACCGTTTCAACGGACCGCCGCGGTCGAGCTGCACCTCGGACGGCGCCACGGCGAAGTCGTACACGTACACGGCCGACGGCCTCGGCAGTCCCACCGCGTCGGTTTCTTGCGTGATGCGCACCTTCGACGGCCCGCAGCCGACGAAACAAAGCAGAATCAGCAGCGAGCCCCAGAGGCGCGGAGACGAGATCGGAGCCGACCGGCCGGTGAAACCCCGAGAACATCGAATGCGAGTCGTCACTGCACCTCCGGAGATCCCTCTATGTCTCTGCGCTGAGATCCTCTGATGCTCAGAACCAGGCCCACCAGGGCTTCTGTTCCGGCGAGTTGCGGTCGAGATGGACGTTGCGCGAATCGAGCAGGGTGCCTTCGGCGAGGCGCAGCTGCGCCAGCTCGATGTTGTAGTTGGTCAACGATTCGATCTCCGAGCGTTCGGCTTCGGTCAACCGCTCGGTGAAGTCGATCAGATCTTTGGTCGTCGCCAGACCGACGTCGTAACGCGCCTGCTGATTCTTGACGTTTTCCTGTGCCAGCTCGCGCGCCACGCGCGTCGCCTCGATGGCCTTGAGGTACGCCTTGAGGTTGTTGACCGATTGCGTGATCTGCAGCGTGACGTTCTCTTCCACCTGGCGCAGCGACAAGCGCGCCGTCTCGCTGTTGATCTTGGCTTGCGCGTACTCGGCTTTCGCGGCCGCGTTATCGAGCGGAATCGTCAGCTGTGCGCCGACCAAATACTGGTAGTAGCGACCGTCGGTGAGCAGCTCCAGCGAGCGCCCGTAGCCGCCGAACACTTGCGAGTTCGGCGCGAAGATTCCGGCGAACGGATTCGGCGTCGGTTGCACTCCCCCCGTCGGAACCGGCGTCGGTTGCACCGTGTTGTTACCGCCCAATCCGTTGAGGCCGATCTGCGCCGTCAGATCGAAGCGCGGCAGCAATTTGTTCTGTGCGATCTTGGTCTCGACCTTGCGACCGTCGAGACCGCTGCGTGCCGCCAGCAGCTCCGGACGTTGGTTGTAGGCGACCTTGAGGCTGTCATCGAGATTGAAGACCGTTTGCACCACCGTCGGCTTATCGGCCGGCTCGATCATGATCAGCGAATCGCCGTCGTCCTGCGTGGCGTTGATCAGGGCGCGTAGGTTGTCGCGCGCGATGCGCTGGAAGGCGTTGGAACGCACCAGGTTGGCTTCGCGGCGCGCTACTTCCGCTTCCGACTCGAGCACCGAGGTGCGCGGCAGCGACCCGACCTTGAAGCGCCCCTCGTTCTGGCGCAGCAGCTCGCGCGCCAAGCCGAGCCCTTGCTCTTCGACGCGCACGTTCTCGATCGCCAGCACATAGGTCCAATAGGCGCGCTCGACGTTCTCGATGAGCTCGGCGACGTGGCCGGTGTACTCGTAGTATGCCTGCTCTTCGCCGATCTGCGCGACGTCGACGACCAGGTAGGCGAAGCGCCAGCCGAAATCGCGCAGCAGCGGCTGATTGAGGGTCAGATTGAGCGCCGTGACGTAGTCGGGGTTCACCAGGTTGGTGACGTTCGTGTTGCTCGACTGCTTGGAGTTCAACCACTGGGCCGACAGGCTGCCGTTCGAGAACATCGTCTTGCGCAGCCCGGCGTTCCAATTCACCTGATCGCTGAAAATGCTCTGATTGTGGCCGTCGATTGGAGCGCCGTCGGGCGTCGTGCCGTCGCCGGAAGTGCCGTTGGTGAATGGACTGATCGTCTGCACCGGTATGTTGCTGCGCTGCTTGTTGGTGTCGGCGAACAACTCCGGATCGAACTTCGCATACGCGGCGCGCACGCGCGCGGTGGCGGAGAGCGGCGTCAGCTTTTGAATGCGCAGGCCGGTATTGTTTTCCAACGCCAGGCTGATGCTCTCTTCGAGCGTGATGGGGCGCGGCGCGACCTCTTCGCTCAGCCGCCCGTAGCTGCTGCGCTCGGCCTCGTAGGTGTCGCTCGGGACGTGATTGCCCCACTGGTCGTGCAGGATGGTCCCGTAGTTCGGCACATCATCCAGCAAATGTTCGCGCGTGCCGTCGCCATTGAGCGTGACGTCGGCGGCATTCGCGCCGGCAGCGACCCACAGCGCGGTCGCGATGAGTATCCCCCTCATCATCGCTTCTCCTCGTTCAACACGACCGCGCCGGCTGTATCACTGCAGCGGACGACGGTCACGCCGGGTGGCGCCCGTTGCTGGGCCGCACGCGGCCGACCAGTGCGACGACGCCGCTGCGCAGGCGCGTGCCGAGGCGCAGCCGGCCGAGATCGTCGAACAGCGAATACGCCACCGGCGTCATCAGCAGCGTCAGCAGCAAGCACAGCGTCTGGCCGCCGATGATCACCTTCGCCATCGACGCGCGACTGCCCGAGCCGGGACCGCGGCCGAGCGCGATCGGGATCATGCCGGCCACCAGCATGACCGTGGTCATCAAGATCGGACGCAGGCGGACGTGATTGGCCTGCAGGATCGCCGCGTCGCGGTCCATGCCCTGCGCGCGCAGCGTGTTGGTGTAGTCGATCTGCAGGATGCCGTTCTTCTTGACGATGCCGAACAGCATGAACAGTCCGAGCACGCTGTAGATGTTGAGCGTCTCGCCAAGCAGCCACAGCGATGCGATGGCGAACGGAATCGACAGCGGCAGCGCCAGCAGAATGGTGATCGGATGCACGAAGCTTTCGAACTGTGCGGCGAGGATCATGTACATGAAGAGAAAGCTGAGAAAGAAGGCGAGCACGAAGTTGCTGCCGCTCTCGCCGAGCGACTTGGCGCGGCCGCCGAAGGCCAATCCGTAGGTCGGCGGCATGTCGAGCTGCGCGACCAGCGTCTTGACGCGCTCGACCGCGCTGCCGAGCGGGATGCCGTCCAGGTTGGCGACGACGGTCACCTTGCGCTGCCGATTGTGGTGGTCGATCTGTGCCGGGCCGCGCTCCTCGCTGAGCGAGGCGAGATTGGCGAGCCGCACCAGCCCGCCGCTCGGCGTGGCGATGGACACGTCGCCGATGGCGCGCGGATCGCTGCGGTTGGCGTGCTGCGCGCGCAGCCAGACGTCGATTTGCTCCTGCTCCTCGCGGAAGGTGCTGATCGACTCGCCGCCGATGAGCGTGCGCAGCGCGCTGGCGATGTCGCGCACGTTGATGCCGAAGATCGACGCCTTGTCACGCAGGATCTCGACTTGTAGCTCCGGCTGGCGCACCGACAACGTCGTATCGATGTCGACCAGGCCCGGCGTCGCCGCCAGGCCGGTCATGACGCGTTGCGCGTACTCCTCCAGCTTCGCCAGATTCGGACCGGTCAAATCGAACTGCAGATCGCTGAAGCGCTGGCCGCCGCTGACGAACAAATTCACTTCCTGCACGCTGGCGCGCAGGTCGGGATAGTCGCCCATGATCGCGCGCGCTTGTTTCATGATGTCGCGCTGATCGATGTCGCGCTCTTCCAGCTCGCTGAGGCGCACATACGTCGTGCCGCGCGTCACCGGCCCTTCGCCGGCGCGCAGGCGGCCGGAGGTATCGCCGATGGTGGTGAGCAAATGCGTGACATGCGGCAACTGCTTCAACCGCGCCTCGATGGTGCGCATCGTCTCGTCGGTGCGCTCGAGGCTGTAGCCCTCCGGCGTCTGCACGACGACCTCGAACTCGCTTTGATCGTCGTGCGGCAGGAAGTCTTTGCCGACCGCGCCGAACAGCGGCACGGTGCTCGCCATGACCACGCATGACAGCAGGACGATCACCCAGCGGTGGCGCAGCGACCAGCGCAGCACGCGCCCGTAGGTGCGATCGATGGCGCCGTAGACGCCCTGCTGGGCGCGATGCTGGCGCGGGCTGAGGCGCAGAAAACGGGCGCATAGCATCGGCGTCAGCGTGAACGACACCACCAGCGAGACGAGGATCGAGACGGCGACGGTGACGCCGTAGCTGTGGAAGAAGCGTCCGACCTGTCCCTCCATGAAGGCGACGGGCAGAAAAATGACGACCAGCGAGAACGTCGTCGCCAGCACGGCCAGGCTGATTTCGCCGGTTGCGGCGCTCGCCGCTTCGCGCGCGCTGACGCCCTTTTCCTCCATGTAGCGGAAGATGTTTTCCAGCACGACGACGGCGTCGTCGATGACGATGCCTGTGGCGAGCACGAGGCCGAGCATGGTGATGTTGTTGAGCGTGAAGTCGAACCAGCGCATCACCGTGAAGGTGGCGATGATCGAGGTCGGGATCGCCACCGCCGCGATCAGCGTGGCCCGCAGGTTGGCGATGAACAGCATCACCGTCAGGCTCACCAGCACGCCGGCCAGGACGAGATGGAGCTTCACCTCGTCGATCGAGCGCTGGATGAAGCGCGACTGATCACGCACCAGCGCGATGTCGATGTCCGACGGCAGCGTCGAGCCGATGTCCGCCAGGCGCTGCTTCACCGTGTCGATAACCTGCACGGTGTTGGTGCCGGTCTGTTTGCGCACGATCAGCGTCACCGCCGGATGGCCGTCGAGGCGGGCGGCGTTGCGCGGTTCGACGTACGCGTCGGCCACGCTGCCGATGTCGCCGATGGTCAACGGGCGCCCCTGCGCGCTGCCGACGATGAGGTCGCGGAAGTCCTCGGCGCGCGTGACGCGCCCCATGGTGCGCAGGATCAGCTCTTTCTTGCCCTGATCCACGCGCCCGCCGGGAATCTCGACGTTCTGCGCGCGGATCGCCGCTTTGACGCGATCGATCGACAGCCCGTAGGCGGCCAGCTTGTCGGTATCCAGGACGATGTTGATGGCGCGCTCCAGCCCGCCGATCAGCGACACCGAGCCGACGCCGCGCTGGGTCTCGATGTCTTCTTTGATCTGCTTCTTGGCGATCTCGGTGATCTCGCGCAGGTCGCGGTTGCCGGACACGACGATGGTGAGGATCGGGGTGCTCTCGACGTCGAACTTGCTGACGATCGGCGCGTCGGTGCCTTCGGGCAGCTGCGACAGGATGCTCGAGACTTTGTCGCGCACGTCTTGCGCGCCGGCGTCGCCGTTGCGCTCGAGGTTGAAGAAGACGATGACCGTCGACAGGCCTTCGTTGGTCGTCGAGGTCATCTCGTCGATGCCCTCGATGGTATTGATCGCCTCTTCGAGCGGCTTGGTGACGCCGCTCTCCATCTCCTCGACGCTGGCGCCCGACAGCGTCGTCGTCACCGAGACGATGGCGAAGTCGACGTTGGGGAACAGATCGACCGCCATGCGGCGATAGGAGAACAAGCCCAGCACGACCAGGAAACTGATGAACATCGTCGTCGCCACCGGGCGACGAATGCACAGGTCGACGATCTTCATGCCGCCCTGTCGCGCGCGTGCCGCGTGACCGCGTCGTGCATCAGGAATCGCCCTGACGGATCGACACCGTCATGCCGTTCTCCAGCTTGCCGAGGCCCGACGTGGCGACCACCTCGTCGGCCTGCAGACCTTCAAGCACTTCGATCAAGCCTTGCTCGTCGCGCGTGCCGACGCGCACTTTGCGCTCGTACGCCGTAGCGTCGCGCACGACGAACAGCTTGGTGACGCCGGCGAAGGTGATGACGGCCGTCTCCGGGACGACCAACGCCTGGTCGTCGCTGCGCGTCACGATGTTGGCCGCGGCAAAAAAGCCGGGCTTCAGTCGATGGGTGGGATTCGGCACCGTCGCCTCGACGGTGATCGAGCGATTCTCGGCGTTGGCCGCCGGGCTGACGCGCAGCAGCTGGCCGTCGAAGGCGTCGTTGGGATACGCGTCGACCTTGATCTGCACCGGCTGGCCTATCGCCAGCTCTTCCGCGAAGCGCTCCGGCACGTCGCCGCGCAACTTCAGCGGATCGTCGGCGACCAGGTCGAACAGCGGCGTGCCGGGCCGTACGTACTCGCCGACCGACACCAGTTTCTTCACCACCGCACCGGTCAGCGGCGATCGCACGCGCTTGTGCTGCAGCGTGACGTTCATGCCGTCGCGCTGCGCCTCAGCCACCGCGACCTCGGTCTGCATTTGTTCGTATTCCTGCGGCGAGATGACGGTGGTCTTGAGCAGCTCGCGGCCGCGCGCCTCGTCGGCCTTCGCCTTCGCCAGGCGTGCTTCGACCTCGCGCAGCTGCGCGCGCGCGCTGGAGTCGTCGATCTCGGCCAGCACCTGATCGGTCGTGACGTGGTCGCCGAGGTCCGCCCCGAGGTGCTCGACCTGTCCCTCGACTTGGCTCGACAGCGTCATTTCTTCATTGCCGAACAACGTCCCGACGAACTTGAGGAGCCGCTTGGTCGGGCGCAGCGCCACCGGCACCGCGGTGATTTGCAGCGTCTCCTCAACTTTTCCCGACGTCGGTGTCGCCTCGGTCTGCGACGTGGAAGGCGACCCGCAGGCGGAGACCCCCGCCAGGAGTGCGGCCCCGCAGGCCAGCATGCCGGCGCGCAGGCGGCCGGACCGACGGGTCGACGACGACAGTGGCCGGCGCGGTGCGATGCGGGAGGGCCGCGCGTCAGCAGCAGGTCCCCGCATCAGTGCGTCCGCCCGTGTCGTCACCGCTTGCCTCCCACCACTCGCTTGGCCACCGCCGCCGGACGCGGCGCGCGGGCGCGCACGCCGGCGCGCACGCCGCCGAGAAACGTGCGCGTCACCAGACGCGCCAGGTCGTCGGGGTGCGCCGCATCGTCGCGGTACAGGCACGCCGAGCGGATCATGCCGAACAGCATCTCGACGGCGAGACGCGGATCGATGCGCGTGTGGCCGAGCTCGGCGGCGATGCGATCGGCGACGCGCGCCACGACGTTCTCGCGGCGCTGCTCCCACTCGACGCGCTCGCTCGGATCGAATTTCGTCTCGTGCCGGTGCAGCAGCACGAAGAAATCACGCCGCTGCCAGAAGTAGCCGATGATCGTGCGCGTCAGCGCCGCGATCGTGCGATCGAGCGACAGGCGCGGCGACAGCACCGCGTCGAGCGCTTCCTGCATGCCCTGCAGGCCGTCGATCAAGGTGGCGAAGTACAGCTCTTCCTTCGACGAGAAGTAGCGATACAGCGTGCCCTTACCCATTTTCAGGCGGCCGCTGATCTCGTCGGTCAGCACCTCGTGATAGGGCCGCTGCGAAAACACTTCCGCGGCGCAGCGCAGGATCGCGGCGCGCGTATCTTCACTCTTCTTCCGGCCCCGCATGCGAATGAATTCCGAAACTGACCGGTCAGTTCTACTGGTCGCCGGAGCGGAGTCAACACGGGTTTCCGTCCGTCGAGCGTGCGGACAGGGCATTCGGCAGGACGGAAAAGCTCACATGAACCCCAGATCCCGCCCTATCGCGCGCCCTGGATGAAGGCGGACACTGAAATCGGACGAGATGCGAAAGTGGATGGGCCGCTTCCGGTTCGCTGCGAGTGCGGTTCAAGACGTCATGAACGCGTCACGCCGAGCGTGAATGGCGGACCATGGTGACCAGCGCCCGGCGCGTTGGATCGGCGACTGCATCGGACGAGCGCCGGGCGGCAGCCTGCGTTCAGCGCCGTGCGCGTCCCGGATCGCTCGCGAAAAGCGCCTCAACGGCGTTGAGCGATGGGATGCTCGGGCGTCCACCGAAGCGGGTGCAGGCCAGCGCCGCGGCGGCCGCGGCGAAGCGCAGTGCGCGCGGCGCGCTCCAGCCGCGCAGCAGACCGAACAGGCACGCCGCATGGAAGCAGTCGCCGGCGCTGGTGGTGTCGACCGCCGCGACAGGAAACGCCGGCGCGTAGTGAAAGTCGCCGTCGACGATGGCGAGCGCGCCGCCGGCGCCGAGCGTCGCGGCGACCAGCCGCGGGCCGACCGCCGCCATGCGGCGCAGCGCCAGGCGCAGATCCGCGCAGCCGGTGTGGCGCGGCGGAAAGGCGTCGGAGACGATGGCGACGTCGGTCAGCGCCAGCAACGCATCGGTGCGCGGACCCGGCTCGTCGACGTCGAGCATGACGAGCGCACCGGCGGCACGCGCCCACTGCGCAGCGCGCAGCGCGGTCTCGATGTCGTCGGCGTCGAGTAACAAGGCGCGTCCGCCGGTCAGCACGTCGCGGTCGAGCTCGTCGGGGCGCAGGGCCAATCCGTCAGGCCGCTGCCAGCCGATGCTGCGCTCGCCGCGCACCGCGTCGACCAGAATGATCGACGTCTGACTGCCGACCCCATGCCGCTGTCGCGCGCCGCGGCAATCGACGCCGGCGTCGACCAGCGATTGGCGTTGCAGCGCGCCGCCGGCATCGTCGCCGAGCGGACCGACATACGCCGTACGCAAGCCCCAGCGCTGTAGCGCCACCAGTGCCGTGGGGACTTGTCCGCCAGGCAGCATGCAGTACGCGTCGAGCCGCCGCTTGCCGTCGCTGCCGAGTGGCCGCGGCGTCAGTCCAATGTGATCGACGGTGTTGAACCCGAAGCCCACCACGTCGAATCGCGCCGGGCGTGTCACGGCTGGCAGAAACGGCGCCGCGGGCGAGCTCGACCTCGACCGTGTCGGCCTCATTTCCCTACGCCGAGCCCCGTCCGGTCGAAGCGCATCAGTCACTCGCTCTTTTTCACGACCGCGCCGGGATCGATGATTCCGGCGACGGGAACCTCGATCAGCGGGCGGAGTGGACTGGTGGTTTGGACGCGGATCACGGCGGTGAACGGTCCGGGCGGTGCGTCGAGCGCGGTGCCGACGTGCAGCTCGCGCCCGTCGGCGCCGTCGACGATGCCGACACTGAGCTGCGGCGCAGCGCTGCTGGCGCCGACGAAGCGCAGCGCATCGTTGCCGGCGTGCAAGGCGACCTCGCGCAGCCGTTCGGCGGCGGGCGGTACCGGGCCGAGATAGAGGCGCGGAGGGTCGGCGGCGGCCTCCAGCGCGACCGTGCCGGTCAGGACCAGCAGCGCGCTGCGTTGCGCCGGATCGTTGCTGTAAACCGTCACGGTGCGGCGCTGCGGCCCCGGCGCCGTACTGGTGTCGCAGTGCGCTTGCACCACGCCCTGCCCGCCGGGCGGTACATCGCCGCTGCCGACGACGGAGGCCTGGCAGTCGCACGCGACGCGCACCTGCGTGATGGTCAGCGGCGCGCCGCCGTCATTGCTGAACGGAAACGCGTGCTCGATCGGCACTCCCTGCGGCAGGCGACCGAAGTCGACCGCTGTCTCGGCGAAGCGCAGATGCGGCGGCGCGACGCGCGGCGTCGTATCGCCCTCGCAGCCGGCGAGCAGGGCTGCGGCGAGCAGCAGCGCCGCGAGGCGCGCTGCGCGAGTCAGCTCTTCCCCATTCCCCAACCCGCGAATTTCCAACCCTCGCGGGCACTCTCGTGGCGCGCGACGACGCGTCATGGGGCAGCGCCGCAGCGGCGCACGCGTCGTCATCGGCCGCAGCGCGCGCACGGCGAGCGACGATCGTGGGCCGCAATCACGACGCGCGCAGCACGACAAGGGCGCGCCGCGCGCCGCCGCTGCTCGGAATCTGCCGAGCGATCGACGCGGCGCCGTCATCGGGGATGCGGCCGTAGAGCGCCACATTCTCGAAGCCCGTCTGCCGGGGCGGCGTCCCGGCGTGATGCATGGCGTCGATCTCGCAGCGCTGCGCCCCCGGCCAAGCGACCGGCGGCGGGGCAAACGGATCGATGCGGCCGACGGCTTGGGCGTCGATGCCGCGCGCCGCTTTCGCCGTCGGCACCGCCAGCGTCATCACGGCGTTCGCGCGCATGCGGCGCTTGTAGTCGGCAGGCGCGACGCGAGCAACGCCGCGCGCTCAGCGCGCTTTGCTCGAGCCCGCGGAGCGCGGTGCGGCGGTGACGGATCAGCGGCGAATGGGCATGCGGCGACGGCCGAGTGCCGTCACCCGTGCAGGGAATTCCCAAGTTGAACGCCGCGCGCTGGGCGGACTACGCGCCGTTACTCGAAGACTCGCCGGCCGGCGCGGCGAACCGGCGGCTAGCGTCACTCGTTCGGATCTCGGCGAAGTCGATAGGAGTCGACAGGAAGTTCGGCGCGACGCTTGACTCTCGGGCGTCGAGCACCCGAAATGCCCGGTCGCATGACGCCCGCGCTCCGCAGACTTCTGATTGCCGCCCTCGTTGTCATCGTTGCCGCCGCCGCCGGTGTCGGGTGGTACCTGCACAGCGGGACCGGCGGCAGCCGACTCTTCGTCGCCAACTACAAGGACGATACGGTGTCGGTCATCGATTTGGAGCGCGAGCGCGAAGAGAAGGTCCTCTCGGTGCCCGATTCACCGTTTGCCGTAACGCTGTGCGCCGGTCCCTCGCCGTCGGTGGTGGTGACGAACTCGACGGCGCATCGCGTCACCTTCGTCGACCCCGCGACACTGGAAATCGTCGCGACGGCGCCGGTCTCGAAAGGGCCGGAATTCGCCGTGTGCAGTCCGGACGGGACGCGACTGTACGTCACCAGCCCGTATGACAAGACGATCAGCGTGATCGATGTCGCCGCGCACGCGCCGGCGCGGCAAGCCATCGCCCTCGACAAGAAGCCCGGCGCGCTGGCCATCTCGCTGGACGGAACGCGGCTGTACGTGGCGATGCGTGACGATCCCGGCGCCGTGCTGGCGCTCAATACCACTACCGGAAGTGTCGAAGCGTCGGCACCGGTCGGCAAGTTCCCCAGCGACCTTGCTCTGAGCGGCGACGGCAGCCGG
>Ga0265314_10003047_pt1 | contig 16528 bp, 11 predicted proteins | sample 4126metaG_FD_203106 | JGI IMG/M metagenome (GOLD analysis project Ga0265314, IMG submission 203106) | Rhizosphere microbial communities from Carex aquatilis grown in University of Washington, Seatle, WA, United States - 4-1-26 metaG | ecosystem: Host-associated > Plants > Roots > Rhizosphere >... | reverse complement strand
GTTAAAGAGAATGCCGTCCTCCGGGTTCAGCCCGGCGGCGACCACCACGTCGCTGGCCGTGCCGCCGACGGTCAGACCAAGGATAGAGCCCGCGGCGAAGGTGTCGGCATTGGGCCCCGATCCGCCGGGCACGCCATCGGCGCCGAAGTTAGCCCCCGCAAAGAAACGCGCCTGGCTCAGGTTTCCCTTGATGTTGATCATGCCGATTTGGCCGGCGGCCAGGTCGCCAGCCACATTGCCGGTGGCGGTGAGGCTCTTGAGGCTCCCGCTGAAGCTCGCGCTCCAGCCCGGATCGATGGATCCAACAGACAATGCGCCGCCCGAGCCCTCAATGCCCCACGACCCGCCGGTGATCTCCCCAATCGTCACGTTGCCCAGCGTCGTTGCGCCGGCTTTCACACCCGTGCCGCTGAGGAACAGGTCAGGGTGAAAAGCTGCTTTGCTGCTGAGTGTCCCCAACGATGGCGCGCTGATCTGGCCAGCCCCGGTCCAACTGTGGACCGCGATCGATTGGATAGGCTCGGCGCTGTTGACGCTTACCCCGTTGAAATCGCCGCCCTGAAGGGTCAGTTGCCCGCTCAGCCCTGGAATGGTGATCACGCTGGCGTTGCCCAGGTTTCGCACGGCCAGGGTCGAGACCACACCGGTATTTGAACCGCTGGCGGCGAACGTAATGTTTCCGTTGACGTTGGTTGTCGGCGCGTTCAGAGCTTTCAGCGAGCCATTGACGTTGATATCGCCCAGTGTCGCCTGGCCGGGCCCTCCTTTGGCGGAGACCGATATCGAACTGGCCGTAGTGGTTCCTGTCGCCACGAGGTCGAACGCAGGCCCATCAGGCTCTAACTCACCCGAGCCGCTGCCCGTGAGACTGAAGGTGTCCACCGCGCCGTCCGCATCGCCGACCACGAGCTTCACGTTCTTCCGGCCGCTGAAATTTCCGAACGCGTAGGCCAGCGTGGCCGCTCCGGACGATGACGCGACATTGTCGACGGGCGAGGCCACATGGCCCGGATCAATGTCGGCCAGAAAGAAATAACTTCCCGCCGGGCGCGTCGACGGCACGGTGAATTTGGCCATGAATGTCTGCGGTGCTTGCCCAGGCTTCAAACTCACGCGCTGGTTGGTGAGTGACGCGAGCACCAGATCGGTGCCTGCGTCCAGGGTCTGGTCGCCGGAAAGGTAAAGGTTGATGGTGATCTTGCCTGTGGCCGGGGCATCGCCGGAGTTCGTGAGATGGATGGGGATATTCAGCGTGTCGCCTGGAACGATGACCGCGGGCAGCTTGGACGTATCGATCGTGCCGATGAGGTTGGCGCTGAGAAGTACCCGCGATTGGAGCGGCTCCAGGATTAGGGGCCGACCGGCGTGACGACGGGCGCGAGCAGAACAGGCCGCCAAGCATGTCGCCCCGCGCAAAAATCGGGCGACCCACCCCAACCGATTAAACACCGCATTCGCACTGCGAAAACACAAGCCTTGATCACCTTTTCGTAAATCGGATTGAGCGGGGCGCAGCGAGCGCACTCCTCGCGCAGGGAAAGCGAACTCCCACGGCCCTACGTGCCCTGAGAGCCGATCCTTATTCCGCCATCATTCTGGAAAACCATTCCCTCCCCACGAATTGTCCACGCAATTGCGTGAATCCTCAGCGGTCCAGCCGCGCCATTTCGCTGGCCGCCCGATGCCCCATCGCCCCGCCCATTCCCGCAGCCGCGTGAGGCCGATGCACCTCGGTCTCCGTCCGAGATACCATCCGATACGAAATCCCCCGCCATACGATCGTCCGTCCAAACGCCGCCCCCACCAGCGCCAGCGTATTGATCAGGAAGCACCATGGCATGCCGAAGGTCGCCCAGCCCATCGCCGAGCGGATCGCCGTCCGATGCTCCGGCAAAAGCTCCTCCCCGCCGCGCACCAGCATGTATCCACGGACCGCCGAGAGCGCATAAAGCCCGACGAACATCGCCATCTGCCGGTAATGCTCAAAATAAGGCATCGGGTGCACGAAACCATAAACCGTCTTGTAGAGCGTGTAGCCGAACGCAAAAAGATACGCCATCGCGCCGAGGATCGCCGTCACCCACACCCATGGGGCGCAAACTTTGGTGATCCGGTACTGCCGCACCGCGAATTCAAACAGGCTCGCCCAGTTGAAGTTCGCCTCCGACGCCACCAGGCACTGCGCCACAAAATGAATCCGCGACTTGCCCTTGTTCTTCACGCAGTAAGTCAGCACATAATCATCCGAAAGCGCATGCTGCCATGCCGAGTGAATCCCAAATTTGTAGAAATCCGGCCGCCGGATCGCCATCGACCCGCCCCACGCCAGCGTCCGCCGATAGGGCCCGAGCAACGCCCCCACCTGCGCATTGAGCACCGAGACAATCTTGTTGGCTGTGTGATCCGTCACCGGCACGTAGTACCGGTACCCCGTCGTCGCCCCGAATTCATCCCGTCCCAGCGGCGCCACCAGCGCCCGCAGCCAGTGCGGCTGCGGCTTGGCGTCGATGTCCACAAATGCCAGCAGCTTGTCCTGCTCGGTCGTGCGATCCACCGCGGCAAGCTGGTTGTGCACCTTCTGCCCGCGCGTCGTTGCGATCCCCGCCACCACGATTTCAATCCGGCTGTCTTCGGTCGCGAGTTTTTCCAGCACCGCCACCACCGGATCATCATCCGATTCCACCGCGAAAATCAGCCGGTAGTCCGGATAATCCTGGTCCAGCAGCGCCTGGATATTGGCATGCGTGTCATCGTCCACCCCTTTGATCGGCAGCACCACCGCCACCCGCGGGTAGTCTCCATGCTCTTCGATCGGCCGGGTCGCATTCCGCGGCAATCGCATGCCGAACCGCTGCGCGATGCGCAACGCCCAGATAGACAGGAGGACTGCCCCCAGCCAGACCCAGAATAAATAGAATGAGACTGTCACGCGTTTGTGCCCGGCTTCCTAAATCGTTGGAGCGACATCATACTCCAATAAGTTGGCGAACAATAGGCATTCCCATCGGCATCGCGGGCAAAAAATCTTAACCCAACTCGGGCGGCGCGGCCCGCCGCCGCCGCCGCCAGACACCTCTGCAGCTCCCGCTTGACTCGTTCAGGGGAGCGTCCTATTCTCCGCTCTTTGGCCCTCAACCAAGGAGAATCCCAATGCCAGGCATCTATTCCGACATCACCAAGACCATGGGCAACACCCCGCTGGTCAAAATCAACCGCATCGTCCCCCCCGGTGGTGGAACCGTCCTGGCCAAGTGCGAATTCTTCAACCCCCTGGGCAGCGTCAAGGACCGCATCGGCGTCGCGATGATCGAAGCCGGCGAAAAGGCCGGCAAAATCAACAAGGAAACCCATATCTTCGAGGCCACTTCCGGCAATACCGGCATCGCCCTGGCCTTCGTCTGCGCCTCCAAGGGCTACAAGCTCACCCTGACCATGCCTGAGACCATGTCCATCGAACGCCGCCGCCTCCTCCGCATCCTCGGGGCCAACCTCGTGCTCACCCCAGGCTCCGAAGGCATGGGCGGCGCCATGCGTAAATGCAACGAACTTCATGAAAAGGAACCCAACTCGGTTATCGCCAGCCAGTTTGACAACCCCGCCAATCCCTCCATCCACGAACTAACCACCGCTGAAGAAATCTGGCGCGACACCGGCGGAAAGGTCGACGCCATCGTCTCGGCCGTCGGCACCGGCGGCACCATCTCCGGCGTCGCCGCGGTCATCAAAAAACGCAACCCGAATTTCAAGGCGATCGCCGTTGAACCCGCCAATTCCCCGGTCATCAGTCAATCCAAACGCGGCGAACCCCTCAAGCCCGGCCCCCACAAGATCCAGGGCACCGGCGCCGGCTTTATCCCGAAAAACCTCAAGATGGAACTCGTCGACGAAGTGATCACCGTGACCAACGATGACGCCTTCGCCTTCGCCCGCCGTCTCGCCGCCGAGGAAGGCATCCTCGCGGGCATCAGCTCCGGCGCCAACATGTGGGCCGCCCTGCAGGTCGCCGGGCGCCCGGAATACAAAGGCAAGACCATCGTCACAGTGATGTGCTCCACCGGCGAACGCTACATCTCCACGCCCATGTACGAAGGCCTCGCCGACTAAAGCCACGCACGGAAATCGCCGACATTATCAGAGCCGCCACCCACCCGGGAGCGGCTCTTCTTTTTGTAGATTCTCTTGAAGGAATCGCACCATGAAAGGCGTCATTCTCGCCGGCGGCCTCGGCTCCCGGCTCAGTCCCCTTACCAAAGTCACCAACAAACACCTGCTCCCCGTTTACGACAAGCCGATGATCATGTACCCCATCGACTGCCTGCGCAACGCAGGCATCACTGATGTCCTGGTCGTCACCGGCGGCAAACATGCCGGCGCCTTTGTCGAACTCCTCGGCAACGGCAAAAATGTCGGCCTGCGTAAACTCAACTTCGCCTACCAGGAAGGCGAGGGCGGCATCGCCGACGCACTCCGTCTCGCCGAGGATTTCGCCGACGGCGGCCAGATCACCGTCGTCCTCGGCGACAACATCATCGAAGGCAACATCGCCAAATCCGTCGACGCCTTCCGCAAGCAGGACAAGGGCGCCCGTATTCTGCTCAAGGAAGTCCACGACCCCCACCGCTTCGGCGTCGCCACCGTCGATAAATCGGGAAAGGTCCTCAAAATCGTCGAGAAGCCCAAGAACCCCGAATCCAACCTCGCCGTCGTCGGCATCTATATGTTCGACAACCAGGTCTTCGACATCATCCGCCCGCTCCAGCCCTCCGCCCGCGGCGAACTCGAAATCACCGACGTCAACAACAAATACATCGAACAGGGCACCATGACCAGCGAGGTGCTGCAAGGCTGGTGGACCGACGCCGGCACCTTCGAGTCCCTCTACCGCGCCTCAAAACTCATCGTCGAAGGCGGCGCCAATAAAATGAATCTGTAAAACAAAAACGCGATCAGCTTTCTGAACGTTTAGCCGCCTATCGCAGATCGGCGAATCATCAAAGAAAATATCCCGCCTGGATCCGGAAATGTTCAGAAAGCGTCCGAATGTGCGCCTTCGACAATTCCCGCCGCCCCGTGAGCAACAAACTCCCCAGGCTTCGATTCCCCAGCAGCCGCCCCAAATTCGAAGCGCTCATTCCCGCCTCCTCAACCAAACTCTGTAATCGTTCCAGCGGCGTGGCAGTCCGCATCGGCATCGCATGGTGCCGCTCCTCATAATCCTCAATCAATCGGTCGAGCACATCCAGATATGCCGTCTCACCTTCTGAAAGATTTGCCTCTCCGCGAATCGCGAGCCCCATTGCCACCCGGGTCGCGGCATCCAATTCCCGCTCGCTACGAATCACCTTCAGCGGAAACTGTTTGACCAGTTCCAAGTAATCATCCCGCCTTGCTCCCCGAACAGCATTTTGTTTAGTGGTCCTCATAATCGCCGCTTCCATTGATCTTTTGAATACTCGGCATGCGTAAGCAACAGCAACACGTAGACTCTCGACCGATTGTAGTGAATCGCGGTAATTAAACGGAATCTATTCCCCGCAACATTAAATATTGTGACAATGTTCCCGCTGGCGGCCTCGGCTGCATCAGCGTGAGGAAACTCCCGCCGGACATCCGTGATATTTTGCCAGTCTGCGGCACTTGCTGCGCGAAACCAATGATCCAGGCCCGCTTGTGCTTCCGGATGCCGGCCTGCGAAAGCACGAAGCGCTTTCCTGCTGATAATACGCATTACCGTTGTCTTTCCCGCACCGATTACATTATGTAATCACTCGCTTCAAATGTCAAACTGCCTCGAACAACTCCTCCGATCGCCGGATATACGCCTCCACGCGCTCATTATCCAGCGAACGCCACAGCAGAAACTGCTTCCGCACTTCCGTCAGGAAAGGCCGGTTCAACCGCCGCCATGTCCCCGGGTTCCCTGCCTCGCGCATCAGCTCCACATGCACATCGAACACATGCGCCTGGTCCGTCGGATGCAGCGAAATCCGCATCGTCTGGATCACCCCCAGGTCAAACGGCGCCAGCCACACACGCGCCGTGATCCCCCGCACCTCGTGCCCTTCGCCGTAAGTCGTCGGCTGCGAGAATCCCTCGATCTGATCCGCCGTGAACCGCGCATTGCCAGTCTGCGCCGCCGACACCAGGAACTCCGCCAGAAACGCGCAAATCCCCCGCGCCGCCGTCTCATTCACCGTGAATGGCAAATCGACGGAAAGCAAATCCCCCTCCGGCCGGGGCAACAGCCACGAGCGCGAAAGCGACGGCGCGGCTATCCGTGACGCCGACCGCGCCGGCCAGAGCGCCGACGCCATCACCACCCCGAGCACCAGCCCCATCGTAAGAATCGCCGACAGCGACGAATAATTCAGGTCCACCCCGGGCATCCAGTGCGTGTGCGACAGCAGCGTCGCCACCCCCTGCCCCGCGATGTACCCAAACACCACGCCCAGTGTCCCCAGCGCCCCCGCCTCCGCCAGAAAGAGCATTCCCACGTGCGCCGGGGCCAATCCAATCGACGTGTAAACATGGATCTCTCGCGCCCGCTCCGTTACCGCTCCCAGCATCGTGTTGAGCACGATGATTCCCGCGAGCACCATCGGCACCAGCACCACGCCCAGGTCCTGCGGGCTCGAAGACTCCGCCGCATTGATCGACAGCACCCCGCCGCCAGAATCAGCCCCGCCACCCCGCCCTGTCGCCACGTACACGCTGAACGCCGACCGCCGCGCCAGCGCCTCGCCCACCGCTTCGATCGCCGCCCGCCCCGCCTCGTCCGGCGCCGCCACAATCCCCGCCGGGCGCACCAGGATGCTCGTCAGCCGCCCGCCGAGGCGCTCCGTCACCCACGCCGGCACCACCGCCACCGCGCCCGCATCGAGAAACCGGTACCCGCTCTCCGGCAGCGCCGCATTCTGTGCCGCACCATTCGCCCCTCCAGCCGGGACCGGCCGCGCGCCCGCCCCCGGTTCCAGCGGCGTCATCGGATCTCCCGTCAATTGCCGCCACCGGCTCAATTGCTCCGGCGTAAAGAATCCCGCCACCCGCAACCCATACCCCATCACGAATACGCGCTCCCCCGGCCGCACACCAAGCTCCGCCTGCGCCCGCGACGGCAGCCAGCACGCGTCCTCCGATCCGCCCGCCGGCACCGCAAAAGCCGCGGCGTTTTCGCCCATGAATTCCCGCTCCGATGCTTCAATCCCCAAAAGCCCGCTCACCAGGTAGGTCTTCCCGCCCGCACCATCCGCCGACACCGGCAGCAGCCAAGGCTGCTCCGCCTTCTCCGAGGCATACCACCACCGCCCCGCCACCACGCCGTTCCCATCTCCCGCAGTTTTTCCATCCGCCAGCGCCACCCCCGGCCCAAGCGCCAAACCCCGCGCCAGCTCCAGTGTCTCCTCCGGAAGCGCCTGCCACCCGCGCTGCCGCACCAGGATTCCCGCCGCCGGCGAAGCCAGCCCGCCATTCCCCGTCTTCCAGAACCCAACCGCCTGCGGCGAAATCTCCAGCGTCTCACGCACACTCGTAAAGCACAGCAGCGTGAAGGTCAGCAGCACCAGCGTCACCAGCGTAAAGGCCGTCCGCATCGCCCGCCGCCGCATGTTCGAAAGCCCCAGCCGCACCGCCGCCCCCAGCACCGCCCCGCGCCGCAGGCTCGTCATGTGCGCCCCCCCCGCCGCCCCCCCGCGCAGCAGCGTCACCTCCTCCTGGAATTTGCCCCACAGAATATAAACCACCGCCACCGACAGCCCGAGGATGAAAAACGCCAGCAGGATCATCAGGGGCGCCGGCGAAATCCGAAACGCCGGATGAAACCACAACCCCGCCGTCATCAGCGCAAAAAATCCCGCGAACCACCCCAGTTGCCGGTACACATTCGCCGACCCGATCAGCAGCCGCTCCAGAAAAAACGAGAACGGCACCACCCCCAGCAGAAGAAAAATCACCCCATGAATGATCCCGTTCGATGTCGAAATCAGATCCGCATACTCCTGCTCCTGGAGCGCCCAGACCGCGTCCGCGGCCGCCATCTGCTCCGGATATTTCCGCGCCCCCTCCGCCGCTTTCCCTGCCGCCAGTTGCCTCTCCGATTCCGCCTGCAGTTCGCTGATGATCTGGCTGCTGATGCCAAACTTCTCGAGGTCGGCCTTGCGCTTCCGGTCCAGCCACATGAAATCCTGCGCCGCCCGCCAGGGCACATCTCCCAGCCTCGCCACGTCCGCCGTCTGAAAACCGACCCCGTTCGGATGCTTCTCATCCGCATGGATCAATATCATCCGGTTCCCAACGTTGCCCCGCGAAAACAAGAGCTGCCACGGCTCGGGTACGTCGTCGCCCTCCATCGGGACAAACAGCGCCGCCGCGCCGCCCCGCATGTACGCTCCAAAAATCTCCATTTCATCCTGCCGCCGCCCGTTGAGTATCTGCACCTGCTCGAGTTCATCGAGATACCGCGGATCAAACAGCCCATACACATCCAGCCCCCGCGCGGCAAACACCATCGCCCGCACCGGCCGCCCCTCCTCCGCATAAAAACTCGCCGCCATCTGCCGCGTGTCCGCCTGATTGTCCGCAAGCGCCTCGGTCGCATGTCCCGATTCATCAAATCCAAACGCCTGCAGCCGCAATTCCGATCCCCCCGCCCGGCTGACCGCTTCAAACCGCGCCGTCCCATCCGCGTGCGTCAGATACCAGTCCGTCCGCCGCGTCCCGGCCATCATCGGGCCCAGAGGCTTGCCCGCGAGTTCATTTTCTCCGCCGACCAGGGCCGCCCCCGCCGTCAGCCGCGGCAACGCCCCGCCGGCATCCTCCTCATAAAGCGTCAAATCCTGCGCCGACGCCTGATCCGCCAGTTGCGCCCGACCGTAAAACAACGGATCCGCCAGCAGCCCAGGCCGCACCGGCGTCCCGATCAAAATGCCGATGAGCGCCTGCTCCTGCCGCGCAAGAACCGGCCACTGCAAGTGAGCTTCGGTATCATTTGCCGTATCGAAATAGGTGTCCGCGTCGAGCATGGTCGCCGCCGCCACCGCCGGGAGCCCGCGTAGAATGGCCGCATCCGACGAAAACCCCACCTTCACCGGAAACCGCGCCTCGAGCGCCACGCCCCCCAGCATCTCCTCCGCCGAAAATGCGGCCCCCGGAAAATCCGCGCCGCTCTGGTCCGCATACCGCCGGAACGCCCGCGCAAAGCCCGCCATCGCGCCGCTGGCATCGAGTTCCCCGGAATAAAAACTCCGCGAAAAAAAGCCGAATTGCAGCGGCCGCGGCGTCCCCGCAGAAAGCGCCAGCGACACCAACAGCATCGGATCCCGCCGCGGCATCGCCGAGCGAATCTCCGGCCAGTCCTCCAGCATCCCCGCCGCCGCCCGCCGCCGCACGAGCTCCGCCGTCCACCGGGCGTCAGCAACAGTTGCCGCCTCGTGAATCAGTTTCTCCTGCTCCGCGGTCGCTGGTCCCCCCGACATCACCGCCCCCGCCGCCGCCACCAGATCCCGCTTCCGCCCCTGCCACGTCGATGCCTCCGCCGAATTCCCCCCAGCCCGCGCCCGTTCCAGTTGTTTCTCCGCCACGTTCCCCTGCCGCAGCAATTCTTCCTCCACTGCCTTTCGCCCCTGGGTTTCATCCGGTGTGCCCGCGCTCGGCTGGCCCGCTTCCAGGCGCTTTACCGCTCCGACGATTGCCTCGGCCATCCCCGCCTGCCGCTGCGCCTCGGCCCGTTTTGCCATGAGACGTGGAACCGCCTGCGCCGGATCGCTAAGCCCCCGCTGCACCAATTCCATGAATTCCCGTGTTCCACGATTGTCCCATTCGTCCCCGCCTGTCCAGACGCAGACCACGCCTGCGTGTGCCGGTGCTCTCGCCACCTGTTCCGCCAAGTCCATGAGGATGCCGCTGTCGGCCGCGCTCGTCGCCCCTGGCGATCGGCCCATTACCTGGGAAGTTCCGTCATACCGGGCCTGCAGGATTTCCCATCCGCCGCCGCCATTCGCCGGCCACGCCATTCCTGTTTCGGGTATCACGCAGATGACGTTTTCGACGCGCTTTTCTTCCCACCGCACTTTGAGCGAAATCGCCAGTTTTTCATCCCTCTCACCGCCCGCACCGCGGAACCACGCCGCCGCATCCGCGTCATCGCAATAGAACCGCGGGATCGAGAGCGGAATGTCGATCGCCTTGCTCAGCAATGCTGCCGTTTGCGTCTGGGCATCCCCGAGAAACACGATCCCCGCGGCACCCAGCCCTGCGCAGCGCTTCCATGCAGCGGCCCCTTCGCCGTCGCTTCCGGAAAGCTCAAGTGCCACAACGCGGCCACGGATTTCCTTTCCCGTGAGATCCTCGAGCCGGCCGTGGCCGCCATAAATGACGGGGAATTCTCCGCTTCCGCCGCTTTGAAATTCCGGCACGCGCCCGCCCATCGGCAGCAGCGGCGACAGCGTTAATTCCTTCTCGGTCGCGAAGTTGGTGGCCGGTTCAGTGGCCGCAGACGCCGTGCGCACGCTCGCCCGGCATTCTTCCACGACCGGCACCGTCATTAAGAAGGCCTGCTTGAATACCCGCCCGCCGGCCCCTCCGATCGCCTTAAGTGCCTCCTGGGCAAGGAAATCCGCACCCTCGCCCGCAGCGGGGGATGCGGCGGAACGGTCCGTTCCTTTGGACAATAGTTCAGTGGCGATTTGCGGCGCGTCGGCCCGCGCCAGGCTGCTCACGGCGAGCAGCCATGACGCAATGAGGAATATCAATCCTGTCCGCACGCGCATCGCGGTCGCGAGTGTATCTCAAATGATTTTTCGCGGCACGTTTTGGCGAAGCGTTTCGGCATTCTCAGCGGTGCCGCACCGTGCGCACTCCCGAATTTGCTTGCATGGGCCTATTATGAGGTTGGAGCATGTCGTGATGCCATTTGCCGCTGCTGAACCGCAAACTGAAGCCTCCGCCCCCCCACAGGCGGCGCGGCCGGTTTCGCCGCCGACGGCTCCTGAATCGCTGCGGGTCGCGGGGAATGACCTGACCGTTTTCGTTGAGACGCCGGACCTGTTTGGGGCCATGCTCAAGGACATCCAGGCGGCGACAAATCGGGTGTGGATGGAAACTTACATTTTCCACCACGACACCGGCGCCTCCTCCATCGCCGACGCCCTGATGGAGAAGGCCAAGCAGGGGCTCGACGTCCGGCTGCATTATGATGCGATCGGTTCTGCGGCGACGCCGACGGCATTTTTTGCCAGGATGCAGGCGGCCGGCGTGAAGCTCCACGCGTTTCATTCGGTGCTGGAAGGGGTGCGGCGATTCGATTTACTGGCCATCCTTAACCGTAGGAACCACCGCAAGTTACTGGTGATCGATGATACCGTTGGGTACTTTGGCGGAATGAATATCATCGACAATGCCCCGGCTAATACGCCGCCCGGGACGCCCAATCCCGATGCGGCGAAGCTGCCGGCGTCGGCGGGGTGGCGGGATGTGCATATTCGACTGCAAGGGCCTGCGCAGGCGGAACTTGCGGAATCTTTTAACCGGTCGTGGTGCCGGGCGAAGGGAGAGAAGGTGCCACGGAAGCCGCGGCGGCTGGTTAAGGCGCAACTCCGGTCGGCGTGTAGACTTAACGGTGGGCACTCGCAGGAATCGATTCACTTTTTTGATTCGGGCGGGGTGCAGAATCGGGCATCGCGGGCGGCGCGGATTTACACGCGTCTGATACGGGGCGCACGGCGCCAAATCACGCTTTCGATGGCTTATTTCATACCGGTCGGGGCTCCTTTGCGGGCGCTGCTGGCGGCTCGGAAGCGGCAGGTCCGGGTGCAGGTGGTGGTGCCGGGGATTTCGGATGTGAAGATCGTGCAGCGGGCGACGACGTATTTGTATTCGCAGCTAATCAAGCGTGGTTTCAGGATTTACGAACGCCGCGGGCGGATGCTGCACTCGAAGATGATGGTGATCGACGGACTCTACAGCGTGGTGGGGTCGGCGAATTTTGACCCACGGTCGCTGCGAATCAACATGGAATTCGTGTCGGTTATCCGGTCGGAGGAACTCGCGGGGATCCTGCAGCGGGTGGCGCGGTTTGAAATGACGCAGTCGGACCGGATCACGCTCCGGCATGTGCGGCATATCTCGTGGTTTGATAGGGTGTTAAATCGCTTCGCCTGGATGTTCCGGTGGTGGTTATGAGCGCCATTCTGGCCAATGAGGCTTGCTTTTTTGCAAAGAAACTCTAAAATATAGAGAACTCTGGCAAATTGATCATATTTGCGTATTTCGCGTAAGGAGATTGGATCATGGATATGTCTGAGGCGGCGCGGGATGTGGCGTTTGTGCGAGGGGTGGTGGCGAAGCGGGACGGGGCGCGGCCACGGCCTTCGGTGATTTTTTATTACTGGGCGGTGTATGTGCTGATCGGGTTTCCGATGGTGAATTTTTTGCCGCAGTATTCGGCGCTGTTTTTTGGGATCGGGACGCTGGTGGGGATTGTGTTCAGCGGGATCACGGCCCGGCTGCACTTTGCGCGGGTTGGGGAAGTGGATGTGGGGGAGCGGATCCGCGGAGGGATTCACTGGACGATGGGAATGATCGTGGCGGTGGCGGTGCCGATTATCCTTGCAAATATGAAGATGATTTCAAGCGATATGGCGGGGCAGTTTTCGTGCATTTTGGTGGGGCTGGTGTATCTGATGGCGGGGATTCATATTGATCGGCCGTTCTTCTGGATGGGACTTTTGCTGATCGCGGGCGGGACGTGCCTGGGATTGGTGCCGGGGTATGGGTGGACGGTGCTGGGGATTTTGCTGGGGGTGTCGCTTTTTGCGACGGGGCTTTTGGGCTCGGCGAGCCGGCCGATGGGGATGGCGTGCGGCGGGTGCGGGGTGGAAAAAGCGGAAAAGGCGGCGAGCTGAGATGAGCATCGCGGAGCGCGACATGGATGCGGCCGGGGGAACGGGTTCGCGGGAGGCGGCGCAGGCCGCGGCGGCTGCGGGGCTGGACGGATTGGATCCGCTGCTGCAGCACCGGTCGCGGCTGGGGGCGCTGGTGCTGCTCTCGGGAGTGGATGCGATGACGTTCACGCGGCTGCGAGAGTTGCTCAATGAGACGGACGGGAACCTGGGGGCGCAGCTGAAGAAGTTGGAAGAAGCAAGTTATATCCATGTGAACAAGGCGTTTCAGGAGCGGAGGCCGGTGACGTGGTATTCGCTGACTTCTGCGGGGCGGGGGGCGTTGAAGGGGCAATTGGCGGCGCTGGAGGGGTTGCTCAGGGCGGCGAAGGTGTGAAGGGGAATTGGTGGTGGATATGGGCGACTTTAATGGCGTGAGGGCTTTCCCCCCACCCCATAGGGCGAGAGCCTCCAGCCCGAGGGTCCTCTTCCCTTGCGACCTTTGGTGTGCCGACGGGATTCAGGTCGAATTGCGGCCCTTCAGCCAATTCCGGATATTAGAGTGTCGCCCCTCCGGGGCTCGCGAGTATTTGGGGTTGATTACCCCGGGTTTACACCCGGGGCTAAGTTCTTGCGGGCCTGCCGGCCCTTGTTTCTGAGTGATGGTTATTTGAGATTGGGGGAGGTTGTATCAGTGTGTGCGCGGGTTTGCCCCCGCCGTCGGAGACGGCGGGCTTTGGGGCTGGGTCGGTTTATGGAGCGTCTTCGCGCGTGGCCGGGATGGGAATGTGTCGCCCCTCCGGGGCTCGCGGGCTTTTGGGGGATTGGGCTTCCCCACATCCGGCATCCCTGTTGCCCGCGTTTCGTGTTTCGTGTTTTATGTTTTCCCGCTTCCCCTTACGCTATCGCCCATGCAGATCCGCCCCAATCCGAAAATCTCCCTCTCCATCGTTCACGAAGACCCGGATCTTCTCATCGTCGACAAACCTCCTGGCCTGGTCGTCCAGCCCGGCAAGGGCCACACCGATGATTCCCTCCTCAATGCTCTCTTCGCCCAGCGCGACGGCCACCTTGGCAAGCTCCTGCACAACCTGGGCGAGCGGCGCGACTTTGGCCTGCTCCATCGCCTCGACCGCGAAACTTCCGGCCTGCTGGTCATCGCCAAGACCCCGAACGCCTACGACCAGCTTCGACGCGACTTTGAAGACCGCCGCATTGATAAGGAATACCGTGCCATTACCGCGGGCATCCCTCAGCCGCGGCAGGGCGTTGTGCAGGCGCGCCTCAAGGAGATCGAAATCCCAAATCCAGATTCTCGCAGCGGCCGGGGGACCATCAAAAAATCGGTCATCTCGCGCCAGGGCCAGGAAGCGATCACCGCTTACAAAGTACTCGCGGAAACCGCGGCGAATGTCAGACCCACCGCGCTGGTTCACCTGGACATCAAAACCGGGCGTCTGCACCAGATCCGCGCCCACATGCTTTTCCTGAATTGCCAGGTCCTGGGCGACGACATTTATGATGTGCCCAATCCCACCTTCCGCGTGCAGGATTACCCGCGTGCTCCGCGGCTCTGCCTCCACGCCGCCCGGCTGGGTTTCAAGCACCCCAGCCTGGGCAAATGGGTGCACTACGAATCGCCGCTTCCGCCCGATCTCGCCGGTTATGCCAGGAAACTGGGCATTCCTCTCCCGGCCAAAAAGGAATGACGCCCCCGGCCGCCGCCTCCTATACTGACGTGTCCTTTGAAAGGCTTCCATGAAAATCGTATCCGCCCTCTCGACGCTCAGCTCCGCCCCCGCACTTGCCCAGGACATCGAAGCCCAGATTCAATCCGCCCTCGGCGCTCCACCCGATCTGGTCATTCTGTTTATCTCCTACCAGCTTGCCGACACGTTTGGCTCCATTGTTTCCATGGTTCGCGAATCGCTAAGGCCGGGGCACCTGCTGGCGGTCGCTGGAGAATCGGTGCTGGGGGGAGAGCAGGAAATCGAGCGCTCGCCGGCGGTCTCGGCGCTGGCGATCTCCTGCCCGACGGCCAAGCTGCGGTCGTTTCACCTGGCGGCGGAAGACTGGCAGGATTATTTTTCCGATGAAGATTTTTTCCTCCGCCAGATGTCACCCGCCGAGGCTGGGGCGGCGGGGCCCGAGGAACCGGTGCGGGCGTTTTTTCTTTTTGGCGATCCCTTTACCACGCCGATCGTGCAACTGCTGGATGTGTGCTCGCGGTATTTTCCCAAGGCGCCGATCATTGGCGGAATGGCGTCGGGGCTCGACAAGCCCGACGATTCGCGGCTGGCGCTCAATGACCAGATATTTTCCTCCGGGGTCGTCGGCGTTTCGTTTGCCGGGGCGATCGAGATCGATTGCCTGGTCTCGCAAGGGTGCCGGCCGATCGGCGAGACGTTTGTCGTCACCAAGTCGTATCAGAATGTCGTCGAGCAGCTCGATGGAAAGCCGGCGCTCGCGGCGATCGAGGAGATGGTGAGCGCGTTGCCGCTGCTGGATCGGCAACTGCTGGCCAATGGCGGGTTGCAGGTGGGGCGGGTGATCGATCAGGGGAAGGGGAGTTATGGCCGCGGGGATTTTCTGATCCGCTCGCTGGTGGGCGTGAAGCGCGAGACGGGGGCGGTGCTGGTCGGAGACATTCTGCGTGCCGGGCAGACGCTGCAATTCCATGTGCGCGATGCCAAGACGGCGGATGAAGAAATGCGGTTGCTATTGGAGGGCGAGACGCTACTTTCATCGGCTGCGGCGCCGCCGGCGGGGGCACTGCTGGTGAGCTGCAACGGCCGCGGGACCAAGCTTTTCGACAAGCCACATCATGATATTGCGCTGGCCCATGACATCCTCGGGCAGGTGCCGATCGCGGGCTTTTTTGCCGCGGGTGAGCTTGGGCCTGTGGGCGATAAGAACTTCATCCATGGGCACACCGCGGTGATTGCCATCTTCCGCGAAGCGACGGCGTAAACCCGGCGCGTTGCGGCGGCGCTAAAAGTTGGGCGGGTGGCGGAAGAGGTGAGGCAAAGGGCGGGGGTTGGCGATAAGATTTGCTGACTGGTATCACGGCTTGTCGGGAACTTGGCTCATGGATGAAATACAGATTCCGCTTTCGAGTCCGGATGTGGGGGAGGCGGAGATTCAGGCCGTGGTGGATGTGATGCGCACGCGGCATTTGTCGCTCGGGCCAAAGGGGCCGGAGTTCGAGGATGCGTTTCGGCATTATCTGGGGGTGGATCATGGGGTGGCGATGAGTTCGGGGACGGCGGCGCTGCAGTGTTGCCTCCTGGCGCTGGGGATCGGGCCGGGGGATGAGGTGGTGACGACGCCGTTTTCGTTTATTGCGTCCTCCAATGTGATCAAGATGGTGGGGGCGAGGCCGGTGTTTGTGGATATCGATCCCAAGACGCTGAACATGGATGCGGAGCGGGCGGAAGGGGCGATCCATGACAAGACCAAGGCGATATTGGGCGTGGAGGCGTTTGGGAATCCGGTGGGGATGCATGAGGTCGCGATGCTCGCGGCGCGGCATGAGATTCCGCTGATTGAGGATTCATGCGAGGGGCTGGGGAGCTCGCACAAGGGGCGGCAGGTCGGGACTTTTGGGCGGTGCGGGGTGTTTGGGTTTTATCCCAACAAGCAGATCACGACAGGCG
>Ga0265314_10003046_pt1 | contig 16534 bp, 11 predicted proteins | sample 4126metaG_FD_203106 | JGI IMG/M metagenome (GOLD analysis project Ga0265314, IMG submission 203106) | Rhizosphere microbial communities from Carex aquatilis grown in University of Washington, Seatle, WA, United States - 4-1-26 metaG | ecosystem: Host-associated > Plants > Roots > Rhizosphere >... | reverse complement strand
TGAGCCGGCGGTTCTCGAGCAACAAGTCTCGCGCCTGCTTGCCGATCCGCGCGCGCGTTCATCGCTAGTCCAGAATTTCTTCGCCGAATGGCTGCAGATTCGCAATGTGCGCCTGCTGAATCCCGAGAGCACCAAGTTCCCCTGGTTCGACGACAATCTCCGAGCCGCCTTCGTAAAAGAGATCGAGCTGTTTCTCGATGCGCAGCTCAGAGAGGACCGCAGTATCGTTAGCCTGCTCACCTCGAACGAGACCTTCGTAAATGAACAGTTAGCGCGGCATTACGGAATTCCAGACGTCTACGGAAGCCATTTCCGAAAAGTAACGCTGACCGACGAAAACCGCTTTGGCTTGCTCGGCAAGGCCAGCGTGCTAGCCGTCACTTCCTACACCACGCGCACTTCGCCGACGATCCGCGGAAAATGGCTACTGGAAAATATTCTGGCCGCGCCGATGCCCGCGCCGCCGCCAAACATCCCCGCACTCGAAGCCAGCAACAAAGACGGCAAGCCTCTATCCGTGCGCGAGATGCTGGAGATGCATCGCGCGAATCCAGCCTGCGCCAGTTGCCACGCTCGTATGGACCCGCTGGGCTTCAGCCTGGAAAATTTCGATGCCATCGGCCAATGGCGCACCACCGACGCCGGTAAAGCCATCAACGCCTCTGGAGTTCTGCTGGACGGCACGCAAGTGACCGGCCCAGCGGCGCTGCAACACGCGCTAGTTGCGCAGAAACAGCAGTTCGTACGGGCAGTGACGGAGAAGCTACTCACCTACTCGCTCGGCCGCGGACTCGAATATTACGACGCTCCCGCCGTCCGCGGGATCGTGCGCGACGCCGCCGCCGATGACTATCGCTGGTCTTCGGTCGTATTGGGCATCGTCAAGAGTGCGCCGTTTCAGATGAGGAGGTCAGGTTCATGATCGTCACCCAAAAGGCACTTTCGCGCCGCACGGTGCTACGCGGGTTGGGCGCGGCGGTGGCGCTGCCGCTGCTCGACGCCATGCTCCCCGCCTTCGCGGCGGCTCCAAGTCCCGTGCGCCGCCTCGGCGTCATCTATCACCCCAACGGTGTCATCTACGATCAGTGGCTGCCTACGGGTGTCGGAGCCGACTTCAAGCTCTCGCCCACGCTCGCCGGCCTCGAACCGTTTCGGGACAAATTGATTGTCGTCACCGGGCTCTATAGCGACGCAGCCGAGGCGCTGGGCGACGGCGGCGGCGACCACTCGCGCGCCTCCGGCACTTACCTAACCGGCGTGCACGTCAAGAAATCCGACAGCGCTCTCGAGAACGGCATCTCCATGGACCAAATCGCCGCGAAGGCCTTCGAGCGCGACACGCAGCTCTCCTCGCTGCAACTTACGACGGACGACAACAGCCTGGTGGGATCCTGCGATCTGGGCTACAGTTGCGCCTATAGCAGTACGCTCTCCTGGCTCACTCCGACCTTGCCGCTGATGGCCGAGAACAATCCGCGTGTGCTCTTTGAGCGCATGTTCGGCTCCAGCGACAGCACCGACGCACATGTCCGCGCCGCACGCCTGAAACAGGATCGCAGCTTGCTCGATTCCGTCAATGACCGCGTGAATCAACTCCAGCAGAAGCTCGGTCGCGCCGACAACCGCAAGGTAGACGACTACCTCACCTCCCTTCGCGACGTGGAGCGCCGCATCCAGAAGGCGGAAGAACAAAGCACGAACCAGATGCCCGAGGTCGCGCAGCCCGCCGGTATCCCGGATAATTTCGAACAGCACGTGAAGCTGTTGTACGACCTGCAACTCCTCGCCTATCAATCCGACCTGACTCGCGTGATCACTTTCATGTACGGGCGCGAGCAGACCGGCCGCCCCTATCCGCAGATTGGCGTCCCCGAGCCGCACCATCCCGTGACCCATCATCAGAACGATCCAGTGAAGATGGAAAAGTGCACCCGCATTCAGCGCTATCACATAGCCTTGTTCGCCGATTATCTGGAAAAGCTAAAGAACACGCCCGACGGCGACGGCTCGTTGCTCGATCACACGATCCTGCTCTACGGCGGCGGCATCAGCAATAGTGACCGCCACACGCACGGCCCGCTACCTACTCTACTTCTAGGCGCAGTCAAAGGCGGCCGCCACCTAGTCTATCCGGAACACACGCCATTGACGAACCTTCAACTGACGCTGCTGAACAAGCTGGGAGTTCCCGCCGAGAAACTAGGCGACAGTAACGGACAGTTCACGGAACTAACCGCGCTCTAGCTAGTCGGCGATCGCCTGCTCCACCAGCGTCTTCACCAACTCGCGATAGTGCCGCCGCGCCGGGCCCGGCGTGTTAGCCAGAAACACGACCACCATTTCTTCCTTGGGATCGACCCAGAACATAGTGCCCTGCGCACCGCTCCACATAAATTCTCCCGGCGTTCCGGGAACGCCCGCCACCCCGGGCTGCGTACGCACAGCGACGCCCAATCCGAAGCCGAAACCGTCCATGTGCTCCACCGGGAATTCATGCAGCCGCGAAACATCTACATTCGGACCCAATTGATTCGACGTCATGTATTCCACCGTTTTCCGGCTGAGCAGCCGGTTGCCTTCGAACGTCCCCTTATTCAGCAGCATCTGCGCGAAGCGTACGTAGTCGAGTGCCGTGCCCGAAGCGCAGCCGCCACCGCAGTCGTATTGCCACGGCGTCACCGGCAAGCGAAACGCCGTGGGTCGTCCGGTATCCGGATCGACAGGCAGCGGCTTAGCGATGCGCGCCTGTTTCGCAGTGGGCACCACGAAGCCGGTGTCGACCATGCCCAGCGGCTCGAACAACCGCTCCTTCAAAAACTCGCCCAGGCGCTTCTTGGTGACAGCCTCCACCGCGAGGCCAGTGACATCGAGCCCGTGGCTGTACTCCCACTGCGTACCCGGTTGATAGTGGAGCGGCAGTTTCCCCAGCTCCTGCAAAAATTCCGTGCCCGATTGATTAGCTGCGCTCTTCAGCCTGGCCTCATACAGTTTATGAAGTGGTGTGTCGCCGCGATTGCCGTAGCTCACGCCTGCCGTGTGGCGCAGCATGTCCTGCAGCGTCGGCTGCCGATGCGCCGCTTCGATGCCTCGCGGGCATGCCACTTTCATATCCTTCAACTCGGGTAAATAGTTGCCGATGGGATCGTTCAACAGTAGATCGCCCTGCTCCATCAGCATCAGAGCCGCCACCGCCACCATGGGTTTAGTCATCGACGCCAGCGCGAAGATGGCGTCCTTGGGCATCGGAGTGCCCGCCGCTTTATCCACGAAACCGAACGATTCGTAATAGGCGAGCTTGCCCTTGCGCGCGATCGCAACCACCGCTCCCGGCATACGCCCATGATCGACATCCTGTTTGATCGCCTGCGCCAGGCGCTCCAGCCGCGCGCTCGACAGGCCCACAGCCTCCGGCTTCACGATCGATGAAGAATCGGCGGCCCAGAGGCTCACGCCTGCAAGCAGAACGGCTATGAATTTCAGCATTGCTACACTCTACTACGGCAGCCCGAGCAGCCGCGCGGGGTTCTCTTTGGTCATGCGGTCAAGCTCGCGCTGCGTGATACCCTGCGCGCGCAGTTCCCCGATGTAGGTAGCCAAGCCCTCCGGCGGAGGCGGAAACCCCACTTGCCCCAGGTCGGTCGATAGAATCACAGATTCCGCCCCCACTTGGCGAATGACGTTGGCCACGTCGGCCACGCTAAATTGCGCTTTGCGGTTGATGGACTCCTTGGTGAGCGTAGGCACGTACACCAGTTCGAGGAAAGCTCCCGTCTTCGCCGCCTCCTGCATCTGCGCGATGCTCATAAGCACGGAATTGCTCATCGGGTGGGTCACGATCATGTGCTCGACGCCCAGTCGCCGGCCTTCTTTCACCAGCATCAAATCCTCGGCGGGAGAGGAGTGGCCCGTCGCCAGAACCAATTTGTTCTTGGCGATCACCGCGAGCACTTCTTTAACTTCGGGCAGCAACTCCCCGTTGCGCGACACGCTGGTGAACGGCAGATTCGACTCGGCGTTACGCCGCACGTTTTCGGCATCGAGCGTCGGCATCCACACCACGCGCCCCCAGCCTCCGGTCACCTTGACCATCTCCTCCACCGCGGCCGGATTGATACCGCCCACGGCACGGCTCAGGCAGATGCCGCCGAACACCTCCAAACCAGGCACCTCTTTGCGCGCCAGATAAGCCAGCATCGCGGTGGGCTCCCAATGGCTCTTCAGAACCAGACCGCGCATGCCCATGGCCTTGGCGATTTTCGCGACCTCGATTCCATCCATGGCCCACGGCTCGCTATCGGGAAGCGAGTGCACATGAACATCGATAACGCCTGCGAGCGGCCGGGTACCTTGCGGAAAGAGCGCTGCGGCGGATAGCAGCAATGAAGCGACGAGGAGCTTGCATCTCATGACTAGGCCATGATACTCCGCGCCGGGGATCGCTATGGATGGATTGGTGCGAACGGTGGGGGTCGAACCCACATGGCTGTTAACCGCTGGAACCTAAATCCAGTGCGTCTGCCAGTTCCGCCACGTTCGCCCGAATGGCTGGAACCAGTGTAACATCCGCTCGTGTTCGCCCGGGTCTAAAGTCTTCCTCGAGCGCGCCGAAAAGAGCAGAGGGCCCGCTTGGCCCCAGACAGGCGGAGATATTGGTGGTTAAGATTCTTCGGCGCGGAGGGGAGCACGGTCCCGTGACCCCGGCATTCGACGTTTCACGCAGCACCGGACTGCTGGGAATCGTCGCGGGGTTGACGTCGCTCTGCGGCTGGTCGGTGCTGCCGTCCTACGTCATCCGCCATCTGTGGTTCGTTTCGCAGGTTCATCCCAACGCCGCGCTGGGGTTCATCCTGGTGGGTTTCTCCCTGCGCCTGGCGCGCTATGACGGCGCCACCGCCTGGGTGCACGGCGCCTGCAAGCTGTTCCGGATTTCGGTCGGACTCCTGGGACTGCTCTCACTCGCCAACATCTGGTTTCATTGGAACCTGGGGATCGACAAATTTATCGTGCGCGACCCTACGGCAGTGATGCCCGGAGCAATGCCGCCGGCGGCCGCCCTGTGCTTCTACATCCTGGGATGTGCGCTGGTCCTTTTGACCGCCGGACGCAGCATGCTGTGCCAGATCCTGAGCTTGACAGTGACCACCATAACCACTGCCACTCTAGTCGCCAGCATTTACGCTTGGTTCGCGCCGCAAACACTCCCCGACTACCTCGGCATGCCGGCCATGACGGCACTTGTGTTGCTGATCTTATCTCTAGGAGTGGTCAGTTCGAACGCGCACCATACCCTGCTGACGGTGATGACCAGCAATAGCGTGGGCGGGGCCATGGCGCGGCGGCTCCTGCCCGCGTCTCTGCTGATCCCGCTGGTGCTCGGTTTCCTCCGCCTGACAGGGCAGGACGCAGGATGGTTTGGTCCGGGCCTCGGTCTGGTGCTGCATGTGGTCGCGACCATGCTGCTGTTGGCGCTTTTTATCTGGTGGAACGCAGCCGCGCTCGACCGTATCGCGCGCGAGAACGGGCGCTTCGAGCACGCCGTGCAAGACACGCAAGCGGCGTTGCTCGAGATTCTGCGCCATGTCAGCAACGCCGCCTTCGCGCACGACCTCAGCGGAAATCTCACTTTCTTCAACGCCGCCGCCGAACGCTTGTTTGGGATCACCGCGGCCGAAGCGCTCGAGCAGAGCATCTACAAGGTTGTCACTCCGCAATCGGCCGCAAGCGTGCGTTCCATTTTGTCCAGCCGCTTGATCGGCGGCGCGCGCCACCCGGAATCCCTGGTTCTGCTCACCAGCGCAGGGGAGCAGGAATGCGCGGTTCTAACCATCCTGATGGTCGATCGCCTGGGCAATCCGGCCGGCTACTTTTCGCTGGTGTCGCCTTTGTTCGCCGAAGCCCCTGCGATCGCGCTTCTCCCCCAGCGGCACGCCGATCCCGTCGCCGATCCAGTCCACGCAGCCTGAGGCGATCGCCCTCTAAACTGGCAGGGGCGCCGGCTTCGCTCCATAACGCGATACCAGCTCCAGCAGGGTCGACGCCGCTACCGGCTTCGACAGGTAGTCATCCATCCCAGCAGCCAGGCAGCGCTCGCGATCCCCGGCCATGGCGTGCGCTGTCATGGCGATGATAGGAATGTGCCGGCCCGTGCGCCGTTCTTTCTCGCGGATCAGCGCGGTGGCTTCAAAACCGCCCATTTCAGGCATTTGCACGTCCATGAGGATCGCATCGAAAGATTGTTCCTCGGTCATTCTTAGGGCAGCCTTGCCGTTTTCGGCGATGGCTACCCGGTGCCCCGCCTTCTCCAGAATCCGCAGCGCTACGCGCTGATTGACGGCATTATCCTCAGCCAAAAGAATGTGCAGCGCAGAACGGCCCACCGCCTGGCGGCGGCGCTCCGCCGTCGCCCCGCTGAGCATGGAATCGCGCTCGGCGAGCCCGGGGTCGTGCGCGATCGCGCCAATGATAGCCGACCGCAGTTCCGCGCGCCGCACCGGCTTCGTGAGATAAGACGAAACACCCAGCCTGCGGCAGCGCACGAGATCGTCGCTGCGATCGCCCGACGTCAGCATCAGAATCACCGGCTGCGCCAGCTCCGGTGCGTCGTGAATCCGTTTCACCAGCTCGAACCCGTCCATTTCCGGCATGTGAACGTCGGTCAGCACCAGGCTGAAGGGGTGTCCGCGCTGAACACCGCGACGCATATGGGCCAGGGCTTCCGCGCCGCTCGCGGCCGGCGCCGGCTGCATCCCCCACCGGCTCAGCATGTCGGTCAGGATGCGCCGGTTGGTCAGGTTGTCGTCGACCACTACCACGCGGATTCCAGCCAGCGGAACGGCTTCAGCCAGATTCGCGACCTGCCGGGTTTCGTTCGAAACGCCCAGCCGCGCCGTGAAGTGAAAGGTGCTGCCTTTGGCGGGAGCGCTCTCCACCCAGATTTCACCCTGCATGGCTTCGACCAAGCGCGCCGAGATGGTCAAGCCCAAACCCGTGCCGCCGAACTTGCGGGTAGTCGAGCCGTCGGCCTGCGAAAACGCTTCGAAAATCATCTTCTGCTTATCGAGCGGAATGCCGATGCCGGTGTCCCGCACCAGGAAATGCAGATTTAACTGATCGACGCTCGATGACTGCAAAGCCACCTCGATCTCTACTTCTCCTTGCGCCGTGAATTTGATCGCGTTCCCCAGGAGATTCACCATCACTTGGCGGATTCTGGTGATGTCCCCCACCACACATTCCGGGACTTCCGGCAGCACGTCGCAGATCAGCTCCAGTCCTTTTTCGTGAGCCCGCAGCGCCAGCGCCCGCACCGTATCTTCGACCAGATCGCGGATATCGAAGGAAACCGGGTCCAGCTCCAGCCGCCCCGCCTCGATTTTCGAGAAGTCTAAAATGTCGTTGATCACCGACAGCATGGAATCGGCCGAGGCCTTCACGGTGTTGAGATAATCCCGCTGTTCCGAGGTCAGCTCGGTATCGAGCACCAATTCGGTCATGCCCATTACGCCGTTCATGGGCGTGCGAATCTCGTGGCTCATGTTGGCCAGGAATTCGCTCTTGGCGCGGCTGGCAGCTTCGGCTTTGTCTTTCGCTTCGAGGAGCTGCGTGTTGGATTTCACCAGTTCCCCGGTGCGCGCAGCGACAGTTTGTTCCAGACGGTCGCGGTGCCGCGACAACTCTTCATCGCGATGCTGGATTTCCGTCAACATTTCATTGAAAGTGTCGGTGAGCTGCCCCAGGTCGTCGTCGGATTGCTTGACGGCGCGCGCCGCATAGTTCTTCCCCGCCGAGACCAGGCGCGCGACTGCTCCCAGGTGGGCAATGGGCTCGAGAATGGAACGCTGCAGGCGCGAGGAGAGGACAAACACCAGCAGCGCCGCACCCACGATCACAGTGAGAACGACACCCAGGAAATGCTGCACCTGCCGGGTGAGTTCGCCCAGGTCGGATTCGAGCGCGACGGTGCCGATCTTTTGCCCGTTGCTCAAAATGCTTTTGAAAACCAGCAGCCGGGCGGAATCGAAGCGGCTGCCGTCGGCCGTGAGGTGCGGCGCGGCGACCGCGCGCACACCCGGATCGCGGCGATAGCTCGCAAACGGTTTCCCGTCCGCGGAATAAAGGAAAGCCGCCGTGATGTGCTGCTTGGCGTGCAGCGTCCCCAGAAGCTCCGTGGCCGCAGTCGGATCATTAAAGGTGAGCGCAGCCGTGCTATTGGCGCTGAAAATGTCAGCCAGCACTTCCACATCGTGCCGCATCGACTCGCGCCCCTGCATCTGGTCGTCGATCAGCAGCCACGTACTGCCGAGCACCACCGCGATGAGCCCCACTAGCATACCCGCAAGCTGAACCTTCTGGGCCACCGGAAGATTGCGGTAATAAGTCGGCATTCTCATGGCTGCCTCTTGACAATCTGCGCCAGACTGAGCAGCTTCGAGCTGATCTTCAGGCGGCTGCGCTCGGCCGTCTCGATGTCGATTTGAAGGCGCACGCGCGGCCCCGCGATCTGGAAGGCAATCATGCCGCCGGCTGCCGTGAAATCGTCGGTTTCTCCCACCGTCAGAATGGCCGCGCCCTTCAGCGCCTCAAGCAGAGGGCGTACCCGCTTCCACTCCGTGCTGCCAATGAATAAGATCTGGCACCCTTTGGCCTGCTGGGTGTCGGGAATCCGCCGCACCACGAAAACCCTGTCGCCGATCTTCTTGCCTTCGACCATCGAGTCGAGCGTGGAACCAAACGGATTCACGCCGGCAATGCAAATCCCAATCGGGTCGCTGGGGCTGGCGAAGGTACCCGCCGGCCATTCTACGAATTTGGCGAAGTTGTAGAGAAAAGCCGCCTTCACCTGATACTCATCGAACCCGGGGACGCTCGCCTGCGCGCACAAGTCGAGCGCGGCCCCCCCCAACACGAGCAGACTGAGGATGCGAGTCATTTCCATGGGGCTCAAAAATGCCACGTTAGCTTTCCGAAAAAACTGCGCTGGTCGAGCATGTTGTCGATGAGTTGAGAATCCGGGAATTCGGCGTGCCGCGGCTCGAGCAGGTTCTGCCCGGTAACGCTGAATTCCATGAACTCCCCCAGGCGCCATCCCACGCGGACATCCAGCCGCACGTAGCCCGGGATATTTCCCACCGCCAAAGGGCCGGTGTAGCCCAGCGTCTGATCCCACTCGAAGCGGCGGCCCAGATTGATAAACGAGCGCACCTGAAAGCTGCGCCGCGGCGAGTATCCCGCCGTTTGCTCGATGACGGCGTCCTCGCTCGACCGATCGCGCCTCACCGACATGTTCAGCAGCGTCAAGCCCGGGCTGAGCTTCCAGCGATCCGTCACATTCCAGGTGGCAAAGGCCTCGGCCCCATAATTCCGGGCGTGCGCCAGGTTCTGGTAAACCAAGGGAAGCACCAGGTGGGGCGGGCCCGGGGTGAGAACCAGGAAGGGCGTCTCGGGCTCACTGGTTTGGAGATTCTGATAGAAGCTCAGAAACCCGGTCACATCCACAGACAGCCACCGGTTGATTTGGGCGCGATAGCCAGTCTCAAAGTCGCGCAATTGTTCGACCTTGCTGTTGGGATTTCCGAAAACCGTCACCAGTCCAAAGGCCCCTTGCGGGAGCGGCACAAACGCGCTGACTGCCTCCAGTCCGTTGTCGATCGAAGAGGGCTGCCGGATGGCTTTCGCGGCGGATATCCACAGCGTATTACGGGAATTGGGCGACCACACCAGCTGCGCGCTGGGTTCATTCTCGTAACCCGTGTAACCGTTATGTTCGAACTTGGCGCCGACAGTCAGCGTTAAGGTTTTGCTGAGCGTAATTTCGTCCTGTACGAAAGCGCCATAGAGCGAATCCGTGCGGGAGAGCGGATGCAGCGTCACCAGGCTGTTCCCGGCGAAGCGGTTGGCGTCCGCCCGATAGGTCACTCCCCAAACCACATCGTTGCGGGTGCCGGCGCTTAGATGGTCCTCGAAATCGATGTCCCCGATCGTGGCGAAGTCGTGCCCTCCATTGGCAAACGCGTCGCTCTTGTCGAAGTAGGCTTGGAGAGACATATCCGAGCCTTTCGCGAACGTATGCGTCCAGCGCCCCAAAACGTTTCCGCCTTGGTCCCCCAGCGCTTGGGCGTAAGTGCCTAGCGCCGAGAGCGTCTGCGGCAGTACCCCGGTGATGGTTTCGCTTCCATTCACCTTACGGTAGCCGCCTTCAACCGTCAGCAGGTCTCGATCCGACAACCGCCAGTCCGAGCGGAACCCTCCTTGCGCCAGACGCCTCGCGTCAGCCGGTGGGTCGGAATCGGCAGGGTCTGATTTTCCTTGATTCGAATAGCTGCCAAAAACCCGATAATCGCCCTTGCTTCCGGCTTTGCCCCCGTATTGCAGCAAGCCTTCGCCTTGTAGATCCGTCCCCCCGCCGGCGGTGAGCAGCCCCGCGGGCGTGTCCTCGGCGCTCTTGGTGATGATGTTGATCACCCCGTTCATGGCGTTCGCGCCCCACACCGTGCCGCCCGGACCGCGGATCACTTCGATCCGCTCGATGTCTTCGAGCGGCTCCTCCTGAGCAAACCACAGCACTCCCGAAAATGCCGGGTGATAGACGCTGCGGCCATCGATCAGCACCAGGACTTTATTGGCGTATACATTGTTGAAACCGCGAATGCTAACGGCCCAGTTGCTGTGGTCGACGCGCGCCACGTCCACGCCCGGCACCATGCGCAGGAGATCCGGAATGCTGGTCGCGCCCGAGCGGCGGATGTCTTCCTGGGTGATCACAAAGATGGCGGCCCCGGTCTTCGCCAGCTTCTGTTCCTTCTTCGACACGGAGGTGACCCGGACGTTCAGCAGATCTTCCAAACTGAATTGCGTCAAATCACGAGCCGGCGGAGTTTGCGCCAGGCTTCTGACGGCGATGACGCAAGTAAGCACAAGCGTCACCCCCCGGGAGCCCAGCGACTTCGACATAGGGCTCTTATCGGTTCGCTAAGGACGATTGCGAACCGAATTGGCGGTCTTCACACTGGCCGAGAACGGGTCGATACGTTCGTTACGGCGCAGATTGCGGCGGACGCCGCCGTTTCGTCGCCTGCTCGAACCCGAACGCTAACTCGATCAAGCGCGGTTCACTGCACGCCCGGCCCGTAAAACTAACGCCGAAAGGAGCCGGCTGGGCATGGAAACCCTCCGGGAAGGGCGGCATGGGCGCGTTCGGCACCTTGCCGAACGGCACGATCACCGTGGGATATCCAGGCTTAGCCGCAATGGCCGCGCCGTTGGCGCCAGGGAACAGCAGTGCGTCCAGGCGATTCGCCTGCATCGCTTCGTCGATCCCGTGCGTTCCCGCAAGTGCGATGTCCTTGGCGCGGTCAGCCTGATAGCGGGCGCGGTCCGCCTCAACGTCCATCTCATCGGAAATATCGAGCAGCAACTGCCCGTATTTAATCGCACCGGCGTTGCTATGCTCCAGATTCCACCGGCGCAGTTCCGTGAGCGACTTCACCGGCGCCGATGGCCCAAGCGACGCCAGCCAATGGTTGAAGTCCCGCTTCATGCCGTATTTCAAAACCACCGAACAGTGCTCGTCCTTGCCTTTCTCTTCGCTCGCGCCGGAGCAGGTATTCCACAAAAGCAGATTGGCGGCACCGTCCGCACTAACCACGCTGGGGATGTCCGCTGGATCGACGATCACGGCTCCTTGACTCTTCAGAATCTCGATAGCCTCGGCCATCACTTGGGCCTGCGCCGGGTTGAGTCCGCCACGCGCCTGGCTTTCGCCGGCCACCGTGACCGGGTTGTAGTAGAACGCCCGCGGGATTCCAATGCGCGCGCCCTTCAGCCCGTTGGCCTTCAGGAAACGGCGGTAGCCGCCGGCCGGCGGCGTGCAGGCGCGAGTGGCTGGATCGTTGGCATCGGGCCCTGTGCCTTCGAGAACGCCCAGCAAAATCGCCGCGTCGGTAACGGATCTAGCCAGCGGCCCCGGCGTATCTTGATCCGCCGTGATCGGAATCACACCGTAGCGGCTCACGCGACCGACCGTAGGCTTGATCCCCGCCAACATGTTCTGATTCGACGGGCTCAGGATCGACCCCGACGTCTCCGTGCCCACGTTCGCCGCCCACAGGTTGGCCGCAGTCCCGATCCCCGAGCTGGACCCCCCGGTGCCCAGCGCCGGCCGCCCATCCGCCGTCCCGGCCCGAGGATCGCGGCGCGGGTCATAAGGATTAAAACCGTAACCCGCGACCGCATTATAGTTCCCCGGCATAGGCGTCGGCGCACCCGCCACCCAGTTGGCCAGCTCCGTCATTCCGGTCTTCGCAATAATGATCGCGCCCGCGTCGCGCAAATGCTTCACCAGCGTAGCTTCGTAGGGCGGCGCGAACCCGTCGAACGCCAGCGCGCCCCCAGTAGTCGGTAGATTAGTCGTGTGGATGTTATCTTTGATCGCAACGGGAATGCCGTGCAGAGGCCCACGAACTTTTCCCTGCGCCCTCTCGCGATCGCGTGCGTCCGCTTCTTCAAGCGCCTTGGGATTTACCGTGATCGCAGCGTGCAGCTTGTCTTCGTAAAGGGCAATCCGCGTGAGATACTGCGTCACCAGTTGCCGCGACGTAACGCGCCCTTGCTTCATAGCAGCCTGCATTTCCGGAATGCTGGCTTCGACGACGCTAAAAGGTTTCGCAGTGGTGCCGGTCTGCCCAGTGAGGGCGCTTGTCAGAGCCGTCAAACAAAAGAGAGCCGGAAACGGTTTCATGAAAATGTCCCCAGCAAGACAATAGTGCACACTGGTTACGTGGGGAATCTCAAAAATATCACGTTCTCAGCTTCGCCTGAAGCGATTGAGCGCGCCCGCAGCCGCGCGCGTTATTCCGGCGGTGGACCCACGGCTGCCGAGTACCAGGAAATCATGAATCAGCTTAGCCATGTGCGCCCCGGTAGAAAATTCACGCGTGCGGAGATCACGAAAAGCCCAGCGGACCACCCTTAGCACTTAAGTGATTCAGGAGTTTCTCAACGTCAATCCGTTTGCCTAGGCGTCGACCGCCGCGAGATCTTTCGCAGCGTAAGTGCGATCCACGTAATTATTCAGGATCGCCAAAAACTCCTCGACAATATGATCGCCGCGCAGCGTACATTTCAGTTTCCCGTCAACATACACCGGAGCCACCGGCTCCTCAAACGTTCCCGGCAGCGAGATGCCGATGTTCGAGTGCTTCGATTCTCCGGGTCCGTTGACGACGCAGCCCATGACAGCTACCTTCATCTCCTCAACACCCGAATAGCGCGCCCCCCATACCGGCATTTGCATGCGCAGGTAAGTCTGGATCTGATCCGCCATGTCCTGGAAAAAGGTGCTGGTCGTCCGCCCGCAGCCGGGGCAGGCCGTCACTTGCGGCGTGAAGCTGCGCAGTTCGAGCGCCTGCAGAATCTGCTGGCACACGATCACTTCATCGGTGCGGTCGCCGTTCGGCAGCGGCGTCAGCGACGCGCGAATGGTGTCGCCGATTCCCTCTTGCAGCAGCACTCCGATGCCGGCAGTCGAAGCCACGATTCCCTTCGATCCCAGCCCCGCCTCCGTCAATCCCACGTGCAGCGCATAATCGCACTCCGCCGCCAGCATGCGATATACGCTGATCAGATCTTGCACTCCGCTGACCTTGGCACTCAATATGATCTGGTCACGCCGCAGACCATAATGCTCCGCTGCTTTCGCGGATTCAATGGCGCTCACCACGATGGCGCGCAGCGTAACCGTCCGTGCGTCGAGCGGCTCCGCGAGCAGATTATTCTCATCCATCATGCGCGTCAGCAGCGCTGAATCGAGTGAGCCCCAATTGACGCCGATGCGTACCGGACGGTCATACTCCACTGCCGCTTCAATCATGATCCGGAAGTTATCGTCGTGCTTCTTGCCGATGTTGACGTTCCCCGGATTGATGCGGTATTTCGCCAGCGCCCGCGCCATCTCCGGATACTTCTTCAGCAACAGGTGGCCGTTATAGTGGAAGTCGCCGATAATCGGTACGCGGACGCCGAACTTATCCAGCGTGTCGACGATCTTCGGCACCGCGCGCGCCGCGTCTTCGGTATTGACCGTGACCCGCACCAATTCCGAGCCGGCCTGCGCCAGCGCCATCACCTGATTGACCGTCGACGCGACATCGGCCGTGTCCGTATTCGTCATCGACTGAACCACGATGGGGTGGTCCCCGCCAACCTTGATTTTCCCGACGCTGACCGCTACCGAACGACGGCGTGGCTGTGCTGCCATGAAACCTCCGCAATGCTGTGAAACTTACATTGTACCGTGCTAAGCTTTGTGGGAAATGGTACCTGCTGTCCGGCGGCGCCTTCCATGGCTTGCACTCGTAGCCTGCTTTGCGGCGACGGCAGCCTTGCGCGCGCAGGACGCCGGCGCCAATCCCCTGCCCGCCCTGCAGGATGCCGCCGCCAAACGAACCGCCGAGTGGAGCACCCTGACCACCACTCTGGAACCGCGCCTGGTGCGGTTTTTGCCCTGCGATCCGCGCGTGCGTACTTCGGTGGAAGAAGTCGCAAAGGCAGCCGACAACCGTACGGTCGCGCTTACCAGCTATTGGAATATGGTGTCGATTCAGTCCAAGACGCAGGTCGACGCCATCCGCGGATTGCTGGCGCGCGAAGAGGAACGCGGCGAAGATTGGTCCAAAGAGAAAACCGAAAGCGAGCAGGAGTTGGCCGCCACCAGCGCCCAAGCCGCGGCCCTGAAAGCCAGCATGCAGCAGCTTCCCGCGCTGGCGGCTGCGCAGAAGAATCTCGAAACCCTGGCCCAGACCGATCGGTCGCTGGCAACACAAGCTCAGGCGCGCGAAACCAACGGAAGCGAGTTACTGGACGATTTACGCGATCTATTGAAGGCCGCCCAAGCCCGCCAGTCCGCCATTGACGAGCAGCTGAAATCCGTGAGCGCGGACGGCCAGCTCTGGAGCGCTTATTACGCCGCGCGCCAAGCTCGCGCGCAGATCGAATGTGTCATCATTAACCCTCCCGTCGCTGCGCCTCCGGTAGCGCGTCCCGTTCCGCCGCCGGCCACCGTGCGTCCGCTTCCTCCGGGGACGAAACAATGAGGCGTACGCTAGCAATTCTGCTCGTGGCTTCAGCGGCTTTAGCCCAACAGGAAGCCCGCCAAAGCTGGCGTAAAACCGATCCCGATCTGGAGCGCGACGCCGCCACAGCCGGAGCCACGCTAGGAGCCCGTGCCGACAAAGCCGCCGCCGAAGCAGCGAAATATTTCGCCGCGCGGAAGACTTCTCTGGACAGCCTTGCTTCCGATATCGCCGGGACAGCTTCCGCGATAGCGCCGCTGACTCTCTCTCCGGTAACCTCGCCCAACCTCGACTCCTACCTGGCAGGACAAAACACAGTCCTCGGCTCCAGTATCGACACCATCGCCAAAGATCCCGACCGCGGCATCCAGCAATTACGCCAGGCTCTGGAGCGCGAGCGCGCCGCCGTCGCCGCCCTGAGCGCGGGAGCGAAAGATACGCAGAAAGCCCGCGAAGCCGTGGCACAAACCGCGAGCAGCGCCGAAGAGGCACGGCTGCGGACGGTGGAGCTCTATCGGAAATTAGCAACCAGCCTGCAGCAATCGGTGCAGCTCACGGAACAATCGGGAACCGCGTGGGCCGGCTATTACCGCTCTCTATCGGATGCCGCGCGCAGCGCCGCCGTGCCCGTGACCTCTTCCGTTCCGCAGCCGAATTCGCCGCCCGCGGTAGTTCCGCCCGTCGCGGTGGCTCGCAACATTACGCCTGTTCCGCTGTCACGCTACGTGGGCGCGTGGACCTATCCCACCGTCGGCGCGCACTTCCACGGAGCCCAGCCGCTCTCCGCCGAATTATTGGTGCGCGAAGAAAACGGCCGCGCCGGAGGGACTCTATCCGCGCGCTTCAAACTGCCGCCTGGAAACACCGGCGATCCCGTCGTTCAGGTCAACACGGTCCAGTTCAACTTCGAAGGCGAGTTTCAGAGCTCGCGCAACCAGACCTTCGCCGTGACCACCAACGACGGCACCAAAGGAACCCTGGAACTGATCCCCGGTCCAGCCTTCAATCTGCTCGAAGTGAATTTCAGCACCGACGAGAAGCCCGGCAGCGTGCGCCAGGCAAACTTTTTGCTGGTGAAAAAATAGTCTGCGCGAGCATTTCCAAGAAATCGCCTGCCCCCTGTGCGGATCTCCCGACTACAAAGTCGTGCAGCCAGCCCGCTATCCGCCCACGCTCGACGAACAACAGTTAAAGCAGATTTTTCGCGCGGCAAGCGATGACGTGCTATGGGATCAAGTAGTCCGCTGCAATCGCTGCGACTTGGTGTATATCAACCCGCGGCCGCGCGCGGAGTTGATCCTCGAAGGCTACGCCGAAGCGGAAGATCCTGTATTCGCCGCGCAAAATGAAGCGCGAATCAGGGGCTTCCGCAAGACGCTGGAAGGCGTGGTCAAGCAACTGGGCATCACGCCGGCGGGGAAGCATGTGCTGGACGTAGGCTGCGCGGGCGGAGCTTTCTTAGTCGC
>Ga0265314_10003041_pt1 | contig 16561 bp, 15 predicted proteins | sample 4126metaG_FD_203106 | JGI IMG/M metagenome (GOLD analysis project Ga0265314, IMG submission 203106) | Rhizosphere microbial communities from Carex aquatilis grown in University of Washington, Seatle, WA, United States - 4-1-26 metaG | ecosystem: Host-associated > Plants > Roots > Rhizosphere >... | reverse complement strand
CGACGTCTACGAGCCCGATCTCGTTCAGCGGCGCCGCTGGGGCAAGGCGGTCCGGCGGAACGAGAAGGCGGCCAAGGCCGAGCGGATCGAGTCGGTGCTCGCGAGCACCGGCATCCGGGCACTGCGCGAGAAGCCGGTCTACACGACACCCAACGTCACTCCGCCCGACGCGTTCCAGCAAGCAGACGTCGATGATGCCGAGTTCCACGAGGTCGTCGAGCCCCAGCACTGCTACGTCTGCAAGCAGCTCTATGTCGCCGTCCATCCGTTCTACGACCAGCTCTGCCCGGCGTGCGGCGACTTCAACTACCGCAAGCGCTCCGAGACCGCGGACCTGAGCGGGCGCGTCGCGCTCCTGACCGGCGGCCGGGTGAAGATCGGCTACCAGGCGGGGATCAAGCTCCTGCGGGCGGGCGCCGGCCTGATCGTGACGACGCGGTTCCCGCGCGACGGCGCCGCGCGCTACGCGGCCGAGCCCGACTTCGAAGAGTGGGGCGACCGGCTGGAGATCTTCGGGCTCGACCTGCGGCACACACCGAGCGTCGAGGAGTTCTGTCACCACCTCGTCGCGACTCGCGACCGGCTCGACTTCATCGTCAACAACGCCTGCCAGACGGTGCGCCGGCCGCCCGAGTTCTACCGGCACATGCTCGAGCGCGAGACCGTGTCCGACAAGCGGATGCCCGCGCACGAGCGGCGGCTGATCGGCGACGCGCGTTCCGCAGAGCTCTCGCAGGTTCCGCTCCTGCCGGACGACCTGGTCCCGCAGGACAGTCTCTTCCCCGTGGGGCGACTCGACCAGGACCAGCAGCAGGTCGACCTCCGCGAGCGCAATTCGTGGCGGCTGCTGCTGGCGGAGGTCTCGTCGGTCGAGTTGCTCGAGACGCAGCTGGTCAACGCGGTCGCGCCCTTCGTGCTGAACGCGCGCCTGAAGCCGCTCATGCAGCGCACGCCGGAGCGCGACAAGCACATCGTCAACGTGTCGGCGGTCGAGGGCCAGTTCTATCGCCGGTTCAAGACGACCAGGCATCCGCACACGAACATGGCCAAGGCGGCGCTGAACATGATGACGCGCACGTCCGCGACCGACTATGCCGCGGCGGGGATCCACATGAACAGCGTCGACACCGGCTGGGTGACCGACGAGGATCCCGCGCACCTCGCGGAACGCAAGACCGCCGAGCACGGCTTCCGGCCGCCGCTCGACATCGTCGACGGTGCGGCGCGCATCGTCGATCCGATCATCGACGGGTTCAACATCGGCACCCACGTCTGGGGCCAGTTCCTCAAGGATTACAAGCCGACCGACTGGTAGCGCTCGCCAAACGTTCGCTGTGCGTTAAGAATCGACCAGCACCGCACTGTAGAACCGTCGTCTTCGAGGAAGGAGACCAGACATGGCAGCACCGTCCGCGGTTGGGTCCTTCCCTAGCCCGTACGAGATCGAGACTCCCCCCGGCGCCGAGGGCTGGGAGGAGATGTACCCCTACTACGCGCGCTTCGACGAGGAGCGGCGCGAGGCGGACGAGCAGCGGTTCTGGTTCTGGAACTCGATGCACTTTCCGGTTCCGATGCCCGCCTTCGACGCGATCTGCGTCGACAGCCCGTACCAGGCGATCGGCAACTGGCAGAACCGCGTCTTCGCGGTCCCGCCGGCGATGGGCATCGACTGGCGGTGCATCAACGGCTACATCTACATCTCCGGCAACCCGGTTCTCGACCCGGCGAAGATCGGCGAGCGCGCGGAGTACTTCCAGAAGCGCGCCGGGTACTACTACGAGAACTGGGACGAGCTCTACGGCAAGTGGCGCGTGAAGATGGACGCGCTGATCGTGGAGCTCGGCGAGCTCAAGGTGCCGGAGCTCGGTGAGTACGAGCCCGACGCGGTCGCGTTCGAGGACGAGGAGACGAGCTACTGCGCCGTCATCCAGGCCTACCGGCACGCCCTCCGTCTCCTCGACCTGATGTGGCAGCACCACTTCGAGTTCCTGCTGCTCGGCTACGGCGCGTACATGACGTTCGCCGAGCTGTGCAAGGCGAACCTGCCGGACATCCCGGACCAGCACATCGCGCAGATGGTCGCGGGCCTCGACGTGCTGCTCTTCCGGCCGGACCAGGAGCTGCGCCGGCTCGCGCACCTCGCGATCGACACCGGCGTTGACGGCGCGTTCGTCGAGGGGCGCTCGCCCGACGAGATCGAAGCGGAGCTCTCGGAGAGCGACGCGGGCCGCGCGTGGCTCGCCGAGCTCGAGAGCGTCAAGGACCCCTGGTTCCACATGGCGACGGGCGACGGCCTCTACCACACCTACGGCAGCTGGCTCGACGACCCCCGCATCCCGTACGCGTCGTTGATCGGTCACATCGGCGCGCTGAACGCCGGCACGGACATCGAGCGGCCGGCCGATCACATCGCCGAGACGCGGCAGAAGCTCGCGACCGACTACGCGGCGCTGCTGAACGACGACGCGCGGAAGGGGTTCGAGGAGCTGCTCGCGCTCTCGCGCACGGTCTTCCCGTACGTCGAGGAGCACAAGTTCATCTGCGACTACTGGTTCCTCACGGAGTGGTGGAACAAGATCCGCGAGTTCGGCGACCTGTTCGTCGCGCACGGGTTCTTCGCAGACCGCGACGACATCTTCCAGCTGACGCGGCTCGAGGTGTACGAGGCGCTCGACGAGCTCGCGCTGACGTGGGCGACCGGCGGGCCGGCGCGCGGGCCGAAGTACTGGCCGCCGATCATCGCGCGCCGGCAGGAGATCCTCGAACGCCTCGGCGAGTGGACGCCGCCGCCCGCGGTCGGCGTTGTGCCGGAGGAGATGCTCGATCCGGCGCTGATCATGCTCTGGGGCGTGACGACGCAGCGCGTTCACGCCTGGGCGCGCGAACAGGAAGGCGGCTCGGTGCTCACCGGCGCCGCCGCGTCGCCGGGCATCGTCGAAGGCCCGGCGCGTGTCGTCAAGACGGTCGGCGACATCAGCGACGTCCGTGAAGGCGAGATCCTCGTCTGCAGCATCACCTCGCCGGCGTGGGCGCCGATCTTCTCGAAGATCCGCGCGGCGGTGACGGACATCGGCGGCGTCATGTCCCACGCTGCGATCGTGTGTCGCGAGTACGCGCTGCCGGCGGTCGTCGGGACCGGGCGGGCAACCTCGGCGATCAAGACCGGGCAGATGATCCGGGTCGACGGGACGGCGGGAACGGTGACGATCCTCGAGTGAGCGGCGGCGGCCACACGCGCCGGCTCGACGAGTTGCGCCAGGTCGACAACGGGTCGTTCGGCGGCAAGAGCTCGACGCTCGGCGAGCTGATCGCCGGCGGCATTCCGGTCCCGCCTGGCTTTGCCGTGTCGACGTCGGCGTTCTCCGCGTTCGTCGACGAGGCGGGGCTCGCAGGCAAGGTCGCCAACGAGCTGGCGCGCGTCTCGCCGGCCGACGTCGAGTCCGTCGGCGCGGCGTCGCACGCGATCAGCGAGGCGATGCGCTTCGCGCCTGTCCCGGATGCGGTGCGCGACGAGGTGGCGCAGCGCTACGCCGAGCTCGGTGAGCCTCCGGTCGCCGTCCGCTCGAGCGCCCTCGGCGAAGACAGCCAGGACGCCACGTTCGCGGGCCAGCAGGAGACGTACCTCTGGGTGCGCGGCGTCGATCACGTCTGCGACGCCGTCCGCGACTGCTGGGTGAGCCTCTTCAGCTCGCCCGCGATCGCGTACCGCGCGCGGCTCGGCGCCGGGGACGAGCCGGCGATGGGCGTCGCCGTCCAGCTGATGGTCGACGCGAAGGTCTCCGGCGTCCTCTTCACGTGCAACCCGGTGAGCGGCGACCCGAGCATGGTCGCGGTGAACGCGAGCTGGGGGCTCGGTCTCGCGGTCGTCGGCGGCGAGGTGACGCCGGACGACTATCTCGTCAGCAAGGTGACGCGCGAGGTCGTCCGCGAGCACATCCACGCGAAGGACGTCGAGTACGTCCCGGACGCGGGCGGTCGCGGTGCCGTCAGGGTCGAGGTGCCGGAGCAGCGGCGTGAGGTTCCCTGCCTCGACGCGGCTGAGCTCGACGCGCTTGTGGACGTCGCCGGCCGCATCGAGCGGTACTTCGGCTCGCACCAGGACGTCGAGTGGGCGATCGCGCGCGGCGGCGAATTGCCGTCGAGCCTCTTCGTCGTCCAGTCGCGCCCGGTCACCGCGATGAGGCGGCCTGCCGGGACACCGGCCGCGACGTCGGCGATGGCGCTCGTGATGAACGCGTTCGGCGTTGGCGAGAGAAAAAGCTGACGTGCCGCTGACCGACGACGACGTGCGCGAGATCCTGCGGATCATCGACGAGTCCGGCCTCGATGAGCTGCGCGTCGAGACCGGCGAGCTGTCGCTCCACGTCGTGCGGGGCGGTGCCCCCGCCGCCGCTTCTGCGCCGGCGGCCGAGGACGCGGGCGACGTGATCGCGTCCCCGATGCTCGGCACCTTCTACCGCGCGCACGCGCCGGGTGCCGCGCCGTTCGTCGACGTCGGTTCGATCGTCGAGCCGGACACGCTCGTCGGCATCATCGAGGTGATGAAGATGATGAACTCGGTGCACGCGGGCGTCTCCGGAACGATCGTCGAGGTCTGCGCCGAGAACGGGGAGCTGGTCGAGCACGGAAGCCCGCTGTTCCGGGTCGAGCCGTGAAGCGGTCGGTCGAGATCGTCGACACGACGACTCGCGACGGCAACCAGAGCCTCTGGGGCGCGACCGGTCTGACCGCGCACGACATCCTGGCGATTGCGCCGACGATGGATCGCGTCGGCTTTCACGCGCTGGACTTCACGTCGAGCACGCACATGGCGATCTCGGTGCGCTTCCACCGCGAGGATCCGTGGGAGCTGATCCGGCTGATGCGCGCGGCGATGCCGAACACGCCGCTCAACTTCATCGGTACCGGCATGCGGTTCATCGCCTGGCAGCCGTGCGGCGAGGATGTGATGCGCCTCGCGTTTCGGTGCGTGGTGCGCAATGGCATCCGCCGCTTCCAATTCGCCGAACCGAGCAACGACCCGGTTGCGCTGCGGCGCGTCGCTCGGATGGCGCGCGAGGAGGGCGTGGAGGAGATCGTCGCCGGCCTGACGTACTCGATCAGCCCGGTGCACACGCACGAGTACTACGCGGAGCGCATTGCGGCGCTCGTCGACTGCGCGGACATCGACCGCTTCTACCTCAAGGACCCCGGCGGACTGCTCACGACGGACGCCGTGCGCGAGCTCGCACCGCACTTCGTTGCAACGGGGCGCACGGTCGAGCTGCACAGCCACTGCACGATCGGGCTTGCACCGCTCGTCTACATGGCCGGTCTCGACGCAGGCTTCGACGTGCTCCACACGGCGATCGGCCCGGCGGGGAGCGGGACGTCCCAGCCGACGGTCGATTCGACACTGCGGAATCTCGAAGCGGGCGGTTACACGCACGCGCTCGACACGGCGGCACTCGCGGACGTCGACGCGTACTTCCGCGAGCTCGTCCGGGAGAAGCGCCTGCCGCCGGGCACTCCGCGCGAGTACGACGCTGCGTATTACCACCACCAGCTACCGGGCGGCATGGTGACGACGACGACCCGGATGCTCGACGAGATCGGCCGCCCCGAGCTGTTCCCCGCCGTGCTCGAGGAGATCGTGCGCGTGCGCGCAGACATGGGCTATCCGATCCTCGTGACGCCCGTCTCGCAGCTCATGGCCACGCAGGCGTTCCGCAACGTCGTCGACGCCGAGCGTTGGACGACCGTCTCGGACGAGACCGTTCGCTACTTCCTCGGACACTACGGCGACTTCCCTGCGCCGCCGGATCCCGACGTCGCGGACAAGGTGCTCTCGCTGGCGAAGGTCGCGTCGCTTCGCGACGCGCAGCCGGTCAGCCTCGAGGGAGCGCGGGAGCGTTTCGGCGCGCGGATCTCGGACGAGGAGCTGCTGCTGCGCCTGACGATGCCGCGGGACCAGGTGGACGCGATGCGCGCCGCGCCGCCGATTGCCGAGCGCGCGCCGTCGGCCCCGGCCGCGCGTCACCCGCTCGTCCGGCTGCTGCGCGAGATCGAGCGCCGCAAGTCGATCTCGTACCTCTGCGTCCAGAAGGGCGACGACCTCGTGGAGTGGCGCCGTGCCTCTTGAGGGCGTTCGCGCGTTCGTGTTCGACATCGACGGGACGCTCGTCCACCGGACCGGGGCGGAGGAGGTCGAGGCGATCCCGGGTGCGCGGGAGGTGCTCGACCGGGTCGCGGCGTCTGGCCGCCCGTTCGCGGTCTTCACGAATGGGAGCCACGTGCCGCCGGACGCGTTCGCGGCGCAGCTGCGCGCTGCAGGGCTGCCGGTCGAGGACGGCCAGGTGCTCACTCCGCTGTGCTCGGTCCAGAGCTACCTCGAACGGTTCGGCGGCGAGGCGCGCGTACTGCCGTTTGCGACGGAGCGCGCCCGGCGATACCTCGACGAGATGGGCATCCACCTTGTCGACGACCCGAACGGCACTGACGACTCGAACGGCAGGGTCGACGCCGTCTTCGTCGCGCATGCCGACCGCGTCGACTTCGAGCAGCTGGAGCGGGCGGCGCGCGCGGTGATCGCGGGCGCGCGCCTGCTCACCGGCAGCTACGTCCCGGCGTATGCCGGCGCGAACGGCCCGATCCTCAGCCGCGGCGCGATGATCACCGCGGCGATCGCCAAGGCGGGCAGCGCGCGGCCCGTCGTCGTCGGCAAGCCGTCGCAGGCGGCGGTGCGTGTGATGCGCGAACGGCTCGGCGTCCGCTCCGAGGAGATCGCGGTGGTCGGCGACGACTTCCGCCTCGATGTCGCGCTCGGACGGCTCGGCCGGTCGACGACCGTGCTCGTCCGCAGCGGGATCAGCGCGGACCTCGATCTCGACCGCGTGCCGGAGTCGCAGCGGCCCGACCTGGCGATCGGAACGGTCGCGGAGCTGCTGGAGTGGCTGTGACCCGCGCAGTCGCGATCGTCGAGCCGGGCGGCCCCGAGGTCCTGCGCGTCGTCGAACGTGACGTCCGCGACCCGGGGCCCGGCGAGGTGCGTCTCGCCGTCCGGGCCGCCGCGGTCAACCCGACGGACATCGCGTTGCGGGAACGCGGTGATGACACGACGCCGCCACCGTGGGTGCCCGGCATGGATGCGGCCGGCACGATCGAGTCGGCGGGCGCCGGAGTTGACGACCTCGCGGTCGGCGACGAGGTGATGGCCGCGGTCACGCCGCGACGCCCGGAGGGCGGCGCGCAGGCCGGGCTCCTCGTCGCGCCGGCGGCGTCGGTCGTCCCGATCCCGCACGGAGCGACGCTCGAGCAGGCGGCCACCCTGCCGATGAACGGCTTGACGGCACTGCGCGGTCTGGAGCTGCTCGGCCTCGAGCCCGGCTCGACCCTCGGTGTCACCGGCGGTGCCGGCCTCCTCGCGTCCTACGTGATCCCGCTCGCGAAGCTGCGCGGGCTCCGCGTGATCGCGGACGCAAAACCGGCGGACGAGGAGGTCGTGCGCGGCTTCGGCGCCGACGTCGTCCTGCCGCGCGGCGACGAACTGCCGGAAGCGATGCGCGCGGCCGCTCCCGGAGGCGTCGACGGCGTCTTCGACACGGCCGTCCTCGGACGCGGCATCTTCGCCGCGATCCGCCCCGGCGGCGGGCTTGCGTATGTCAGGACGTGGAGCGGCGACGACGTCGAGGACGGCATCGCAATCCACCGGGTGCTCGTCAGGGAGGTGCTGGAGCGCACGGACTGGCTCCGCGAGTTGAGCGACCTCGCGGGCCGCGGCGTGCTCGCGCTGCGTGTCGCCGACACGTTCCCGCCCGAGCGGGCCGCCGACGCGCACCGCCAGATGGAGGCGGGCGGCCTGCGCGGCCGCGCCGTCATCGTCTTCCGCTGAACAGCGGCCGAATCCTCCCGTCGAGCCTGTGCAAACCTCGTGTTTCGCGCGGTGAGGGCGTAAGGGCTTGGTAATCCCCGTGCGATTGCCGATACGGAGCTTCGATCGCGGACAGGTGTTCCTTATCAACGGAAGGAGCACTTGATGAAGAAACTGATCACCAGCACCTCACTCGCACTTGCCGTCTGCAGCTTCGCGGTTCCGGCCGCGCTCGCTGACGGAACGCCCGTGGCGCCCGTGACGGTCGACTCGGCCGCGCTCAGCGCTGCCGTCTCCACCGACATCACGGCACTCCAGGCCGACACACAGGCCAACCATCTGCGGATCGGGGCCGACGTTGCGCAGCTCACGAGCGACCAGGCCGCGCTTCCGGCTGGCCAGACCAGCGAGCAATTGCGCACGGCGCTCCAGCCTGACCTGACGAAGCTTCGCTCCGACCTCGGGGCGGCACGCAACCAGATCCGCTCCGATGGCAAGCAGTTGTGGTCGGACCTGCGCCCGGTCAAGGACGCGAAGGTTGCAGACACCATGCAGCCGTTGCTCGTGAGTGTCCGTACGGCGACGCAGGCCGCCGAGCAGACGTTGCGTAGCGACGAGAAGCTCGCCTGGCAGGCAACCGCCTCCTTGCGTCACGACGAGCAGGGCGACCACGCCAAGCAGGACTCGTCGGTGCAGGGCGATACCGCGAAGAGCGGTTCGAAGTGCGATCACGCCACCCAGGGCGACAGCGCGAAGCAGGACTCGTCCGCAAAGGACAACACGACCAAGAACGGCACGCGGAACGACGTCAGCAGCAAGCACGCTGACGAGCACGGCTCGTGGAGCCACCACGGTCACGGGCACGGTGGCCATCACCACCGCTAGATAGCACCGCACTCGTTCGATCATCGAAGGGCGTCCCGCGGGGCGCCCTTCGTGCGAGCGGTACAGTCGCTTCGATGACGGAAGGCGACGAGCTCGCGATCGTCTCGCGCGACGGAACGCGGATCGCGTTCTCGCGCAGCGGGCAGGGTGAGCCCCTGGTGCTCGTCCACGGCACAAGCGCCGATCGCACGCGCTGGTCGAAGGTCCTGCCGGAGCTCGAGTCGCGGTTCACGGTTTACGCGGTCGACCGGCGTGGGCGTGGTGCCAGTGGAGACGCAGACGACTACGCGATCGAGCGCGAGTTCGAGGACGTCACAGCAGTTGTGGACTCGATCGGCGAGCCGGTGACGCTCCTCGGTCACTCCTACGGCGGCATCTGCGCGCTGGAGGCGGCGCTCCGCACGCCGGCGGTGGAGCGCCTCGTCCTCTACGAGCCGCCGCTTCCCGTCGGCGTCGAGATCTACGAGCCCGGCTGGCTGGACGAGATGCAGCGGCTGCTCGACGCGGGCGAGCGCGAGGCGGTGCTGACGTCGTTCATGACGGACGTCGTGCGCATGCCGGCCGAGGAGCTCGAACAGCTCCGGTCGCTCCCCGGCTGGAACGAGCGGGTCGCCGGCGCGCACACGGTGGTGCGCGAGACGCGCGTGCACGACGCGTATCGGTTCGATCCCGACCGCTGGCGCAAGCTCACCGTGCCGACACTGCTGCTCTTGGGCGGCCTCAGTCCGCCGATCTTCACCGAGGCGATCGAGATGCTCCATGAGACGCTGCCATACCGCACTTTCTGCGTGCTGCCGGGGCAGCAACACGTCGCGATGGTGACGGCGCCGGCGATGTTCGCCCAGTTCATCGTGGCCTGGTGTAGCTCTTAAGCGCTCCGGGTCGCCGACCTGCGATCCTCGGGTCGCGTGAGCAGCGTGGAAGAAGCGGCCGTTCCGGAGGCGCTCGAGTCGCCCGACCTCCAGGAGCACGGGCGGGCTTTCGCATCGCTGCGCATCCCGTCGTTCCGCTGGTGGTTCGTCGCGCAGATCCTCTCCGGCTCCGGGGGGATGGCGCAGCTCGTCGCCCAGGCGTGGCTCGTCCTCCATGTGCTGCACGGAGGTGGGCTTGCGCTCGGCGCGCTTTCGGCGGTCGCCTTCGGGCCCGTCTTGCTGGGCAGCGCGTGGGCGGGCGCACACCTCCGTCGCCTGGACGTGCGCAAGGTCCTGATCGTGGCGCAGGTCGCCGGCGGCGCGATCGCCGCTGCCCTCGGTGTGCTCGTCGCGACCGGCGCCGTGCGGCTCTGGATGGTCTTCGCGCTCGCTCTCGCGTACGGCTGCGTCACGGCGTTCGACGCGCCGGCGCGCCAACTGTACGTCGTCGACCTCGTCGGGCGCGATCGAGTCGCGAGCGCCGTCGGGCTGTACGAGGTGATCATCAACGCATCGCGTGTGATCGGGCCGGCGTCGGGTGGCGCGGTGCTCGCGCTCGCCGGCGTCGCCGCGTGTTTCTTCGTCAACGCCGCCTCGTACGTCCCGCCGCTCGTGGTGCTGCTCCGCTACCGGCCGCCGCGCGACGGCGAGGACGCGCCTCGGAAAGCCCGCACGCGCGACACGCTGCGCGCCGGTCTCGCGTACGTGCGTCGGACGCCCGAGGTTGCAGCGTGCCTACTGATGGCGGCGGTGGCCGGGATGATCTTCAACACGGGGACGTCGATTCCGGTGCTCGCGACGCACACCTTCGGGCTCGGCAAGACCGGGCTCGGCGCTCTCACCGCGTGCTTCGGCATCGGTGCGATTCCCGGCGGCCTCGCCGCCGCGTACTCACGGAGCCCGCAGATTGGGCATCACGTGCGCACGCTCTGCCTCGCCAGCGGGCTTGCGGTGATCGCGGTCGCGGCTGCGCCCGTGCGTGCGGCCGCGTTCCCTCTGATGGTGCTCGTCGGCTTCTTCTCGATCTGGATGATCGCGCTGGCGAACACGCTCGTGCAGCTGCGGCCCCCCGGGAGCCTGCGGGGCCCGGTGATGGGGCTCTGGACGATGGTGCTTCCCGGCCTCATCCCGGTGACGGCGCTGATCACGGGCGCGACGACGCAGTACGTCGGGCCGCGTGTCGGCTACGGGATCGCCGGCGTGTTCCTGTGCGTCGCGGCGTTCGCCGGCTGGCGCTCGCTCGCGGACGAGTGACTCAGCGGTCGATCATTCGCTGCTGCGTTGGGGAGTAGCGGTCTCCTTGCGCGTCGATCTGCGACGCGGCTGCGTCGAGCTCCGCCAGTTCGTCCGCGGTGAACTCGACGTTCGCGGCCGCGATGTTCTCCTCGAGGCGGTGGAGCTTCGTGGTGCCGGGAATCGGGACGATCCACTCGCCCTGTGCGAGCACCCACGCGAGCGCGATCTGCGCTGCGGTCGCGCCCTTCTGCTCCGCGACGCGTTCGACCAGGTCGACGAACCCGCGGTTCGCCTTCCGGGCGTCTGCATCGAAGCGAGGGACGCTGCTGCGGAAGTCGGTGCTCTCGAACGTCGTGCTGTCGTCGATCTTCCCGGTCAGGAAGCCCTTGCCGAGCGGACTGAAGGGGACGAAGCCGATCCCGAGCTCCTCGAGCGTCGGCATGATCTCCGCCTCCGGCTCGCGCCACCACAGCGAGTACTCGCTCTGCAGCGCGGTCACGGGCTGGACGGCGTGCGCGCGGCGGATCGTCTGCACGCCTGCCTCGGAGAGGCCGAAGTGCTTCACCTTGCCGGCGGCGATCAGCTCCTTCACCGTCCCGGCGACGTCTTCGATCGGGACGTTCGGGTCGACGCGATGCTGGTAGAGCAGGTCGATCGTCTCGATGTTGAGTCGCCGCAGCGAGTCGTCGACGGTGCGCCTGATGTTCTCCGGACTGCTGTCGAGGCCGCCGGTCGCCTTGTCGCCGTCGTACTCGAAGCCGAACTTGGTCGCGATCACGACCTGGTCGCGGACCGGGGCGAGCGCCTCGCCAACGAGCAGTTCGTTGTGGAACGGGCCGTAGATCTGGGCCGTGTCGAAGAAGGTCACGCCGCGCTCGACCGCTACGCGGGTCAAGGCGACCATCTCCTGCCGGTCGGGAATCGGCAGGTAGCTCTGGCTCATGCCCATGCAGCCGAGCCCGATTGCCGAGACTTCGAGCGTTCCGAGCGTGCGCTTCTTCATGACTCCTCCCATCAGAGCTCCACCATCACTTTGATCGCCTCGCGCTCGTTCATCGCGCGATAGCCGTCGGGCACACCGTCGAGGTTCGTGACGCTGTCGAAGACGCGACCCGGCTCGATCCGTCCCTCCAGGACGTCCGGGAGCAGCTCCTCGATGTACGCGCGGGCGGGAGCCGGGCCGCCGCTGACGGTGATGTTGTCGAAGAACGTCGTCAGCGTCGTCGGGATCGTCTCGTGCTGCGGCAGCCCGACCCGGCCGACCGCGCCGCCGGGACGGGCGATGCCGAGCGCGGTGAGCATGGACTGCTCGTACCCGACACACTCCAGGACGGAGTGCGCGCCGAAGCCGGCGGTGAGCTCGCGGACACGCTCCACCGCCTCGTCGCCGCGTTCGGCGACGACGTCCGTCGCGCCGAACTCCTTGGCGAGCGCGATGCGATCGGGATGACGGCCCAGGATGATGATCCGCTCCGCGCCGAGGCGCTTGGCGGCGATCACGCCGCACAGTCCGACGGCGCCGTCGCCGACGATCGCTGCGGTCTTGCCGGGCCCGACTCTCGCAGCGCGTGCTGCATGGTGGCCCGTTCCCATCACGTCGGAGAGGGTGAGGAGGGACGGCATCAGCGCGTCGTCCTCGCCGGCCGGCAGCGCGACGAGCGTTCCGTCCGCCTGCGGGACCCGGACGGCTTCGCCCTGGCCTCCGTCGATCCCGTCCCTGGCCCACCAGCCGCCGTTGAGGCAGGAGGTGTGCAGCCCTTCGTGGCAGAAGACGCAGGTGCCGTCCGACCACGCGAAGGGCGCGACGACGAGGTCGCCGGTCTTGACCGTGCGCACGTCGGCGCCGATCGCCTCGACGACGCCGATGAACTCGTGTCCCATCCGCTGACCGTGCTCGCTGGGCTCCAGCTGGTTGTAGGGCCAGAGGTCGCTGCCGCAGATGCAGGCGCGGGTGACGCGGACGAGCGCGTCGGTGGGCTCGCTGATCGTGGCGTCGGGGACGGTCTCGATCCGGACGTCGCCCGCGCCGAACATGATTGTCGCTCTCATGCACTGCACTCAAGCAGGCGCTGCCGCCACGTGACCGACCCTGTTGATCCAGGTACTGCCAGGCCCCCTCACAGGACGCGGCCGGTGGTTACTCTCGACATCGTGGACACCAGGAACGAGATCCGGGAGTTCCTGACCTCACGGCGCGCGAAGCTGACGCCGGAGCAGGCGGGCCTGCGCACCTACGGCACCGGGCCGCGGCGCGTCCCCGGTCTTCGCCGCGAGGAGGTCGCGTTGCTCGCCGGCGTCAGCGCCGACTACTACACGCGCCTCGAGCGCGGTAGCGCGAGCGGTGTCTCGGAATCCGTTCTCGAAGCGCTCGCTCGCGCGCTGCAGCTCGACGACGCCGAGCGCGCGCACCTGTTCGACCTGGCGCGCGCAGCGCAGACGACGACGCGCGCCCGCCGCCCGGCGCCGCAACGGGTGCGGCCGAGCGTCCAGCGCATGCTCGACGCGATGACCGGAGCGCCGGCGTTCGTGCGCAACGGTCGCATGGACATCCTCGCGGCGAACGCTCTCGGGCTCGCGCTCTACTCGGAGATGTACGCTGACCCGCGGCGGCCCGCCAACACCGCGCGGTTCGTCTACCTCGACCCGCGCGCACCGGGGTTCTATCTCGACTGGGACCAGGTCGCGAGCGACTCGGTTGCGATCCTGCGCTCTGAAGCGGGCCGCGACCCGCACGACCGCGCGCTCATGGATCTCGTCGGAGAGCTGTCGACGCAGAGCGAGCTGTTTCGCACGCGCTGGGCCGCGCACAACGTGCGCCACCACGACACGGGCAGCAAGCGGTTCCACCACCCGGTCGTCGGCGACCTCACGTTGACCTACGAGAACATGACGCTTGTCGGGGACTCGGGGCTGACGCTCTTTGCCTACACCGCCGAGGCCGGCTCGAAGTCCCAGGAGGCCCTGACCCTGCTCGCGAGCTGGACCGCCACCTTCGAAGAGGAGAGCGCCAATGGAGATCACGAGGAACAGCCTCGCCACCGCCGCCGGGCCTGAGGACTGGTTCACGGGCTCGGTGTACATCGACGCGGTCGCGACCCCGTCGGACGCCTCGCGCGTGAGCGCGAGCAGCGTCCACTTCACGCCGGGTGCACGCACTGCGTGGCACACGCACCCGAACGGCCAGACGATCTACGTCCTCGAGGGTGTCGGTCACGCGCAGCGGCGCGGCGGGCCGGTCGAGGTGATCCGCCCGGGCGACCGCGTGTTCTTCGAGCCGGGCGAGGAGCACTGGCACGGCGCGGCCGCGACACGGTTCATGACGCATATCGCGATCGTCCAGGTCGACGAGGCGGGGACGAGCGCGACCTGGGGCGACCACGTCACCGACGAGGAGTACGGAGCAGCGCCCCCGATCGACGGCTGACCCCTCGCCGCTGGCACGATTCTCTGGTCACGAACGAGGGAGGACGGTCATGAGTGGAACGACGGAGCGGGCGATCCTTGCCGGTGGGTGCTTCTGGGGGATGCAGGACCTGATCCGCAGGCGGCCGGGCGTCGTGTCGACGCGGGTCGGCTACACGGGCGGCGACGTGCCGAACGCGACGTACCGCAACCACGGGACGCACGCCGAGACGATCGAGATCGAGTTCGATCCGGAGCAGACGTCGTACCGCGACCTCCTCGAGTTCTTCTTCCAGATCCACGACCCGACGACGGTGAACCGGCAGGGGAACGACATCGGGATGAGCTACCGCTCGGCCATCTTCTATCTCGACGACGAGCAGCGGCGGGTCGCCGAGGACACGCTCGCCGACGTCGAGGCCTCGGGTCTCTGGCCGGGACGCGTCGTGACCGAGGTCGTGCCGGCCGGGCCGTTCTGGGAGGCGGAGCCCGAGCATCAGGACTACCTGGAGCGGTATCCGAACGGGTACACCTGCCACTTCCCGCGGCCCGGGTGGGTGCTGCCACGCAGGGCAGACGCGGTCGCGCGCTAGAGACGTTCAGTCGCCCGCGACCAGCCGAACGCCGGCGCGACCTCGCGCGCAATCGTCTCGAGCAGGCGCGCGTTGTACTCGACGCCGAGCTGGTTCGGCACCGTGAGCAAGATCGTGTCTGCCTCCGCGACCGCCGCGTCGGTCGCGAGCTCGGCGGCGATCACGTCAGGCTCGCCGGTGTACGTGCGCCCGAAACGCGCGAGCGCTCCGTCGAGCCAGCCGACCTGATCCTCTTCACCGCGGGAGCCGAACAGGCGGCGATCGAGCTCGGAGGTGATCGGGAGGACGCTGCGGCTGACCGAGACGCGCGGCTCCCGCTCGTGGCCCGCCGCCTGCCACGCCGTGCGGAAGGCCGCGATCTGCTCGGCCTGCAGCTCGTCGAACGGGACCGCCGTGTCTTCGAGGAGCAGCGTCGAGCTCATCAGGTTCATGCCCTGCTCGCCGGCCCAGGCCGCCGTCTGGCGCGTGGCGGAGCCCCACCAGATGCGGTCGGGCAGACCGGGGGAGAGCGGCTGAATCGGCAGCGTCGCGGCTGCCGGTCGTCCGCCGGCGTCCGCGTGCACGACGCCCGCGCCGGCGATCGCCGCGCGGAAGAGCTCGACCTTGGCGCGGGCGAAGTCGCCGTCGCTCATCCCCTCCGGCGGCGCGTGGCCGAACGCATCCGCGCCGCGGTATGCGGGCTCGGGCGAGCCGCGGCTCACGCCGAGCTGCAGGCGCCCACCGGTGAGCAGGTCTGCGACGGCGGCGTCCTCTGCCATAGAGAGCGGGTTCTCGTAACGGAGGTCGATCACCGCCGTCCCGATCTCGATGCGGCTCGTTCGTACTCCGATTGCGGCCAGCAGCGGGAACGGCGCCGACAACTGACGGGCGAAGTGATGCACGCGAACGAACGCGCCGTCGATCCCGAGCTCCTCCGCGGCGACCGCCAGCTCGACGGTCTGAGCGAGCGCGTCCTGCGCCGTCGGCGTGAGCGACCACTCGGCGCGCTGCCAGTGGCCGAACGAGAGAAACCCGATGCGTTTGCGGGGCACGAGGGCTATGAAAGCAACCCGGGCGCCCCGAACCGCACGGGTAGGCTCACGCTGTGCCGCCTCCCGCGAGCCCGCTGCTGTCCGGATCGCAACTGGCGACGCTCGCGAAGCTCGGCGATGAGCGCACGGCACGTGTGGGTGACGTGCTCTTCCAGGTCGGCGACAAGCGCTATCCGTTCATTGCGATCGTCGAGGGCGAGGTCGCGATCCTCGATGGGGCCGGCAACGAGATCGTCCGGCACGGCACGTCGGGGTTCCTGGGCGAGCTGAACCTGCTCAACGGCCAGACCGTGTTTCTGACGGCGGTCGTCACGAAAGCGTTGCAGTACATCGCGGTGGATCGCGACGCGCTACGGCCGCTGCTGTTCGAGGACGGTCTCCTGAGCGATCTGCTGCTCTCGACGTTCATCGCGCGGCGCGAGGCGCTGCAGCAGGTTCAAGGGATCGGCCTCGAGGTGATCGGCCCTCGCTCCTCCGAGGCGACGATGCAGATGGTCGAGTTCGCGCGCAGCAACCGCCTGCCCTACGCGTGGCGCGACCCGGAACGGGGCGACACGGAGGCCGCGGCGCTGATCGCAGGGCTGGCTGCCGCGAGCCTGCCGCTCGTGCGCCTGCCGGGCGGCGCCGAGTTGCGCGGCCCCACGACCGGGCAGG
>Ga0265314_10003040_pt1 | contig 16563 bp, 15 predicted proteins | sample 4126metaG_FD_203106 | JGI IMG/M metagenome (GOLD analysis project Ga0265314, IMG submission 203106) | Rhizosphere microbial communities from Carex aquatilis grown in University of Washington, Seatle, WA, United States - 4-1-26 metaG | ecosystem: Host-associated > Plants > Roots > Rhizosphere >... | reverse complement strand
AAATTGGACGAGGTGGTCGACGGCCCACTGCGAATCGTCGGTGATCGCGAAAAGATTCATGTCTTCTTCCGCGATCAGGCGCTTGCCCAAAAGATGTTCCGCGACGTAATCGGCCCACTTGCGCCAGTACGTGCCGCCGGGCATATCCACGAAGACCACCGGAATCGTTGCGGTCTTGCCGGTTTGGATCAGCGTCAGCGCTTCAAAGCCTTCGTCATGCGTGCCGAAGCCACCGGGGAAGAGCACGATCGCGGAGGCTTCCTTTAAAAAGCAGACCTTGCGCGTGAAGAAATAGCGGAAGCTGATCAGCTTCTTGTCGCCGGCGATCACCGGATTGGCGGATTGTTCGAAGGGCAGGCGGATATTCACGCCAAAGCTGTGGTCGCGCCCGGCGCCGCCTTGGGCGGCTTCCATGATTCCGGGACCAGCGCCGGTGATGACCATGAAATTCTGGCGCACGAGTTCCTGGGAGAGCTTGCGCGCGGCGAGGTATTCCGGGTTGTCCGCCGGCGTGCGCGCGGAGCCGAAGACCGAGACCTTGCGTACACTCTGGTACTGGCGAAACACGTTGAAGGCGTAGCGCAGCTCACGCACCGCGCCGGCAATCAGCTTGAGTTCATTGCGGGGCGCGCCGTCCTTCACCAGACGCAGAGCGGTATCGATGATGTCTTCGATCAGGTCCTGGTCGGGATGCGTGCCGATCATGCCGATCAACTCGCGGATCTTTTCATCGACCTTGTTGCGCGGCGGCGTGGGGATGAAGCAGGACGGCTCGGCGCGCAGCGGAATCTTCGCGGCGAGCTTGGGCGGCACCGGCGCGGTCGGCGTAAGCATCTCTTCGACCAACGGCACCGCAGGCTGGCCGCTGGCAGGTCGGCCTGCAGTGGCCGGATCGGTGGCTTCCGCCGGCGCGGCCGTCGGTTTGACCTTGGGCACCGAATGCGTCACCCCGGTCTTGCGCTGCGACTTCGATTTGATGCGGGTCGATTTGGACATCGAGGCGCCTTTAATGGGAGTGAACGCGCGCAGGGCGAAAGCATCGCGCGCGGAATTTCCTTATATCACGCTTAGCCGGCCTTGCATGCGCGTCGAAAACTCGCGGTGCAAAACTGAGGGATCGAGAGTGGTGCTAGACCGGCTTGCCGTCGGGCCCCACCCAAATAGCTGCCTGCCCGTCCGCAAAGTATTCCTTCTTCCAGATTGGGATGCTGGTCTTGAGCGTATCGATCAGGTAGCGGCAGCCGTCGAAGGCGCCGCCGCGGTGCGCGGCGCTAACCGCGATCGCAACGCTGGCTTCGCCAATTTCTAGCGTGCCCAAGCGGTGCGCAAGCGCCGCGCCGGTGAGACCAAACTGAGAAATCGCGTCGCGCACCAGCGCCTCCATGGCTTTCGATGCCAAGGCTTCCTGCGCGCTGTATTCGAGACGCAGTACGGACCGCTGTTCGTGGTGGCTGCGCGTAACGCCCAGAAAAGAGACCACCGCGCCGGCTTCGGGGCGCGCTACGCGGGCTTCCAGCGCGGAAAGGTCGAGCGGCGCGCGGGTCAGTTCAGAAAAGGCAAGCGGAGTGGGGGAGGCCATGGCGTCCATGTGAACCGAAGGCGGGCCGGAATTCAACCGCCGCCGAAGGGTGGCAACAGGTCCAGCACTGCGCCTTCCATTAATGGCGCGCCCGACGGTGCGAACTCGTCGTTCAGCGCGAATTTAAAGTGCCGGGCACGTGCGGCGAGGGTGGGGTGGCGACGTGCGAATGCTTCTAAAGCGGTGCCTGCGGTTGCGCCGATGGGGAGTTCCAGGCGCTCGGAATCGCGGCCCGTTTCTTCCCTAACAAACGCGTGGTATCTCAGCGTTACGAACATGGCCTCACTATCAGCCGCCCTATAAGGAAAAGCAAGCGCGCAGGGATTGTGTAAAGCATTCTCATTAATGGAGTTGTGCCTGGATTGGCCCCCTGAGCCGAGATGCAACCGATTTCTCGCTGGCCAAGCCTACGAGGACGGCTAAAAACGATGCATAACTTTTGGGATTCTTGCTTTGCAGCCGCTGGGGAGCGCGCATAATCAGGCGTGCCAGCCAGTGCACACAGGTTCTTAGGATCGAGACCGCCCCATGGCCGAAGAAAAGAAACCTGCCGAACCCGCGAAGCCCGCCGCACCTGCCGCTGCCGCGCCGGCTCCCGCCGCGCCGGGTGCGCCACCAACGCCACCCAAGCCCGTAATTGAACTGCCCAAGGCGCCCGAAGGCCAGATGTGCCTGCGCGTCAACGGGAAGGATCACTTCATCGATCCGAAGAAGTACAAAGTCCTGATCCAGGCGCTGCACGAGCTTGGTTACGACGTCCCGCATTTCTGCTATCACCCGGGCCTCGCGCCCGACGGCAACTGCCGCATGTGCTATGTCAACGTGATCGACACCATGTCCGGCAAGCCGATGATGGCGCTTAATCTTTCCGAGCAGCCCTTCAGCCGCTACCCCAAGCCGACCATCTCCTGCCGCGAGCCGCTTAACCCGCGCGGGATGGTGATCGAGACCGAGTCGGAATCGGTCAAGAAGGCGCGCCAGTGGGTCATGGAATTCCTGCTGATTAACCATCCGCTCGACTGCCCGGTCTGCGACAAGGCCGGCGAGTGCATGCTGCAGAACAATTCCTACGATCACGGCAAAGCCGACAGCCGCTTCGCCGAAGCCAAGAACGAGAAGGCGCCCAAGGACCTCTTCGCGCCGGACCAGCAGCACGGCATCAAGCTCTGGACCGACCGCTGCATCACCTGCACGCGCTGCGTGCGCTTCCTTGATGAAGTCAGCGGAACGAGCGAACTTTACGTGACCAACCGCGGCGACCGCAGCGAAATCGACATCGCGCCGGGCCACCCGCTGAACAACGAACTTATGGGCAACGTCGTCGACATCTGCCCCGTCGGCTGCCTGATTGACCGCGAACAGATGTTCTCCTATCGCGCGTGGTACCTGCAAAAGTCCGAGTCCGTCTGCCCCGATTGCGCCAAGGGCTGCAACATTGAAGTCCACAGCCTGAAAGAATATGTGCGGCGCCTGGTGCCGCGCGAGAACCGCAACGTCAACGATTACTGGATGTGCGACCGCGGCAGACACGACTTCAAGTACATCAACAGCGACGAGCGCGTGATGCAGGCGCGCGTGAAGAACGAAGCCTGGCCGGTGCTCACCGCCGCAGAAGAAGCGGGCAAGAAGCTCAAGGAAGCCGCGACGGCTGACCCGAATTCCGTCGGCGTGCTGGTCTCCGCGTGGCTGACGCTCGAAGAATTGCACGCGGTCAAGCTGCTCTGCACCGAGACGCTCAAGGGCGCCAGCGTGGGCTTGCTTGCGCAGGCGGACTGGAAGGAAGCAACTTTCCCCAAGTTTAAAATCGAAGCGGACCACAACCCCAATCGCCGCGGCGCGCAGTTGGTGTTCGGCGATGCGGCCAGCAAGACGGCCGGGATCATCGAAGCGGCGAAGAGCGGCAAGCTGAAGGCGCTGTACGTGATTTCCAGCATGCCGGACTTCACGCCGGGCGCGGACCTGCTCGAAGCCATTGAAAAAGTTCCGCTGAGCGTCGTTCAGGACCTGAAGCGCGGCGCGCTGACCCAGAAGGCAGCCATCGTGCTCCCGGGGTCCAGCTTTGCCGAGAAGGATGGCGTCTACATCAATTCGCAGGGTCGCCTGCAGATCCTGCGCCGGGGGGTCGATCCGCTCGGCCAGGGCAACGACGATCTCGCCGTGATCCAGCGCGTGGCGCGCGGCGCGGGCGCGGATGTGAAGCTGGTTTCGGCGCGCGAGTACTTCCGCAAGCTGGCGCCGCAGTACCCGGCACTGGCGGGGATTACGTATAAGGAAATCGGGCACGGTGGGTTTATTCCGGCGCCTGATTTGGCGAAAGCTTCGGGCGACTAAAAGTAATAAAGGGCGCGGCGCGCCGACGGACGGTGCACGCTCCAATTCGGGTCTAGGATAGGAGAACGAAAATGGCTCAGGCCATTCCATTTGAAGAACGTTTTGCAACGATGGATGTTGCGCAGACTCAGTTCGTCAGCAAAGTTTACACGACGCTGGCCATGGCGTTGGTTGTGGCCACGGGCACCTGCTACGCGGTCGCCGAATACGGCAGTTGGCAGCTTGCATTAGGCATGATGATTGGCGCGCTGATCCTGGGCATCATCTCGGCCTTCTCCCGGATGAAGGGTCTCTTTGGCACGATCCTGCTATGGGGTTATGTGATCTGTTTGGGCGGCGCACTGGGTCCGACGATCAATCATTTCCTCAAGACCGCGGCTGGCACACAGACGTTGACTATGGCAATCGGCTTGACGGCGGGCATCTTCCTCGCTCTGACGGCCTTCGTGCGCATTACGGGCAAAGATTTCAGCTTTATGCGCGGCTTCCTGGTCATCGGCACCATTGGTCTGTGCATCGCTGGCGTCATCCTGATGTCCTACCCGGGCCAGGGACAGTACTGGTATTCGCTGATCGGCGTGCTGCTCTTCAGCGGCTGGATCCTGTACGACACTTCCGCCGTGACACGTCAGTATTACGAAGACAACAATGTCAACCGCGCCGTGATGGAACTGTTTTTGGACATCGTCAATCTGTTCCTCATGATTCTGCGCCTGCTGAACAGCCGCGACTAAATGCTTTGCGCCGCGGCCCGTTTTAAAAGCGGGCTGCGGTTCACTTTCTGGATGGGAGGGGCAAAGGCCCGTGTACACTCTCGCGGTAGACGTGACGTATACGCCAGCCGAATACCTGTGGAAGCTCCTGCCCCTGCTCATGGCCTTTGGCGGGGTGCTCGGGGTGGTGCCGCTGCTGGTTTACCTGGAACGCAAGATCTGCGCATTCATCCAGGATCGCGTGGGGCCCAATCGCGTCGCGCTGCTCGGACCGGATGGACTCCTGCCGGTGCTGATCGGCGTAGGCGGCAAGGCGCCGCGCCTGCTGGCTGGCCTCATTCAGCCTCTCGCCGACGCGGTGAAGCTCTTCACCAAAGAAGACTTCATGCCGGTGGGCGCGGACAAGTTCCTCTTTACCGTGGCGCCGTTTTTCGCAATGCTCCCGCCGCTGTTGGCGTGGCTGGTGATTCCGATTGGCGCGCCGGCGACGCTGCCGGGCATGGATCACCCAATGCCGCTGGTCGCCGCGAATCTGGACGTGGGCGTACTCTGGGTGCTCGCGGTGGCCAGCCTTTCGGCCTACGGTGTGGCGCTGGGCGGCTGGGCTTCAAACAATAAATTCGGCCTGCTGGGCGGCGTGCGCGCGACGGCGCAGATGATTTCATATGAAGTCGCGCTGCTGATCGTGATTGCTTCGCTGATCATGCACTATTCCGAACCGGGGTATAACGGCCTCTCGCTCGTCGACATGGTGCGCCAGCAGGCGTACGTGCCCGGCACCGAGATGGCGCGCAACGCGCCCTGGGGTTGGGGCATCTTCCACCAGCCGTTGGCCTTTGTGCTGTTCGTGATCTGCGCGTTCGCCGAAAATAACCGCCTGCCTTTCGACATGCCGGAATGCGAAGCGGAACTCGTTGGCGGCTACCATACGGAATACAGCTCGATGAAGTTCGGCATGTTCTTCCAGGGCGAATACATCGCGATGCTCTCGATGGGCGCGCTGACCGCGACCTTCTTCCTGGGCGGCTGGCACTACCCGGGTTTCGGCTGGGTCTCACACTGGAACGCGAATGTGGCGGCGCTGCTTTCGCTCGTGGCCTTTGGCCTCAAGGTGCTGGGCTTCGTGGTGTTCGAAATTTGGGTGCGCTGGACGCTGCCGCGCCTGCGCTACGACCAGTTGATGGGAATGGGCTGGAAAATTCTGATCCCGGTGGCGCTTCTCAACCTGGTGCTGACGGCCGTGCTGAGCGTGTAAAAAGGATCGAACCATGTCCGACACGATTGTGGAAGAACATCCGCCGCTGCCCAAGGGCGTCGTGCTGGCCGCCGGCAACACCGAGCAGACTTGGCTTGAGAAGCTGTACCTGCCCGAAATCTTCAAGGGCTTGGGCAATACCTTCAAGCATCTGGTCAATCCGAACAAATTCACCATCGACTACGATGGTACGGATCTCAAGAATCCCAAGAAGGCCCACATTCCGCGCGATGGCTATCGCGGCGAGCATTACCTCAAGAAGGACGACGCGGGCCACGTGAAGTGCGTCGCGTGCTTCATGTGCGCGGCGGCGTGCCCGGCGGAGTGCATCCACATTGAAGCGATGCCCACCCCCGCCGACTGGAAGGACCGCGAACGCGCGCCCAAGCGCTTTGAGATCGATCTGCTGCGCTGCATTTATTGCGGCATGTGCGAAGAAGCCTGCCCGGTCGATGCGATCGCACTTTCATCGACCTACAATGTCGTCTCCGATACGCGCGAAGCGAAGGTTTACGACCGTGAGCATTTGATGAAGTGCGGGGAAGAACTGGGCTTGGCGCTTTCGCACCACCACTACCGTGCCGATGGCGTGCCAGGCGCCGTTCCACACAAGACCGGCCACCACTAAAACAATGCGGCGCTCAAGGTTCACTTGAGCGCCGCAACACCGTCGGTCTCTGTTTCGCTTTAATACGGCGGCAATTTCACCTTCTTAAGCCAGAACGATTCGACCGCTTTCAGAGTTTCCGAAAGCTCGTCGAAGCCCGACGGCTTGGTCAAATAGCAATTCGCGTGCAATTCATAGCTCTTATTGATGTCCGCATCGGCGTCGGACGACGTGAGCACGATCACCGGGATGCGCTTTAGGCTATCAGTTTCCTTAATTTCCTTGAGTACTTCGCGGCCGTCTTTGCGCGGCAGATTCAAATCCAGCAGAATCAGATTAGGCCGCGGGCTGTCGGCGTATTTCCCGTCTCGGCGCAAGAATGCCATGGCTTCCATGCCGTCGCGGGCCACATGCAAGCGATGATGCACCGTGCTTTCCTGAAGTACTTCGCGCGTCAGGTCGACGTCACCCAGATTGTCCTCCACCAGTAAGATCTCAATGGGCTTCGCCACGATTGCTCCTTCCGTCAGGCCTTGGGCAGCGTGAAATGGAAAACAGTGCCATGATCTTTCTCGGACTCCACCCAGATTCGTCCGCCATGGTGTTCAATGATCTTCTTGGCAATGGCCAAGCCAATGCCAGATCCCGGGTACTTTTCCCGGTCGTTCAGTCGCTGGAACAATTGAAAGATGCGCTCCTGGCAACTCTTGTCAATCCCAATCCCGTTGTCTTCCACGGAAATGTTCCATTGGTCATCCTGCGCCTTGGCCCCGATGTGAATTTTGGGCGGTGAGGAATTCTTGAATTTGATCGCATTCCCAATCAGGTTCTGAAAAACCTGTCCGAGCTGCGTGGCATCGGCCTTGACCAGAGGCAATTCGTCAACCGTGACCTCGGCGCCGGCCTCTTCCATGGCCGGGCGCAGGTGCGTGAGCGTCATAGAGACCACCTCATTGCAATTCACTTCTTCAAAGGGCTTGGACTCGCGGCCGATTCGAGAAAAACTCAGCAAATCGCGGATCATTTCCTGCATGCGCAGTGCGCCATCTTCCGCGTAGTGAATGTATTTATCAGCGGAACCGTCCAATTTTCCCTTATATTTCCGTGACAGAAGCTGCATGTAGGACACGACCATGCGCAGCGGTTCCTGTAAGTCGTGCGAGGCGATGTAGGCAAACTGTTCCAGTTCCGCGTTTGACCGCGCAAGTTCCTTGGCATGTTCGGCGATGGCTTCCTGGGCGCGCTTTCGTTCCGTGGCTTCCATGGCCAGGCGTTCATTGATAGTAGCCAGCTGCGCGGTGCGTTCTTTGAGGGCGGTGGTCGCTTTGCGGCGGTCGGCGATGATTGCCGAAAACATCATCGCCAGGACCGAATTTACGCCCAAAAAGCCGTCCAGCATGAAGAGCGCGTCCTGGTGATTGGGCAGTGCAAAAGGCCCACGGTCGTGGATGGTGCCGTAAATCGCCAGGCCTTCCAGGACCATGATGATGAGTGCGGTTTCACGCTGGCTGAAGCTAAAGGCGGTCCAGACCAGTACCGGGACCGGCAGGTACGAAAGCCCATTTTGTTGAAAATCACCGGAGAAATTGTCGCCAAAGACAATCATGCAGATAAAATAAAGCGTTCCCAGAATTAAGGCGCCCTCAATTAATTGCCGCGCGCTGTAGCGCGGCCGCTTATCCCACCATAATAAAATTACCGGTGCAACCGCCAAGTCGCCGGTGGCGTCTCCCAACCACCAGGTCAGCCAGGTAACTGGAAAGTTGTGCCAGGTAGCACTGTTGCTCAGGCACAGGCTGGTTACGCCAATGGTCGCGCCGGCCATAGTGCTGAACATCGCCGCATATATCGCGAAGCGCATAATATCTTGCGGTCGCTCGAAGGAATTGCGTCCATTTGCGAAATAGTTGACCAGCGAGGCTCCGATCGCGGCTTCCAGCGTGTTACCTGTTGCGATGCCGAGAGATGAAAATATCTGGCCGGTCGTGGAGACATTCACGAGAAGCGCGCCGGCGAAAATGCCGGGCCAGACGCGATACCCCAATAGCAGCATGGCTGCGAGCGAAATGCCGCTTGGCGCCCAGACGAGCGTGATGCTGCGGTTTTCAGTGGCGACATTCAGCCCCAGCTTGCCGGCGCAGAAATACACTCCGGCCAAGGCTGCGAGCAGCAGCCAGTTTTTGCATTTAGGCCAGAGGTCTGGGCGCACGGGTTTGATCCGGGTTAACCCTATTCCTTAGGTGTCCCGCCCGGCGGGGGCGGAGGCGATTCCGGGATTGAGAAGTAGAAGGTCGAACCTTCACCCGCCCTGGAGTCAACCCAGATCTTGCCACGGTGATGCTCGACGATTTTCTTTGCGATGGCCAGGCCAATTCCCGAGCCCGGATATTTCTCGCGCTCGTGCAGCCGTTGGAAAATCTGGAAAATGCGGTCCTTAAATTGGGTTTCGAGGCCGATCCCGTTGTCCTGCACGGCAAAAACCCAGGCCTTGCACTTAAGTTCCGCAGAGACCTGAATCTTGGGCGTGTCATCACGGCGGAATTTGATCGCATTGCCGATCAGGTTTTGCAGAAGTTGCGCGATCTGGGTCGGTTCGCCGTAAATTTCAGGCAGATTTCTAGAGGTAATTTGAGCCCCGGTCTCCTTGATCGATTGTGAGAGATTGTTCAGGGCCAGGTCGAGCGCCTTTTGAACGTCCACGGGCTTAAAGGTATCCGAGCTGACGGTAGCGCGCGAATAATGCAGCAAGTCGCGGATCATGCCTTGCATGCGCTTGGCGCCGTCCACCGCGTAGGAGATGTACTGATCTGCCTTCGTGTCCAATTTGCCTTTGTAGCGCTTCTCGAGCAATTCCAGATAGCTGGCGATCATGCGCAGCGGTTCCTGCAAATCGTGCGAAGCCACGTATGCGAATTGTTCCAAGTCCGCGTTCGAGCGGGCCAACTCTTGCGCGTGCTGTTCGGCGGAGGCACTGCGTTCGGAGACGCGTTGCTCGAGAGTCAGATTGAGCGTCTTCAATGCGTCTTCCGCACGTTTGCGGCGAATGACCAGGCCAAGTTGCTCGGCGATTGCGGTGATGATGCGGGTAAGGATCTCGTCGTCTTTGCGCGGCTCGGACATGAAGAAAATCAGCACGGCCACGACTTCATTTCGGGCCAGAACCGGAATGCCGACGCTTGACTTGAAGCCCATTTCCTCGGCGTGCGGTTCGCTGGTGAAGATTTCATTTTTCTCGAGATCGTGCACCCAGATCACACGCTTCTGCAGCCAGACTTGCCCCGGTAATCCTTGGCCCGGTCCAAAGGTCAATTTATCTTTGGCATCGCGCCGCACTGCGGTGCCTTGAATGCTGCTGAGCCAAGATGCGTTGCACTCGAGCGACAGGCCATCGGGGCTGGGAATCCACGCTTCGCCCAGGCGCCAATGGGTGGTCTCGCAGACGCGCCGCAAAACGATGCGCAAGGCGGCCTGCATGTCTTCGGCTTCACTTACGGAGCGAGTGATCGATTGTAGCAGGCGCAGTTCATCTTCGCGGTGCTTGCGATCGGTGATGTCGCGGACCACTTTAACAAATCCGCGCAGGGCGCCGGACTGGTCCTTGATCGCGGTTGTGATCACGTTCGCCCAGAATTGCGAGCCGTCCTTGCGCAGGCGCCAGCCTTCGTCTTCGGTCTGGCCTTCAGCGCCCGCTTGTTTGAGTAGAAATTCTGGACGGCCCATGCGCACCTGCTCGGGCGTATAGAAGATGGAAACATTTTTGCCCAAAATTTCAGTTAATTGATACCCTTTGATTCGCTCGGCGCCGGCGTTCCAACTAACGACGCGACCCTCCGGATCTAGCATAAAAATTGCGTAGTCTTTGACACTTGCGACCAGCAGGCGGAAGCGCTCCTCGCTAACGCGCAAGGCTTCAAGCGCCGCCGAGCGTTCTGTGAGCAGGGCATGCTTAGCCTGAAATTCCATCGCGTGCGTGATCGCAGCGCCAATCAGACCCGCAATGACTTCCAGTGCGTGAATGTCGCGTTTGCGAAACGCGTTTGGCAGACCGGACTCGACATTAAGTACGCCGATCACTTTGTTGTCGTGACACAGAGGCACATCGAGCATGGAGCGCACGCCGATTTTGGCATACTTACCCGGGTTGACGCGTGGATCGGCGGCAGTGTCGTCGCAGTAGAAGATTTCTCCCGTCAAGATGCTCTGAATGGAGAAGTTTTCGGTGACGAAATAGCGCGTCCCGATTTGCGCGGCCGCGCGGCCCTGCGCGGCCTTCAGAACCAGGTTCTCGCCTTCGACAATGTGAATCGAAGTTCCGCTTGCCCCCGTCAGCTTTTGAATGCGTTCGACGACCAGTTGCAGAATCGTGTCCAGGTCCATTCGGGCCGTCGCGATGTCGCGCTGGATCGAATTTAGCACGTAAAGCTGGTCGGTATTTTCCTGAAGCTCCTTGATCGCACGGCTGTATTTCAACAGGGAACGAATGCGAATTTCGAGGATCGGCCCTTCGAGCGGCTTGGTGCAGAAGTCACTCGCGCCGGACTCGAGGCCCATGAGATAAGCTTCGGGATCGCTCCATCCCGTTACCAGCACGACAGGGATATGCTTCAGGCCCGGGTCGGCGCGGATCTTTCGGCATGTCTGGAAGCCGTCCATGCCAGGCATATTGATATCGAGCAAGATGAGATCGGGATGCTTTTCGCGCGCAATTTCGAGCCCCCGCGCGCCTGAATGCGCGTTCAGCACCGAGTGGCCGGCGCCTTCAAGCAGACGTGTGGCCAACAACAGAAAATTAGGATCGTCATCCACCGCCAAAATAAGGCCGGGCCGGCCCAACGTCTTGGTGCTGACAATCGCAAACTGCGGCGTAGTTGTGGAAGACTCTTGGTGAGGCATGGCTTCCTCTCTATCCGGACTGTTGGCGTTCATGTTCATCCGATGTCGGGTTTACCGCCTCGAGATCGAAGGAGAACGTACAGCCCTTTCCTTCATCGCTGACGAGTAAAATGCGGCCGCCGTGGGCTTCCACAAGCGCTTTAGAAATGGCCAGGCCCAGGCCGGATATTTTGCCATCATCCGTTTTTACCTGTCCGAACGGCCGAAAAATCCGCTTCTGTTCCTCCTTTGAAATGCCGCGGCCTTCATCATGCACCCAGACGTGCACGCGCTGGCCTGCGCGCTTGGCGCCAACGACGATCGTGGTCCCATTTTCATTGTGCATGATGGAATTACCGGCCAAATTCACCAGGATTTGAATGATTTTATCCGGGTCGCAGCGCGCCAACAGGGGTGCCTGCGGCTCCTCGGTCAGCACCACGCAGCGCCGTTCCTGTGCCAGCGGCGCTAGTTGGCTGGTCGCTTCGACCAACAACGCGCGCAGATCGGCGTCCTTATACTGCAGCTTCAAGCGGCCCGATTCGATGCAGGAAAGATTGAGCACCTCGTGAATCAGCGTGGAGACCCGCGAGACGCTGCGTTGCAGCATTGAAATGTATTTTTGTTGCTGCTCGTTGAGCGGCCCGACTTTGCCTACGGCGAGCCGGTTCAGCGAAAGCTCTGCCGAAATCATGGGCGTCTTGAGTTCATGCGCGACAAATGAGACAAATTCATTCTTCGTTGCGCTGACCCGCTCAAGTTCTTCGACCAATAATTCCAATTGGAAGGCCTGCTTGCGCACGCTTTCCAGTAAGCGTTTGCGCTCAATCGCATGGCGCAGTGTGCGAATGAGCAGGTGTCCTTCGATCTGGCCCTTCACGAGGTAGTCCTGCACGCCACGCTGCATCGTCTGCATCGCCAGGCGCTCGTTTGAGCTGCCGCTCAGCACCACGATCGGCACACTGGGCGCAACTTCGAGAATTGAATTAACTGTTTCGAGGCCGAACGTATCCGGAAGCGAAAGGTCCAGCAGCACCACATCGCAATGTTCCGAACCCAGGGCCATCACGGCCTTGCGTGCGGAGCTGACGTGGGTCAGTTTGAATCCATTTGGCGACGCTTCGGATAGCATTTCCTGCGTCAGTTGCACGTCTCCAAGATGGTCTTCAACCAGCAAGATTTTGATACAATCGGTAATTATATCGCTGATCATTGCCCCCTCCACACGACGGTTGGAGTCCCCTGGCTGATGCCGATGCGCGGGCTGCCTTAAGTAGCGCCTCGAACTGGTTGAATTCATTTCAATAAGCTCCGCCAAATTCCTCCTAGCCTGGACCGCCTGCGGTCATGTAGGCCGCCCAGACTTGTGCATTGGCTTTCTCTTCGCTTAGCCGGTGCATGAGCAGGTATCGCAATGAAACAATGCCTACGATATGCCGCTCGTCATCGGTGATTGGCAGGTGTCGGAAACGCCCGCGAATCATCCGTTCCAGGGCTTCGGTCAATTCGGTTCTGGGATCGATGGTTTCGACCTGGGTGGTCATGACCTCTTTTATCTGAGTGCGCTCTACATCCCGGCGTTGCACAGTGACACGGGTCAGGTTGTCGCGTTCAGTAAAGATGCCCACGACGCGTCGTTCGGTATCCGTGGCCACGACGGCACCCACTTGCAGTTCGGCCATCAGCGAAACGGCGTCCATCACGGTGATCTGGGGCGGCACCGTAACCGGAGGGATGCGTGCGATTTTGATGACTTCCATGGCCTGCTCCTTTCTTAGACTCCAGACTCCCGCTCCGCGGGTGTGTCGGAATTTTCCAGTGCGATAATGTTTGAATCTCCAAGCAGAAATTCCACCGAGTCGAGCAGCATGTTGAGATCGAAAGGTTTTGTAAGATAAAAATCCGCGCCTTTAAGGTAGCCGTCCGCGACATCCATTTCCGTGCTGCGGGCCGTAAGCATGATCACGGGGACATTGGAGCGCATTTTTTTGCGCAGTCCCTGCAGGACTTCGAAGCCGTTTAGCTTCGGCATCATGACGTCCAGGATCACCAGGTCGACTTCATCCCAGTTGCGCAACATGCTCAGCGCTTCTTCTCCATCTTTTGCAAACCAGACTTCGTAGCCCTGGTTGCGGAGAATGCGGCCGACGCTATTGCGGATGTCTTCTTCGTCGTCAACCACCAGGATCGTATTCGCAGCGTTCATTAACGGACTCCTTTTCGGTTCGTCTGCCGCTTAATGACTGGTAAAGGTTCGCAGTCCAAAAAACACACCGTCAGTCGTTAACAGTTCCAACTCTGCCTTCGAGAAGGCATCTCCCTCGAGGTTTCCAATCAGGTATTCGACGGCATTTAGCAGGATCCGCGGTTCAAAGGGCTTGGTGAGGTAAAAATGCGCACCCTTGTTGTAGCCTTTGGCGATGTCGTCGATGGCCGACTTGGCCGTCAGTAGGATCACCGGAATGCTGCTGTGGTCGCGCTCGCGGACCTGCGCGAGCACTTCGAGCCCGGTCATGCGAGGCATTACAATATCGAGGATCACCAAATCGAAGGCTTCTCCCGAATTCAGGCGTTCAAGTGCCTCCGCGCCGTTGGCCGCGGTGGCGACTTCAAAACGCGTTGCCCGCAGCAGACGTTCAATGCCGGTGCGGATGTCCGCTTCGTCGTCCGCCACCAGGATTTTCTTCGCGGTTTCCATGGCTATTTCTCCCGATGTCCGGTCCCCCCCAAGTTGACCAGGTGCCTGGCTTGCCCAGCTTCAAGCCGCACCCTCCGACGGATCATGCTCCAGTTTCAGCCGGTATTGGCGGGTTCTCCGATCAGGTAACTGACCGCGTTCAGCAGCGCCTCGGGCTCGAACGGCTTGGTTAGGTAAATGCTTGCGCCCATGTCATGGCCCCGTGCCACGTCGCCGGATTCGGATTTTGCAGTCACGAAAATGATTGGGATTTCCGCAAAGCCCAGGTCCTTGAGTTCCTGTAGCGCCTGAAAGCCGTTCATATTCGGCATCATGATGTCGAGAATGATCATGTCGGCCCAACGCATCGCCTTCAGGCTTTCCAGCGCCTCGCGCCCGTCGGTAAAGGCAGAGACGTCGTAACCCTTCTGGGTCAGGATGCGCTTGATGCAGCTGCAAATGTCCGTTTCGTCGTCGACGACGATTATTTTCTTGGCGTTTTGCATGGCTAATTCCCTCGCTACCAGGTCCGGAGGATCAAAGCTCGGGCGAACCGGGAATGCACAAGTACACCTCGATCGCGGACAACAGATCCATTTCAAGCAGGTCGCGCTCCTCCGGTGAATGTTCCCCCAGCATGTAGTCCACTGCCTTCATCAGGACCGCCGGGTCGAAGGGCTTCGAAATGTAAAGCCCGGCGCCCCTGTTGTAGCCATGCACGATGTCGTGAGTCTCGGACTTCGCGGTCAGCAGGATTACGCGAATATCCCGGAAGCCGTGCAGGCGCAGTTGATAGAGAACTTCGTAGCCATCGAGCTTGGGCATCATCACGTCGAGCACGATCAGATCGACCCAGCCGAGTTCCCGGACAATGTTCAAGGCTTCGTTGCCGTCGCTTGCGGTGAGGATCTCGTAACCCTGCCCGGCGAGCAGGCGGCTCACGGAGCGTCGAATGTCTTCTTCGTCGTCGACCACAAGCACAGTCTTGGTGTTAGGCATGGTGGCCTCCTGTTTCCGCTTTGGCGGGAGGCAATGCTTCCAGCGCCGCGGACAAATTCAGGTAATCGGGAATCGATTCGAGAATCCCGGTGATTTGCAGAATGTTGCGCAGCTTTTTGGGGATGTTTAGCAGTACAACGTTGCCTTCCATTTCGAGGGCCTTGGCGCGGAGTTCCACCAAAAAGCCGATGCCGCGGCTATCCATCCCCGTACATCCGGACAGATCGAGAATCAGGCGCTTGCCCCAACGCTGCAGCAGCACCTTGCAGAGGCGCGAAAGCGTCGCGCAATTCGCGCTTTCAAGCCGGCCCGACAACAAAATCCGCACGCGGTCTGAATATTGCCCAGCGGTCACGTCCAGATGCTTCATGCTCCACTTCTTGGTCTTGCCGAGCGTCCAGGACTGCATCGGCACGGCGCTTAAGTTGAAGGAGAATTCGCAGCCCTGGTCCGTGTCGCTCTTAATCGTGAGTGAGCTGGCGTGGCCTTCGATCAGGCCCTTGCAGATCGCCAGCCCCAGTCCCGTGCCCTTGCCGCCGGTGCTCGCGGAGCCGCAGACCTGGTAGAAAGGGTCGAAAATTTTGGTGTGTTCTTCGGCTGCGATGCCCTTGCCATTGTCGCGCACCCAGACACGGATCTTGTCACCTTCACGCTGCGCGCCGACTGTGACCGTGACGCCTTCAGCGTTGTGCTTGATCGCGTTGTGCAGCAGGTTCACGAGCACCTGCATGATTTTGTCCTGGTCGCAGCGCGCAAGCAGGGTCTCTTCGGGGACCTTAACGGTGAGCGTGCATTTGCGTGCGCGGGCCTGGGCTTCGAGCGAATTGGCGGCTTCGTGCAGCAACGCACAGAGATCCGTTTCGCGAAGTTCAATCTGCAGCCGGCCCGATTCGATGCGCGAGAAGTCCAGCACGTCGTTAATCAGGGTCGTCAGGCGCTGAACGTTGCGGTGCAGCATCTGCAGATCTTCCTGCTGCTGCACGCCGAGATTGGTCTTTATGCCATCTTCCAAAAGTTTGAGCGCGAGTTGGATCGCGGTTACGGGCGTGCGCAGTTCATGCGTCACGACCGAGACAAACTCGCTCTTCATGCGGTCCAGCGCCTTAAGCTGTTCGTTCTGTTCGATCAGGGATTCGGTGAGGCGCTTGCGTTCAATCGCATAGCGGATCGAGCGCAGGAGCAGGTGCCCATCGACCGAACCTTTCAGGATGTAATCCTGCGCGCCGCGGTGCACGGCCTGGATCGCGAGCTCTTCGTTTTCCATTCCGCTCAGCACGACGATCGGAATGCGCGGCGCGGCTTTTTGCACCGCCGCCACGGTTTCGAGCCCGCACGCATCCGGCAGCGAGAGATCGAGCAGCACGATGTCGGGATGGACCCGGCCCAGAGACGTGATCGCGTCTTTAAGCCATTTGACGTAGGAGAACGAGAAGCGGGCCGAACTTTCGGCCGTCAACAGTTCCTCTACCAACTGCGCATCGGCGGGTTGGTCTTCCACCAGCAGAATATCGATCGCCTTCTTATCCATTT
>Ga0265314_10003039_pt1 | contig 16567 bp, 14 predicted proteins | sample 4126metaG_FD_203106 | JGI IMG/M metagenome (GOLD analysis project Ga0265314, IMG submission 203106) | Rhizosphere microbial communities from Carex aquatilis grown in University of Washington, Seatle, WA, United States - 4-1-26 metaG | ecosystem: Host-associated > Plants > Roots > Rhizosphere >... | reverse complement strand
AACGGCCCGTTCCGAACATCGCGTGGTCCGGTGGCGGGTAAGAGTCGGATGCTCCGTCGATCCCTCCGATCGCCGGATCCTGCGAACGGGGTGAGGTGCAAGCAGGTCCGCCACCACCCGATACCACTGCGAGGAACACGGGAATCGTCAACCAATCGATACGGGAAAGGGCGGACGCCTCACGCTTGGTCCCCCCGCCTCTCGGTCGCGCGAGCTTCAGAACCTCACCGAAAGCGCGCATAACGTGCTCCTCTCTCCTGGAACCTGACAGAAAGCCAACGCCGTGAGGTGTGCCTCATCGGGCCGAGAGGGGATCATGAAGTAGAACAACACCGAGCTTGCGAGCGCGGCGCCCGCGCCGGCGAATCCGATCACCGCTGCCGTATGAAAACGATTCCCATCATCGAGCAGCTCGGAGCAAGGCCCCCCCCCCGAATGGTCAAGCTTCCGGTTGCACAGGCCGGTCGCGTTTGGCGCGTCGGTAACCTGGTTGAAATCCCTGTTCCTCGAGTCACTCAGAAGTTGAGCCCCGATCCCGCCCCCCAGGAACAGAACGCCCATTCCGCCCGCCACCACCGCGGAGGTCTTTTGCCAGGGCCAGACAGATTCTTGGCCTTCCGCCGGAACCGGTTCAACGTCGGACATGGTCCGCGCAGTCGCTGGTTCCTCAGACTGACGCGCCGACTCGGCGGCCGAGATGGTGCGGGGCGGAGGCGGGCGGAAGGCGGTGAGCGGTTCCCCTGCCGCTGGGAGAGGTCCCGGCTCCAGTCGGGGCGAGGTAACGGCAACGTCAGTCGCAGGATCGGCACGTTGCAGGTTGATGGTCTCCCGGACCACGAGGCCGGGACTGGGAATGGTAACCCTCCGGATTATGGAAATGTAGCTGGGAGCGCTTACCGAGATTGCAACCTCGCCCGTGGGGACGCTGGCGGGCTCCGGCATCGGCAGCGAGCCGGCTTTCCTCCCGTCGAGTCTCACAATGGCCCCGACGGGTGATCCGAGTACCTGTAGACGACCGAGGTGTCCCTGGACCGCGTCCAGCGATTCAGACAAGCTCTTGAAGTTCTTGGCAATCCACGGATCGGCCTTGCTCTCGAGGGCCGACTCGATGTCATGGTCGGCCGCCACCCAGTCCCCCAACGCCAGTTCAGCCAAGCCGATTTGCGCAAGAGCACGCGGTGTGGGCTTGACCCGCCATGCCGCCCGGAACACCGCCAAGGCGGCCTGGTCCTTGCCCTCTCGCCGCAGCCGCACTCCATCGCGCACGAGGGATTCGTCTCGATCGTCCGCTTGGCCACTGGCTGCCCTCAGCCAGAACAACGTCACCAGGCCAACCATCAGCGCCGACCGCGCCACTCCCATTCGCGACACGGTGAACTCTTACCACGCCGCCCAACGACCATCGATTGGGCATCTCCATCAGCGGTTGGGTGGGGCTGACACGACAGCACCCGTCTTTCGTTCGTCTTGGGATCCGCTCACCGCAGAGCCCGCGAAGCGGCTTCGTCCAAGATTTCTAATCGGCGGTTTCAAAAGGCCGATCTCGACCGTTCTGTTCGGAGCCTCGGATAGTCGAAAGGGGAGCCTAGAATGGGCAGCCTGGGTCAAATTTCCTGTGCTCTCGAGGCCACCTTAGTCTCGCGAAATTGTCTCCTGATTTCACGCGGATCACGATGTTGTCCACAGGGAGCGAATGAGCTGCCAGTTCCCATGGTCCGGAGACACTCCCGAACGGGCGGGCGTCCCATGCCCTGGATCCGTCGATTCGCGCCCTTGGTTTCTGTCTCACCTTATGTTACTTACGCTTACTGGATCACGCGATGCAACGTGTAGGGAGGCGGACCAATGGATTCGAGTGGGTCTTGCAGAGGATGTAGCGCCGCGATCCAGCCTGGAGCACGGTTCTGCGCCACCTGTGGAATGGCGCTAAGGACGCGGCTCCTCGAGAGTGAACGGCGTTCGCTCACCTTCCTTTTTTGCGATCTCGTCAACTCGATCGGTCTATCCAAGAGACTCGATCCGGAAGATCTTGTTGAACTTCTTGAAAGCTACCAGGCGGTATGCCGGGACGCCGTGATCCTATACGAGGGCCGCGTAACGCAGTTTCTCGGTGACGGAGTGGTCGCATTCTTCGGGTATCCGATTGCCCACGAAGACGATGAGGTTCGCGCGACTCGAGCGGCCCTCCGCGTGGTCGAGGACATCAAGGTCGTCAATCAGGGAATAGGAAAGCGGCTCGGGGTGGAGCTCCACATCCGCGTTGGGCTTCACACCGGCGAGGCTGTGGTCGGGCAGCTTGGTCCGAGCGGTAGCTCCCAGCTATTGGCCGTCGGAGAAAACGTGAATCTCGCCGCGCGAATACAGAGCGTGGCGGCGCCGGATACGGTAGTCGTATCGCTGGCCACCGTGAAGCAAATCGAGGGTCATTTCCAGGTCGAGGCGCTCGATCCGCAGTCGCTCAAAGGCTTCGATGAGATGGTCGAGCTCTTTCGAATTGTCGCGGCGACGGGAGCGCGAACGAAGCTGGAAGCGGCTGCTCGTGGTCAGTTGACGCCTCGAGTAGGGCGAGAGCGGGAGATGGCGCTGCTCGCCTCTTCGTGGGCGGAAGTGCAAGCAGGCATGTTCCGAGTTCTGCTGGTGCGGGGAGAAGCCGGGATCGGAAAATCGCGCCTCATTCACGATTTCAGGCAATCAGCGCTCGCCTCCGGGGCCGAGGTTATGGAATGTTTCTGCTCGCGTCTCACCGATCGAGCGGCCTTGGCGCCGATCATCGAGATGTTGAGTGCACAGGTGTCCAAGCGCGCCGGCGATCAGACGACCCCACAAGCCAAGCTAGCAGCCCTCGATGACATCCTTCGGGAGCAAGGGTGCTCGGACGAGGAGGTTCTGCCCCTGATGTCCTCCCTTTTTTCCATCCCGGGAGCCGATGAGGAACCCATCCGGGACCTTTCACCAGGCCGCCGACGTACGCGGACACTCGAGACAATCCGCAGCTGGCTGGGTTCCTATGCTCGGCGATCTCCCGTCGCCTTTCTGGTTGAGGACATTCATTGGGCCGATCCGTCGACCCTCGATCTGTTGGACTTGATCATCAATGAGGGCTCCGATGGACGAACGCTCATTTGCGCCACGGCGCGACCGGAGTTTCGAGACCGATGGTTGAAGCCGCACGTACGGACCCTCGACCTGCCTCGACTTTCGGGCGACGCCGCTGAGGCCATCGTCACACACGTGGCCGGCGCTCATGCGCTGCAAGGCTTGCTCGTGCGACAAATAGTCGAACGAAGCGAAGGTGTTCCGCTCTTTGTCGAGGAGGTGACGAAAGCAGTAGTCGAGTCCGGCGCCATGCCGATCGCCAACCGAAACGAGCTCGAGCACTCTTCCGACGGAGAGTTCGTTCCTGCGACGGTGCAGGCATCGATCGTCGCCCGCTTCGATCGATTGGGCGAAGGACGCCTGGTCGCCCAGTTCGGTGCGACCATAGGACGCGAGTTCGTCTATCCGCTCGTCCGAGCCGTCACGGGCATGTCGGACGCTGAACTTGGAAGACACCTCGATCGCCTTTGTCACAGTGAGCTCGTCGTTTCCGACGGCGAGCCCCCCAACGCGGTTTACACGTTCAAGCACGCGCTCATTCAGGTCGCAATTCGCAATACAGTTCTGAGGAAAGATCGTGCTGTTCTGCACGAAAAGGTCTTTGCGAAGCTACGAGACGAGCTTCCGGAACTGGTCGAGGCTCTGCCAGAGATGGCCGCCTACCACGCTGAAAAGGCGGGACTACCGGGTGTGGCTGTGCCGTTGTTGCAGGAGGCCGGAATGCGTGCCTTCGGTCGCACGGCGATGGCCGAGGCTGCGAAGCATCTTGGTCATGCAATCGAGCTCGTCGACGCCCTTTCGGAGCCGGCCCGAACCACCACCGAAATGGAGTTGCAGGCGACCATCGGCCCCGCTTACATGGCCACTTTGGGGTGGGCGGTCTCTCAGGTCGAAAGATCGAGCGAGCGTTTGCGGGATCTCGCCACGGCCTGCGGAGACGTAGCCAGGCTTTACCAGGCAACTTGGAGCTTGTGGACCGTATATTTTCTGCGCGGCCAGCTCGATCCCGCGCTCGAGGTGGCGCACCAGGTTCTCGCCATGGCCGTCAAGAGTGGGGATCCGCTGCTCCGGGTCACGGGGCACCACGCGGTGGGCTTCACTCACGAGCGTCGCGGGGAGTACGCGGAGGCGATTCGCCACGCCGACGAGGGTCTTGCGTTGTTCGATCTAGAGCGAGAAAGGCGCATCGTGACACAATTCGTCTTCTCATCGACTTGCGCGATCTTGTGGTTTCGCGGGCAGTCGCAACTGGCCACCGGGCAGGTCAAAGATGGTATCGAAAGCCTCTCTCGCGCCGCGGAGCTCGTCGATGAGCTTCGCCACGCTCCCTCACGCTGTTTCTTGCTCTCGCAGCAATGCTGGTCGTTGGCCGACGAGGACATCGGGAAGGTTCAACGGTTGGCTCAGTCGATGCGGTCGCTGGCGATCGTCGAGGGGTTTGCTCTTTGGGTTCACTACGCCGATATCTTCTTGGCTTGGGCAGCCGCACGGCAGCACGGGGACGCAGCAGCGGCCGTCGACAAGATCAGGGCGGCGATGGCCCAGATGCACAAGGACCGCTCCCACGTGCAAGACAACGAGCTTGCGACCATACTCGCCGAGACCTTGCTCCTGGCGGGTCGCCCCGAGGAGGCCTTCGGTGCCCTGGAAGAGACCCTGGCGGCGGCGAGGCGAGGGCAGCAGCGGCACTTGGAGGCGGAGCTCTTTCGGTTTCAGGGCGAGGCGGCAAAGGATATGGGCGACCTCAGCCGGGCCATGACCTTCTACCGACAAGCCATCGACAGCGCGCGCTCAGTGGGTGCTCGCCTGCTCGAGTTGCGCGCGAGCCTGGGCTTGGCCCGCATCGGCGGTGCACGTGAGCGCGCCCAATTGAAGACCGTTTTTGAGGGATTCACCGAGGGTTTCGACCACATCGACATGAAGAAAGCGTCGGCATTTCTGATGGCGCGGGCGACAGGCGGGGAACTCGATGTCCTACGCGCTTGAGAACAGTCGAGCTACGCTGAAGGGTCCCGAGCTCGGGTCTGCTGTGACGGATTGGGGGGAAGGACAAGAGCAGTCGATGCCGGACCTGAAGTTCGCGGCCACCGTCGCTCTCAGCTTGGAATCGTCGCAGCTGGTAGGCAAGACGCCGGACGGCGTGCGCCTGGAGCTGCGCGTGCACGGAGAGGTTGTTGGTCCGTTACTGAACGGAAAGTTTCCTTCGTTGGCGGCCCACATGCTGGTTGACGAGACCGGGGTCGGAACGCTGAACGTGCGTGCGCCGCTCGTCTTGAACGATGGGGCGGTCCTCGAGATCGAGGCGATCGTTCGCTACGACTTCGGAGCCAACGGATACCAACGAGCAGCGGACGGCGATCTACCAGATTCGGTCGTCGCGGGGGCGCTGCGGTTCGTCACGGGACACCCGCGCTATCTCTGGGTGAACCGCGCGCAATGCCTCGGGGTGGGCGCGCTCTATTCGCGGGAGAAACGAATCGTCTACGACCTGTTCGTCATTTCTTCCAAGGCGCTCGTAGCCGAGACATCTACGCGGAGCACATCCCCGAGCGGGACTTCACTTTGCCAACGCCTGGGAGGGCAAGATGGGCTCGGCCAGATCGCGGCGGATTTTTTTCATGGTCTGGAAACGAACCCGCAACTCGCTCGTCAGAATCCCAGGTTCGCCATCGCAAACGCCAACGCCGATCCGGTGCAGCGAAACAGGCGATTCGCCGAGTTTCTCTGTCAGCTCACGGGAGGTCCTGACGTGTACAAGGGACAGCCACTCGAGCGAGTACACGCCCCGATGGCACTGAGCGGGGCCGACTGGACCCTCGGGGGCGAGGAGCTGGTGAGGGCCCTGAACAAGAACAATGTCAACAGGGCCGATCAGAAAGACCTGCTCACGCTCATCGAACCGCTGAAGGTACGGATCGTCCAGGGGTGCCCTTAGCTCGTGGCTCATGTTTCCGATACTTCCCCTTGGGCCGGACCGATGTCGGATCTCGTGACCCGAGCGTCGACTGTCTTGACGCGCGAGGGAGCGCGTATGTACAGCTCTACCGGCCCGGGCCCTGAACCCGCCGCGCGCGGGGCCTCCAACATCGGGGAGAGCCTGATCGGAATCGCCGCGCGCATATGCCCGGTCACGGGGGCCGCGGTTCCGTCGTCGCCCTCAGATCCGAGCCGTCTTCGACAGCAGGCACACGAGCTCGTCGCCGGATTGCTGGGAGGCTCGGGTCAGCCGGGCCCTTGGCTCAAGGCAGGTTCCGAAGGAGATCGCTTGCGCCAACAGGCCCACGAATTCGTCGAGGCGATGATGGCGATGGTCAAAGACGGGACCCAAGAAAGGAGCGGCGACTCGAACGCTCAGGTCCCCCTCCTGCGATTTCCCGCCCCCGTTCAGGCGGGGCACGACGCCCGGATCGGATTTCGCGTCGCCAATGAAGAGGACACACCCTCCGAGGTGACCCTCTACTGTACCGATTTCATCTCCGACTCGGGCCACGAGATTCCAGCCATGAGGGTAACGGTTCTGCCACGCCGCGCGACCGTTGCCGCCAAGGGAGAGGCCGAGTTTGCTATTGAGGTCGCGGTGCCCCAGCAGACGCCTGCTGGGTATTACTCCGGACTGATCCAGGCGATGGGTAACCGATACGTCAAGGCTGTCCTGATGGTCGAGGTCACCTAGAGACTGCGACCCAACAACGACCAACACAAGGGAAAAGCATGGACCCTGCACTTCAACAACTCGGCTGGACAGACGATCAATGGAACCGGATCTGTTCGACCGTCACCGAGGAGGCGCAGCGCGCCCGGGTCGCCGCGCAGATCCTGCCCGTCGTCGGCCCTGAAGACCCCAGCACCGTCGCGGTTCCCGTATACTCGCTGACCTACACGGCCTTCCCGCCAGGGCCGCCCGTCCCACGACCAGCCCAGTTCATGGAGGTCTCGAGCGATCCCACACTTTATCTAACGACCATTTCCGTCCTCGTTGAGCTCGGCGGTCGCGAAGTGTCTGATCCGGCACTGTCCGCGGCGCTTACAATGTTTCGCCGCGCCGCAAACGTCATCGCTCGGGCCGAAGACGCCCTGGTTTTCAACGGTCGGACGACTGGCCCCTCAGGGACGATCTCGAGCGCGACATTGTTGCCTCAGATTTTTGGGATCAATACAATCCCCGCCCCTCCAGGTGACGAACCGGGCACTATTGACGGCCTGCTGGCCTCGACCACTGTGAGACCCATACTGTTCCCTTACGGTGGGAACGACATCGCCACCGCGATTTTTGAAGCGATCGGAGACCTCGACCAAGGAGGATTCTCTGGGCCTTATGCCTGCGCCCTGGATCAGGGAGCATTTGATGCGATATGCACCCCGTCGACCTCGCTGGTTCTCCCGCGCGATCGAATTCTTCCTTTTCTGCAGGGCGGGTCTCTGGTGCGGGCCAGCAGCATCCCACCACGGACTAGCCAGCTCACGGTACGAGGCGCGGTCATCGCGTTGGCCGGCAATCCCGTGGAGCTCGTCGTGGCTACCGACATCAACGTGACCTATCTGCAAATGACGGCAGCGTCGGAACCGCGCCGTGTCTTCCGTGTTTCCGAACGTATCGCTCTCAGGGTGAAGGAAAAGACCGCAATCGCGATCATCACGTAGAGGCGTCGGCTGCGAGGCACACATGTCACAATCAACGTTCAAGTCACCCGCTTCGTCGCATGGCCCTAGGGGTGAGGTGCAAGGCCATTCCCCATCCGACGTCAAATCGGAACCGGTCCGCGGGATAGACTTCGTCCCGACGGCGGATGAGCTTCGGGCGGAACTCTTACTGAAACTTTTAGCGGAGTGTCGCGGAGGCCAGAAGAACAGGACGAACATGGTAAAGCGAAGACTGACGGCAAAACAAGGATTCACTCAAGTAAAGGATTTGCCCGACATCAAGAAACAACTCGCTAGTTACAGGGCAGATGAGGTCGCGAAAGCCGAGAGCGACATCGCTCAAATTCGGTCGCTCGTGCTCGCGAGAGAATTGCAGAGTTTCGATAGCGACCTGGACGCTTGGCTGACGAAGTAGGGTCCGTTTGCAATTTACGAACGACGGACTTTCGATCTGGTACGGCACGCCCGATGCACCGGCTCCCGGGGATGGCGGAGTGGTGCGTCGCGCGGGTGTGTCGCTGGTCATCGCGGCACGGCCTGCAAACCCGCTAAACAGCGTCCTTGTACGGTTTCGCGTCGATGGCGGGCGTGTCCACAGTGTCCCTGGCCGAGAAGTGCGCACCGACTTCGACCGCCAGGTGCAATACTTTGCCGTGGCGTTTCCTCCCTTCATCAATGGAGAGGTCGTCGAGTTTTCGGCGACGCTGAGCTGCGTGGGTCGCCGGGTGCCCGCGCCCCAGTTCGCCGACCGATTTCCATCGAAGTTTCGTTTGGCGCCCAAGGAACCCGAGCGCCAGCCCAATTCTCAGCTTTCCATCGCCGCCCCAGCCTCAACCAAGGCCCGCTTCGAAGCCAAGCTGGAGTTTGTCGGAGAGGTAAAGATATACTACGGCAAGCCTCTGTACGTTGGGGACACGCCGACCGGGATGCGCATCAACTTCTCGGCAAAGGAGGGAGTTGTCGAAGGCACCGGGTTCCGTGGGAAGGTGCTCGAGTCGTCGACAGACTGCATGATCGTGCGATCCGATGGAATGGGGGTCGTTCGCATCCGCGCGGTCCTCGGTCTCGACGATGGGGCGGTGCTGGACGTCGAGTCCGGCGGATACGTGGATTTCGGCCCCGACGGCTATCGAAGAGCGAGGAATCACGATTTGCCGCCGCACGCACCCATCACGCTGAGTCCGTTGATCACGACCAAGCATCCGAAGTACCAGTGGCTGAGCCGCGTCCAGTGCATCGGTACCGGACACACGCATCTCGATGCGGGGTGGGCGGGCTATCGAGTCTACGCGTGCATCGTGCCTCCGATTTGAGCCGGTTGCTCCGATGGCGGGTGCGCGCAAGAAGGTCGTGATACTGGGCGGTGGAATCGGTGGTCTGAGCGCCGCTCACGAGCTCGTCCGTCGGGGCTTTGACGTGGAGGTGTACGAGCGAAAGTCCATTCCGGGAGGCAAGGCACGCAGTCTCGCTGCCGCTCGGCCATCGCTCGTGCGCTCCACTTTTAGCGTGCCGGAGACGAGGGCGAGTCTCGTCGCACCGCAGGGTCCATCGCTGCCGGGCGAACACGGGTTCCGGTTCTTCCCCGGATTCTATCGGCACATCATCGAGACGATGAAGGAGATCCCGTTTGGCACAGCCGGCACGGTCGCAGACAACCTTGTCGACACGGGAGAGCTCAGGATCGCTCCGTCTGATAGATCATCGTTTGATCTGCCAGCGGTGTTCCCGGAACGTCCCGCCGATTTGAAGGTCGCAGTCTTCGCCATCGTGGCGGAGCTCTCCGGGAAGGTCGGCGTACCCCTCGATGACGCCGTGTTCTTCGCGGCAAAGATCTGGCAGTTCCTCACTACTTGCGAGGAGCGCCGACTCGTCGAATACGAGCGAACCAACTGGTGGGACTTCATCGAGGCCGACTCCCGATCGCCTGCCTACCGAATGTATTTTGGCAACGGCATCACCCGTTCGCTGGTAGCCGCCAAGGCTCGTCGAGCCAGCGCCAAGACGATTGGTTCGATCTTCGTGCAGATCGTCTTCGACATACTCCTCCCCGGCGTCGCGGCTGACAGGGTGCTGAATGGTCCCACCAACGAGGTCTGGATCGATCCGTGGCTGAGCCATCTTCGTGCTCAAGGTCTCGTCTATCACTTCGACTCCGACGTGCGCACCATTCGCTGCGAACGCGGTCGTGTACAGAGCGTGACCGTGGCGGTCCGCAACACCCTCCGGGAGGTCACGGGGGACTACTTTGTCGCCGCACTGCCGGTCGAGCGAATGGCCGAGCTGATCTCTCCTGAGCTCCTCGCCGCGGATCCGTCCCTGGCTAACCTTCACGCCCTCACCGAATACGTCGAGTGGATGATCGGGATCCAGTACTATCTCACGGTGGATGTCCGCGTAGCTAGAGGTCACGTCATCCACGTGGACTCGCCTTGGGCGCTGACGTCCATCTCGCAACCGCAGTTTTGGAAGAATTTCGACATCTCGAAGCGCGGCGACGGGCTGGTCAGGGGGCTGATATCGGTCGATATCTCCGATTGGGACGTCGCGGGCTCTAATGGAAAGGAGGCCCAGATATGCTCCCGGAACGAGATTGCCCTCGAGACCTGGGCGCAACTCAAGAAGTCCATGAATTTTAGCGACGAGCTCCTGCGAGACGATCAGCTCCACTCGTGGTTCCTCGATCCGGGGCTGATAGACGCCGACGCGGATGCAAATCGCCTCACTTCTCGTGTCGACACCAATCTCGAGCCCCTTCTGGTCAACTACGTCGACACGTGGCGCCTTCGACCCGAGGCGGTGACCCGGATTCCGAATCTTTTCATGGCGTCGGACTACGTCCGTACTTTCACGGATCTCGCTACGATGGAGGCGGCCAACGAAGCTGCCCGGCGGGCGGTCAACGGGATTCTGAACGCTTGTGGATCCCGGGAAGAGAGGTGCGAGATCTGGAACCTTCACGAGCCTGCGGTCTTCGCGCCATTCAGGGCTCATGACCGAACTCGCTATCGGAAGGGCCTCCCCTGGGACGGCAGCGAGGTGGCGCTACCGATGTCCGCGCTCGGGTTGCCCGCCACGCGGGCCCTGCAGCAGGTGGTTGGACGCGCCTGGCCAGGCGCCATCGGCGCTCCCCGGGGGGCGAATGCCGCGGCGATGCCGGGCGCTCGTGAGGACAACATCGAAGAGGCCGCCCTCGAAGCCCGCGCGTCGAGCGACGAGGGTTTGCGTCGGCTCAGAATCGTCAGTGGGCGCTGATGACGTCGTATGCCGCGGCTATGCCGGACCTCTCCGTCGATCGTGGAACCTTGGAGCGACAACTAGCGTCCTATCGGCAAAAGGTAACGCCACTGATCTTGAGCGTCATCCCGGACCGCGAGCCGAAGAGACATCTCTACGATCTGATCACCGACCAGCTCTCACGCGAAGGCAAAGGCATTCGACCAGCGTTGTGTCTCGCGACGTGCCGGGCATTCGGAGGCGGCGAGGAGCGTGCCCTGCCATCCGCCGCGGCCATCGAGCTTCTGCATAACTCTTTCTTGGTGCATGACGACATCGAGGACGAAAGCGAATACCGGCGGAATGGTCCCACGATGCACCGTCAATACGGCGTACCCGTGGCGCTCAACGTCGGCGACGCGATGAACGCGATGAGCGTTCGGCTGCTGAGACAGAATATCTCGCTCTTGGGCCCCTCACTCGCGACCAGGGTTTTCGACGAGTTCGATCACATGTCGATCGAAACAATCGAAGGCCAAGCGATGGAGCTTGGTTGGATTCGCGACAACGATTGCCATACCACCGAAGAAGACTACTTGCTCATGGTGCTGAAGAAGACCGGTTGGTACAGCTTTATTCATCCTGCGCGAATTGGCGCCCTCATCGCTGAGCCCGACCGGACCGATCTCGATGGCTTCAATCGATTTGGCTATTTTCTCGGTACTGCGTTCCAGATTCAAGACGACATCCTGAACCTCTCCGGCGACCGAAGTACCTACGGAAAGGAAATTGGCGGGGATTTGTTCGAAGGCAAGCGGACGCTTATCCTCGCACACCTTTTCAGGACCAGCAGCGCACAGGAACGGCGGCGACTGACGACGTTCTTGTCAAAGCCGAGAGCACAGCGACTCCAGCGTGAGGTGGCCTGGATCTACGAACTCTTGCGATCCTACGGAAGCCTCGAGTACGCGCGTCAGGCTGCCCACGCTTTTGCCAACGGCGCGCGTCAAGAGTTCGAGAACGCGTACTCGGATGCCCCGCCGGGTCACGACCTCGATTTCATCCGGTCACTCCTCGATTATATGGTCAACCGCGAGTACTGAATTGCGCTCTGCTATCGACGATGCGCAGTGTTCCGTCGCGGTCCCTGAGCGGCGTCGGCTCGCGTGCTTCCATCGATTCGCGCAAACGGAGTTTCGCGAGGACACGGGTCTCGGTGCCGGCGCCGAGACGCGCAACGGCGACCTGGGCAGGGTGACGCAGGCCCAGACCGGCGCCGTCTTTGGGCTTCAGACGGGCCTGAGGCGAGGGTGGTGAGGCGATGCTACGATGATTCGATGCGCGAGCGAGGCACTTGATTGAAGAAATCCCCGCGGAAGAGCCCTTCGAAGCTGCCCAGGCGGCGCGATGCATATACGGCGACGACCCTGGTCGGCCCTCCCGAGGAGCGCGACGCGACCGCCGCTGCCTTCGTGCGGCCGCAAGTGGAAGAACGGCTGGTGGATGAGGGGGAGATTGGATCGGGCGGCTCCGGGTCGGTGCACCGGGCTTACGATCCGAACTTGCGGCGCTCGGTGGCGACGAAGGTCCTGGCGCCGCGCCTGGTGAAGAACCCGGATTTCATGCGGCGGTTCGTCGAGGAGGCGCGGGTCATGGCGCAGCTCGACCATCCCAACATCGTGCCGGTTCACGATCTGGTAGTCGAAGAGCGCAGGACCGGTTACATCGTGATGAAGCTGGTTCGCGGTCGGACGCTCGAGGCGATCGTCGCCGAGCAGGTCGAGCGCGAGACGCGGGCGGATTCGCTACACGAGCTCCTGGCGGCATTTTTGAAGGTGTGCGACGCGCTAGCTTTTGCCCACAGCCGTGGGGTCATTCACTGCGACCTCAAACCCGCGAACATCATGGTGGGGGAGTTCGGCGAGGTTTACCTCATGGACTGGGGGATCGCGGCGCAGAAGTCGCAGGAGGTCGAGGTGCCGGCCTCGCCGGGGTTCCGCAAGAACACGCGCGGTACCCCCGCGTACATGTCGCCCGAACAGGCCACCGGGCGTGTCGATGCCGTCAGCGAGCGCACCGACATTTTTGGTCTCGGGGCGGTCCTCTATTTCATCCTGGCGGGTCGCGCCCCGTTCGATGCCAAATCGGTGACCCAGGCCTTGAGCCGCGCCAAGCTGAGAGAATGCGAGGATATCGAGGTCGCCGCCGCAATTGCGCCGCCGCCCGCCCTCGCGCGCATCGTCCGCAAGGCCATGGCCCTCGACCCCGCCGATCGCTTCGCCAGCGTGCGCGAGTTGCACCACGCGGTCGACGAGGTCCTTCGCAGCGATTGGAATTTGCCGACCATGGTCCTCGCCCCCGGCTCCGTGATCATCCGCGAAGGCGACTTTGCGGACGCCGCGTACATCATCGTGCGCGGGCGCTGCGCCGTCTCGAAGACCATCGACGGCGAGAAGCGCGCGCTCCGCACGCTCGAACCGGGCGCCGTGTTCGGCGAAACGGGCGTGCTGTCGGGTGACGTGCGCACCGCCACCGTCGAAGCGATCACCGAGGTCACCCTCAAGGTCGTCACGCGCGAGGTCTTTCACGGTCGACTCGGCAGCGACACCTGGCTCGGAAAGTTCGTCATGGCGCTGGCGGATCGGTTTCGCGAGCTGGATGCGAAGCTGGCTGCGCGCGCCGATGGCTCGGAGCGAACGCCGCCCCCGCGTTGAGTAAAGCCCCCGCCGGATGGCGCGCGGCTCACCCGGCGACGGCGTGCTGACTGTCACATCCGCTCTCTTCTGGAGTGCGATGATCGCGTTGGCGATGTGCAGCTTGCGCTCGAGGACGGCGGTGCGCTTGACGAGCTCGGCGTTGCGGCGGTCTTTCGCATCAAGCTTGGGCTTGCGGCCCGTCTTTCGCGGCTCGAGGCCAGCGGCCCCGGACGCGCTCAGCTGCGCTCGTCACGTCGACAGCATCGAGCTGAAGATGCCCTCCTCGCGGAGCATTCCTTCCACCGCCCCGAGTTGACCGCTGGCAAGGCAGGCGTCCGCCTTCTTCATGATCCGCAACTTCTCTGCGGCGCTGAACACTCGCCTCGTGCGTCGGTTGCGCCGCTGGATCCGAGCGCGCAGTTCATGTCCGCGAGCTAGCGGCAGGTCCCGCTACCGTCACAGCTCATATTGGTCCCGCACGCGGTTCCGACTGGTAGGTTCCCTGCCTCGACACAAACCGAAACCCCTGTGGAACAAGAAATCGCCCCAAACTTACAGGGATTCCCAGGCTGACATGCGCCGCCTGCATGACAAGCAGAGACGCAGCTGCCGCCTGAGTTGCATGTCGAATTGGTCCCGCACGCGGTTCCGACCGGTAGGTTCCCTGCCTCGACACAAACCGAAACCCCTGTGGAACAAGAAATCACCCCAAACTTACAGGGATTCCCAGGCTGACATGCGCCGCCTGCATGACAAGCAGAGACGCAGCTGCCGCCTGAGTTGCATGTCGAATTGGTCCCGCACGCGGTTCCGACTGGTAGGTTCCCTGCCTCGACACAATCCGAAACCCCCGTGGAACAAGAAATCACCCCAAACTTACAGGGATTCCCAGGCCGACATGCGCTGCCCGCATGACAAGTAGGGACGCAACTTCCGCCTGAGTCACATACAGAACCGGTTGCGCACGCAGTTCCGGCGGGCAGATTTCCGGTCGCGACACAGGTTGCCCTTCCTCGCAAACAAGACACCTTCCCAAACTCGCAAGGGTTGGTCGGCTGACATGCTGTCCCCGCGGAACACCCACTATGAAGAGCGTTTGCCGTTGCCCCCACGCTGGGGTCCGCGCCTCCCTCCACCGTCCCTGCGTCGCCTGCGCAGCTTATGGTGCCCAATCCACTAAAAATCAATATGGAGAAGAGACCCAAAGACTGACATCGCGTCCTCATGTTAGCCACCCCATCCCTTCATTGTGTCCCGGCGTACCAGAAACTCACGATAGGCAGAAGGTACGCGGATGGTCAAGGTGTTGTGAGCCCGTTGGAGCCGGTGACGACGATTCCAGGGAGTCGGTGACGACGATTCTAGGTAGAGGGCGTAGAGTCGTTCTCGCCGTTTAGACCGGCGTCATCCAGAAGTTCTTTACCATCGCCACGAGCTCGCTGAGCGTGCCCCGCGAGAGCTCGTCATCCCCCTGCAACAGGATGGTTGCCCGGCAGAGCGGTCCAACCTCCTGGTCGGATTCAGCCAAAAACCGCGGCAAAGTCGGCGTGACACCCTAACTGGCGGTTTCAAACGGCCGACTTTGGCCGTCCTGTTCGGAGCCTCGAAATGGGAAACCCCGGGGTTGAATTCCCTACGCTCAAGGAAAGTCGGCGAAGTGAATCAACAACGTGTGGACGTCCTGCCGCTCTTGGGCCGCCGCCGTCATTGACGCACGCGCAAAGAAATCCGCGATCTCTTGCCGGCGAGTCGCGGACAAGCCGCGCACGCGGGCGGCCGTGTTTCCCAGGCAGCCCGTAGCTGGGTTCTCAGCGACCGCCAAAGGGTGCTCCTACCTCCCATTCAGCGGGTCGGTTCTCAGCTCCCTGGCCGGTGACCTCGAGGGCTACGGCCAGACGAAGGGCTCGCTTCACTTCGATCCGGCCGACCCGCTGACCACGACCCTCGTGCGCAAGCTCATCAGGTCGCGAATTGCGGAGCGCTGACCCGGTGCGCTTCTGCAAGGGGTGCCGGGGCACCTTCCCCTACCCCGAGAGCGTCACTATCGACCGAAGGTTCCTTTGAGAAAGGAAATGGTCGGGAGCATCTGGGTCGCGGTGAACGTGGGGTCCTCGTGACCGGCGCCGGGCAGGATGACGAGCGTGGATCTCGCCCCTGCCGCAAGCAGGGCCTCATGAAGCCGCCGCGCCTGCCGGGGCGAGATGATCGGGTCGGCGTCGCCGTTGGCGATCATGAAGGCGGGCAGATTTCGGGCGGCGTGCAGATAGCCGGCGATGCTGAGCTCGCGCCCGGGTAGACGGTCCTCCGCCCCAAACCAGACCACGGCCGCCTGAACCGCGCTGGATACGTCGGCGTAGCGGGGCTGGGGACCGTCGAACACCGTACGCTGGTCCCCGGTGACGCCCAACATGGCGGCCATGTATCCGCCCGCCGAGTCGCCCCAGACCGCGAATCGCTCGGGATCCAGGTGACCACAGTGAGGAACCAGCCCGGAAGTCTTTGCGCGTCAATCAATCACTTTCGGCGGCGGACCTGCTCGTGGCCCGCGGGCGTTCTGGTCGAGACGACCGGGAAGCACCGCAACCGCTCCTTCGTGTACCTCGACTACCTCGATCGACTTCGTGCTGGCACCGAGCTCGCCGGCGAGCGGTGGGGGCCAGCGACGTCAGGGATCGAGGGGCGTCGTGCTCCTGGGTGTCCGGAGCGGTAGCCTCCTGAGCACGGCCGCTAAGCTCGAAGCTCAGGGAGGCATCGAGGACAGGTGGCAGCCCGGAAGCACAGCGTTGGACGGCCTTGGGCAGGACCATCACGGTTCCCCGGGCGTGACTACCTTATCGGTATGAATTCAATCGTCTGGCTGGCTCTGACCGTGGTGTTCGTGGTGGTCGTCGTGTTGACCGGCCGAACCCCGCGGGGCGGCA
>Ga0265314_10003038_pt1 | contig 16570 bp, 17 predicted proteins | sample 4126metaG_FD_203106 | JGI IMG/M metagenome (GOLD analysis project Ga0265314, IMG submission 203106) | Rhizosphere microbial communities from Carex aquatilis grown in University of Washington, Seatle, WA, United States - 4-1-26 metaG | ecosystem: Host-associated > Plants > Roots > Rhizosphere >... | reverse complement strand
AAGAAGATGTCTAAGTCGGATTCGTCGGACAATTCGCGCATCAACCTGACCGACGACGCCGACACCATCGCGCAAAAGATCCGCAAGGCGAAGACCGATCCGGAGCCGTTGCCGTCGGAGGAAAAGGGGCTGGAGAACCGGCCCGAGGCCGACAACCTTGTCGGCATCTATGCCGCGCTTTCGAACAAGAGCAAAGCCGAGGTGCTCGGCGAGTTCGGCGGCGGCCAGTTTTCCAACTTCAAGAACGCGCTGGTCGAGCTGTGCGTGACGAAATTGTCGCCGATTGCGTCGGAGATGAAGCGGCTGGTGGCGGACCCCGGCCATGTCGACGCCATCCTGATCGACGGCGCCGACCGCGCCCGGGTGATCGCGGCCGAGACGATGCAGAAGACCAAGGATATCGTCGGCTTCATCCGCAAGCCCTGAGGTTCGGCTGATCCTCACCTCTCCCGTCGGGAGAGGTCGGATTGCGAAGCAATCCGGGTGAGGGGTTACGGCCTATCGATAGGGCGTACCCCTCACCCCAACCCTCTCCCCATTGAAGTCGGATATATCCGACTTCAGCCAATATCGATGCCCAACTCGGGTAGACCCGAGTTGGGTGGGAGAGGGAGCGCGCTTCCGTTGCAGTGAGACCGCAGCCACACGCTGCTTGTCGAAAGTGGTTGCGCCGTGGCAGCATGCGCGTTGCGCGAAGCAAACTTAGCTTCCTTTGCCGGACCTTGCATGACCGCCCAGCGACGCAGCTACGAGACGGGCCATACGCCGAAATGCCTCGTCATCGTCGACGACACCGCCGAATGGGACCGCGCGGTCTATTACGCCAGCCGCTGGGCGATCCGGGCCGGCGGCGGCGTGGTGATGCTGCGCATCATCGAAACCGAGGAGCAGAACCAGCAATGGCTGGGCGTTGCCGACATCATGCGCGCCGAGGCGGAGGATGAAGCCAATGCCGCGCTCGATCGCGCTGCCGGCCGCGCCAATGGCATCGCCGCGATTACGCCGGAACGGGTGATCCGCGAAGGCGATCCGGCCGAACAGATCCTCGACGTCATCGACCATGACGTCGATATCGCGCTGCTGGTGCTGGCGGCCAATCCGGGCGCGGAAGGTCCCGGCCCGCTCGTCGCCATGGTCGCCGACCTGGCCGGCTCCTTCCCGATCCCGGTCACCATCGTGCCCGGGGATCTCAGCGACGCGGATATCGACGCGCTGTCCTGACGCCCCGAACCGCCCCCGAAATACGGCTAAAAATGCCCCTATTGGTAGGAATTACAGCCATTTGCGGGCTTGATCGTGCGTTTGCCGTCGCCATCTGCTATGGGAAGCTCACGCGCCGGCCTTGAACCGGCGACGCCGGAGAAAGCCATGTTTATCCAGACCGAAGCGACCCCCAACCCCGCCACGTTAAAATTCATTCCCGGCCGCATTGTGCTCGACAGCGGCACGATGGAATTCGCCAACCGCGACGCCGCGCGCTCGCCGCTCGCCGAAAAACTGTTCGGCGTGTCCGGCGTCACCGGCGTGTTCTACGGCGCCGATTTCGTCACCGTGACCAAGGACGATAGCGACTGGCAGCATCTCAAGCCGGCGATCCTCGGCGCCATCATGGAACATTATATGTCCGGCGCGCCGCTGCTGGCCGACGGCAGTGTGACGAATGACGAAGCGGCGGACGAAGAGGACGAGTTCTTCAACGAGAACGACGCCGAGACGGTCGCGACCATCAAGGATCTGATCGAGACCCGGGTGCGTCCCGCGGTCGCCAGCGACGGCGGCGACATCACCTTCCGCGGCTTTCGCGACGGGATCGTCTATCTCAACATGAAGGGATCGTGCGCGGGCTGCCCGTCATCCACCGCGACGCTGCAGCACGGCATCCAGAACCTGCTGAAGCATTTCGTGCCCGACGTGGTCGAAGTTCGGCCGATCTAACCAGTCGCCAACTTATTTAGATGTCGTTATATCAAAGGATGGGCGATGACGCTGTTTGCGCCACGCCCATCCTTTTTCTTGTATTGCCCAACTGATAGATCATGACGATGGCGCGCAGTAGGCGTGGCGATGAATTTCATTCCGGTTGATATCAGCTGCGTAAGAGCTAGCGATAGACAGCCCTAAAGTAGTTGCGCAAGTTTGCTGTAGTAGAGAAAACCATGCTGATTCTCGCCATCGACACCGCGCTCGACGCCTGCGCCGCCGGCGTGCTGGACACCGGCGCCGGCAAGCTGATCGCGTGCGAGACGCAATCGATGAAGCGCGGTCACGCCGAAGCGCTGATGCCGCTGATCGGGCGCGTCATGGCGCAGGCGGCAATCGCCTTTACCGCGCTCGACCGCATCGCGGTGACCACCGGCCCCGGCAGCTTTACAGGCTTGCGGGTCGGGTTGTCGGCCGCGCGCGGCATCGCGCTCGCCGCCGACAGACCGGTCGTCGGCGTGACCACGCTGACCGCCTATGCCGCGCCCGTCGTCTCTACCAACAGCGCGCCGCCGGTGATCGCGGCCATCGATGCGCGGCATGACCAGGTCTATTTCCAGGTCGTGAGCGGCGACGGCGGCGCGCTGCTGTCGCCCCGCGTCGCGCCGATCGCCGAGGCGCTGGCCGCATCGCGGTTCGGCGCGCCGCATCTGGTCGGCAACGCGGCACGCCTGCTGGCCGATCGCTGGCCGGCGGACGCGGCGCCGCCGTTTCAGGTCGATAGCCAGCCGGCGCCTGACATTACCTGGGTGGCGTGGCTCGGCGCCGCCGTCAATCCGCACACCGCGCCGGCCCGGCCGTATTATTTGCGCGCGCCCGACGCCAAACCTTCCAAGGATCTGCCGTCCCGGGATATGCCGAAAGCCGTGCAGCCCTCCAGATGATGCGATGGCTTTCCGAATGGTGGGCGGGCGGCACGGCGGTGGTCGAAGCGGCTTCCTTGCGCGATGCGCGGCGGCTGGCCCAGTTGCACGGCGAATCCTTCCACCGCGGCTGGGGTGAGGGTGAGTTCGAACAGATGCTGAGCGAACGCAACACGCTGGTTGATCGCCTCAAGGTCGGGCGCAAACTGGTCGGCTTCGCGGTGTCGCGGATGGCGGCGGACGAGGCCGAGATACTCTCGATCGCGGTGGCGGCCAGCCATCGCGGCCGCGGCCTGTCCCGCGATCTGCTGCTGACCCATCTCGGGCACCTCGCAGGCCACGGCGTCCGCACGATTTTTTTGGAGGTCGAGGAAAATAATCAGCCGGCACGGCGGCTGTATGAGCGGGCCGGATTTAGCGTCGCCGGCCGCCGCGAACGCTATTACCGGCAGTCCGGCGGGGAACAATTGAACGCACTGTTGATGCGCCGCGACTTGTCGTAGCGGCTGCGCGGTGGCAGAACAGTCCGGACGACGAGAGCCGCGCATGACCCTCCGCCGGCCCTGACAGGGCTCACGCGGACCGTGCGTTTTCCAGGGCGAAGATCCATGACCGCACTGAAATCCACCCCCGCGCTCAAGGCCACCGGCATCGAGGCGCGCTGCGCCGCCACCGGGATGCGCATGACCGAGCAGCGCCGGGTAATCGCGCGCGTGCTGGCGGAAGCCGTCGATCATCCCGACGTCGAGGAATTGTATCGCCGCTGCGTCGCGGTGGACGACAAGATTTCGATCTCGACGGTCTATCGCACCGTCAAATTGTTCGAGGATGCCGGCATCATCGAACGGCACGATTTTCGCGAGGGCCGCGCCCGCTACGAGCAGATGCGCGACAGCCACCACGACCATCTGATCAATCTGCGCGACGGCACGGTAATCGAGTTCACCTCGGAGGAGATCGAGAAGCTGCAGGCCGAAATCGCCCGCAAGCTCGGCTACAAGCTGGTCGATCACCGGCTGGAGCTGTATTGCGTTCCGCTTGACGACGACAAGTCCTGAACCGGGACTCTTTCAAGCAAGACGTTTCAAGCAAAGCGGAAGCCGTTCGCGTGACGAGAGCCAATCCGAACAACCGGCCAGCATTCGACCTCGTCATCTTCGATTGCGACGGCGTGCTGGTCGACAGCGAAGTGATCTCGTGCCGCGCCCACGCCGAAACCCTGACGCGCCACGGCTACCCCATCACCGAACATCAGGTGCTCGAGCGATTCCTCGGCGTCTCGGACCGCGAAGCCCGCTTGATCATCGAGGCCGAGCTCGGCCGCAGCCTGCCCGACGATTTCGAAACCCAGGTCAAGCGTGCGACCCTGCAATTCTACGAGGGCGATTTGCGCGCGATCGCCCATATCGGCGACGCCATCGCCGCGATCGACCTGCCGAAATGCGTGGCTTCGAGCGGCACGCCGGAAAAGATCAAACACGGGCTTAGCTGCGCCGGTCTGTATCAGGCGCTCGCGCCGCACATCTTCTCCGCCACCCAGGTCAAACGTGGCAAGCCGGCGCCAGACCTGTTCCTGTTCGCGGCCGAACAGATGCGGGCATCGCCCGCGCGCTGCGTGGTGATCGAGGACAGCGTGCCCGGCGTCACCGGCGCCATTGCCGCCGGCATGAGCGTGCTGGGCTTCCACGGCGGCAGCCATTGCCTGCCCGGCCATGCCGACAAGCTCCGCGCCGCCGGCGCGACCGTCACGTTCGACGATATGCGGCAATTGCCGGCGCTGGTGGCGAATAGGGAGTAATAGCGAATAGAGAGTGGCAAATAGGGCAATTTCCATTCGCACCTCGTCATTCGCTAGTCGCCCAAGGGCTGGATTTCCCCCGCCTGGGGCTATAATTGAGGGGCATAATCGGACCCGGCGCCGCAATGGCGCCACCTCCGGCCTCCAATCCAGGTTCCATGAAGCCGCCGCGCAAGCTGCACATCAAATCCTATGGCTGCCAGATGAACGTCTACGATGCGCAGCGCATGGTGGACACGCTGGCGCCGGAGGGATTCGTCGAGACCGCCAGCGTCGACGACGCCGACCTCGTGATCCTCAATACCTGCCACATCCGCGAAAAAGCCTCCGAGAAGGTCTACTCGGAACTCGGGCGGCTCCGCGTCGTGAAGGAAGAAGCGGCGCGCGATGGCCGTCGGATGGAGATCGCGGTCGCCGGTTGCGTCGCGCAGGCCGAGGGCCAGGAAATCATCCGCCGCGCCCCCGCCGTCGACGTGGTGGTGGGGCCGCAGAGCTATCATCATCTGCCGCAATTGCTGGCAGAGGCCAAACGCCACGGCCGGGCGCTGGAGACCGAGTTTCCGGTCGAGGACAAGTTCGGCTTCTTGCCGCCGCCAAAGCCCGCGGCGATCCGCGCCCGCGGCATTTCAGCGTTCGTGACGGTGCAGGAAGGCTGCGACAAATTCTGCACCTTCTGCGTGGTGCCCTATACCCGCGGCGCCGAGCTATCCCGCCCGGTCGCCAAAATCGTCGACGACGTCCGCAGGCTGACCGACTCAGGCGTGCGCGAAATCACCCTGATCGGGCAGAACGTCAATGCCTATCACGGCGAAGGCCCGGACGGCCGGATCTGGCCGCTCGGCGCGCTATTGTACCATCTCGCCGGACTGCCCGGCGTGCTGCGGCTGCGCTACTCGACCAGCCACCCCCGCGATGTCGAGCAAACCCTGATCGACGCCCATCGCGACCTGCCTGCCTTGATGCCGTTCGTGCATCTGCCGGTACAGTCGGGTTCCGACCGGATTCTTGCCGCCATGAACCGCAAGCATACCGCCGATGATTATCGCCGGGTCATCGACCGTTTTCGCGCCGTCCGCCAAGATATTGCGTTTTCATCGGATTTTATCGTGGGCTTCCCTGGCGAGACTGAGGAAGATTTTGCCGCGACCCTCGCTCTGGTCACACAAATCGGATACGCTGGCGCCTATTCTTTCAAATATTCGCCGCGACCGGGGACGCCGGCGGCGGATCTGCAGGAGACGGTGTCAGCGGCTGAGATGGATGAGCGATTGGTGCGGCTCCAGGAATTGATCGACAGCCAGCAATCGGCCTTCAATCAGGCTGCGATTGGCAGCACGGTCGATGTGCTGTTCGAACGCGCCGCGCGCAATCCCGGCCAGATCGTCGGCCGCACCGCTTATCTGCAGCCCGCGCATGTGATGGCCTCGCCCGACATCATCGGACGGGTGTTGCCGGTCACAATCGAAAACCTCGAACGCTACAGCCTGCTCGGCACGCTTGCGCCAACAAGCCTTGCACCTTCGACCGTTGCACCTTCGATCCTCGCGCCAACCGCCCTCGCGCGGCCCGCCGCTTCTCCTCCATTGCATACGGGAGCCTGAACCCTTGCCAAAAAGTGCATCGGATTCGCCTTCACTCGCTCCCAGCCGCAAACTCGACCGCGACATGCAGATCCCGCCCGAAACCCAGGTCGTCATCGACTTCGACGACAACAGAGGCGCGTCGGCGCTGGTCGGCCCCTACGGGCAAAACCTCGCGCTGATCGAGCGCCGGCTCGGCGTCGTGGTCGATTCGCGTGGCAACCACATCACCATCGCCGGATCGCGCGACGGCTGCGATGCGGCGCGCCGGGTGCTGGAGCAGCTCTATGCCCAGGCCACCCAGGGGCACGATCTGGCGCAGGGCGACGTCGAAGGCGCGATCCGCGCGGTGATCGCGCAGGGCTCGCTGTTCGAGTTCGACGCCAAGGCCGCCAAGCAGCAATTCGACACCATCAACCTGCGCAAACGCCCGGTGCGGGCGCGCACCGCGGCGCAGGACGGCTATATCCGCGCGTTAAAACGCCACGAACTGGTGTTCGGCATCGGACCCGCCGGCACCGGCAAGACCTGGCTCGCGGTGGCGCATGCCGCGCAATTGTTCGAGCGCAAGGAAGTCGATCGCATCATCCTGTCGCGCCCGGCGGTGGAAGCCGGCGAACGGCTCGGTTTCCTGCCCGGCGACCTGCGCGAGAAGGTCGATCCCTATCTTCGTCCGATCTATGACGCGCTGTACGATCTGATGGATTCGCGGGTGGTCGAGCGCGCGCTGCAAACCGGCGAGATCGAAATCGCGCCGCTGGCCTTTATGCGCGGGCGCACGCTGACCAACGCCGCCATCATCCTGGACGAGGCGCAAAACACCACATCGATGCAAATGAAGATGTTCCTGACCCGGCTTGGCGAGAACAGCCGCATGATCATCACCGGCGATCCCAGCCAGGTCGACTTGCCGAACGGCCAGACCTCGGGTCTGGCCGAGGCCGCCCGGCTGCTCGACGGCGTCGAGGGCATCGCCCAGGTGAAATTCACCGCCGAGGACGTCATCCGCCATGAACTGGTGGCGCGGATCGTGGCGGCCTATGAAGGATTGCCGCAGCGGCCGGCAACCCGAAAGCCCTGATGCGAAGTTCCGCCGCGCGCGCGACGGGGGCGATCTCCCGTCGCAACAGAAATTCCGGACCGATGGCGCCTATTGTTCTTCCGATCTCCGAGGTTCTCGTCACCGCCGAATGCTGGCATGCGCAAGCCGAGGCCGAAACGGTGATCCAGCGCGCCATCGCGGCCGCCGCCGAGATCGCCGACGCCGAGATCGGCGAGGCCGAGCTTGCGGTGATGCTGACCGACGATGCCGGCATCCGCACGCTCAACTCGAACTGGCGCGGGATCGACAAACCGACCAACGTGCTGTCGTTTCCCGCGCTGCCGCCGACCGGCCCTGTTGGTCCGGACGACGCGCCGCGAATGCTCGGCGACATCGCGATCGCCTATGAAACCACCCGCCGCGAGGCCGACGACGAACAAAAGCCGTTCGATCATCATCTCAGCCATCTGGCGGTGCACGGCTTCCTGCACCTGATCGGCTACGATCACGAGAACGATTCCGACGCCGAGGACATGGAGAGCCTGGAGACGGAAATCCTCGCGCAGCTCGGCATTCCCGATCCCTACGCAGACCGCGAACGGACGGACTGAGATGCCCGATTCCGAACCGACCCACGACAATCCGCGCAACACGCCCAATCTGCCGGCGGTGGTGCAGGACGGCGAGGTCATGCGCCCCACCGCCGAGAACTGGCTGACCCGCGCGATCCGCACGCTGTTCGGCTGGAAGCCGGGCTCGGTGCGCGACGATCTGCAGGTCGTGCTCGACGCCTCGACGCCGGACGAAGTCGGATTCTCGGCGATCGAGCGCACCATGCTGCGCAACATCCTCGGCCTGCATGAGCGCCGCATCGCCGACGTGATGGTGCATCGCGCCGACATCGTCGCGGTCAAGCGCGAGATCACGCTCGGCGAATTGATGAGCCTGTTCGAAAGCGCGGCGCATTCGCGGCTGGTGGTCTACAACGAAACCCTCGACGATCCCGAGGGCATGGTTCACATCCGCGACCTGCTGGCCTTCATGACCGCGCGGGCGCGCGTCACCGATTCCGGCAAGACGCGGCGTAAAAAGGCGGTTGCCGCCGGGCTGGATTTGCGCGCGGTCGATCTGGCGCTGCCATTGTCCGACGCCAACATCATCCGCAAGCTGCTCTATGTGCCGCCGTCGATGCGGGCGATCGACCTTCTGGTGCAGATGCAGGCCTCGCGCGTCCATCTGGCGCTGGTGGTCGACGAATATGGCGGCACCGACGGCTTGGTGTCGATGGAGGACATCGTCGAGCAGATCGTCGGCGAGATCGACGACGAGCACGACAGCGACGAGCCGCCGGCGATCGTGCGGCAGGCGGACAATTCCTTCATCGCGGACGCGCGCGCCAGCCTCGACGACGTCCGCTCGGTGATCGGCGAGGATTTCGTCACCGGCGAGGCCGGCGAGGAAGTCGAGACCCTCGGCGGGTACCTCGTCACCCATGTCGGCCGGTTGCCGGTGCGCGGCGAGGTGATTTCCGGTCCCGGCAATTACGAAATCGAGGTGCTCGACGCCGATCCGCGCCGGGTCAAGCGACTGCGCATCCGCCTGCGCAAGGAACGGCCGGCGCCGCGAACCCAGCGCGAGACCCGCCGCCGCGAAGGCGCGCCGGATTCGGCTCCGACGCAGGCCAATGACAATGGCCCGCCCTCCGCCGACGGAGCCGGCAACCCGTGACGTCCGTACACAGATTCCGCGCGATCGGTCTGGCGATCATCCTGGCCTGGGGATGGAAGCGCGCCGCCATCGCGCTGGTCGCGGGCGCGCTATCGGCGCTGGCGATGGCGCCGTTCAATGCCTGGCCGGTGCTGTTCCTGACTTTTCCGGTCATGGTCTGGCTGATCGACGGCGCGGGCGCCGGACGCTGGCGCGGCGTGCCCTCAGCGGCATGGGCCGGCTGGTGGTTCGGCCTCGGCTATTTCGTGCCCGGCCTGTACTGGATCGGTTTTGCCTTCCTGGTCGATGCGTCGACTTTCGCGTGGCTGCTGCCGTTCGCGGTGCTGGGCTTGCCGGCCTATCTCGCATTGTTCACCGCGCTCGGCTTCGGACTGGCGCGGCTGATGTGGACCCGCGACGCCTCGCGCGTGCTGGCGCTCGCGGTGGCGTTGACGGCAGGCGAATGGCTGCGCGGCCATGTGCTGACCGGGTTTCCCTGGAACGCGTTCGGCTACGCGCTAACCGAGCCGTTGGCGCTGGCGCAGACTGGCGCGCTGATCGGGCTGTGGGGCCTGACATTCCTCGCCGTTGCGATCTTCGCCAGCCCCGCGGTGCTGATCGACGGCACCTCGCGCGGACGCAAGCCGTGGATCGCGCCGGCACTGGCGCTGGTGACTCTGGTTGCGATGGGAGGCTTCGGCATCGCGCGCCTGACGCTGCATCCGACTGACCTGACCAAGGTCAAGCTGCGGATCATGCAGCCCAACCTGCAGCAGGACGAGCGCTTCAACTACTCTGCCAAGGCAGAGGTGATGCAGAAATATCTGACGCTGTCCGATCGCGCCTCGGGGCCGGAAGCCACCGGCGTGCGCGACGCCAATATCCTGATCTGGCCGGAATCGGCGTTTCCGTTTTTCCTGACCCGCGAAGCCGACGCGATGGCGCAGATCGCCGATCTGTTGCCCAAGGGCACGGTGCTGATAACAGGCGCGGTGCGCGCGCCGGAGCTGCCGCCCGGCGTCAAGATCACGCGTGCCTATAATTCGATCTATGTCATCGACCACGACGGCACCGTGCTGTCGGTTTACGACAAGCTGCATCTGGTGCCGTTCGGCGAATATCTGCCGTACCAGGACTGGATGGAAAAGCTCGGCTTCGAACAACTCACCAAGGTTCGGGGCGGCTTCATTCCCGGCACGCGGCGCCGTGCCCTGGAAATCCCCAACGCGCCGCGCGCGCTGCCCCTGATCTGTTATGAGGCGATCTTTCCCGGCAACGTCGCCACGCGCGACGAACGCCCGGGCTGGATCGTCAACCTGACCAATGACGGCTGGTTTGGAATTTCGACTGGCCCCTATCAGCATTTGCAGCAGGTACGCCTGCGCGCGATCGAGGAGGGATTGCCGGTGGTGCGCGCCGCCAATACCGGCATTTCCGCCGTCATCGATCCGATGGGACGGGTTGTCGCAGAGCTGGGTCTCGGGCTCGAAGGCGTGCTCGATTCGAGGCTGCCGTCCGCGATCCCGCCGACGTTCTATGCGCGCGCCGGCGACATTCCCGCCGCACTATTCGTTATGGCTGCATTCCTTTTCGTCATCCGGAGGCGCGCGATTAAGCGCACTACCTGACTCCAAGCATTCATGTTTGGTTTTGGATACCGCCAGAAAGCCCGGCGAAGGGTGAGCCGGCCGGTTGACAGAACGGCGCCCATTCGCATTCTGGCCATAGTGATGGCGAATACATTTGGCCGATTGAGTAAAATTGTCTCTTCTTAGCTGCCGCCCTTCCCGCCTAGTCTGACGGTGTCTGCTTCAAAGACCTTCCCTATCAAGACCTGCCCTATCAAGACCTGCCCTATCAAGCCTGCTGCATTTCGTTTTGCCTCACCCCCTCTCGTAATCCCAAGGAGTGCTGGAGATGTCGACCAAAGCGCCCAACCCTGTTGACAAATATGTCGGCAGTCGTGTGCGCATGCGCCGTATCATGCTTGGCATGAGCCAGGAGAAACTCGGCGAAGCACTGGGCCTGACCTTCCAGCAGGTGCAGAAATACGAGAAAGGCACCAACCGGGTCGGCGCCAGCCGCATCCAGCAGATTTCGGAAATACTCCAGGTACCGGTCTCGTTCCTGTTCGAGGGCGGACCGAGCGGCACCGCGGGCGCGGACAATTTCGGCGAAGGCGCCTCGCCGTCCTACATTTCCGATTTCCTGGCGACCTCCGAGGGTCTCGCTCTGACTCGTGCGTTCACCCGCATTTCCGACGCCAAGCTTCGTCGCAGCATTGTCGACATGGTCGAGCAGATCGCCGCGCGCGAAGGTCCCGACCGGCGATGAAAGAATTTTCATTCCGAGCGGGGCTAACGGTCTAGCTCCGGTATTTTGCTTGTCCCGACATCCGATTTGAACATTCCAAGCGCGCTTCGGAAATGACACCGGCTGTTTTTCGAGGTACGCAACAGCATGCCAAAAACCGCCCCATCCAATCCGTTTGACACAAAGACCATCCTCGACGGCATCCGCCGCTGGGTCGAGATCGAGACACCGACCGAAGCCCCCGAGCAGGTCAACAAGCTCGCGACCATGGTCGCCGACGGCTATCGCGGCCTGCCGGCCACCGTCGAGCGCGTAGCCGGGCGCGACGGCCGCGGCGACCATCTGGTGGCGCGCTCGGCATGGGGCCAGGACGAGCCGGGCATCCTGGTGCTGAGCCATCTCGACACCGTGCACCCCATGGGTTTTATCCAGCGGCTGCCGTTCCATATCGAGGGCGACAGCGCCTTCGGCCCCGGCATCTACGATATGAAGGGCGGCGCCTATCTCGCGTTTCATGCCTTCGGGCAGATCTGCGCGGCGCCGGAACGCTCCCCGCTCGGGATCACGCAGCTCTACGTCTCCGACGAAGAGATCGGCAGCCCGACCTCGCGGGCGCTGATCGAGGCCGAAGGCCGCAAGGCCAAATATGTGCTGGTCACCGAGCCTGCCCGGGACGGCGGCAAGATCGTCACCGGGCGCAAGGGGGTCGCGCGCTTCGAGGTCTTCATCAAGGGCATGCCGTCGCATTCCGGCACCCGGCCCGAGGACGGCCGCAGCGCGATCCGCGAACTCGGGAACGTCATCCAGACCCTGGAAGGCATGAACGACCTCAAGCGCGGCGTCACCGTCAATGTCGGCGTGGTCCGCGGCGGCACCAAGCCGAACGTGATCGCGGAGGAGGCCTATGCCGAGGTCGACATGCGGGTGCCGAGCATCGCGGACGCCGACGAACTGGTGCCGAAAATACTTGGTTTGAAATCGCGCACCGAAGGCGTCGACGTCAAGGTAACAGGCGAATTGAACCGACCGCCTTACGAAAAGGGCAATGCCGGCGCAGCACTCTACGAACACGCCAAAACGCTTGCCGCCGAAATCGGCTTCGAGCTGATCGACACCAAAACCGGCGGCGGCTCCGACGGCAATTTCACAGCACCTCATACCGCAACGCTCGATGGCCTCGGCGTCGACGGCAAGGGCGCGCATACCCATTACGAACAGCTCTACATCTCCTCGATCGAACCGCGGGCGCGGCTGTTGCACCGGCTGTACCAGACGCTGCGATGAGCGGCGCGGCTTTCGAACCCGATGATTCCGATCTCTTGCCGGACGCGCCGCCCGATGCCGAGCACCGGCATGGCTCGTTCTTCGGCCGCCGCAAGGGTCACAAGCTCCGCGCCCATCAGCTCGACCTGATCGAGCAATTGTTGCCACGGCTGGCGCTCGAGATCGGGGGCGCCTGTCCGTCCGACCTCACTGAGCTGTTCGATCGGCCGCTCGATGCGGTGCGGCTCGAGATCGGATTCGGCGGCGGCGAACACCTGGTCGCGGAAGCGCTGAGCTTTCCGGATACCGGCTTCATCGGCTGCGAGCCCTATGTCAACGGCATGGCCAAGATTCTGGCGCAGATCGAAGCGCACAACATCGCCAATATCCGCCTGGTCGCCGGCGATGCCGCCGAATTGCTGGCCTGGGCGCCGCCGCGTTCGCTGGCGCGGATCGATTTGATTCATCCCGATCCATGGCCGAAGCGGCGGCACTGGAAGCGGCGCTTCGTGCAGGACGCGACGGTTGCCGCGATGGCGCGCATCCTGAAACCATCGGGTGAATTCCGCTTCGTCAGCGACATCGACGATTACTGCGCCTGGACGCTGGCGCATCTCGTGCGCTCATCGGATTTCGAATGGACCGCGGAGCGCGCCTCGGACTGGCGCCAGCCCTGGCCCGGTTACACGATGACGCGCTACGGCCGCAAAGCCGAACGCGAAGGCCGCAAGGCGGCGTATTTCCGCTTTCGCCGGGTTGGCTAGATTCTACTGCTTCGCGCGCGCCTTCCTGGCATCGGTGGCTTCCCACACCATGCGCTTGCCGCGCTCGCGGCCGAGCAATTCGATCGGATCGCGGTTGTCGATGTGTCCGAACTGACCCTTGTAGACGCTGTAGCCGCACAATTCCTGCAATCTTCGTGGGAAGCGCATCGCGGTTTCCCTGGGGATCCCGAGCTGCAAATTTTCCTGCTGCCGCATCCAGCCCCAGCAATAGGCGCAGGAGAAGGCGTAGCGCCGCTCGTTACTGACATTGGCGCCGCCGCCATGCCACAGCGCACTGTCGAACAGCATCACGCTGCCGGCCGCCATGGTCGCGGTGACGGCATCGTAGTCGTGGCCATATTCCGGCGAGCAATCGTATTTGTGGCTGCCCGGCACGATCCGCGTCGCGCCGTTGTCGTTCCTGAAATCCGACAGCGCCCAGATCGCATTGATGGTGATCGGAATGTGCGGGCGCGGCAACGGAATCAGCTGGGTGTCCTCGTGGATCGGCTGCGCCTCCTGCCCGGGTCCAAGCACCAGCGAGCAGAACGACGACAGCAGGCATTCCTTGTCCAGCACGCGCTCGACCACCGGCAGCACGCTGGCGTGCAGCGGCACCTCCCAGAACAGATCGTCATAGGTGAGCAGGTTGTTGATGCGGACGGTCTTGAAACCTTCGAACGACGTCTTGGCATAGCCGAGATTGTGGTCGCGCTCGGTGCGCTCCAGCGCGGCCTTCAATCCCTCGACCAGATCGGGTTCGGCGGCGCGCTCGATCACGGTAAAACCGTCATCTCGAATTCGGTCGGCATGATAGTGAATGTCGATCTCATCAGGCATCTCGATCTCCCGACGGCGCCGTGTCGCGCCTTGGCGGGGAGCTTAGCACTCCCCTCCCCCTTGCGGGGAGGGGAAAGAACGACTCAGGCCGACTGGCGGGTCTGCCAGAAGCCGACCACGCGCTCGGCGGTCGACGGCATCAGGCGCGTGAAATTGACGCGGGCGGTCTCGATATCGGCGGGCGCCGCGATCCGATTCGGCCCCAGCCGCAGCAGGATCAGCGACCGCACCGTCGCCCATTCGAGCCCGATGGTCTTGCCGACGATCAGGATCGGATCGTAGCGATCGGAGGAAATTAATTGGTCAAGGGTCGCGATCTTCACCGCCGACATCGCCGACAAAGCGGCGATCGATTCCTCGTATTTGAAGCTCTTGGCAAATCCGAGCAGCGCGGCTTCGTTGAGTTCGCCGGCATTGTGCAGCGCCAGGATGGTGCGTTGCGCCGGCGCGAAATTACGCTTGCTTTCGACCGTCTCGGGCACGCCGGAGAGTTGACCGATCATCAGGCGGATCGCCGATTGCCGCTCCGGCTTGACCACGTCGAGCAGGCGGCGGCGGACGATGTCGATCGATCCGGCCAGAAGATCCTTCAACTGGGGCGCCGACAGATCGGCGCGCTGGCCGACCGTGAGCGTCAACACGCCGTCATGGTTGGCGCGCTGGATCAGCGCCGAGTAGCCGGTCTGCGAAAACATCGCACCCGCATTGCCGGCGGCGCGGCGCACCACGTCGCGGTCGCCGCGGCGCACGATGACGTCGGTGAGATCGGGCGACAGGGTCGGCCGCTCCGACATCGCCAGCAAATGGCCCTGGCCCTTGGCGGCAGCGATTTCGATCAATGCGTTCTCGTCGATCACAGGCGAGCGACGCAGCAGCGGGCCGGCGATTGCGATCTCGTCCTCGCGCGCGAGTTGCCCGACCAGCGAACGTGGAGCGTTCGTGAGCAGCGACAGGCGTTCGGCGAGATCCGTGCGCGCGGCCAACTCCGCATGCGGGACCAGATCGACCAGGATGCCGTCGAACAGGTCGACATGATCGGGCCTGAGGGTAGCGGCCCCCGCCAAAAACAGCTCGGCGATCCGCCGCGCCGCCTCGGCCCGGCGCTTGGGATCACCGTTTTTGACGATTTCCTCGAGCCCGGGGATCAACGAAGGTGCGACGGCCATCGAATTTACTCAACTCCGGCGGCGCCGGGCGCCTTTCCGGCAACCGGCAATCTAGGGAGAGCTGGTGAAGGAAGGGTTAGGTTGGCGAAAGACTGGATTCGTTGTTTTGACGCGTTTTCTTCACGCGAAAACGCGCTAAAAAGCGCCGCAAAATCCCGTGTTCCCGCCTCATAACGACCTCTTGGGCCTTGCCGGACAAGGCGAAAACGGCTATATCGGCCGTAACTTATGGTTCTCATACGATCGCGTATTGAGAGTGGGCCCCTCCGGACCCGCTCTTTTTTATTACCCGAACGGACCCGGCGCAAAACCAGCACCGGGGGCCGCAACGGGCAATCCCCGAACATACGCTAAGCAACTCAGATCAGACGCATTTTGACCCTGAACATGACCGACCCAACTGCTGACTCCCCGGACCTCGATCTGCTCGCCGAGCCGCGCCTCGTCGTGGAGCCGGGCGCGGCGGCGCGGGTGTCGGCGGTGGCGGGTCCGGTGCTACAGGGCATGGGCTACCGGCTGGTGCGGATCAAGATTTCGGGCGAAGCCGGTTGCACCGTCCAGATCATGGCGGAGCGGCCCGACGGATCGATGCAGATCGAGGATTGCGAGGCGATTTCGAAGGCGCTGTCGCCGGTGCTCGATATCGCCGATCCGATCGAGCGTGCCTACCGGCTGGAGATTTCCTCGCCCGGAATCGACCGGCCGCTGGTGCGCCGCACCGACTTCGAGCGCTATGCCGGCTATCTCGTGAAGATCGAAATGGCGATCCCCCATGACGGCCGCAAGCGGTTCCGCGGCACGCTTGGCGGCATCGAGGGCGACGCCGTACGGCTGCATCGCGACGACAATCACGCCGGCGAACAAGACGATGTCATGCTGGTGATGGAAGATATTTCGGACGCCCGGCTGGTGCTGACCGATGAGCTGATCGCGGAATCGATGCGGCGCGGCAAGGCCGCCGAGCGCGAACTGCGGCAGAATCTCGGGCTTGAACCCCCGCCGCCGCCGCATGCCAAGAAAAGCGATCCGTCGAAAAGCAACAAACCGAAGCCGAAATTGAAGCCCAAGGACGTGCGCAAGGCCACACCGAAAAATACCAAGGAACATCGCCTCGCCGCCGAAAGAGCGCGGCGCGGCGAAATCGATCCCACTGAAGGAGACTGAGCCATGGCAGCTGTCAGCGCCAACAAACTTGAATTGCTGCAGATCGCGGACGCCGTCGCCCGCGAGAAATCCATCGACCGCGGCATCGTG
>Ga0265314_10003036_pt1 | contig 16579 bp, 14 predicted proteins | sample 4126metaG_FD_203106 | JGI IMG/M metagenome (GOLD analysis project Ga0265314, IMG submission 203106) | Rhizosphere microbial communities from Carex aquatilis grown in University of Washington, Seatle, WA, United States - 4-1-26 metaG | ecosystem: Host-associated > Plants > Roots > Rhizosphere >... | reverse complement strand
CGCACAGGATTTCCAGATCTTCGGGATCCATCTCGAGCGCCTGGCGATAGGCGGCCAGCGCCGCGTCGAAATCATCCATCGCGTCGTACGTCAGGCCGAGATTGAAATGCCACGATCCGTTGTACGGATTAATGGCAATGGCGGCCTTAAGCTCGTCGCGCGCTTCCTGCCAGCGCCCCCGCTCGTAGAGCTCGTGGGCCTTCTCGACTCGTCTTTCTGCATCGTCCCATTCGTTCATGAACGGTCCGTCTCCAACACACGCTTCCTTTGCGATGCTATCAAAGTGAGGTCGGCAAGGGAAGAGCAGCGGCAGCGTGTGAATTCAGATTTGAAGTTTCAGTTTTTTCTGCGCCCTGTGCGGCTCGTCGCGCGGCAAGCACGGCATCTCTGCGCGGCCTGCCGCAAGCACCGCGCGGCAGTGCAAATCCTACCCGTGGCATCGGCATTGCACGGGTGTTACCAGCAGCAGCGGCTTGCGAGGAAGCGGGCAAACTGGCGCACGTGGCCGTGCCGGTCCGAACCCGGGCCGCTCCATACCGAAAGGAGTCTATCGTGCCGGGCAAACGCGGATTTTCCTCCATGGAGCCGCAGAAGCAGCGGGAGATCGCCCGCAAAGGTGGGAAGGCAGCGCACCAGAAAGGGACAGCGCATGAGTTTACTTCCGAGGAAGCGCGCATCGCCGGTCGAAAAGGCGGCGCCGCTTCCCGAGCTAGGCGAGCTTCGCGTGCGGACTCTACCGAATCGCCTCCCCCGGGACCTCCGAGGGAGGATGACAATGCCCAACCCATGAACGAATTTGAGGAAAAGATCCCTTAATGGAATCTCTTTCTTGGAGTTGACCATGGGGCGCGGCAGTGAATAGCCGTCGATTTTCGAATCGACGGCTATTTTTTTTCCGGCGAGTCGGGACCCTTTTCCTGCCAGCGCTCGCCCTCCCGAAACACTTCCTTCTTCCAGATGGGCACAGTTTTTTTGAGCTCATCAATCACGAATTCACATGCGGCGAATGCTTCCCCGCGGTGCGGGCAGCTCACCGCGATCAGCACGCTGGCCTCGCCGACCTTCACCAGTCCCAGACGATGCCGGAGCACGAGGCGCTGGATCGGCCAGCGCCGGCAGGCCTCTTCGGCGATCTTGCGCATCTCGGCAACCGCCATTTCGTCGTAGGCGGCGTAATTCAGCGCCACAAGCTCATTGCCGCCCGAAGCGCTCGCGGCCGGCTCAACGCCAGAAGCGGTTTCCGCCCGCGTTGTGCCGAGGAACACGGCGATCCCACCGGCATCCGGGCAGGAGACTTCCGCCGTCGCAGCGGCCACGTCAAGCGTCGAGCGGGTCAGGGAGATGTTCAAAAGTTTGGACACAAAAACTGCTCACGAAAAATTGTCATTGGAAAATGCACGCGCGTCCATGTTTTCAGCCGCCGCTGACCGGGGGAATAATCGCCACTTCGTCATTTTCCCGCAGTTCCGCCTCCGGTCCGGCATATTCCTGGTTGATCGCGAGCATCGTACCGGCCGGCCAGCGAACGCCAGGCCACCGTTTCTCAAGTTCCCGGCGCAGGCCCCCGGTGCGGCTCCCCGGCGGCACCTCCAGCGGAACCACCCCCGCCCCGGCCTGCTCGGCCATCATCGCAAAAAGTCGCACCCGTACCTGCATTGTCACCATTCCATCCGGTCGCGGCTCACCAGCGGCCCGTCAAAAAGAAACTCAGAATATCGACGCCGCCCTGAATAATCGTCCCGAGTTCGCCATCCGGCGGCATGTCATGCATTGTACTGGTTTTTCGCGCATCCCACTGCGTCATAACCGCGGCGACCTTTTCCCTGCGGCGGACAATCTCCGGATCGTCGCTGCTCATGAGTTCAGCATAGAGCCGGCGCATCAGTTCCAATTCCCCGGCGTCCAGCCAGACGTATCCGCAAGCCTTGCAGCGATCGATCTGGATGGGAATCATCGGGTGCATCCGATCCTTGGTCATGGGCTTTTCGCAGGCGGGGCAGTGGAGCGCAACCTTCGTGTTGGCGACCGAAACCGTCTGGGCGAGATCGGCAAGCGAGACTTCATCCTGTCCCCCCTGCACCGCGGCAACATCGTTGCGCAGGCGGCGTAGCAGCGCGATATTGCTTATCCAGGTTCCAAAGCAGTTCGAGCAGGAGCACCACTTGAGGCCATCGTTCTCGACGCGGGTCATGGCCTGAAAACAGGAGGGGCAGCGGGGCATTTGCAGGTCCTCAGAAGGAATGGCCTCTTAACCCAACAAGAAAATCGACAAAACTTGAAAGAGAGCGGTCAATGAGCGGCGAGGATATATCCGGGGAAATACGCCGGGTCTCGAGCAATTTGAGCAGGCGTGGACCGTCGGCCAGCAACGTGTTGACCGAATCCGTGCCTACGTCAAACGGACGCGTACCCGGCAGCGGCACTCGTTGAAGTTCCTGGAGCCGCTCGATGCGCTCGCGCTTATTGGCGATTGCAGGATCGTCGGAGGTGAGAAACTGATAATGTAGAGCAAGGAGGAGTTCGCGTTCGCCGGCATCCAGCCAGATGTAATCGCACGCGGGGCAGCGGTCGACCAGGACGGGAATGGAGGGATCGAACCGCTCCTTGATCATCGGCGTGTGGCAATCCGCGCAGCGTAGTTCCCCTCTGGAATCCGACCCTGCAACCACCTCGCTCAATCGAGAAATGGCATCGTTGTCAGAAGCAGGAGCGTCGCCGTTCCGACCCTCACATCGGGCGAGCAGGCGTTCGAGCGCTTTGCCGCTGATCCACGTGCCACGACAGGATCGGCAAACAGTGCAGGTCACTCCCCGATCGAGGTCGGGAGAAAGGCCAATTAGACAATGCGGGCAGCGCACGGGGCTCTCCACGCAAGCACATCGTCATTTGATAGCGTTAGCATATCGCTTTGCCGCGGGCGCGGGAACCGCCAAAGGGCGACGCTTCATCGCTTGATGATCATCGAGCCGGCGACACGCCGCACATTGCCAGCACCGCCATGGTCGCCAGAAGCGCTATTCGCCACAATTAATGTCCGGTGCCCCCCGGGCGCGTCATACCGCAATTGCGAAGGGCCAATAAATGGGGCGTACCCGGGCGTTCAGTGGTCCCGATGATCGGCGAAAAGCGATTTTAATCCCGGAGGCCTTCTGTCCGATAAATAGCTCATGCGCACCCGCCGCCCCCACTTTTTTTGCCTTTGCCTTGGCTTCCTTGCTTTGCTTGCGCGCGGGGTTCTGGCGGATGGGCCCATCCCCGGCTCGCGCATCGTCAAGAGTTTTGACTTCGAGGAAATCAAGCTCGGAAACTTTGAAGCCACGCCGATGTTCTGGTCCAAGGTGACCGGTCGCGGGTTTCCCGCCTATTCCGCGGGCGCATTTGATCACACGGTGTTTCATTCCGGCGAGAACGGCGGAAACACATCCTTCAAGATGCGCACCGTCGGTGGTTCGGTCGCCTACCGCTATGATCCGCCGCCCGCAAATCGCATCCCCGTCGCTCCAAACTCCGATTATTACATCATCGCCTTTGCGCGCACGGACAAACTCGAACACGCCCGCGCCGATCTCGCGGCATGGTTCACGGATGACAAAGGCCAGTTGCTCCTCGATACCGAGACCCACTCCCAGCCGTACAAGGCCGGCGACGACGCCTCGACAAATGACGCCTGGCAGGTGCTCTACATTCATCTGCCCACCCCACCGGAAACCGGCGACGGCCCGCCCCAGCCGCGGTTCCTCGCGATCCAGGCGGGATTGCTCCAGCCGCAGCAGCAGGCCGAAAACACCAACCCGCTCGGCCGCTTCGCGCTGTATCAGCAGGATATCGAAGGGTCAGCCTGGTTTGACGATATCGTGATTTTTCAGTTGCCGCGCATCGGCATCACGGTGCATAAGCAGGCCACCTCGCCGGCGCCGGCCGGGATGTTCGGCGGCGGCGAGAAAATCGACCTCGACATGCTCGTCTCCGATGTCCGGAATCGTTCGCTCCCCGGCACCGCCGCGGCGAGTGCCCCGTCTAGTGCCCCGTCCAATGCCCCGGCCAGCGCTCCTGCTGCTCCCGGCAGCCCCCTCCTGGTGAGGCTCAAGCTCGCCGCCGCCGATGGCACGCCGGTCGATGCCACGGAATTCCAGGCGAACGCCAGGCTCGACGAACCCTGGACCCACCGCTACACGCACTCCCCCCTGCCTGGCGGGCTCTATACCGCAACCATGGAAGTGTTCGATCCCTCGGCGGCAAGTTCGCCCCTGGTCGCCAATCGGCAGGTGCAATTCCTCTGCCTGCCGGCGGCAACTGAAACGGCCCACCCCCTCTCGCCCGAATTTGGCGTGGATGTCACCCGCTGGAATCATTCCGCGACGTGGCAGGACCTGCCGTCGCTCGCGATCCAGACCGGTGCCGGCCTGCTGCAATTGCCGGCGTGGCGCGGTGAGATGGACGATGAAGCCCTGACCCGCCGCGATGCCCCGCTCGACGCGCTCCTGGCCACGCTGCAACGCAGAAACATCCGGACGCTCGCGGCGTTCAGTGAATTGCCCGGTCCCATCGCCGCGCAAATGAATCCCGAAAGCCGGACCTCCCTTCTGGCGCTGAACAACGCAGATCCAAAAATCTGGCAATCGGCGATTTCATTTCCGCTGACACGGTACGTCAATCGGATCGATTTCTGGCAGCTCGGTTCGCCGGACGATCCATTCTCCGGTCTGCTGCCGGATTCCGGCGATCCCCGCACGGCCCCCGCCACCGCGCCGGCAACGCCGGACCGGGCGCAGATTCCCATCGTGGAGCAATCGGCGACCCTTTATGGAAAGCTCTCCGGGCCGATGATGAGCCTACTCCCGCAGCCGGGCCTGATGATTCCCTGGAATGCCCTTTTTGAATTCCATCCCGAACAGTTTCCCCATGCGGAGCTGGACCTGCGGATTCCGGCGGTCGTGAAGCCGGCACAGATCCCGGCCTACCTGGGCAACTTTCAAAATGCCGGCCGGCCTCTGTTTGTGCAGTTGGACGGTCTGCCGGCAAATGAGAGCCGGCGGGCCGATCGGCTCGCGGATTTCGCAGAGCGGCTGGTTTATTCCCGTTCCGCCAAGACGCCGCCCGATGCGGTGCTTTATCCCGCGCGCCCCGGCAAACCCGATGAGCTGCTCCTGGTCTACCGCACGATGATCCACGCGCTGGGCCAGAGTAACTATGTCGGAGAAATCACGCCGGGGCCGGGCATGCATGCGTTTTTGTTCGAAAAGCCGGGGGATTCGTCCATCGTGATCTGGAGCGACGCCGCCGGAGAAACCGCGCTCGATCTGCCCCTGGGAAGCGATCCCCGCTCCACCGATCTCCTGGGCAACCCGCGCGCCCTCGCCATCGATCCCGCAACCCAGCTCACCCATCTGAACGTAACGAGCACGCCGCAGGTTATCGAGAATGTCGACCCCCGGCCGTTGCAGCTCACCGCAAGTTTCGCCCTGGCTTCCTCGCGGTTGCCCGCCGGCGTCGGCTCCATTCACGACGAGGTGCTCCTCTCCAATCCTTATCCCGAGCAACTCGCCGGAACGCTCCGGCTTTCGCTTCCCCCGCACTGGACCGCCGACCCGGACAATTTCCCCATCTCCCTCTCGCCCGGCTCCAACGTGCGGCTCCCACTCGAGCTTTCGTATCCGTTTTCGGAAACCGCGGGCGTCAAACATGTGACGGGCCAGTTGCACCTGGATCCGGGAAATCCCTCCGGACAAAATAAGTTTGATCTCTCGGCGCCGGTTTCGGTTGGCTCTGATCTGATTGAGATGGAGGCATTCTGCTTTGTGCAGGAGGATGGCGACATCCTGCTCCAGCAGGTGATCACCAACACCTCGAGCACGCCGCTCAACGCGCAGGCATACGCCCTGGTGCCGGGATTCCCCCGGGAGCAGCGGTATGTGGTGGGCCTGGCGCCGCACCAGACGACGATCAAGCGCTACACGTTTTCGCCCTCTGAATACATCGCGCCGCCGGGGATAAAGAAGACCGGCCTGGGCCTGGCGACGCTGCTCGCCGGGCAGGTGGCGACGCTTGGCGTTCGGCAGAGCGATGGGCAGGTGCTTCTCACCAAAGCCGTGCCGCTGGAATGATGGAGTTCGCGGGGATCATCGCCGCAGCAACAGGGCGGTGAGTGCCGCGAAAAGTGCAACCAGCCAGAGCGGGGTGGCCAGGGAATAGGCGACATCCACCGCGGGATTCCACGTCGCCGGATCGTCCGCAGATGCTGACAACTCAATGCCGGGCAAGGTCTGAGCCGGTGGCATGCTTGCCGGCCACTCGATTGTCTGCACATCAGCAGTGACTACCCGCCCCACGAGATCGGACGTACCGTCCGCATTTTTTCGGGAGACGATGGCCGAAAGCCCGCCGGAAGCGCCGATCCGCGCTTCGTAGTGTCCCGGCGCCGTCTGGGCCATCGGGACCTCGAACGACGCATCCGTGCCGAGCAAGCGCGCAGTGAGGCTTTCGCCATCGATGAATCGGCCCGCATCGGGCGACGTGGAAACAGGATCGGCGCCGTCCGCCGTGAGAAGCCAGCCCTTGGAATCGCGCGCGGCATCCAATTGAAACCGTCGATCGCCCGATTTGCCTGAGATCTTCTCCAGCAGCTGCCGGTATGACTCCAGAAACGCTGGGGAATCGTCGTTCGCCACAGCCACCGCTCCCACCCGCCCCAGTCCGCGCTGCGCCCAGGCGGTAACCACAGGCTCGTAACCAGGACGCTCGGCAGTTTCACGGACTTTCACCGGCACGACAGCCTCCGGTTTTGGCCAGACGCGCGTCAAGCGATGCGTTTGCCCCTCCAGCTTTCCACCATTCGCGGTGGTTACTTCATACGCAAAGGGCCCTTCTTCCACGTCCCCGCGAAACTGCCCCGCCATTTCATGGAAAAGCACGTCGGGCCAAACCTGGGCATCGTTTGCGGCGATGAATCGACCCGCCCCGGCCCGCCCGAGATGCTCGGTGAGACGCCCAAGCGGGGAATCCGCGGAAGCAGGGGGCGCCACGACCAGCATCTTTGCCTGTGACATTTGGACGGTCGCCGTCCACGCATCGTCGATCGCGGGAATCTCCCCATCTGTTACCAAAATCGCAAGGGGATGCGCGGTATCACCGCTGGCGTGGCGACCCTCTTCCAGAGCCTTTCTTACCAGTGGCAGGGCCGTATCCAAGACCGTTGAACCGGCCGGATGCACGGTCTGCAACATGTCCTTCAACCTGCCAGCACGCGTGTCCGCCAAACCGGCCGCGCCGGAAAAAATCTGCTGCGCGTGATCATTGAACGTGATCACCCGGACCAAATCCTCCGGCTGCAGCCAGCTCGCCGATTCTTCGACAGCCCGGGAAAGCAACGCGAATTTGCGTATCGCTCCCCCCCCACCACCCGGTTCCGGCGCGCTCCCAGCTCCCGCCGCCACCGGCTCATTCATCGACGCGCTCGCGTCCAGCACATACACCACCAGTAGCGGCTGGCCGTGAAAGTGGCTGTTCACCGGCGAGAGTTGCTCCAGAACGTTCCCCGCCGATCCTTCCCCAGTCTCCCCATAGTGGCCGGGGCCAAACGCGTGCCCTTCTCCCAAGAGAATCATCCCGCCCCCGGTTTCTTCGACGAACTGCCGCAACGCCCGGGCGGCATCCGCCGAGAGCGGCTCTCGCCCCTCAAGCGACTCCGCCGGCACATCATCAAGTGCGATCGCCTGCCAGCCCTCAGCGGTCCAGCGGCGAACATCGCCAAAGAAACGCTCCGTCGGCACATATTCCACCGCCCCGAATGACGCAGGCGGAGGCGCGCTCCCGACGAACAAGAGACGCGTGGATTCAGAGCGTTCCCCGGGCCAGACGCAGTCGCCGCGATCATTTTCCGGCCAGGGGTCGCCTGCCTCCCGATCGCCCTGCAGAAGGCGCGCGATCGCGGTGTAACGGTGCGGCCCCGTGCGCTCCTCCCGTCCGAGCGAATCGCTCACGCTCACCCAGCGCGCAGAATCCAGCGGAAGCGCACTCACCCCATGAAAGGCAACCGTCTGTTGCGCCATCTGCCGGTCATCGCGCAGGAAGGTGACGCGCACCGAAGTGTCACCAGCGCCCCCCGCCGGACCGACGACCCGGAGTTGTGCGAGCACCTCCACCCCGTCGGCTGTCGATTTGGCTCGCATGTCACGCACCGCCACATCGACCGCTCCCGGCGGAATAACCGTCCACGCACGCCGAACGCTTTCCGTTGAAAGTGGCGCGTTGCGAGGATCCAGCAGGCCATCGGTGAAGATCCATCGGGCGGATGTTTGCTCGGTAGCACCCGGGGTCCCCCGGTCCGCCGAGGTTGCGGCTAAAGAAATCGGCTCAGCGGGCGCGGCGGCCGCATTCACAATCTCACCCGGCCATTCCGCGGGCCAGGCGGCCGCGTCATCCACCGAAACATCTGCCTGAAGCAGGCGAGGGGCCGCCCCTGACGCGCCCAATGCCGCGACAGTAACGCGCTTTTTATTTCCGAGCCTCCGCTGCGCCAGGCGCCGGACGAATTCCGGACTCCTCCAGGGGCTCCCGCGCGTCGAAGGCGATAGATCCAGCAGGATGGACACCGGCGCCGCACGCGGAAATTCCCACTCAACCCCCGCCGCCGCCAGGCAAACCGCCACGGCGACCACCACCGGCAGCATCCCCCCCGCCGCCCACCATCGCCAGGATTTGCCGCGCCAGCTTCGCCGTCCCGCAAGGAGCGCAACAGCTCCCAGCAGCAGAATTGCCGCCGCTGCGACTCCCCAGATCCCATCGTGCCACGCAAGCCTCATGCAAACATCTTATCCTGTGGTCTGTTTACGCGGCATCCAGTGGTTATTAAGATGCCTGCGTCATCTCTCCCCTGTCCCCGGTCCGGAGCCAACCATGGACCCACTGCCTCCCCATCATGAGAACCACCCCGACGTCATTTCGCGCAACGCGAGCCGCGGCCTCGTGCTGTTTATTCTCTATTTCGGGTTGTACGTCGTCTTCCTGATGATCAATGTCTTTTCGCCGGAATCCATGTCAAAACCGGCGTGGGGCGCGGGCGATCAGACGCACGGCGGGCCCACGGTCGCCGTGGTCTGGGGTTTCGCGCTGATCCTCGCCGCAGCCATTCTGGCGCTTGTCTACATGGGGTTGACGCGCGCCAAAAAAGTCTGACCGTAAGATCTCCGGCGGCGCGTTCCACGTTCTTCAACATCACTTCTACCCTCAGGGGATGTAATGATTTACCCAATCTCCACGACCGCCATTGTCATATTCAGCGTGCTCGTGGCGGGCGTGCTGATCTTGTCCTTTTACCTCGGCCGCCGGGCGAAATCCGCCAAAGGCTTCTACGCGGCGCACGGTGAAATCCATTGGGGCGTCAACGGAATTGCCTTCGCCGGCGACTATCTCTCCGCGGCATCCTTTCTCGGCATCTGCGGGTATATCGCCTTCTACGGATACGACGGATTTCTTTACTCCATCGGCTTTCTCGCCGGGTGGGTCGTCGCCCTGTTCGTGATCGCCGAACCCATCAAGCGGCTCGGCAAATTCACCTTCGCCGACGCGCTCGATTCACAATTCGACTCCCGCGGCATCAAGCTCGCCGCCGCCATCTCCACGCTCATTGTCTCGATCTTTTATCTCATTCCCCAGATGGTCGGGGCCGGAACGCTCATCAAACCGCTGCTGGGCTTTCCGATTGACGTCGGCATCGTCGGCGTGGGCATCATCGTGATCCTTATTGTCACCACCGCGGGGATGGTCTCGACGACCTGGGTGCAGTTCATCAAAGGCTCGCTGCTGGTGATTTTCTGCGCTGCCATTACGGTGATGGTGCTCAACCGCGGCCTGCATGCCAAGCCTGCCGACAAATTTCCGCGGACGCTTTCGAGCGTGGACTTCGCCAAACAACTCGCCCCAACCGACACGCTGGTGCCGAATACCGCCGCCTGGACGCCGGCATCGGCGACGGCAAGTCATTTCGCGCGGGTGCGCCACGCCGACGGCTCCATCACCGCCTGGAAACTCTCAGGCATTGCGAAAATCGAAAGCCTGAACGTCAACTGGCCCGCCGCCACGTTCACCGAATGCCAGGTGCTCACCGATACGCCCGACGGCAAACATCTGGTCAATGGCCTGCCCAAGTCGTCCTCCAATGACCTCCAGCCTGTTGGATTTGTGGCCCGCCTCCCGGACTCCGAGGAATCCACCGGTCCCATGGGCCCGCTCTCCTTCCTGAGCAACATAGGGCAGTCGACCATCGGCCGGCCTAAGTCAGAAACCATCACCGACGATGCTGGAAAGAACACCGTTTTTTATCCGGCCATGACATCCGGTTCGGAAATCCTGGCGCCCGGACTGCATCCCACGCTCTTCAAGGGGATCAAGAGCAAGACCACCGCGGATCGATTGAATTTCATATCGTTCATGCTGGCGCTCTTTTTTGGTACCGCCGCGCTGCCGCATATTCTCATCCGCTATTACACCGTCAAAGACCAGGCCAGCGCCCGCAAATCCACCGTCGTCGGCATCGCCGCCATCGGCTTCTTCTATGTGCTCACGCTTTATCTGGGCCTGGGCGCGATGACTTCCGGCAATCTCGACCCCACCGATTCCAATATGGCCGCTCCCCTGCTCGCCAAAACCTTCGGTGATCTTGCGTTCGCGTTCATCTCTGCGATCGCGTTCACCACCGTGCTTGGCACCGTATCAGGGCTGATCATCGCCGCATCCGGCGCTGTCGCCCACGATCTCCTGCACAATCTCTTTAAAATGGATCTCGACGATCATTCCAAGGTCCGCGCCGGGAAAGTGGCCGCCGTCTGCGTGGGCATCATTGCCATCGTTCTCGGGATTCTGTTTCAGAAAATGAACGTGGCATTTCTCGTCGGATGGGCCTTCAATATCGCCGCTTCCGCCAACCTTCCGGCCATCACCATGCTGCTCTTCTGGAAGGGAACGACGCGCCAGGGTATCACCGCTTCGATCGCGGTGGGCCTGATTTCATCGCTGACCTGGATTCTGCTCTCCACCGACGCGCTCGTCAGTCTCTACGGCATGCCCGCAACAACCAAACCCATCGTGCCCTTCAATCAGCCGGCGCTCGTCACTGTGCCGTTGGCATACCTGACGTTGATTGTCGTGAGCCTCGCGACGCAATCCTCGAAGCGCAAGCCTGCCGGCAGCGTGGAGGCGTCAACGAGCGCTCGATAAAGCCACCGGCTTCCGCGCCGCCGTCGCATGAAACTGCCGTCCCTCCGCAATGTACTTACGTTCGAAATTCGTGCCGACGATCGAGCCGGGCGGGGCATCGGCCTTCAGCGGCACCGGGGAATCAAAGGAGATGATTTCCAGCTCGGTCTGGCCGGCAAGCGCGCTTTGCATGTGGGCAAAGTAATCCGCGTGGTCGGTGACCAGCCGCAGCTTCCCGCCTGGAATGAGCATGCGGAAGACTTCCTTGAGGAAGGGCGCCTGAATGAGCCGGCGCTTGTGGTGCCGCGTCTTGGGCCAGGGGTCGGGAAAATAGACATGAATTGCCGCCAGCGATGCGTCTGGCACATGGCAGCGCAGCCACCAGGTCGCCTCGCCGTGGACCATCCGGGCATTCGACACATGATGGCGCCGCAGCCGGTCGGCGGCGAACTCGGCATACTGCCTGGCCCACTCAATCCCCACATAATTATGCTCCGGAAGGGCCTCAGCGATGCCCAGGAGAAAGGTGCCTTTGCCCGAGCCGATCTCCAGTTCCACCGGATGTTCGTTTCCGAAAATATCCGCCCAGCGGATTCTTCCGGCCTCATCGGGCAGGTTCAACAGCATCTCGCCAGGTTGCAAATCCGCTCGCAAAGCCATCCCAAAGGCCCTTTCGCCGCACGCGTGGAAAGGCGGACACTCTACCCGAAAAAAGGCCGAAGCGCCCGCCCGCCGCCTGCCCAAACCATCTGTATACCGCGCCCGAAACAGCTTCCCAACACGCGACTCATCCTTTATCCCTGCAACCCGATCGCCGGTTTCGTTGAATATCCTTTGCATTTGCCCCCCCTATTCGTTTCAATAGTCCCCATTCCGCTTTTCCGGAGGCCCCATGCGACTGATCCGATACCTGCCCATACCCGCCGTTCTCCTGGCGATTTCGGCATCTCTGTCCGCGCAGATCATCGTCGCGCCCGCGGCCGCCCCGTCGGAGCCCGCTCCCCCCGCGCCTGAAAACCCCGTCATCACCATTACACCGCCCGAGCCCGCGCCTTCTTCAGCCGCCTTGTCCAAGGGATTCGCGCCGCATACCAGTGATTCCTTCACCACCAACGCCCTGCTCGGATATGTCTGCGACCGGCCGGTTTTTGCCGGTGATCTCTTCCGTACCATCGACGATCAGCTTCGCAAAATCGCCGCCACCGCCGCCGATGACGACGAATTCCAGACCAAGGCGGCCACCCTGATTCAAAATGAACTTTCCCGGCGCGTCTCCGACATCATCGTCGTCACCGCCGCCGAGGCCACCCTCACCGATGGTGACCGGACCAACATCGACTTTTACCTCACCAAACAGATGGCGGATCTCAAGACCAAAAACGGCGGATCCGATGCCGCGGCCTGGAAATACCTGGCATCCATTGGTTCTTCGCCCGACCAGTACCGCACCGATCAACGCAACGATGCGGTGAAGGGCGTTTATTTTGAACGCACGCTCCGCCCGCGCATCACGGTCACGCGGCCCATGGAAGTCGATTATTACGAACGAAACATCGCCCAATATCAGAAACCCGCCTGGGCGGATCTCTACACGATCACCCTGCCGGTCGAGCGGTGGCTCCACCAGGACGGGCCCAACGGCCAGCAGGGCCCGCTGATCGAAAAACCGACGCCGGAGCAGATCACCGCCGCCGAAGCCCAGGCCACCGCCGCCGCAAAGCGGATCATCCAGGCCGCCAAAACCCCGGGGGCGGATTTTGCCGACCTCGTCGACCGTTTCGATTCCCGCGATACGGCCCGCAACACCGGCGGCCGCTGGCAGGGCGGCGCCACCGAGACCAACCTCACCAATCCAAAGTTCAAGGCGTTCATCTTTTCGCTGCCCGCCAATTCGATCGCCAATGAGCCCCTCCTCCTCCACGACGCTGACTATCGCAACTCCACGGTTGTTGTCGTAAAAGTCGGGGAAAAACGGGCCGCGCGGACCGTCAGCTTCAATGAGGCGGAACCGGAAATCAAAAGCACGCTCTTCGAACAGAGCCTGCGCGACCTTGAGGCTAAAGCAATGGAACAGCTCGCCAAAAACGCCCCGGTGGAGCGCGTGGACAACCGCGACATGCTGGCCGTGGCCATTGATGCCGCCATCACCCGTTACATGCGGAAATAACTGCTCGCCGCGATCGACGGAGCCCGGAAGGAATCACTTTCCGTCTTCCAGCACGCGCATTGCCTCGCGCCGGCCCATCTTGCGGACCGCGGCAATCGCCGGAAGCTGCTTGCGGCGCGGCTTGGCCTTCCCCGCCTCCCAGTGATAGATCGTCAGGCCGGATACCCCGATCAGCTTCCCGTAATCCCGCGCCGAGAGCCCGAGCCGCGAGCGATGCGACCGCAGCCCATCCACCCGGAACCGAAGGTTGTCCGCAGAGGCCGAGGCGGTGCTGAGCGTGGGGGACTTGTGTCCGCCATGCTTTTCCACCACCGCCAGCCGGTCCGCCAGCGACTTGATCAGTCGCTTAAGCGCGGCAATATCGCGGCGATGCTGCGTCGAGGCGCGGCGGGTGCGCGATGTCTCCGTCCGGATTTCCCGGCGGGCAATGCGACGAACATATTGACTCAGAACGGGAAGAACGCTGGGCATGTACACATCTCCGTGAAAAGGAGCGGTGGTAGCTTACCCCCGATTTTGCCCTTTCGCCAGTCCGCAACGACGCAATTCAAGCCCGCCCGCGGTTTTTGCCCTCGCAGCGGCCTTCCGATGCAAACACCAACGGCGGCTTATTGCCCAGTCATTTGGGCCAATAGCGCTCGGCATTCTTGCGATAAATCTTATGCAAAACTTCATCCGGCAGGTCGATGCCCCTGATGCGCGGAATGCCGTCCGCCTTTTCCTGCACGAACGCGCCTGTGTTGGGAATGAATCCCCGGCCGGCGTCCGGATCGTCGATTGGCGATTCGCCGCGGTATGTGCCTTCCCAGGTCATCTGCAGCGCCCAGTACCGCGATGCATAGTGGTCCCAGTCGAATTTATCGCCGACCACCGCATCGGACCCAAACAAAATACGATCCTGAAACCTTATAAAAAAGTCGCGCACCCGGGCCCCCTCCTGCTCGGACACCGCCCGCACCATCCACTTGGTCGCGCTCATGTCGACAATGTAATGCGGGTATTTTTCCAGACGCCGCGCCAGAAGATCCACGTCCTCCAGCGAGCCGCCCATGTGCGCCCCCATATGCAGCCGATCCGGATAACGTTCCAGCATGCGCTCCAGCATCGCAAACTGGCTTTCGAAGGTTCCATAGGTTCCGTCGGCATAAGTTCCCTTGCCGAAAAACCACGCTTTGGGATCCCCCACATGCGTCATGAAATTGTAACCATGCTCGTACGCAACCTTCGCCACGTCCAGAATGCGCGGATCATCCAGCGAAATCTGCCACTTTCTGCACGTGCCGGGCGCCGCATGAAACTTGATGAACTTTGACCCGATTTCCGCAAACTTTGCGACCCGGTCCTTCCAGTCGCGAAAAAATTCCTCATCCGGGAGCGACTTCATCGCCCGCTGCCATGCCGGCACGGCGATGAACTTGAACTGTCCGGGAAACGCCTCCATCAGCGGTCGGGCATGTTCAAGCTGCGTCATCGTCCAGAATTCCGTCACCCCGTATGCTGCCGCCGCATCCACCATCGGTTTGGTCACCTCCGGCGCCCCCACGTGATTGTGCGCATCAATGATGCCGCCCGGAATCACCACCTTCCGCGCTGGAACTTTCCGATAATCCAGCCCCAGGCGGTTGTGCGGGGCGATGGGCTTTACATTCTCAAACAAGGTCTGCTGTTGGCTCATAAATGTCCCATCAGAACAAGATAACTTTCCATTCTATTCCGCAATCCGGCATTTTCATTCAGATGCACACTTTTTTTATCCGCGCGTCAGTTGTGCGAACACGCGATCCGCTTCAGCCAGCGCCCCCTCCGTCGTCGCAGCCGTATGGATCATGTGCCCCATCTTCCTTCCAGGCCGCGGCTCCTTTCCGTAGAGGTGTAGCGTGCCGCGCGGCTCCCGGAAAAGTGCCGCCCATGCCGGTTCGCGCTTCGCCCACAGATCCCCCAGGAGATTGGTCATCACGCCGGGGGCAAGCACTTCCGGCGCCGCCAGCGGCAGGTTGCAGACCGCAGCAATGTGCAGTTCAAACTGGCTCCGCGTCGCCGCCCGAAGCGTCACATGCCCGGAATTGTGCGGACGAGCCGCCAATTCATTCATCAAAACCCGGCCGTCCGAAAGGACAAACATCTCGACCGCCAGCAATCCCACCACCCCCAGTTTCTCAGCGATCCCCGCCGCACAGGTGCGGGCCTGCTTTTCCGTCTCCGCCGAAAACCCGGCCGGCATGACCGTTTGAAAGAGAATCCCGTTTCGGTGCGTGTTGCCGAACATCGGAAAACTCACGCACGCGCCCGGCCCCGAGCGCGCCACAATGACGCTCCCCTCCGCGACAAACTCAATCCCCGCCTCCAGCAGCAGCGGCACCTCGCCGAGCTCCGCCCAGACCCGCTGCGCATCGCCAACATGCGCCAGCCACATCTGCCCCTTCCCGTCGTAACCGCCGCGCGCCGTCTTGGCGACGACGCGCCGTTTCCCGCCCTCTGATAGCCGCTCATACGCCGCCACCGCTTCGCCGGCATGCTCCACCGCGGCAAACGGCCCGTGCGGAAATCCGCCCGCTTCGAAAAGCCGCTTCTCCTCGCGCCGGTCCTGGCAGACACGCTGCACCTGCGATCCGGGCGCCACGCGGATCTCCGGGTGTGCCCGCTCCACCGTCCTGAGCAACTCGGACGGCACCTGCTCGAACTCATTGGTCAGCACGCTCAGGCCCGCGAGAAATTCCTCCCATGGCCTTCCGCCCCTGCCCGCCGCGGTCTCCTGCCAGTCGCACACCACATCTTCATCCGCCCAGCGGTGTGCCGGATCTCCCGCATCTTCCGAAAGCACCCGCATGCGATATCCCATGCGCTTGCCCGCCTCGCAGAGCATCGAGGCCAGCTGCCCCCCGCCCAGGATGCCGATGGTCGCCGGCGGCAAAATCACGTCGGTGCTCATGGGAGAACTCGTTCCGCCTTCAATCATGGGGACGCTGCATCCAGCTTTTCCGTGAGCACGCGCTGCGTCGCCGCAGCCTTGTACGCCCGCAGACGCTCGCGAATTTCCGGATATTTGTTGCCCAATATTCCCGCCGCCAGCAGCGCCGCATTGGTCGCCCCCGCGCGGCCGATCGCCAGCGTCCCCACCGGCACGCCCCCGGGCATCTGCACGATCGACAAAAGTGAATCCATCCCCGAAAGCGCCTTGCTCTGCACCGGAACGCCCAGCACCGGAAGCACCGTCAGGCT
>Ga0265314_10003035_pt1 | contig 16580 bp, 14 predicted proteins | sample 4126metaG_FD_203106 | JGI IMG/M metagenome (GOLD analysis project Ga0265314, IMG submission 203106) | Rhizosphere microbial communities from Carex aquatilis grown in University of Washington, Seatle, WA, United States - 4-1-26 metaG | ecosystem: Host-associated > Plants > Roots > Rhizosphere >... | reverse complement strand
CCATGAAATCGCATCCTGACCCCTCTCTCGTAGCCATCCCCCGCCACCGCACGCCGCGCCTTGCAATCCGAACCGTTTCCCCGATAATTCGGCGCTTCGTTTTGGGCAAAGGTACTGCCGCATATGGATTTGCTTCTCCTGGCCGCCACCGCTCTGGGCGCAATCGGGCTCTATTTGATGTTGCCGCGGGAACGCGCGCCCCTCGTGCGCATCGGCACGCTTCTGGGCGCGATGGCCCTGGCCGGTTTTTTCCTCTTCCTCGTGCGCTCCGTGGAACAGAATATCGGGGCCACGGCCCCTGACGTTTCCACCCGGCCGCCGCTGGTCTTTTATGTCTTCGCCGCCATCATGATCGGTGGGGCCGTCGGCGTCGTCTGCCAGCCCAAGCCGGTGTATGCGGCGCTTTATTTTGTCCTGGTCACCCTCGCCGGGGCCGGCGTCTTAGTCCTTCTCATGGCCGAGTTTATGGCGATCGTCCTGATCATCATCTACGCCGGCGCCATCCTCGTCACCTACGTCTTTGTGATCATGCTCGCCAGCCAGGGCTCCTCTCCTTCCGAAGGCGGCGGCACCGGCGGCGACGTCAAAGCCCCGGCCTATGATCGCCGTGCGTCCAGCAGTTTTTCCGCGGTATTTGTGTCATTTGTGCTCGTCGGCGCGGTGCTCCAGGTCCTCCTGCCCACCCACGGCCCGATTGCCACCCGCAACGCCAGCCTGATTAACCCCATGGCCGCGATGATGGTCCAAAGTGTCGGCATCACTTCGAATCCCCAGCCGGCCGGTACCGTTGGCCAGCCGTCCATGGGCGTTGAGGCCACCACGAAAAATGCCACAGGCATCGAACCCATCGCCCCTTCCAATGTGCAGTTGCTGGGGGCGAGCCTTTATTCGCAATATTCGCTGTCACTTGAACTTGCGGGCATCCTGCTGACCATCGCCCTCGTCGGTTCGGTCGTCATCGCCCGCAAGAATGTGGATGTTGATACCGAGTCCCTGGGCACCGGCAAAGTGCCCGTCGAATAACCTTAGAATCCCCCGGAAGCCGCCATGAGCCAAATGGAACTTTATCACTACCTCGCCCTCGGCGCGATTCTCTTCGCCATCGGCCTCGTCGGCTTCCTGGCCCGCCGGAACATGATCATGATGTTCCTCTGCACGGAAATCATGTTTCAGGGCGTGGCGATCAACCTGGTTGCCTTCTCGCGGTTTCACATGAACCCATCGGGCCAGAGTTTCATGATCTTCCTGCTGACCATCGCCGCCGCCGAGGCGTCCCTGGCGCTGGGTCTCGTGATCCTGCTGTTCCGCCGCCGCGAAACGCTCAACGTGGATGAATGGTCTGAAATGCAGGGCTAAGCGGGCAGCCTTCGCCCATACCCTAAACCCTATACCCTAAACCCTGGGGCTTCTGTGTTCGATTTCGCTTCCCACAACGCCTGGCTGATCCCCGCACTGCCGCTCTTCGCGTGCCTTTTCATCGCGCTCTTCGGCTTCAAGCTCAAAGGGGCTTCGCACATCCCGGCCTGGCTGGCCATGATCGGCTCGTTCCTCCTCGCGATCTCCCTCCTCATCGGCATCAGCAACGACCCCTCCAAGGCCATCCACGATCAAACCGTCTTTAACCTCAACTGGTTCACCGCCGGCACAGGCCCCCTCGCCTTCTCCGTGCCGATCTCCATCACCATCGATCAGCTCACCGCCATTTATCTCTCTTTCATCACCGGCATCGGCCTGCTAATCTTCATCTACGCCGCCGGCTACATGAAGGGCGACTTTGGCTACTGGCGCTTCTTCGCCTACCTCGCGATCTTCGTCTTCTTCATGTGCTCCCTGGTGATGGGCAACAACTTCATCCTGCTCTATCTGGGCTGGGAAGGTGTCGGTCTCGCGTCCTACCTGCTCATTGGCTACTACTATCCGCGCCCCTCCGCCGTCGCCGCCGCCAAGAAGGCCTTCATCACGAATCGCATCGGCGACTTTGGCCTGGCTATCGGCGTATTCCTGATCTACACCTACTTCGGCAATCTGGACTATACGCATGTCTTCGCCAACGCCCCCGCGGTCGCCGCTGCTCACCCAGTTCTCTACTGGCTCCCCTTCTGCCTGATGCTCGGAGCGTTTGGCAAGTCGGCCCAGTTCCCGCTCCACGTCTGGCTCCCCGATGCGATGGAAGGCCCCACCCCCGTTTCCGCCTTGATCCACGCCGCCACGATGGTCACCGCCGGCATCTATCTCATCGCCCGCACCATGCCGCTCTTCACCATGATCCCCGGCAATTATGACGCCCTGAACACCGTCGCGATCATTGGTGGCTTCACCGCCTTCCTCGCCGCGTCCATCGCCCTCTGCCAATATGACCTCAAGCGCATCTGGGCCTATTCAACACTCTCACAGCTCGGTTACATGTTCCTGGGCTTGGGCGTCCTCGCTCCGACCGCCGCAGTGTTCCATGTCTTCACGCATGCGTTCTTCAAGGCACTGCTGTTCCTGTCCGCCGGTTCGGTGATGCACGCGATGGGCGGGGAACTCGACATCCGCAAAATGTCCGGCGTCCGCAAAGTCATGCCGATCACCAACATCACCATGCTCATCGGCTGCATCGCCCTTGCCGGTGTGCCGGGCTTCGCAGGCTTTTTCTCCAAGGATGAAATCCTCCATGCCGCGATCAATTCCACGCGCGGTCCGGGCATGTGGCTCGGCATCCTCGGCCTGCTCGTCGCCCTCATGACCGCCTATTACACCTTCCGTCTCTATTTCAAAGTCTTCACCGGCCCGCTCGAACTCCCCGCCACCGCCGGCCACCATGAACCCTCCCCCTTCGCCCTCGCCGACGACCACGGCCACGGCCATGATGATCACGCCCATGGTGCCGAATCGCACGGCCATGATCACGCTGCACACACCCCCAACGACGGCTCCCCGCTCATGTGGCTGCCGCTACTGATCCTCTGCATCGGCGCGATCGGCGCTGGCTATCTCGGTGAATCAATCTACCGCCTCTTGGAACCCGAGCACGCAAAGGCGATGGCTGTAGATCTTGCACCGAGTAGTACGTCTAGCGCCCTCGATAGATACAACCAACTCACGCAGGTAGCGGATCAATTGAAGGATTTGCCCGAACGCGTCAACCGCGTCTCTTCCGCAGCCATGATGACCATTTCCTCCATCCTCGCATTCGTCGGCATCGGCATCGCCTTCTACTTCTACAAAGTGAACCGCGCCGCATCCGCCGCCGCCGCCAAAACCTTCGCGCCCATCGTCAAATTCCTCTACAACAAGTGGTACATCGACGAGCTCTACAACGCACTCATCATCAAGCCCCTCTGGTACCTTGCGCATCTGCTCCGCTATTTCGATCAGTACATCATCGACGGCCTGGTTTTCATCGTCGCGTACATCCCGCGCCTCGTCGGGTATTCGCTCAAGCCCACGCAGCGCGGGCTGCTCCAGCGTTATGCCGTCGGCATGATCGCCGGCCTAGCCGCGATCGTCATCGGCGTGCTCTACATCATCCACACGGCCAATCCCTGAAAGTAAGTGCCCATGCCTTCAGATATGACCATCCCCATCCTCCTTCTGGTGACGCTGGTCGCGGCAATCCTCACGCCGCTGATAACGCCCCGCGGCAATCCCAAAGCCGCTGGCCCCATCGCCCTGGTCCTCTCGCTGATCCCACTGGTCATCGTGCTCTATATGGTCGGCGGGTTTACCAACCTCGGCGACGTCACTGCCCATGACTGGCATTTCCGCTTCGAGCGACCCTGGCTCCCCGCGCTGGGCCTCCACCTTTCGTTCGGCGTCGATGCGATTTCCCTCTGGCTCATCGTCCTCACCGCGGTCTTGACGCCGATCTCCATCCTCGCCTCGTTCAATTACATCAAGGAGCGCCAGCCGGAGTTTTATGGCTGGATGCTCGCCCTCCACCTGGGCATGCTCGGCGTGTTCTGCGCCCGCGACATTCTCCTGTTCTACCTCTTCTTTGAGTTCACGCTGATCCCGATGTTCTTCATCATCGGCATCTGGGGCGGACAGGACCGCCGCCGCGCCGCCGGCAAATTCTTCCTCTTCACCTTCGCCGGCTCCGTCCTCACCCTCGCCTCGCTGATCTACATCGCCTATCTCAATTCCCAGATGCCCGGTCACGGCCCGATGACCTTTGACATGGCCGACCTCTACACATGGTCGCCAAAGATCGGCACGCACTTGCAATACGTCCTGTTCCTCGGCCTGCTCGCGGGCTTTGCGGTGAAGGTGCCGCTGTTCCCCGTACATACCTGGCTTCCGCTGGCGCACACCGAAGCCCCCACCGCCGGTTCGGTCATCCTTGCCGGCGTGCTCCTCAAGCTCGGCACCTATGGCATGCTCCGTTTCGCACTTCCGGTGCTCCCGGACGCCACCCGGCATTTCGCCCCTGCCATCGCGGTCATCTGCATCATCGGAATCATCTACGGCGCCCTGGTCTCCTGGGCGCAGGGCGATATGAAAAAGCTCATCGCCTATTCCTCCGTCTCCCACCTCGCCTTCTGCGTGCTGGGTATGTTCGCCCTCACCACCACCGGCCTCACCGGCTCGGTCCTCTACATGCTCAACCACGGCCTCTCCACCGGGGCGCTCTTCCTTTGCGTCGGCATGATTTACGAACGCTACCACACCCGCGACATGAACCTCGTCGGCGGCATCGTTCGCCGGGCGCCCGCTCTCGGCTTCTTCTGCATCTTCTTCGTTTTCTCGAGCGTCGCGCTGCCGGGGCTCAATGGATTCGTCTCCGAATTCCTCGTCCTCGTCGGCACGTTTGTCTCTGGCCAGACCCGCGATGGTGTCGCCTTCGGTGGCAACCTCGGCCCCGCTTATGCCATCCCCGCCGCCACCGGCGTGATCCTGGGTGCGGTCTACCTGCTTTACTGGGCCGGCCGGGTGGTCTTTGGCCCGCTCAAGGAGCCCGCTCACGAAAGCGGTCATGAGCATGCGCCGGTGAAGGATCTCTCGTTCCGCGAATGGGCGGTGCTCGTGCCGATGGCCGCGATGATCGTTTACATGGGCGTCTATCCGCGCCTCGTGGTGAACTCCATCCAAAGCCCGGTCGAAACCATCGCCGCCGCCGCCACCGGCAACCCGGCCGCACCCGTGACCGTCCGGAATTCCCCCTCCGCTCCCAAAACCGTTGCATCCGCTCTCTCCGCCCCCGCGGCCCTGGTGGTGCAAGGGCCCGTGAACCCCTGATTTCCTCCGTTTGAGGTAGCCCTGTGGAACTCGATCCCCGTCTGCTCATCCCCGAGATCATCCTGCTGGTCGCCGCGTGCCTCTGCACGCTCATCGGCCTCTCGCGGCGTGATGCCCTCCGCCGTTCCTGCCAGGTCATCGCAGCGCTGGCGTGCCTCCTCGCATTCGTCGCCGCCTTCACCAGCAACTTCGGCCTGGTGACGGATTTCAACAACGTCGTTCACTACACCCCCGCCTTCAATCCCAATTACATCACGCTCCTGGCTTGTGCGATCGGTTTCCTGTCCGTCCTCGCCGCCTGGGACATGCCCGCCAAATCAGATCCCGCCGTCGCCGACTCCAATTACCGCGGCGAATTCTACGGCATGCTGCTCTTCTCCCTCTCCGGCGTCGCCATGATCGGCAAGGTTAATGACCTGGTCTGGCTCTTCGTCGTGCTGGAGCTGGTCTCCATCCCCACCTACATTCTCGTCGCCACCGGCCGCTCGCAGATCATCGCCCAGGAAGCCGGCGTCAAATACTTTTTCCTCGGCGCCCTCTCCGCGGCCATCTTCCTCTTCGGCTTCTCCTACCTCTACGGCGCCGCCGGCTCGACCCGCTTCAACGACCTTCACACCTGGTTCGGCAATCTCCAGGCCCAGCATCAGGACATGCCCATGCTCGCCATCGTCGGCCTGATCATGGTCATCGTCGGCATCGGCTACAAGATCGCCGCCGTCCCGCTGCACTTCTATGCTCCGGACGTCTACCAGGGCGCCGCCACGCCCGTCACCGCTTTCCTCGCCTTCGCCCCCAAGACCGCCGGCATGGTCGCGATCATCTCCATCCTCTCCCTCTTCAGCTTCAATTACGCCGGCAACGCTTCGTCCATCGCAGCGCTGCTTTCGGTCATCGCCGTGCTCACCATGTCCGTTGGCAACGTGATGGCCCTCCTGCAATCCAACCTCAAGCGATTGCTCGCTTATTCCTCGATCGCACATTCCGGTTACATGCTGGTCGGCCTCGTCGCCATGAGCGGCTTTTCCTCCTCCACCGCGGGCAACGACGGCGTCTCGGCCACGATCTTCTACCTCACCAGCTATGCGATCATGAACCTCGGCGCGTTCGCCGTGCTGATTTATCTCCAGGGCAAGGCCGACGCCGCGGAGGATTTTGACGACATCGCCGGTATCGCCAAATCCCACCCCGTCGCCGCGCTCATGTTCACCCTCTGCCTGTTCTCCCTGATCGGCATGCCGCTGACCGTCGGCTTCACCGGCAAGTTCTACATCATCCAGCAGGCCCTTTCGACGGGGCACACGTCGCTGGCCATCATCACCGTCATCAATGCCGCGGTGGCCGCCGCCTATTACCTCCGGATCGTCGCCGCGATGTACCTCCGCGAGCCGCTGTACCCCTTCACGCTTCGCAAACCCGCGGCAATCCGCGTGTGCGCCCTGGTCTGCTCCGTCGCGGTCGTCGCCTTTTTCATCGCGCCCCAGTCCCTCCTTACCGCCGGCAGCCCCGTGCCCGCCCCGGAAAGTGCCGCCGCCCCCGCACCCGCCCTTCCCGTGGCGCCCGCACCGCTCACCGCGGCGCGCTGATAATTATTACCCGCCATACATAAGCGCATATCGATTTGTGCTGCGCGGAACGCCATTTGCAGAATTGGCAGTTCGCTTCAATTTACTGACCGTTTGTCCGAGGCTATCGCCTTTGGACCGGCCAAGGGAGGTCTGCATGCGCCAGGCGTTAACCCTCATTTGTGATCCTTCAGGAATCCCCTCCGCCAAGGTGCCCTTCCCCTGTATGTGGGACCTCGTGGAGTATCTGTCCTTCCAGCGCGTCTCGGCGTCCTATCAGTATGAGGCATCACACTTTACGGTTACGTTTCCACGCATGGAACTGACCACCGCGCAGCGGATTCTTGATGAATGGAATCGCTCCCGCACCCCGGAATTCCAGACCGTCTGAAACGCTCTTTCGGGCGTCTGTTAGAATTCCCCGATGGCCCCGGCTGACCCAATTGTTTCACATTCAGGCGTCGCTGCTCCCGCCCTCCCGCACGCCTGCAAAGCGCGCATTGTCATCTTCGCTGCGCTTTTTTCAGAAGCTGCCGCCATCGCCCGCCACCTCCATCTGCCTGACTCCTTCAAAAAGAATTTTGTGCAACGGGGCGATCTGGCCATCGCCCTCATCGGCCCCGGTGCATGCCTTCTCTCCGAACTGCCGATGTTCGAAGCGCATGGATACGTCGTGGCGGGGCTCGCGGGTGGGCTCGATCCGCAGCTCCGGATCGCAGATATTGTGGTCGATGGCCCGCAGCTGCCCAACATCCATGCCCCGGATCATTTCAGGCTGCATTTCGGGCGGCTGCATACTTCCGCGCAGCTGGTCGCTTCTCCCGCCCAGAAGGCAGGCCTCTTCGAGCGCACCGGGGCGTTGGCCGTCGATATGGAAACCGATGAGGTCCGCCGGCTCGCCCAAAACCGCGGCATACCTTTTCTCGCCCTGCGAGCGATCTCCGATACAGCGGATGAATCGCTGGACCCCGCGGTCCTGAAGTTCATCGATGAAAGAGGCCGGACCAGGCCACTCCGGGCCGCCGGCCACCTGCTTGCCCACCCGGCCAAACTCCCAGGGATCCTTCGACTGGGGCAAAACTCCCGGCGCGCCTTGTCGCACCTGGCCCTCGCAATTGACGCACTCCTCGCGTCAAACTGGCCCGCCCGTTGATTGCATTTTTCTCTGCCTGCATTTGCCCGATTGGCGTGCTTTTCGTATCATGACCCCTCTGCTTTTCGCCGCGTTTGGAGCCTCGCAATGGCCGATTCCTTCAAAGCCACCGTCATCACCCCCGAGTCCATCCTCCTGGAGGCCCAGATTTCCTCGGCACAGGTTCCGGCCTTCGACGGCATGCTCGGCATCCTCAGCCACCGCGCCCCGCTCCTGGCCAAGCTCGGCACCGGCGTCCTCCGCCTTCAGCCGGCTTCTTCCAACCAGCCTGCCGAACGCTTCCTCATCTCCGGCGGCTATGCCCAGATGAAAGGCGATGAACTGACCATCCTCACCAGCCAGGCTGTCCCCGCGAAGCAGATCACCCCGCAGATGATCTCCGCCGAGGAAGCCAAGCTCGGCAAACTCACCGGCGACGACCTCAAAACCATGGACGAGCGCCAGTCCGTGCAGGCCAAAATCACCGCGATGCGCGCCGCCCAGACCGCCTGAAATCACCGCATCATTCATTTCGGACGCCGCCGTAAGGCTGGGCTCGGGCTCTCCAAGGGTCGCTAGTTGCCATTTCGTTTTCGCCACTTGGATCGATTGATCCTCTCAAAGATTTCCCGGCCGTCACGCGAGCAGCGCCAAATTCGGCGGGATTCCCACACCAGTCGCCTGTTTTCACACACACCCGCATGTTAAACTGCATCGCTCATCTGCCACTGCACGCAAGGCAACTTTCGCTTGAGGCGAGGCTCCATGGATCAACAGATCGATCCACATCAACTTTCTGTCCTGCATTCCATGCAGGACTTCGTCGCGGAGAATATGCAGTTCCTCGCGCCCATCGAAAAAGCCTGGCAGCCGACCGACTACCTCCCTGACCTCACCCAGGAAAACTGGCGCGATCAAATTCAGGCGTACCGCGAACCGGCGCAGAACATCTCCGATGAGCTGCTCGTGGTCCTTGTCGGCGACATGGTCACCGAAGAGGCCCTGCCGTCGTATGCCGTCTCGCTCAACGAGATCGCCCAGGAACGCCACGGCGATACCAAAACCCCCTGGTCCAATTGGCTCCGGGGGTGGACCGCCGAGGAAAACCGCCACGGGGACCTGCTCAACGCCTACCTCCGCCTCACCGGCCGCGTCGATATGCACGCCATCGAGCTCACCGTGCACTACCTCATCGCCAATGGCTTCAACCCCAAGACTTTCCCCGATCCCTACAACGGCCTGGTCTACACCTCTTTCCAGGAACGCGCCACCCGCATCTCCCACGGCAACGTCGGCAAAATCGTCAACCAGCAGGGCGACGCCAATCTCGGAAAAATCTGCCAGCGCATCGCCGGCGATGAATCCCGCCACGAAGCCTTCTACACCCGCTGCATGGGCCGCGTCTTCGAACTGGATCCCGAAAACGCGATGCTTTGCGTGCGCGACATGCTCCGTACGGTCATCGCCATGCCCGGCCGCCTGATGTACGACGGCAAAGACCCGGACCTCTTCGACCATTTCGCGATCGTCGCCCAGCGTGCCGGTGTCTACACGATCCACGATTACGCCTCGATCATCGACCACCTTGTAAAAACCTGGGACATCGCCGGCCGCCCCGTCACCGGCAAGGCCGCCAAGTGCCAGGAATGGATCTGCCGCCAGTCCGAAAGATACCTGCAATTCGCCGACGAAATGACCGCCACGATCAAAGCCCAACCCCCCGTGGCGTTCTCGTGGATCTACGACCGGAAGGTGTAAGCCCCCCCCCAGCGGCATAACTAGGCGCCGAACAGCCCCTTCGTGCCGTCCAGCCTTTCGTTCGCCGCGATGTCCCAGAATTTGAGGCCTAGATCATTTTTGCTGAGGTAAACCAAGCTATACAGTTGGCCCCTATCGGATGCGATGGCTTTCACCCGGTGGTATGCGTACCCAAGTTGGGAAAACTGCGCGATATAGGTATCGGCGAAGAACTTCCTGCATGACGAGCCGGTGTGATCCGCAAGTTTTGCCCACGACCCCCTCCAATTCGAGTCCTTACCGAGAAAGAGGTCGAGCTTGTCGCTTCTTTGCGAAGCATAGTACTCTTCGACGTTCCTCGAGATGTCCATGGAATCAGCAAACAGGATTATGAAATCCATCGCACGACGGCTGGCAAGTAACCGAAGCGTCTCGAAGTGAATACCCAGCGAAAACGGATCGACGAATGCAACCGTTAGCGACCCGTGCGGCAGCCGGCTGGCAAGGTTTACGGAAGCCGCGTTGGCATCGCCAACCTGGATATCGACTTTTGAGCGCGTGTTGAGTCGGTTCAGCCGGCGCGCAAGTGCCTCCGCATTGCTGGGATCCTTCTCGACGAGAAAAAGGTTGTTGAACGGCTTCTCGCACCCGGCTGCGAGAAGCGCCGAACCAGCATAGCGCCGCGCACGCCCATCGTCGCCTGTAACACTGCAAACTCCGTTGCTTGCGAACAAATCGAGGTAATCTACTGAGGAGAACTTTGAGTTGCCGACGATTACTTTGGTAGTCGTCGCCAGATATTGGCAGAGGAAGAACAACTTCTCCAAAGTCCAAGGGCCGCACTCGTAGACCGGAAGCCCGTCCTCGACCTCCGCGAAACGCTGCATCCTTGCCCAAAGCTCACGTCCCGCATGTCGTTTTGCCATATCGCCGCTCCCATTTTTCCGTCTCAGGCATCTCGTCCCACGTTCTTCCGTCCAATTCACGGCCGGTCCGCGATTTCTGCACGCCGCCCCATTGCTTGAAGAAGAACGCAACTCCGGTCGCGATGCATTGCGTGCGGATTTGGCGAACCCAATCCTCCTGCATCGGCCGGGCGCCAGGTCCCGATTCTCCGCCGACGATCACCCAGTGAATCCCCTTCAGCGGTAATTTCGGCAGCGGGCCGATGAGTGGTTCGAGCGAGAGAAAGCGGATTTCCGCGGGGATTTGCCGCAGGCTCGCGATGCGGTGGATCACGAGCGCGTTTTCCACACTGGTGCCCATCCAAATGTTTGGCGTCCAGTCTAAATCCGCCGCATACGCCGCCGCGATCTCCGGGCGCTTCGTCAGCACCTGAAATGTGTGCTGCGGACACTCGTTCATCACCGCAAAGACGCGCTGGATATATTCCAGCGGCAAATCTTTATGGAACAAATCGCTCATCGAATTAACAAAAATCGTCCGCGGCCTTTTCCACCGCCGCGGCAAATCGAGCATTTCCGGCTGCATCGTGAGCTTAAAACCGTTCGCATACTGCGGCGTCCCCATCGCCTGAAGGCGCCGGGCCATACGCTCGGCATAACAGTTTTTGCAGCCGGCGCTGATCTTGGTGCATCCGGTCACCGGATTCCACGTCGCCTGCGTCCATTCGATGGATGAACCCTGTGCCAAGAAAGGCCTCCCTAACATAATCCTATCGGATGACGTAACGTCGTCAAGAATTCTCTATCGGATTACAGTCGCGGAACGCAGGACGATTTCCTCGTTTGCAGCACAATAGCGCTCCCGGTCTTAGGGACCCCTGCTTCTTTCGCCCGCTCCAGATCCGAAATTCCTGTTGGCTCTGCCCTGCAATGCTCGTCCTTACCGTTGGCGGGTCACTTAGCAGGGCGGCTCCAGGATATCGAAAACTTTCATGTCATAAATCGCGGTTTTGCCGCTACTTAAGCGCGGTGGGCGCAGATTATCGCCCTTTTTTTCCGCGCTCCGGCTGCCCTGAGCATATATCTTGGATAGCAAGGAGATCGCTTCGTGGATGATGCACGGCTCCTGGCCATGTTCGCCGGGGAGAAATCACAGGACGCTTTCCAGGAGATCGTCCGGCGGCACATTGGGATGGTCTATTCCGTCTGCCGGAGGCAGCTGCGCGATGCGCACTGGGCCGAAGATGTCACGCAGGCGGTTTTCATCCTGCTGGCCAAGAAGGCCGCGGATCTACCGGAGAACGTGATTCTTGGCGGCTGGTTGTACAAGGCCGCCCACTATGCCTGTTCCAACGCGCGGGCGATGCAGCGGACGCGCGCCCATCACGAACACCAGGTGATGCCCATGAACAGCTCAAACGGTCAGGAGGCTCTGGAGCGGGCGGAAGTGGAAGGGTTGCTGGACCAGGGACTGCTGCATTTGAGCAAGGCGCAGCGCGAGGTGCTGATCCTGCGGTATTTTGAAAATAAGCCGCTGTCGCAAATCGCCAGGACGCGCAAGACCTCGCTGTATTCCACGCAAAAGACCCTCGATAGTGCCCTGGCCCACTTGCGGCGGTACCTCTCGCAGCGCGGCGTCGCGGCGACGGGCGTCCTCATCGCCGCCGCCCTGACGCGCCAGGCCGCCCATGCCGCGGTGCCCAACGGGCTGGCCGCGGCCGCGGGCAATGCGGCGCTGGGTCATGCCGCCTCCACCTCGGCCTATGTCTCGCACCTGGCGGCGCACCTGATTCGCCACGCCGGCCGCACCAAATTACTTGCCGCCCTCACTGCCACCGCCGCACTTTTGCTTCTGGGGACAGCGGTCATCAGGTTTCACGCCCCCGGCACCCTTCCGGTGACCGCGCAGCTCCCGGCGTCCACCAGTGGGGCGGCGCCAGGAGATGTGCTGGCCGCACGGCGGAGCCAGGATGAACAGGAGCTCTGGGCCACACTGCACGGTGCCGAGGCCGCCCTGCGCGCCATGGACAATGCCGCCCTGATGCAGGCCGTGGAATTCACCGACGCGCAGCAGGCCGAAAACTGGGACCGCATGGCCCGGGTTTTCCTTGCGGATCAGACGCTCAAGCAGACCGCCGCCGTTCGCTTCGGCCCGCAGGCCCAGACCCTCACCGCGATCAAAACCTTCGACGCGCGCCTTGATGAGATTCTTCCGCAGGTTGATTCCGATTCCCTGCAGTGGGAGATCGGCCTGGATCGCGCCGCCCTGCGCTTTACCTACCGCGATGCCCAAACCGCCGGCGGCACGCTCTATTTCCGCAAGACCGATGGCGTCTGGAAAATCGACGCCACGCGCTCCATGGATGTGGCGCTCGAGGGCCTCGGCAGCAACCTCACCCGCGTCGCCGTCCAGCAGTTGCCCGCGGCGGATCGGCAGGCGGTGCTCAATCGCATGGACTTCATGGAAAAGCTGCTCACTCAGGTGGCCGGGCGCATCTCGGCGGAGCCCGATTACAACCTCGCCCAGGCAAGGGCCGACCTGCAGACCGCGAGCGATCCGGGCCAGGGGCAGGCATTTTTCCACCTGGGATTACGGCTGAATAATTTCGATCAGGTCCGCAACTAAAAAACACGCAAGCGAGGCCAAAGGCACACACGCAATGAAATCCAGGGCTCTGACAATCTCCCGCAAGCTCCGCCTTCCCCGGCTCATCGCCGAGACGCTCGAAGGCCGCCGGCTTTTTTCCGTCTCGACGACGCTCAACGCCTCGTTCGACGCCATCGTGACGCTGCAGCCCGCCGCCATTCATGCCGATCATCTTGCCGCCGCCCCGGATGGCTCGCTCTGGTACGCCTCCGGCGGCACGATCGAGCGCATCGCGGCCACCGGCCAGTCCACCGCCTACACGCCTGCCGGAGGGAATGGTGCGCAGCCGTGGGTGGTGGATTCCAACATCGTCTTCACGGCCGACAACTCCGCGTGGTTCGTCATGAGCAACGGGCAGACCGATCAGCTCTCCGAGATCGCCACCACCGGCACACTGACCAGCGTCTCGACGCTCACCGGCGCTTCTTCGCATTATCTCACCGTCGCACACAATGCCGTCTGGTTCACTCAAGGGCAGAACGGCGTCGGCGAATATGCGTCGGGAACATTGCTACCAGGCATTCATGTTGCCGGCGCGACCGCACTCACCGGCCTGGCGGCCGATGCCGCGGGGGTCGTCTGGTTTAGTGCGAGCACTTCCTCCGGCGGCCTCCTGGGCTCGGTCGACGCCACGGGCGCCAGCCAGGTGCAGACGCTCCCCGTCCAGCCGCACGCGCTCGTGGCCGCGGGGGCCGGATCAGTCTATTTCGCGAGCAGCCACGGGATCTGGCAGAAGACTGCGGAGGGCGCGCTGTCTCAGGTATCCGTCGGGACGCTCTCGCCGGCCGCCCTGGCCCCCGCGGCCGATGGCTCGGTCTGGTTCATCGATCAATCCCAGGCAAGCCGGCCGCTGTGGAACCTGGGCGCCGATAAATCGCTCCAGGAAACCGCCATCGCCATCGCGCCGCTCACATCGCTGGCCATCGGCGCCGACGGCGGGCTGCGCTTCACCGCTTCCTCCGATCAATCCGCCGTCCTCGGCCGGGTGCAGACCGTGGGCACTTCGAATTCCATCACGGTGACCGGGCTCATTGAATCGAACTCGAACGGCGTGCAGCTCACCGGGAGCCAGACTTTCGCGGCGGCGATCAACACCGTCTCCGGTCATCTTGTTTTCACCAACAGCAATTCCTCGGCCGTATCCACCGGCAACGTGTTCACGCTGTATACCGATGCCGACACCGTCGCCACGATCACCACCAGCCCCGATTCGAATACCATTACCATCCAGATCGACCTCGCCCCCGCAACGCAGCCGAGCACCCCCGCCGCACCGGCCGATCCGGCGTTGCCCCGCCATCCGGCGAATAACCCCACGCCGATTATTCCGGACGACCCCGGCAGCTTTGATGGTGAATTCACCGTCCAGCCTGCCAATCCCTCCGCGCCGCTTCCTCCCGAGGCCCCGCGTCCCGTGCCTCCTTCCGGGGATTCCTACGAGTCCCGCGGCGACAGCCCCGCCCCCATCTATGCCGCTTCCATTTCCATTGTTCCGTTAGCGCGGCCGCTTCACACACACGTTCCATCCCACCGTGAACCATGTGTGACGGCCGCGCTTTTTTCTTCTTCTGTTTCCCTCCTTACCGCCGCCCTCCCCGACAACGTGAATGCCCAGTATCCGGCGGACGTCAGCAATCCTTCCCCAGGCGATTCAAACGCCCCCCGCACTGCGGCCTTCCCGTCACCGGCCCTGTTGCCGGCCCGTTCCGAGGCGCCGGTCGCCGCGGCGGGCATGGGAGAATCGGTCTCGCAATGGTGGCAATGGACGGCCTACGTCAGCGTCGCCCCTTCGCTCTTCGAACGGCGCCGCTCCCCGATCACCCGCATCCACTGGTAATGTGCTGCCGATGGTGTGCCTGGAGCGGGAACCGCGGCCAAACCCGCGTGCGCCAAATACCCGCCGGCGATCTTGACCCGCCCCTTCCAAACGTGCAAGATGAATGGCCTGTTCGGGGCCGGGGCATCAGGAGAGATGGCTGAGCGGCTGAAGGCGCCGGTTTCGAAAACCGGTTCGTGCGCAAGTGCGACGTGGGTTCGAATCCCACTCTCTCCGTTTTACGATCGCCGGCATGCGGCAACGCCGCCAAATGGTTTAAGACGTGCGAGGCGTTGGAGGCCGAGTCCGCGAAAGCTCCCGATCCTTCCTTCCAATCCATTAATCCAGTTTCATTCCCATTTTCCAATGGTCGTTCACCGCCTTCAGCTCCGCCAGTGTCAGATAGGTAACCGCGCCGTGCTTGGGGGCGACGAAATTGGTGGTTTTCATGACGCCGTCATTGAAGCGGCCGAGGTTTGCATACGTCTGAAAGTCTTTCGTTTCACTGAAGCCCATGTTGCCGGCGCCATAGGCGTCGTACATGAGGACGTACGTATCGGCGCCCAGCCGTTTGAACAGGTTGGGCGCCTCGCAGGAGATCTTCTCCGGGTCCACGCGCTTCTGCACCATCGCATACCCGCCGTCGATCCGGTCTGACACGGCATGCTCAATCCCCGGCGTGCCGGATTCCTTTGATGAATAAAACAGGTGATACTTGTCGCCCACCTTCGTGATGTCGCTGTCGATCACGTGGAGCTTGTTGCGTTCTGCGTCACTGAGGCTCGCCTCGGGGACCGCCGGCGCGGGGAATCGAAAGAGAATCTCCGGACTGGCCTCCATTTTGGTGAATGCATCGTCGGTGTATGCGCAGTAAATATTATCGATGCCCCGGCCGATCTTCATGGTGAAACTGATCATCATTTTCTTTCTGGCATCGTCATAAATCATGGCCGGCGCCCAGCAGCAGCCAACTTCCGCCAGTTCAGGGAAAGCCTTGTCGATGCGGAAGCTGGTATGGGTCCAGTGGATAAGGTCGAAGGATTTCATCATCACCAGGGCCCGGTTGTTGCCCCACCCGTATTGCGACTCCGGGCGCTCCCATTGCGTCGTGCGGAAGCCGGCACGCTGGCCATTTACATGCAGGTCGGTCATCGCCATGTAGAATCCGCCGTCCGGCCCGCGGCAAATATAGGGGTCGCGCACGCCCTTCTGCTCCGCCAGCACGGGCCCCTCAAAAATCGGTTCGCCTTTGTTGAGGTCGACAAACGTATATCCATCCCGGCTCACAGCGAAATAGGCGCCGTGCGTCTGGTCCTTGAAGTAGACCAGCAGATAGCCGGCAAAATCCTTCTCCTCCAGCTTGCGGGCTGTCGCGGGCTTGTCGAGCGCGGGCAAGTACACGACCCCCGTTGGCCGTACATCCTCCGCCGGCACGGTCTGGCCGAAGGCGCCGGCGGCGAACGCCACCGCAGCAAGGATAGTCATTAGGGGGACGTTCTTCATCGGTTTTCCACCTTCCAAAAATTACCGCGCACACGACATGGACGAAAACCCTTTCGAG
>Ga0265314_10003034_pt1 | contig 16588 bp, 9 predicted proteins | sample 4126metaG_FD_203106 | JGI IMG/M metagenome (GOLD analysis project Ga0265314, IMG submission 203106) | Rhizosphere microbial communities from Carex aquatilis grown in University of Washington, Seatle, WA, United States - 4-1-26 metaG | ecosystem: Host-associated > Plants > Roots > Rhizosphere >... | reverse complement strand
GCCGTTGCACGTGACCCGCACGCCGGGATACTTCGGCTTCGCATGCGGGGCATTCTGCTTGGGCGAAGCGGGGACTGCGGCGGAGGCGGGGTGGCTCATTTTGTTTTGAATCGTGGGGGACTAACCGGGGTAGGTTGATTCAGGTTTGGGCCGATCGCCCAATACATTAGATCATGCGGCCATTAGGTTGACTGATTAAGGTCGGGTTTCGAGTTCAAAGCATGATCGGGGCCAGCCTTGCATAGAAACATGCCGGTTTCTGCGTGGGTGCAAGCAAAGGCAGACGTTGTTACGTTTCAAGCCCTGGGCGCCATGAGGCCCGACGGGCCCGCAGAAGGCTACCTCGCCCCGGGAGACCCCTCGTCCGAGGCTTGTGAATGGCACTCCACCTGCTATCCGCAATCCGTGACCCCGCCCTCGGCATTGTTCCCAAAGGAGGCCTATCGCCTCACCAAGGTGATCTTTACACTTGGGCCCGCCTCGGCCGACGAGGCAATGCTCGAGAGCCTGGTGACCGCCGGGGTCGACGTATGCCGTCTGAACATGGCACATGCCGACCACGAGTGGACGCGGGCCATGATCCAGCGCGTTCGCGAGGTGTGCCGCAGGATGGGCCGCCAGATCGCGCTCATGATGGACGTGAAGGGGCCCGAGATCCGGACGGGGGACCTGCCCGCGCCCGTGGACCTTGCGGCCGGCCAGCTTGTCGATTTCCTCACTGAGCCGGGCGCCCCGCTCGGGGGCATCCTTGCCGTCGCCGTGAACTACCCCGGACTCGGCAGGGACGTTGCGGAAGGCGGCTCAATCTTGGTGGACAGCGGCATTATCAGGCTCGTCGTCGAGGAGGCGACTCCCGCCCGCGTACGTTGCCGCGTCGTCGTGCCTGGCCGACTCACCAGCCGCCGGCATGTCAACCTGCCCGGGGTGAAGGTAAGGCTTCCCGCGCTCACGGCGAAGGACCGCGCCGACATCGCGGTGGGCATCGCCGAGCAGGTCGATTTCTTTGCGCTATCCTTCGTGAGGGAGGCCGATGACGTCGATATCCTGCGGCGCCTCCTCTCCGATGCGAAATGCGACGCCCACATCATCGCAAAGATCGAGGACCAATCCGGGATAGCCAACCTCGACGAGATCATCGTCGCCTCCGACGCCATCATGGTGGCCCGCGGGGACCTGGGCATCGAGGTGCCGATGGAGGACCTGCCGCTCATCCAGCGGCGCGCGGTGGATGCCTGCATCCGCCTGCGAAAGCCCGTCATCGTTGCCACCCACCTCCTGGAGTCGATGATCACGTCGCCCGTGCCGACCCGCGCCGAGGTCAGCGACATCGCAAGCGCCGTGTGGGCGACGGCGGACGCGATCATGCTCTCGGGAGAGACGACCACCGGGCGATACCCGCTCGAGTGCGTGCAGTTCATGAAGCGCGTCGCCAGCCGGATCGAGCAGAGCGCGGCGAAGGGCTATAACGTCAACCTGCCCCTGAAGACCCACAAGGACAGACTCCTGCGCTCCTCGGTGCTTCTGGCCTCGGAGATCGGCGAGGCGGGAATCGTCGTGTTCACGAGGAATGGCTCGCTGCCCCAGACCCTGTCCGCGTTGCGCGCGTGGCGGTGCCCCATCTATGCGTTCACCGATGACCCCAAGGTCTTCCGTCGCCTCCTCCTGGTTTGGGGCGTCGAGCCGTTTCTGATGGAATTTCCTTCGGAGCCCGAAAGGACGATTCGCGACGCCTTTGCCTACCTCCTGCGCCGCGGCTGGGTGGTTCAGGGCGACTGGCTGGTTGTCGTGACGAATGTCCTGGCCGGGGAGCACGTCGTAGATTCGATACAGATGCGCCCGGTTGAGTGACCTGGGTGGGGCAGGGCAGAGGGTGCGTCCACCGGTGACGAGCGGGGCCCAGGGTCGGGCCACTCGATGTGTACAAGCGGCTTACCATAAGTATCTTAGGTGCTTTATGTGCGCCGCGACCCCGAGGGGATCCCTTTCAAGATTTCGCCGGAAATCGACTCAAGGGTACCCCAAACGATCCGATAACGAAGGACTGGCACGGATCCACGGCCTGAAGGCCGCGGACTGTGCCGCATTCCCAAATTCCAATGTCCTCCAATCTTATCCTTATCGTGAGCTCGGCGCTGTCGCCCTTAGCGCGCATGCACCTGGCAAGCCTTCAGCGAACGAAGGCCCTAGAGGCCCCCTCCGGGGCCAAGCTGGTGTGAAATCCCGCCTGCCCGATCTCGCCGTGATCCGACTCTTTTCGCCACCGGTCCTGGCCGACGAGCGCCAAGCCAATGAAGCCCTCAAGGTGTGGGCGGTCCTGATGGGCTTTCTAGGCGTCGTCATCGTCTTTCTTCCCCTGATGGCGATCGCGTTGCCCCAGTTCGCACCCCGGCTTCTCTTGGAGGCGGCCGGCTATACGTCTGCTTCGATCTGCGCACTCTATGTGAACTCCCGCGGTCACCACCGCCCGGCCGCCACGTTACTACTGGTCGCCATGCTTGTGATCGTCTGCTTCATTTCGTGGACCGGGGGAGGAGTCCGTTCGCCGGCGCTGATGGCCTTTCCCCTGATCATCGCAATCGCGGGGATCCTCAAGGGTCCGCGTGCAGCGGCCATTACGGGCCTCACCTGCGCCGGTGTCAGCGTCGTGCTCCTCGCAGCAGAGACCCTGGACCTACTGCCGCCCGCCCGAATCACCCACACGGCGATGTCCTCATGGCTGGTGTTGCAGCTCCTGATCGTGATGTTGGTCCTCGTCCATTGGGTAGGAGGCCGGCACATGCGCCTCACCGAGGAGCGCGCTGCCGCCAGCGCACAGGAGCGCCGCCGCGCCGAAGAGGCCCAGCGGGCGAGCGAGCGCCGTTTCCGCCAGCTCTTTGAGCAGGCCCAGGTCGGCATCTACCGCACGACTCCCGACGGAAAGATCCTCGAGGCGAATCCCGCGCTCCTGGCGATGCTCGGCTACCGATCGCTCGAGGAGTTGTCCACGCGCAGCCTCGAGGGAAAGAGCAGCTACGCGCCGCAGTATTCGCGCCAGACCTTCCGCGACATGGTGGAAAAGGGCGACGTTCGCGGCCTCGAGGCGGAGTGGCGCCGCGCGGACGGCCAAGTCGTCTTTGTCCGCGAAAATGCCCGCGCCATCCGCGACGACGAGGGAAGGACCATCTGCTACGAGGGGACCGTGGAAGACTTCACCGAGCGCAAGCAGCTGGAGAACCAGCGCAGGCAGTCCAGCAAGATGGAGGCCATCGGGCACCTTGCCGGCGGCGTCGCGCACGATTTCAACAACATCCTGGCCGGCTTCCTCCTCAACATAGGCCTGATGCAGCAGGAGCCCGACCTGAGCGAGACCGTGCACACCTCGCTGTCCGAGATGGAGCTCCAGACAAAGAGGGCGGCCTCCCTCACGCGCCGGCTTCTCCTTTTCAGCAGGCGCCAGGTGATGGAGCTAAAGCAGGTCGACCTCAACGAGCTCCTTGAGGAGCTCGCCAAGATGCTTCGCCGCATCGTGGGAGAGAACTACGAGCTGACGATCGACTGCGAGAGCCAGCACCTCGGCGTCAGGGCTGACGCAAGCATGATCGACCAGGTGGTCATGAACCTCTGCGTCAATGCCCGCGACGCCATGGCCAAGGGCGGCCACATTGTCATCCGGACCTCCGAGGCGATCCTCAACGCGGCCGACACCGTGGGTCGCGCCGACTCCCGCCCTGGGCGCTTCGCGCGCGTGGATGTGATCGACACGGGATGCGGGATGTCCGAGGCGACGATGAAGCACCTCTTCGAGCCGTTCTTCACGACCAAGGATGTCGGCAAGGGCACGGGACTCGGGCTGGCGACCGTTTACAGCGTGGTCCAGCAGCACAGCGGTTGGGTCGAGGTTGCGAGCACTCCGGGCAAGGGGAGCCGCTTCAGCGTGTTCCTTCCCACGAGCGAAGGTGGTACGGCGTTCCGCCCGGTGCCGCTGGCGGCCCCCGTGCGCCTCGGCATGGAGGGCGTCCTCCTGGTTGAGGACGAGCCTGCCGTACGCACGGCCACCCGGCGCTTCCTTGAGCGCCTCGGGTACCGCGTGCTCGAGGCCGCATCGGGCCAGGCGGCGCTTGAGTTCTGGAAGAGTAACCCTGCGGAGATCGACCTCCTGCTCACGGACATGGTTCTTCCCGGAGGAATGACGGGCCTGGAGCTCGCGGAGAAGCTGAAGGCGCGCCAGCCCTCCCTAAAGATCATTCTCTGCAGCGGCTACAATTCGGACCTCATCGCCGAGCGCGGCGACAAGGCGATCGGAGCCATATACCTGGCGAAGCCGTTCACGGCCGAGGCGCTCTCGGCGGCGATCCGCGAGTGCGTCGATTCCGACGGCCCGCACAAGTGGGGCTGACGCGGCGGGCGCTCCGTAGGTGGGGACGGGTCCCCCCTCCGGAGCACGCCACCCGCTAGATCACGATCCGAGGACGACCCTGACCGCGACCTCCTTGCGGCCGTCCGAGGGCATGGGGACCAGGTTGCCCTCGACCCTCTGCCCATCGACCAGGAGCGTCTTTACCCCCTTAGACCTTCCCCTCGGGTTCGAGACGGAGATCGTGTAGGTCACGCCGCGGAACTTGCGCTGGACCGTGTAGGCCTTCCACTTCCTGGGGATGCAGGGGTCGATGCGGATCCCGTTGTAGTCGGGACGCACCCCAAGGATGTACTGCTGCGCGGTCACAAGCGACCAGGCCCCCGTTCCCGTGAGCCACGAGTTCTTCCCCTCGCCGGGCGTGGGAGAGAATTGGGACGCGGTCATCTGGGCGTAGACATACGGCTCAGACCGGTACACGTCATGGTCCTTCTTTGCGGATGGGCAGACGCTCAGGTAATATTCGAGCGCCTTCTCACCCTCGCCGAAGAGCGTCCAGCCTATGTGGATCCACGTGTTGTTGTGGGAGAAGACACCTGCGTTCTCCTTGTAGCCGGGCGGGTAGCTCGTTACCTCCCCAAGCTCGAGGTGGTAGGTCGAGTAGGGCGGGTATTGCAGGGCGCAGCCGAACTGCGGGGTGTAGAGGTACTTGTCGACGGCCTGGAGGGCCTTCTTGGCCCTTCCGTTGCCCTGGCCTGCGCCGCCCAGCACGCACCACGCCTGGCTTTCGATGAAGACCTTGCCCTCCTCACAGACCTTGGATCCGACCGGCTTTCCGGCCGCGTCGAAGGCGCGGGTGTACCATGCCCCGTCCCAGGCCTGGGACTCCACGGTCTCGAGCATGTCGGCATAGTAGCCCTCAACGCGCAGGGCGTCCTCGGGCTTGCCCATTGAGCGGTAGAGCGCCGTGAGGTCGCGTGCCGCGTAGAGGAAAAGGCCCGCGATCATGACCGACTCCGCCTGAGAGCCCGTAATGTCACCGGTGACCTGGAACGACTCGTTGGGCTCCTTGGAGAAGCAGTTCAGGTTCAGGCAGTCGTTCCAGTCGGCATGTCCGATGAGGGGAAGGCGGTGGGGACCCCTGTTCTTGAGGGTGTAGGCGATCGAGATCTCCAGGTGGTCGTGCAGCGAGTCCTTTGAGCCGGGCTTGTCGGCGTAGCCGCACGGCTCGGAGAGGATCGATGTGTCCCCGGTTTCGCGGATGTAGGCGCAGGTCGCGAGGATGAGCCAGAGAGGGTCGTCGTTGAATCCGCCGCCGATGTCGGCGTTTCCCTTCTTCGTCAGCGGCTGGTACTGGTGGTAGCACGTGCCGTCCGAGAGCTGGGTCGACGCGATGTCGAGGATCCGCTGGCGAGCCCGCTCCGGCAGCATGTGGACAAAGCCCAGCAGGTCCTGCGTCGAATCGCGGTAACCCATCCCGCGTCCGATCCCGGTCTCATAGCCGGACGTCGAGCGCGACAGGTTGAACGTAGCCATGCATTGCACCTGGTTCCACGTGTTGACCATCCGCCGCAGATGCTCGTTCGGCGCATCCGGGGTCCGGTATATGGAAAGGAGGTCCACCCACCTCGCCCGCAGGGCCGAAAAGGCCTCATCCACGGCCGTCATGTTGGAGTACTTCGCGAGGATTTCTCGGCCCTTCGTCTTGTTCATGACGAACGGGGCATCGAACTTCGGAAGGTCGCCCTGCTCGACGTAGGCGAGGATGAAGGCGAAGGTCTCCTCCTGGCCGGGCTTGAGCGTCAGGTTCACCTGGTGGGCCCCGACGGGATTCCATCCGTGCGCCCGGCTGTTCGTGCACTTGCCCGCCAAGACCGCTTTGGGGTCGTGCAGCCCGTTGTGGACCCCGACAAAGGCATCCCGCGACGTGTCGTATCCGTCGACCTTCCGGGTGCAGCCAAAGAGCGTGTAGTGGTTGCGGCGCTCGCGGTACTCGGTCTTGTGATAGATCGCGCTCCCCTCGATCTCGACCTCGCCGATCGAGTAGGTGCGCTGGTAGTTCGTCATGTCATTGAGCGCCTCGAAGAAGCAGAACTCGACGAACGAGAATAGCGTGAGCTTCTGCGGCCGCTTGGTCTTGTTGCGGACCGAGACCCTCCACACCTCAAGGTTCTCGTTCGGAGGCACGAACATGAGCTGCTCCACCTCGACGCCGTCCTTGCGCCCCTTGATCCTCGTGTAGCCCAGGCCATGCCGGCACTCGTAGGCGTCAAGCTTCGCGCGCACAGGCTTCCAGCCCGGATTCCATACGCTTTTTCCCTGCTTCACGTAGAGAAAGCGCCCGTCGTTATCCATCGGGTTGTTGTTATAGCGGTAGCGTGTAAGCCGGCGTAGGCGCGCGTCCTTCCAGAAGGAATAGCCGCCGGCCGTCTGCGTGCAGAGGCCGTAGAACTCGTCCTGCCCTAGCATGTTCAGCCAGGGAAGGGGAGTGTCCGGGCGCGTGATCACGTACTCTTGGTTCGCGTCGTCGAAGTAACCGTATTGGGCCATGGGGATGGTGATGTTGAGGGAACCCCAAACGGATCATGCCGCGGTGCGCTTGGCAATGACCTCTTGAGGCAAAACCCCATTAGGAGGCGCAAAACTATCGCCGAGAAGAAGCCGTGACGGCGCCCGAGCCCGGGTGAGGCGGACGCAATAGCGGTTTGTGGGACGACGATTGTCGTAGTTTGCAGACCGTGTGCCGTCACGACGGCCGCATCCCAAGCCTCAGAAGTAAATTCCCAAACTCCAATCGACGCGGCGCCCGCCCCACTTGGCGGACGTCGCGCGTAGACAAAAATGAAAAACCCAAGGTTATTGTCGAAATGCAGTCGCGCGCTCCTCCTGTCCGGAGCGCTCCTCGCCACGCTCACCACCTCCAGGGCCCAGAGCCTGCTCATCTCAACCCTCGCCGGCAGCACCGGGAACTACAACTACGCCGACGGCACCGGCAGCGGCGCGGCGTTCCGGAACCCCGAGGGCCTTGGGATCGACCCGTCCGGCAACCTCTACATAGCCGACACTAACAACAACCTCATCCGCAAGGTAACGCCCGCCGGCGTCGTGACCACCTTGGCCGGCGCCGCGGGAGTGACGGGTTCGGCGGATGGGACGGGAAGCGCAGCGACATTCAACAATCCCCGCGGAGTCGTCGTGGATTCGGCCGGAAATGTCTTTGTCGCCGACTACGGCAACAATACGATCAGGAAGATCACCTCAGCCGGAGTGGTGACGACGGTGGCCGGAACCCCGGGAACCGCTGGCAACGTCGACGCAACGGGAGCGGCCGCCCGCTTCACGGGACCCTGGGGCATCGCGCTCGATTCCGCGGGCAACTTCTACATCGGCGACAGCTCGAATCAGACCATCAGGAAGATGACTCCTGCCGGCGTGGTCACGACGCTGGCCGGGACGCCGGGCGTCCTCGGGAGCTCCGATGGCGCGGCCACGGTCGCGAGGTTCTACAGCCCCCAGGGTGTCGCGGTCGATTCCGCGGGCAACATCTACGTTGCGGACTCGGCGAACTCAACGGTCCGAAAGGTGACCCCCGCCGGCGCCGTCACGACCGTCGCCGGCTTGGCCGGCGTCCAGGGCTACACGGATGGCACCGGTTCATCGGCGAGGTTTGACCGGCCGGGTGCCGTCGCCATCGACGGAGGGGGCAACCTCTATGTCGCGGACAGCGGCGGCTACACGATCCGCATGGTCTCGCCATCCGGGGTGGTCGCAACCCTCGCCGGCGCCGCAGGCATTTGGGGCGCATCCGACGGGACGGGCGCCTCGGCCCGGTTCAGCTACTTCCTGGGGATCACGGTCGACCCGGCGGGAGACGTCTTCGTCGCCGACTCCAACAACGACACCATCAGGGAGGGAGTCGCCAGCGGGGCCCCCACCATAGGGACACCTCCCCTCACGCAGTCGGTGGGCGTCGGCAACACGGTCACATTCTCGGTCGCGGCGAGCAGCGCCACGAAGGTCAGCTACCAGTGGAGCTTCAACGGAAAGGCCATCTCGGGCGCGACGACCGCCAAGTACACGACGCCTCCGGTCATGCTCAACAACCAAGGGCTCTACACCGTCGCTGTCACCAACTCGGCGGGCACGACCCTAAGCGCCGCGTCGCTCTCGGCCACCTTCCTTCACGACCCGACCTATTCCTTCGGCAGCTGGACCGCCTTCACGCCGCTTCCCACGGGCACGTCCTACACGGCCGTGGCGTTTGACGGCAGCGACTTCCTGGCCGTCGGCTTCGACGGCACCGCCTACTATTCAAAGGACGGACTGACCTGGACGGCATCGGCCAGCAACGGCCTGCCGGGGCAGACCTGGGGCGAACTCAATTCGGTTGCCAACGTGCCCGGCCAGAACGAGCTGATCGCCGTCGGCAACGGGGGCGCCGTCGTGACCTATGCCAGCGGGACCTACAACGGCTCCCTGCATTCCTCCGGCTCCACGAGCATCCTCACGGGAGTGGCCGTCGGGAACACCTCCATCGTCGCGGTCGGATTCGGGGGCACCTGCGTCACCTCGAGCCTTTCCGCAACCTCATGGAAGAGCGCCGCGACCGGGACGACCCAGAACCTGAACGCGATCGCCTACGGCAACGGCACCTTTGTCGCCGTGGGCCTGGGCGGCACCGTTCTCACCTCAAGCGACGGCTCTAGCTGGACGACCCAGCAGCTCGGCTCGGTGGATGATCTCTACGGCGTCGCCTACGGCGAGCGCGGATTCGTCGCCGTCGGCAACAACGGCGGGATCTTCACGTCCCCCGACGGCACCCTCTGGCTAAGCGAGATATCGCCCTCCTCGAACGTGCTCGTGCACGTCAACTACGGCGACGGCGTCTACGTCGCGGTGGGATTCCTTGGCACGGTCCTCACCTCGACCGACCAAGGCGCCACTTGGACGAGCCAGAATTCCGGCACGGGAGCCCGCTTGGACGGGGTCAACCTCGGCAACGGCACTTTCGTCCTCACGGGTGAGGGCGGGGTGGTGGTCAAATCTGGCGCCGCTATTCCGAGCCGCCTCGTCAATCTCTCGGCGCGCTCAACGGTCGGGTCCGGGTCAAACATCCTGATCGCGGGATTCGTGATCAACGGCACCGGGTCCAAGCAGGTCCTCCTGCGCGGCATCGGGCCCACCCTCGGGCAGTTCGGGGTCGACCAGGCCCTGCCGCAGCCCCATCTCGCCCTGATCGGATCGGGCAGCAGCACGCTTGCATCGAACAGCGTGTGGGGGGGAACGAGCGCCCTTTCCCAGGCCTTCACGGAAGTTGGGGCATTCCCGCTCTCCGCCGCCTCTCTGGATTCGGCCGTGCTCACAGGCGTGGTCGCCGGCAACTACACGGCCCAGCTGAGCGGACTGAGCAACTCGACCGGAGTGGGGCTGGCGGAGATCTACGACGCCGACACCGGCGCCACCCCGTCGGCGCGCCTCATCAACATCTCGGCGCGCGCCTCGGTCGGGACCGGGACCAACGTCCTTATCGCCGGCTTCGTGATCTCCGGCGATACCCCTGAGAAGGTTCTGATTCGCGGCATCGGCCCGACGCTGAGCCAATTCGGGGTGACCGGATCGCTGGCGACGCCTCAGCTGGTACTGTATGACTCGGGCAACAACACGCTTCTTGCAAACAGCGGCTGGGCCGGCGACGCGAACCTGTCACAGGCTTTCACCCAGGTTGGAGCCTTCTCGCTGGCGGCGAGCTCGGCTGATGCGGCGATTCTCGTCACCCTGCCGCCCGGGGCCTACACGGCTGAAGTGAGCGGTGTGAGCGGCTCGACCGGCGTGGGACTGGCAGAGATCTACGAGGTCCGGTGATACCGGGGCCGCGGGCGACGGGCGCGGCCCATGCGCCCGCCGCGGCAACCCTCGGCATGCAGGGGTGGCTTCCCACCTCTCCCGCCCCTGGCACCCGTCTCGGGAGCCCGGGGCGGCCGGCTGCTCGGACTCGGCGCCTATTCCTTCCAGTAGAGGTAGAGCGCCGTGGCGAGGAGGGCGAAGGCCACCGTCGGCCCGATCACCCAAAGCGGATTGAATGGAAGGCTGTAATGGTGGACCAGCCAGACGACTCCCGCGCTCTTTAGCAGGATTATGCCCCAGCAGATCCGGATGATGTTCTCGACGCGGCGGCGGCGGACAATGACCTCGTTGCTCTCGAGCACAGCGGGCACGGCCTCGGCGGGCACGTTCGGAAAGACAAGGTGGAGAACCTTGGAATGGAATTTGATGGCTGACATTTTTGACCTCCTTGGGTTTTGGCGCCTGATCCACCGGCCTAGCTATGGCCGGAAGGTAGGCCAGACTGGGCTCCCGCGCTGCGCATCGCATGACAATCACCTCGCATAAATTGCTCCAAGGCGCCGGCCGGTCGCAGCGGCAGGCGCTCGGCGCGCCCATGGGGGCACCTCGGATGCCTGCGCCGTGAAGCCGCAGCCTAACTGCAGGTCTGCCGCCGGCGCAGGCCCTCGATCACGATTGATGCTACGGCGTCCGACGAAAGCCGGTCCGTGTTGAGCACAAGATCGTAGGTGTGCGGGTCGTCGATGTCTGAGCCGAACCTGTTCTTGACGAACCGGCGCCGGGCCTGGTCGCTGCCCCCGATCAGCCCCACGGCGGTCGAATGATCGCATTTCTGGAGGGCCATCATGCGCGCGATCCGCGTCTCCCTTCCCGCCACAAGCCGCACGTGGAAGCCGCCGCTAAGGGCCTTTGTGACGAGGTGCGCGGCGCGGCCGGCAAAGATGACGCGGCCCGAACGGGCCAATTGGAGGATGGTCTCGGCAATCTGGTGCTCGAGCTCCCACAGGGGTGGATGCAGCCCCAGCAGCTCACCGATGATCCCGGTTATCTCCGAGATTCGGTCCTCCGGCAGGAATTCCGCCAGGCGCTCCGAGAGGTTGTGGGAGGTCAGCGCATAGTGGAGCAGGTTCTTGTCTAGGAATATCCAGCTCTGTCCCTCTCGGCCAAAGGCCTCGTCGAGCCTGGGCAGCAGCAGTTGCCCGAGCGTGCTCGCACCCGCGCAGGCCTCCCTCGAGATCGTGATGAACGGGGCCGTCTCTATCGACTGCGAGCCGGGTGCCGTAGCGCGCGGCTCCTGCATCCGCGTCTGAAAGATCGTCAGTCCCTGCTGTAGGTAGGTGTGCGCCGGCATGATCTCCTCCTTTTCTTCCGTTAGGTTGCAGTAGTGAAGAACTCCGGAAGGCGGGAGCCCGCCAAGGGTGCCTTGGCATGCGCGCCTCCCTGGGAGCGTTTATAACGCGAAGGGGCACCCGCCTCGAGGAAAAACACGGTGCTCGGCCCGGGGGGCCGTGGCGGCCTGTCCCGGTTTGGCGCACGGCGCCTTGAGGGGAGGGCGGGCCCATACCCATTCGGGCCACTAATCTCGGACGGGAGCCATCCTTATACCGGCGCCACAGCCCGCCGAATTGCTCACACCCCGCCTATCGGCCGCACCGGCGCTCTTGCTCCGACGTAGCGCAAGATCCCCTGCGCGGCGCGGCGCGCGTCACGCACCGCATGAACCACGAGACTGGGCCCGCGCACGGAATCCCCGCCGGCGAACACGCGCTCGATGCTGGTCATAAGGTCCTTGTCGACGGCGATCCCGCCCCACTTGTCGCGCCTGATCTCCGAGAAGCCGCTTCCCGCCGGGAAAGGCTCAGCCTCGAAGCCGTAGGCCCCGATGACAAAGTCCGCCGGGACAAGGAAGTCCGATGCCGGCACGGCGATCGGCTTACGGCGCCCGCTCGAGTCGGGCTCGCCCAATTCCATCCGCACGCAGCGCACACTCTCCACCGCGCCGCCGGGGCCCGAGATGATCTCCACCGGGTTCGTCAGGAATTCAAACTTCGACCCCTCCTCGATGGCATTGAGGAACTCCCTCCTGTTGCCGGGCATGTTTGCCAGGTCGCGCCGATAGAGGCACACCGCCTCCTTTGCCCCCGACCGCAATGCCGTCCGCAGGCAATCCATCGCCGTGTCCCCGCCGCCCAGCACCACCACGCGCTTCCCATGGACGTCGACCCGGGGCGTGCTCAAGGACTCCGTACCGACGTTGAACTGGACGAGGAAGGGGATGGCCTCGGTCACGCCCACGGCCTTCTCGCCGGGCATATCGAGCGCCTTCGGCTTTAGGGCCCCGATCCCAAGGAACACGGCGTCATAGTCGGCGAGCAGGCCCTCAAGCGGCACATCCCATCCCGCCTTGACCCCGAGCCTGAACTCAACCCCGCGCTTCGCAAGCAGGTCGATCCGCCGCTGGACGATGCGCTTGTCCAGCTTGAACGCCGGAATCCCGTTCATCAGGAGGCCGCCCGCGACCGCCTGCGATTCAAAGACCGTAACCGAGATTCCCGCTATCGAGAGCTCGTCGGCGCACGTGATCCCCCCGGGGCCCGAGCCGATCACGGCGACGCGGTGTCCGCTCGGGGCCGCAACCGCGCTCTCGCCGGCGCCATGGGCGAACGCATAGTCGTTGATGAAGCGCTCCACGGACCCGATCGCCACCGGCTCGGACCTCGCGTTGAGAATGCAGGCCCCCTCGCAGAGTTTCTCCTGCGGGCACACCCGCGAGCAGATCTCGGGCATGTTGCTGGTCAGCCTGGAGATGGCGGCGGCTTCCAAGAAATTCCCCTGGGCCGCGAGGGCCAGCCACTCCGGAATCCGATTCGACAAGGGACAGCCTCGCATGCAGAGAGGGTCGGGGCACTGGATGCACCGGCTCGCCTGGTTCTGCACCATCTCCTCGTCATAGTCCGAATAGATCTCCCCGAAATCGAGTACGCGGTCGGAGGCCGCCCGCTTTGGAAGGCCGGCGCGCGGGATCAGGCTCCAGGCGTACTTCGAATTGTTGCAGGAGTCGTTGGCCATTTATCAGTTATCGCTGCCGATGGAGTCAGCATGCTCCTATTCCCGACAAATGGCTCACCGGTCATTGGCAAACCCCACGCATTATTTGTCGCCCTCAGGCGGGCAAGAATCAGCTCCTGCCCGGCATCAGATATATAAGGCATTCTGGAGCAAGCTAATATGTGCCGCCATGCCCCCCCAGGCAAGTGGCCGTTGATTCGCGTCGGCTGCTAGCATATTCGAAGCGGTTGCGGAGGCGGTCTGCGCCCCCGCTCAACGCGTCTTTCGAAGACCAAGGGACCCTTCCGGAACCTGGCTCAATCTGTCCAGCAACCGGACATAGAAGGCCTGGCCACGCTCAAAGTCGGCAAGCCGGAAGAATTCGTTCGGACTGTGCGCCCTCTCGTCAGACTGACCGAATCCAATCATGAAGGTGTACGCCTTCAATTCCTGAAGAAACATGTCCGTTATGGGCAGACTGCCGCCGACTCGGGCGAAGTAGGGTGCCCGGTTGTAAAGTTCGGTCAGGACCTCCGCCACGACCTTTACGCCGGGATGATTGGACGGGATCTGATAGGGCCTCGCACTTAGGGCGGGCCGTACGACGGCAACACGGGCCCCGGCCGGTCTGTGGCGCATGATGTGGGCTTCAAGTCGGTCGACCACGGCCTCCGGATCTTGATTGGCAACCAGACGGCAGGTGATCTTTGCGTGCGCCTTGGCGGGGATCACCGTCTTCACGCCGTCGCCCTGGTAGCCGCCCCAGATCCCGTTGACCTCAAGGGTAGGGCGGGCCCATGCGCGCTCGTAGGTGGAGTAGCCCGGCTCTCCGACGAGGGCGTCGACTCCGATCTCTTCCTTGTACTCTTCAGCATCGAAGGGAATCGCGTTGATCTCGCGCCTCGCCTCGCCGGAAAGCGGGGCGACCTCGTCAAAGAACCCGTCGACCAGGATTCGCCCCTCACGGTTTCGCAGGGTGGAAAGCAGCTCGACCAGCGCATGAACAGCATTGGGGACGGCGCCCCCGAAAAGTCCCGAGTGCAGGTCCATTGCGGCCGTCTCCAAGTCCACCTGGAAGGCGCAGGCGCCCTTGACCGCCATCCACATGGCCGGCTGGTCCACGGCCCACTGAATGCCGTCTGAGGTGAGAATCATGTCGCAGGCAAGGCGCTCGCGCTGGGCGGAGACGAAGGGACCGAGGTCGCGGCTGCCAATTTCCTCTTGGCCCTCGAAGAGGAATTTAACGTTCACGGGCAAGCTGCCGCGGGTGGCGAGCAGCGTCTCCGCAGCGATCAGGGCCAGCAACAGGTTGGCTTTCATGTCGGCCGCCCCGCGCGCAAAGATGCATCCGTCCTTCACAACCGGCTCGAACGGAGGGCTTGTCCACAACTCGAGCGGGTCCGGGGGCTGAACATCGAAATGAGCGTAAATGAGAATAGTCGGCTTTCCGGGCGCATGGAGCCAGTCGCCGTAGACGCAGCAGTGCTCCCCGGTGGGGAAGATGGCCACGTTTTCGATCCCAGCCTTTGTTGCCCGGTGCGAAACCCATTCGGCTGCCCGCCGAACGTCGCCGACGTGGACACCTGCTGCGGAGACCGAAGGGATACGCAATAACTCAACGAGCTCCGCGAGGTATCGCGGCTGGTTCGCGTCTAGAAATCCCTCCCATCGGGTATCGCTGGCTAGATCTTTACTCATAGTATGCCGGTCCAAAGACCTTTGCTCTCGCGGTCGCCATGTGCATATACGGCATATACGGCCCTGATTTCGTCAAGGAATAGAGTCGCGCGAATTGCCATTTGCGGGGCACACCGGCCCCCCCGGCTCGAGATCGGAATGCTTCTCGCTTGGATCCGGGCTCCAGAAATGGTCCGTCGGGACAGCTCTCGACAACTTTCCGAAGCCCTTAGAATTCCTGGCGGAAGATCCCTGAGACAGCGTCGAACGTCTTCTCCAGCATCGAGCGCTCCTTGAAATCCGCGCGCGTCTTCAGTCGGGATAGGCCTTTGTCACTCTCAAACACGGCGATCTGCTTTGCCGCAAACACTTCGTCGTAGATGTTGAGATTGGCTTCGTCGTTCAGCCTGAAGGATCGATTGTCGAAATTCGTAGAGCCGACCGACACCCAGACCCCATCCACGATCAGCACCTTGCAATGATAGAGGGAAGGTTGGAACTCATAGATGAGCACGCCGGCGTCGAGCAACGCCACCCAACGCGAGCGGCTGGCTCCTTGTACGATCTCCGAATCGGTGTGGGGCCCCGGCACAATGATCTCGATCTTCACACCTCGCTTTTCGGCGGCGATCAGCGTTGCAATGGCAAGATCGTCCGGCACGAAGTAGGCGGCCTGAAGCCGGACGCTTTTCGTGGCCGACGCGATGGACAGTAAATACATTAGTCGGACGCTTTCGCTGCCCTCATCGGGGGAGCTCTTGAACACCTGGGCGCGCGAGGGCCCCTTCGGAGTCAATTCGGGATAGTACTCGCTGCCAAAGAGAACACGGGCTTCGGTCTTCATCCAATTGTCGCCAAATGCCGCCTGCATCTGGGCGACCGCCGGACCCTCGATTCTGTACTGTGAATCGCGCCAGTGGTCCTTTGCGGTGCCGTTTCCGGTCCACGAGTCGGCGATGCCGACGCCGCCGGTGAAGCCGATCCGGCCGTCCACCACCAGAAGCTTGCGGTGGGTCCGATGATTCAGGCGGGACAGATTATACCAGCGAAGCGGATGATAGCGTTCCACCTCGACGCCCGCGGCCTTCATCGCCATCAGGTACCTGTCATCGATCTTGTCGGAACCCAGCCAGTCCAGCAGCACACGGACCTTCACCCCGGCCTGCGCGCGGTTGCACAGAGCATCTGAGAACTGCTGGCCGATATTGCCCGACCAATAGATGTAGGTTTCAAACGTTATCGACTCACGTGCGCCGCGAATCGCCTCGAGCATCGACGGAAATATTTGATCCCCGTTTTGCAATGCCGTCACCCGGTTGCCGGGCAGGATCGCGGGGCCGAGCAGTTGGCCCATGCTGCGAAGGAACTGCGGGTCGTCGACGGCAAATTGGTGCGTCAACTGGTAGCGAATTCGCCTTTCCCCAAGTCCAGGGCTGCCGGTCAAGAAGACCAGCAGACTAAAGACAAGTCCCACAATGAGAATTGAACCGAAGAGTAGCAGCGACATTCGAACCCAGTTCGCCGCCCTGTGAGGCGGTGCGCTCATTGTTTTCAACCTCACAGACTCTACAGCGCGAAAAGATGCGGCGCTATGGGGTCAAGTCCCCAACAGCGGAACCGGCGACCAAAAGAAGGGTCGGCGAGTAAAGCGCTCTCGCTCCACTGAAAACGAACATGGCTTTGACC